>WNFD01007018.1_pt1 | contig 11210 bp, 18 predicted proteins | sample 5400491 | NCBI WGS metagenome assembly WNFD01 (sample SAMN13153343, study PRJNA577476) | soil metagenome | isolation source: 120 cm saprolite under Douglas fir tree site 2 hole 2 replicate 2 | place: USA:California | collected 2015-04-18 | reverse complement strand
GCGGCGACCACAAATCGAAGATCGTTTACCGTCACCGTCAGCTTTTTCTTTGGCACGGGACTCCCTCACTCTTCCCCCGATCGCGCATTGTAGGCAGAGCGTAAAAAAATTTGGTGGCGGTAGGCAGCGTGGTCGTCGGGAGACGTCTAGTACCGAGACAAAGGGAGCCGATTCGAAGAGCCCCACCAACCGCCTACCCCCCTGGCTCCGATCTGATCGTGACGGTGACGTTCCCGTTCCCGCTGCTTCCCCCGCACGCGGCCACGACCGTTTCAGCCCCCAGCGCAAACGTTCCTTGACGCATGACGTCCTCTACCCTTACGCTGGCAAGCTGGCACGGAACCCGGCATCGTTCACAGCATCGACGAGTTGCTTCGGCGTTACTCTCGCCGGATCGTATTCGACGACCGCGCCCTTCGCCTTGAGATCGACCTTCGCTTCCTTCACGCCGTCGAGTTGCTGAAGCACTTTCGTGACTCGCGCCGCACAGGCGCTACACACCATCTTCTCGATTCTGAGGGTGACCTTCGTCACGGTTGAAGATGGCGCGGTCTGGGGCGGATTTATCCGCCCACGCCGGCACTGCGCCTCCGAACATGACAATCAGTAGGGGCAACAACATTTCATGCTTCTTTGGAACTCCTCCTTCGGTAAGGCATCGCCGCCTTGTTGACACGCACTCAGTTGCGCGGTGCTGCAACTTCCTTCACCACAAGTTTCCGCGGTTCATTCTTGTTCTCCGACTCAGGCATCTGGCCCGTGAGCACGACTTGCTTCCCCGTCATCTCCTTCAAGGGCGCAACGTTTCCCTCGAGCAGATAGATGACATCGGGCCCATTCACCTCGAGCGCGGGTTCACCGTTCCGCTCAACGACTCTCCCTGCGACCTTCACCTCAGCGTCCTTGGGGGTGAAGCCATTCCTGCGGATGATTTCGCGGATCTGCTCGACATCCACCTTGTTGCCGTCCTTGAGCTTGATGACTGCGCTTCCCTCATTGAGACTGACCTTCACGTCCTGCACTCCATTTACCTTCTTGATGGCCACGCTCACGGCGTGGGCGCAGACTGCTCAATCCATCCCAAAGATAACCTGTTTCATCTCCTTGAATTCGGCGCCCGCTATGGCCGGTATTGCCAAGGCGAAGATGCTGAGAACTGTGCCGAGGCGTTTCATGGTGTGTTCCTTTCAAAACCACCAATAGGTGTAGTTGATGACGAAACGAAACCGCTCCTCGCGCTGCGTGCCATTCAGGTGCCGGTACACGGGAAAAAGAGGGCCACCCGAGATTCCCCAGGGACCGAACAGTCCAAGAACCGTGGGCCCGACAAAGATTTGGTGACCACCGCTGTCGGCTGTCTCCCGCCCGGTAACCTGATCCCGAAACGTGTACTCACCGATGCCTTCGACGAAGAGTCGCCAGTCCGCATGGGGTAGCTCCTCCCGAAAGAACGGCGGCCGATATCCCAGGACAAGGCTGTAGAAAATTTCGTCGCCGGGATGGTCCGCAGTCGGCCCCGTCGGACTCATGTACCGTCGGTACAGAGCTCCCGCCCACGCGTAGAAAGAGCGAGACGCATAGCCCGTGACCGCGGCGGCGAGAAATCCCGGAGAGGTCCTTACCCCGCCGCGTACCGAGTCGGTGGGGTAATCAAGGCCCAAGAAAGCGGTAGTCTCGATTCGGGAACCGACGTCATTGCCGATGCGATGGAAGCGCCAGGACAGCAGCAGCTCTGTATCCGGGTTGGCCGGCATCATCGCCATCATGCGTTCGGGCGTCATGCCGGGACGAGTGTAAAGCGGCATCGGAAGAGAGAGAGAAAGCTGCACGTCTTCGGTGAGCCCGTAGCCCAACATCGGCCGCAGCATGGCCGCGTGCGCATTTGCATCGTTCAGGTCTCCGGCCAGCCGGTACATTGCCGAAACATCCAGGCTCCATCCTCCTTTTCCCAGAGTCGGTGTCGCAAGCCCATAGACCGGGCCATGGCCGGTGGCGAGCGCGGTTCCTGCCGAGGCACACTGCAACGCAAAGCTAAGGAGCACTGCTCGTCTGAGCCTCATGAATCCACCCTCGTGAGAATGGGCCCGAGCATGAACGCAGTGAAGAAGCCCACCACCCAAATTCCTGCTGAAATGACAAGGACAGCGCGACTGAAACGGCTCGCTGTGCGGCACCTCGGATCGCCGATAGGGCACGCCAGCGCGCGAGCCTGCAGCCGGGGAGCCAGGTGATACACATAATAGAAATTTCCCGCGATGAGCAGCCCGGACAAGGCGAACACCCAGAGCTTGTGTCGTGACAAACTGACGAGCCAGGGCGCGCTGGAGAGAAGCGACGCGACGGTGGCGCCCAGACCTAGGAGAACCAGCAGCGAAGGCAGGGCGCAGCAGAAGAGTGTGCCTAGCGACGTAAATAGGGGGAGAAAGCTCAGCAAGCGGTTGTCCCTAGTCGCGGTCGTCACGGCACTGCCTCCGCATCGCGCAGCAGCGCTAGCGCCACCGGAAAAGCTCCGAGGGCTTGCAGGCAACTGCCGCCCGGCTCGGCGGCAGCCTTCAGCGTTTCACCAGACTCCATCTCCGCTGTCCCCTGAGAGGTTGCACCGCGAGAATTGTTGCTTTGGGCTTCGGTTGCAGAATTCACTGCGCTCCTCGTTTCAGGGGTGTTAGCCGACGGCCCGTTGACGCACGTTGGTATTACGACAGCGCGGAAGAACGGTTGTGCTCCGGCCCAGGCGCGGTCCACCGGGGCCGAGCCATCCTTGGAAGGGCGGCCGTTCCGCGACCTACCGACCGGACTGTCAGGACCGCCTGCCGTCGTTTCCAGCCTTGACCGCTGGTGCGCGAAGGGCGGCCTGAACAAACGGTACGTTGGCTCCCACGGCGCGGACGAAGAGTTGTGCCCGGGCTCAGACTCGGCCCGCCTGAGTGTGACGGTAGAGCCAATATCCGGCGACTCCGCCGACGGTGGACCCGATGACCGCGCCACCCAGCCAGCCCAGCAGCGCGCCGGCCGTGAAGGCGCTGCACTGGATGAAGATCGCCGGCGCCAACAGGAAGAAGAACATGCCGCCCGCGATGAGGCCACCCTTGAGCGGTCCGCTCCGGTAGCGTTTTCCCGTGGCCACCGAGAGCAAAAACAGCGGAACGAGCGCGTAGATTGTCCCGACCAAAAAAAACGCGCCTTGTACCCCAAGCAAGCCCAGGTGCTCTCGTGCCCACGAGCTCGCGTAGCAGAATTGGACCACCTTGGTGAGCGGCAGGAACTGGTCAGCTACCAGGAAGATGGCCATGGCCCCCAAGCCGCTCACGATGAGACCACGCAGGTCCTCGAGGCCGGAGCGCGGTTTGAGAAGCACCCAGAATGCCACGACGAACATTGCCACCCAAGCGAGGCCACCAGCCGCAATGGCCCACGCGGACCGGCCGGCGAGGTCGATCCGAACTCCGAGGACCGCCAGAGAGACTGCCGCCGACAGCAGCCCGAAACCGACGGCTAGGCCGAGCTGCACGCGGCGTCGATTCGCCTCGGCCTGGAGCTCGCCCAGGACTTGCCGGCGCACGGTTTGCACTGCCCGCACCGGCGCTCGCTCCCGAGGAAGCGTAGCAAGGGCGCTGGCCGCGAGCACCAAATCATCCCACGCTTTCCGGCATTCACTGCACGTCGAGACATGATCTGCAAGCGCTCCGGACAGCTTTGTGCCACGCGCCGCCAAATTCATGAGCTCGGTCTGGGATTGATTGCAGGTCACGGCGCGTCTCCGTCGGCGAGCAGCTTGCGTAGCGCGCGGTAGCCGCGGAACGCCCGCGCTTTCACCGCCTCGACTTCCTCGCCGAGCGCGTTGGCGATCTCGGGAAACGAGAGACCCTCGAGCTTGTGCAGGATGATGGCTTCGCGTTGAGAATCCGGCAGCTCCGCAAGGGCGCCTTCCACGCGCGCCGATTTCTCCTGCGCAAGCAGCAGGCCTTCCGGGTCCGCGCCCGTAGCCGGCCGCTCGGGCGCGTCCTCTGGTGCGCCCCACCTTGTGTCGCCCGGCCGTCGAACTCGATGTTTCAACTCGTCCTTCCCAAGGTTTGAGGCAATACTGAAAACCCACGACACGAACGGCCGTGCAGGATCGTAGCCGGCGCGGGCCCGGTGCACCTGCAGGAAGGTCCGCTGGAAGAGATCCTCGGCGAGCGCCTGGTCACCAAAGGTCCGCACGAAGTAGCCGAATACGCGGTCCTGGTAACGACTGAAGAGGGTCTCAAATGCTCTCCCATCTCCCTTTTGATACGCGGCCATCAAAGCTTCGTCCTTCGGCTCCTCCATTTTTGAGGCGGACACCTCACCCACCAAATACGACGGTTCGCGGGAACGGTTGTGCGCGGCCGAGATGACCGACGCGGCCGAGACTTTCATAGCCTTCTCGTCAGGCGACACCGCTCCTCCGCATTGCAAGGACTGTCAGGAGGCATTGCCACAAAGTGCAATGATCCGACTTCTGGGCTACTAAGCGGATCCCACTCAGCCTGACCGACACTACGAAGCCTCCTTCCGCCAGCGTTCCTACTACGCGCGCCAAACAAGATCGCCCCTAGACCGGAACCTTCGAGGACAGAGCGGCCATGCTTCGGTTGCTACCGGACGATATCGTGCGTTTTTCGAGTCCGGGCGACAAGTCGTTTCCCAGCTATTGATATGCAGTCCCCCGAGCCAGGCGACGATTAAGGGTTGATGCCGCTACCCAACGATGTCCGGCCCGGCCTGGGAAAACGACGCTGAACACTGGCACCCGGCGCGTAGGTGTGGCACATGCTTGGCGGCACGAGGCCATCCTGACCCCAACCAACCGGTCTCGCCGGCACAGGTGGAGAAAACAAATCCGCTTCCTTGTTTGATCGTCGGCGCGGGCCCAACCGGCCTTGCGCTCGCTGCCCAGTTACGATGGTTCGCGGCGCCCTTCCGCATCATCGATCGCTCGCTCGACCGCGCGCACGAATCCCGCGCGCTCGCGGTCCAGGCCCGGACGCTCGAGGTGCTCGATGCCTTGGGGCTCGGTGATCCGATAGTCGCGCGCGGAAGCATCAGCACGCGACTGGTCATTCACCTCGGAGCCCGTCCGGTCGCCGCAGCGACGCTCGGCGAAGTGGGCGCCGTGGACACGCGATACCCGTTCATCCTTTTCATCTCGCAGGCCGAAACCGAACGCATTCTCGGGGAACACTTGTCGAGTTCGGGTGTCGAGGTCGAGCGCGGCGTCGAGCTTGTCCAATTCGACGCCCTCGATGGCTACGTGGACTGCGTGCTCCAACATGCGGGCGGTCGCGAGGAGCGCGTGCGCGCCGCTTATCTACTCGGCTGCGATGGGGCGCACAGCTCCGTACGGAGGGAGGCTGGGTTCTCTTTCCAGGGCGGGAGCTATCCGGAGGACTTCGTCCTCGGCGACGTAGAGGCCGATGGCCCGCTCGAGCCAGGCGCGATCAACTCGTTCGTGGGCGCAGGTGGCGTCGCCATGTTTTTCCCGCTCCGATCTCCAACCACGTGGCGGGTCATCGCCATGAAGGCGCGCGACCCAGGTGCCCCGCGCATCGCTTCCGTGCCGGATGAGTCGCCGATTGGCCCACTGACGCTCGACGAGCTCCAGGCCGTCGTCGCCACGCCCACCGCCGGCTCGGTCGTTGTTCGCGACCCCGCGTGGCTCAGCCATTTTCGCCTGCACCACCGGCAGGTCGCTCACTACCGTCACGGTCGCGTGTTCCTAGCGGGCGATGCCGCCCATATCCACAGCCCGGTGGGCGCGCAGGGTATGAACACAGGTATCCAAGACGCGTGGAACCTCGGCTGGAAGCTTGCATTTGTCGTGCGGGGAGCGGCGCGCGAGCGTCTCCTCGATTCCTATGAATCTGAGCGGTGGCCAATCGGTCGCTCTCTTCTCCGGTATACCGATCGAATCTTCACCACATTTGCTCGCGGGATGTCCGCTGGACGATTCGCGTCCTGGGTACGTGAAGCCGTGGTGCCGAGGCTCTTGCCGCGCCTGCTTGCGTCACGATGGCTACGCTCGGTTGCCTTCAGCTTCATCTCGGAGCTCCGGATCCACTATCGAAAAAGCCCAGCGGTCGCCGAAGGACGTCCGCGGCTTCGCGGCGGGCCGCGCGCGGGCGATCGACTTCCCGATGCTCAGCTGATGCTCGATGGGCATCCGATCGCGCTGCAGCGTGCAGTTATTGGACCGTATCTCGCACTTCTGCTGTGCGGTGATACACAAACGTGGGACGGCGCCCGTCTTGCATCGCTCGCCCACCGCTATGCTGGCTTGGTCAAGTTCCATCGCCTCGCGAGTCAGGCACTCCCCGGGATGCTCGTCGACGACGGTCATACGCTAGCCTTGCTCGGTGCGCACGACGGAGCCCAGTATCTCGTCCGCCCTGACGGCTACATCGCATTCCGATGTGGTGGCAGCAATCTGGACGGGGTGACGCGATATCTCGAGCAATGGTTTTCAGAGTCGACAACGGCGTGACGATCACCGGAAATATCCTGTATCGCGCGCTTGGGGGATGGCCGGAGCGACTGGGTGGAGATGTCGGGCGGCGCCTAACGTAGTGAGCTCAAGAAATCGGCACTGTTGTTCCGCCCGGTGGGAACCCACATCTGGCCCGGATAACCAAGCTCCCGGAACTGTCTTATCCGCGCCTGGGTGTCCGGCCGAATCAGGTAGCGCTCGAGCGCCGCTGCTCCGTCGGCGTTGATGCTCTTGAACGCGTACGGATTTACCTTTACGGCGACCATCCCGCGGTCGAATAGAGCATCGGAGGAGCTCAGCGCATCGATGTCGCGGCTGGGATCTTCCAATTTGTAGCGCAACCCCGGAACAAGACCCCAGAGAACGTAGCCTCCGATGGTGAGAGCGTAGTCGACGGCAGGGCGGTCTCGCAGACCGTTGTCGATGTACCAGCCGGTTCGATCTGGCCGCCCTGCGGCTTCCCACAGGATGTCTGCGAGGTACTTCTCGGTCGTCGCATTGTTGACGACGAAGGGAGTCCTCGCTTCGGCGATGCGCCGAAACCCCTCGACGGCATCTCTGAGCCCTCGAATACCCGCGGGGTCGCCCCTCGGCCCAAAGATCGAGGCTTTGTTGGCAAAGACTGCGTGGGGCCAGAGCCCGAGGCCCTCGGTAACGAATGCTTCCGTCCCCGAATGACCGTAGTGAGCAATGACCATGTCTGCCTGCCCCGTGCGTGCAAGGTCAAACACAGCCTCGGTGCTTGTGACGGTCGCGTCGCATCCAGTTTCCTTTTCAAATTGGGGAAGGAGCGCGCTCAACAGGACTTCAGGTGTATTGACCACCGCAAGACGTATTCCGCCGCATGTTTCTGCGAGCGCCGCGCTCGACTTCCCCGCTGCCTCCTCGTTGGCCCGGAACGCGGGCGTCGAGCAACCGAGGACGCTGGCCCCAGCGACCGAGGCGATCGTGGCTAGTGACATTTGCATGAGGTCCCTCCAATTCCGACGCATCCATGAGCCACGAGCTTTGACAAATGGCGGCGATCGGACGCTATGCATTTTTCTTGAGGTTTTACAACGACAGTCGTTCCGCGATCCTCCAAACGATCATCTGCACTCAGGAGAAGCGGTTTCTCTTGGCCGGTGGATTTGGGGCGTATCCGGAAAAGGTCGCCGACGAATGCGTGGACTGCGCAACAAGTTGCCGAGGCATTCCCAAGGAAGAGCCTCGCGCTATCTCCTCCGCCATCGCGACGCGACCTACAGCATTCGTCTTCCGCGAGCGGGTTAACGAATGGGCATCGCCGAGGTGATTACGGCCGCGCGTTCGCCCTGGCAGAACCCGTACGTCGAGCGCGTGATCGGAACAATCCCTCGCGAGCTGCTCGCTCCCTCCTCGTGCGGGGCATCGTCCTTCGTGATTCTTGTTCATTGCTTCGATGGCGAGAGCCGCGCATCGAGCGAGAGGGGTCCCCCCGTCCTGGCTACTTTCTGGAACCGCGCCGATCCTGCTCCAGGGGCCTCAAGAGTTCCCGGGGTCCGGCCTACGCGCGGATGCTCTTCAAGCAACGCCGGCGATCGATTTCAGGCCGGTAGGTAGCGCGCGAAGTCCGCTCTCCAAGGAGCGGCGACCAGCCCAATAGCGCGAGCAGATTCGGACAACGGGTCTCTGAAACGAAGTCTGAGGAACGTGCCGCGGGTGGGCCAGGGGCCGCGTGCCCCAGTCCCCACACGCTGCGAAGTGCTATCCAGAGATCTTCCTCTGCGTGTAGACTACACGCCCCCGGTGGTGAGGCAATAGCTTAAGGGATGCGGCAGACCAGGACGCTTCCGCCGGTCGGGCGGTTCTTGTTTCCGCATACGAACGCGCGACCAAAGCCCGAGCAGTCGTTGTTTGTTTGACAGGCAACTGCGCAGATCCCGTTGTCCGTGGTGATGCAGACCGCGCCGTTTGGGCAGTCACTGTCTGTGGCACATGGTTGCGTGCACATCCCAGTGCCAAAGTCGGTGTCATGCGTGCAACGATTGGCACAGTCGCGATCGGTGGCGCACAGCGCTCCTACGCTATGACCATTCGAGCCTACCGAAGCTCCTCCACACCCAAACAACAGTGCTGTGACAACCCAAAGCCGCCAATGTTTTGCAAATGCCAATTGCCTTCCTCCTTCAACCCGGCCGACCATATCCTACGCAAGAATGGAGGTAAGGAATCGAGAGCCTGAAGGCGAGCGGCTAATTATTTTGGTACACCGCACACGGCCAGAGGGTCCGATCGCCGGACTTCGGCCGGGGCTAAAACGACTCGTGCCTCCTCAAACCGTAGCTATCACTGGAAGTGTGACATCCTCCCGTCACGCGCTCGGTGACGACGCGGAGACGCAGTTCTATATGCTGACTTGGACCTTCGACCCAGGCGCGCGTAGCTGCTACTTACGCTTCTTCGCCGGCCGTGTGGCGATCATTCGAACGGCGCCCTCGATGCGGCGCGTCCGGGTTTCGGGCTTCTTGGCCTCTTCGAGGGCCTGGACGTATTCGCGCTCACGCAGGACACCGCATGTTGAGCGCCACGCAGACCCGGCTTCGCGTCGCTGCCCCAATTGTGGGATCCGGCTTTGGCCGCGTGCCATTCCTCGCAAGATGCGCGCGCTCACGACTTACGGCATTCTGCCGCAACGCTCATGTTGCGCGGATGCCCACAGCGTGCAGCGCGTCCTACGACACGCGGACCTGCGGACGACGCTTGGAACCTACGGACACCTAACCGCCGAGGATCTGCGCGCTGCCGTGAACCAGATCGGTCCGCCGGTGGTTGTCGTTTGCCAAAATCCCGTCGCAAAGACTGGACGATGACCCAGCGGCGTGCGAGCCAGGGAGGCAATGTCCCTCGTACTCGCTGTTGGGCGCGCTGCGTGCGTCGCTTAGAACCCGCACCGACCTCGCGCTCGAAAATCTGGCGCTGAGGCAACAACTCGTCGTGCTTCGCCGCTCGAAGCGACCGCAATTCGGGCGCCTCGAGCGTCTCTTCTGGGTGTGGCTCTCCGACCAGTGGGCGCGGGGTGGCGCGAGGTGCTCCATGTCGTTCGCCCCCAGACCGTGATTCGCTGGCATCGGCAAAGCTTCCGCGCTTTCTGGACCTGGAAGTCACGCCGCGGGCCGGTGGGTCGACCACCGGTCATCTCCGGGCTTGCGGAGCTCGTGCGTACGATGGCGCTCGCCAATCCGCTTTGGGGCTCGCCACGCATTCACGGCGAGTTGCTCAAGCTGGGATTCGACGTTTCGCAGCGCTCCGTTGCGCGTCTCTTGCCGCGCCGCCCAAAGCCACCCTCGCAGACTTGGCGAACGTTCCTCCAGAACCACATCGCCGACCTCGTCACCGTCGACTTCCCGGTCGCGGGCGCTGGGCGTCACCGGGGTACGAACTTTCGTGATCGACGGTGAGGCGCTGGTGGAAGCGCAACCCTACGACGTGCTCGAAAAATTCGTTCTTTCAGCTGGCGCGCGGCGGCGGCAGTGAGTGGAAAGAGGGCTGCTCCAGCCCCACCGGCGGGCGCGGCGATGACTCGGCGTGGGCGCTGGCGATCGACTTGGCGATGAGCGACTCGATGGAAGCGCCGTCGGCGGCGGGGGCCGCGCCGTGATTGACGTTTCTCACTCGCCGGCTGTAGAGACTGAGAGCCGGGTCGGAGATGAAGCGCAGCAGCAGTCGCGTCCAGGAACGATGGGCGTGGAGTGAATCGTAAAACTCGGGTGCCGCGGCGCGGACTTTCGGCAGCCGGGACCACGCCACCGTCATCAGATCGTGATGCTCGTTGTGGTAGCCGACGTTGAAGGCGACCCAATTGAGCGGTCCGTAGTAAGAGAAAGTCTCTTGGTCGGGGAATGAGAGGTAGTGCTCCTGGATCCATCGAGCGCCCACCGGGTGCAGGCCGATGGAGAAGATGCTCGACAAAGTGAGGTAGAGCACTGCGTGCCACCCGGCCACTGCCCAAAGCGCGGCAATGAACCCAACCTGGGAAATCACATTCGCGGCGTACCAGCGATCCCACGTCCGGATTCTCTTGAGCCGCGGCACCCGAGCTGCCTGCCAGGCGAAAAAGCTCAACAGCCAGAGCGCCTTGCGCCAGCTCGAGTTGCCGACGAACCGGGCTTCCGCCGGGCTGGCCAGGTCCGCGTCCAGCTCGAGATCGCCCTGAAAGCGATGATGGAGCAGATGGAATTTCCGGAAGGAGATCGCCGCCGGAAAAACAATCGGCAGGTTGGCGAGGATCTGCAGCATCGCGTTGTCCCGCGAGCGCCGGAATACCAGGTTGTGCGTGCAATCATGGATCAGCGTCCAGAGGGCGTGATCGGCGATTGCACCCAAAAGGTAAGCGGCGATCAGCACGCCCCACCAAGGTGCGTTCCGGAGCAGGATCGCGGCGGCAACTTGCAGGCCGACGATGCTCACCACGAACCATGCGGTCGAGGGGGCGGGCCCAAACAGCGCCCGGACCTCCGGGTGGGCTCTGAGTAACCTTCGGGCTCTCTCGAGGGGTTCAGCGTGCGTGACGACGTCGAATGCGAGATTTTCAGACGCGCGCACGGGGGGATCCTTTCGGACACCGAGAGCTCGACCGCAATCTCGAGATCCCCAACGCTTGCCTCCACCTGGAACTGGAACATTTCAGGCTCTCTCCACGGGAGGACCAGGGGTGCCGCCCCGCATCGCGGCAGCGTCGCGAGCA
>WNFD01019730.1_pt1 | contig 11216 bp, 10 predicted proteins | sample 5400491 | NCBI WGS metagenome assembly WNFD01 (sample SAMN13153343, study PRJNA577476) | soil metagenome | isolation source: 120 cm saprolite under Douglas fir tree site 2 hole 2 replicate 2 | place: USA:California | collected 2015-04-18 | reverse complement strand
CTGCGAAATCAAATTTCGAACCGTCAACGAGTCAGGGGCTAAAGCCCGCGACTTTCGACTGCTTTATGTCGGAGCTGAAGCTCCGACCCACAAGGATTCGGATGAAGGATTCGGATTCAGGACATTAGTTGGACTTCTGCCGTGCGGTGAGGAAGAGAGCGACGAGGCCGGAAAGAAGCGCGGCGCTTTCGAGCCAGACCGAGTATTGATGCAGGCGATCGAACGCAACGCGTAGCGGATTGCTGGCAGCGGCCGCTTCCACCGAACCCATCTGTGCTCGCAGCACATCCATTCGGGCGATCACGCCGTATTGCGAAGCCATCGTGAACACGATCATGGCAAATACGAGCAGCGCTGCGGGATGCGCGAGCGCTCCGACAGATCGCTCAATCACAGCCGTCGCGAGCAAGTAGACGACTCCTGCGATGATCCCGATCATGTGCAGCTTGGCCAGAGTGTAGCCGACGAGCGCTCCGGCCAGGTCGCTGTTGGGCAAAACCGAAAATGCGCCGCGTGTGACGACGAAACTAAAATAGAGAATGCTGCCCACCCACGTGCCTAATGAGAAAAACTGAAGAAATCGGAGAGTCGATGCCACCTAGGATTCCTTTAGAATAAGTGCTGGCAGTTTGCGCCGGCACGGTCACGCTTCCCTCAGCCCGGTGCGGCCATGGCAGCTTGGTGGGCGATCAAGGACTTGAACCTTGGACCTCTCGCGTGTGAGGCGAGCGCTCTAACCACTGAGCTAATCGCCCATGAGCCGAGATTCGTTTGTAACAGAAGCGACAGGGATTATCAACCAATGACCACGGCCACGGCAAACCAGATTGCGCAGTTGCACAGTTCGATCGCGCGCGTCATTCGCGGCAAGGACGAAGTCATCCGCCTCTCCATCGTGGCGCTGCTGTCCAGGGGACACCTGCTGATCGAGGACGTCCCCGGAGTTGGCAAAACGACGCTCGCGCAAGCACTGGCGAACTCCTTCCATTGCTCGTTCCAGCGCATTCAGTTCACTTCGGACCTGCTGCCTTCGGATGTGGTCGGCACCAGCATATTCAACCAGATTGAGCAGCGATTCGATTTCAAGCCGGGCCCGATTTTTGCCAACATCGTTCTGGCGGATGAAATCAACCGCACGACGCCGAAGACGCAGTCGGCGCTGCTGGAGGCCATGAACGAAGCGCAAGTGACGGTGGACAACCACACGCATAAGCTGCCGCGGCCGTTCATGGTGCTCGCGACGCAGAATCCCATCGAGCATCACGGTACGTACCCGCTGCCCGAATCGCAGCTCGACCGGTTCCTGTTGCGCACCGGCATGGGTTACCCGTCGCGCGAAAGCGAGCGGGAGATCATGCAGCAGCACACCGGGGGACGCGAAGCGGCGTCCGAAGTCTCCGCCGTGATGGGTGCTGGCGACGTCGAAATGATGCAGCGCGCGGTGGAACTGGTGCGCGTCGACGACAGCTTGCGCGACTACGCCATCGACATTGTTGAGCGCACGCGCCGCACCGAACAGCTCACGCTCGGCGTAAGCCCTCGCGGGCTGCTGATGCTGCAGCGTGCGGCGCAGGCGCGGGCTTTTCTCGAAGGCCGCGAATACTGCACCCCCGACGATTTCAAACAGCTCATCCTTCCAGTTTTCGCGCACCGCGTGGTGGTCAACACGCGTTATGCGACCACGCAGAAGAAGGCGGCGCAAGTCGAAGCGATTCTCCGCGAAATCATCGAGGCCACGCGCGTTCCCCTCTGAGGAAAGCCTGAATTCTATGAAATTCGAGATCCTCGAACGGCGAGCGAGCGCTCGACCTGAACCCAGCAAGAATGAGCGGTGGCATGGCATCGACCGGCCCAGCTGGCGGAGTTTCGCTGTGGCGTTGGCGGCGCTCGGAGCAGCTTTGTTCCTGGCGCTCTATTCCGGCGCGGCGGCTGAAGGAGGGCACCTCCTGGTCGCAGGCCTCTCCGCGCTGGGGGCGCTGGCGCTGGCGGGCTGGGTGGCGGTCACGATTGTGCCGGTGCTGGCGCGACGCACGCCGCTGCGATGGCTTACCTATCAGATCGACTACAGGCTCACGCGCGAGGGTTTGGTCTATCTTGGCGGCGTATTCGTGGTTGCCGTGGCCGCACTCAACACGGGAAATAACCTTCTATTCATGATCCTCGCCTCCCTGCTCGCGGGCGTATTGATTTCAGGATTTCTTTCCCGGCTGGTGCTGAGCGGCGTCGACGTCCAGCTCGAATTGCCCGAGCACATCTTTGCCGGGCGGCCGATCATGGCGATCGCCGAGCTCCACAATACGAAGCAAACGATGCCGTCGTTTTCGGTGTTGCTCGTGAGCGAGGATAATAAGAAAACGAAAAAACAGACCTCCATCAAGGCTGCGCCGAACATTCTTGCCCGCCCGGTATACTTTCCGCACGTTCCGCATCAGCGGACCGTGCGGCAAAACGTTGAGCTGACGTTTCCACGGCGCGGGATCTACCGGCAGGATGCGCTCGGATTGCGCACCAAATTCCCCTTTGGGTTTCTGCAGAAGACGCGCCGCGTCGATTCGGAGATCGAAGCTCTGGTGTACCCTTCCGTCGAACCGACCGAGGAATTTTATGAAATTTTGCCGCTGGTGAGCGGAGAACTGGAAAGTTATCAGCGCGGGCGCGGGAACGACCTCTATTCGATCCGTGACTACCAATTCAACGACAGCGCCCGGCATGTGGACTGGAAAGCTTCGGCAAGAACCGGAGTTCTGCAAGTCCGCGAGTATGCGCGCGAGGACGAGCGGCGCGTGCTGCTGGCGTTTGATCCCTACATGAATACGCGCGAGGAGCTCTCCGAGCTTGCCACCGGCCGGTTCGAGCGCGCGGTGGCGATTTGCGCGGGCCTGGCGTGGCATTTCTACGAAATCAACTCGGTGCTCGAGTTCCGCTCCGCCGGTTTTGCGACGCCGCGAGTAACCGCCGGAGAAATCGTCTACGATGTGCTGCGATGCCTGGCGCGCGTTTCGCCGCTGAAGGGGCAACCGGATCGCAGCTTCCTCGATTCGCTGTCCGATGCGCCCGACATTTTCAAAATCGTTCTGACCAGCCAGCCGCGCGGTTCGATTCCCACTCAGCTGTGGAGTTCTTCGTACATTTTGTTCTTGCCGTCGCTCTAGTTTTGCCCTGGTGTGTTGAATCAGAAAAGAAACGTGCCCGCTTTTGGGGCGGGCAACTGTTTGTTCTATTCAGAACCGAAGTGAGTCAATACCTGTCCTCGGGTGGCGGGCTAAATTCATTTTGCTGGGTTGCATAAGTCACCCCTGCCGGGGTTTTCCGGCCATCCTCGACCCATTTTCCCCACCGCTTCCGCGATGGGCCGCGTCGTGCCGCCTCTCCAGGGCTGCCAGCAGCACGTAATTAATCGACTACCATTCTCGTGCGTGATTCCCGATGGAAATCTCGATGTGCGACAATGTGTGCCGTGAATCCCGCGACACTGTCCGTGCCGGAGTTTATGAAATTCGGGCGCCGGTTGCTTGCATGGTTTTCCGCGCGGAAACGCGACCTCCCCTGGCGAAGAACGAAAGATCCCTACCGCATCTGGCTCTCGGAAATCATGCTGCAGCAGACGCGCGTTGCGGCGGTGGTGCCCTACTACGAAAGTTTCCTGGCGCGGTTCCCGGACATGCAAGCGTTGGGACGCGCCGGGTCGGAGGCAGTGCTGAGCCATTGGGCGGGGCTCGGTTATTACAGCCGCGCAAGAAATCTGCTTCGTGCGGCCCAGGAAATCGTCGCCCATCACGATGGCCGGTTCCCGAAAAAGTATGACGCGGCGCTCGCCCTTCCGGGCGTCGGACGCTACACGGCTGCGGCGGTGCTTAGCATCGCGTACGACAAGCCGCTCGCAGTGCTCGATGGAAATGTGGCGCGTGTTTTAGCGCGATTGGGCGCTCTCCGTGGCGATCTTCGCACCCCTGCGCTTTGGCAGAAACTGGAGGCAGCGGCGCAGGGACTGCTCGCGCGAAAGGCGCCCGGCGATTGGAACCAAGCCATGATGGAATTGGGCGCGACAGTTTGCATACCGAAGTCACCGAAGTGCGGGGAGTGCCCAGTTGCGGAATGGTGCCTCGCACGAGAGCTGGGTATTGCCGGGCAATTGCCCGACACCAGGAAGAAACGCGCCTCCGTGCAGGTGACACTCGCGGCTGCAGTGTTGCTGGACCCGCGCGGGCGGACCTTACTCGTGCGGCGAGCCGGGGGTGACGGAGCGCTCTTCTCGCGGATGTGGCAGTTCCCTGCCCTTGAAGCATCCACTGACGCGAGTTTCAATCTTACGCGACACCTGCGAGAGAAATTCGGAGTGAATGTTGCGGGCGAACAGTTGGTGCAACTCAAAACCGCGCGTCACGCCGTTACCTTCCGCGAGATTCGCCTGGAACCCTTCCTGATCCGAGTGGAACGCCTGCCGAAAATCAAAGGTGCGCGCACGCCTCTTCTCGGTCGTTTCGGTCGCCTTCCGCTTTCAAGCGCCACGCAAAAAATCGCCGACGCGGCAATCGCGCATTCCAAAAAGATCTTTGCGCAGATGAGAAAAGCTCGATTGCGGTGAACTGTGCGGGATCAAAGAAGTGGTCTATAGACAAGACGGCTTATCTTATCAGGTACGGTCCCAGGCCAATTCAACTCCTGAGTTCAGTAAACTGAGATCAAATGTGACGCAGTTCTTCAATCAGATCCAGCGCACCGCACCTGCCAAATACGCGGCTCATTTTGCCGCAGTAATCGAGTCCACTTGGATCGTCTTGGTCTTGGTGTCCAGCGTGCCTATGACCCTCACTTTCTGTCCCGCGAATTTTTCCGGCGTCCGCTGGTCGCTCAGAGTGTAGGCGTTCTTGCCGTCATACAGAATGTACGCGGCGCCATGGGCACCGATGCAGGCGATGGCACACTCGGCGTCCGTGGGCCCCATTTGCATCTGGGAATGGTCTGCCTTAGCGCACACGTCGTCCGTAATGATGCCGGTGAACGTTTGCTTGCCCGGAGCCGCGGCCAGCGCTGCAATTGCGAGAAGATTGAAGATCGGATGCTTCATAACCTCTCGATTTACGCAATCTCTACATTGTCCACTTGAAAGAAATCTTGCAGGCGCAGCCCGTGAGACGACCGGACCGAAATTCAGGCGGCTTGTGACGCCACTTTCCTGATTTCGGGCGGGGCCGGGTCAAAGGATCCCGGCAGTTCGTTCTGATGGACTCCTCCTATTCGCCCGGAGTCATGAGGTGGGCGGTCGTCGTACCCGCATTCATAATCCATACGCCGCCCTGCTTATTGTTGTCGGGCAGTCCGGTCGACTGCGTCGTGGCGCCCGGCGTGGCGATAGTCATGTGCATGCGAGCGTGTTCCCGGTCGGCGCCCAACATGTGGTACCAAACCGATCCGTACTCGGGCTTCACACGCGTTCCGTCGCTTTCCGCGGCATCGAGCAATGCCTTGGTTTTGTTCTTGTCGCCTGACGCTTCGAACTTCAAATTCTGAGCGACCCGGTCGAGGTTGGAGACGCTGGTGCACTCAATCGAGAAAGGCTGCTGTTCAGGAAAGCCCGACCGGTCGTAGCAAACCAGACGGCTTGTGCCCTTCTTCAGCGTGTCGTACGTGAAGTCAGGCTTCCACTTGATGACCGTCGCAGCCTCGCGGAGACTGGCCGGGGCGGCGAGCAAGGCCGTATCGACGGCGGCATCGGGCGTCTGTGCCAACGCACCGGTCGAACCCACCACTAAGCCGAGGACAAACAGGGCAATGCGTTTCATTCGAGACCTCCAGTTGAAATGCGGCCAAAATTCACGCGTTGAGAGCGGCAGTATACCACGTCAACATAGCCGTTTCCGATGGCACTTACATTCCCGCGTGGATAGCCTGACTCACTGCCGGAATCAAGCGAATCTTGCGCTCGCGACCATCGGCACATTATCTGATTGGTTCCAAGCACGCGTGGCGCGCACGCGGGATGTTAAACTTATTCTTCGCGCCATGGACACCACAAGCTCCATTCCCGAGGCTCAACCTTCTTCCGAAGGGCTCCAATCCCGCGAAGTAAGAGGGCCCGCGCCCGATTCCGGGGATCTCTCCGCCCTGAAGCGTCATTTTGAGATCTCTCTCTACTTCCTGCTCCTGACTGGGGTCCTGACGCTGGTTTCGACCGGAAAAATGGATTTGGTGTCGATCCTCGTGCCTCCGGCCGCCTTGCTAGTCAAGGGTTACCGGTGGTGGCACGGGAAGGGGCCGGAAATTTCCAACCGTGTGGGAGGCTGGATAACTATCGGGTATTTTTCTTCCCGTTCGACCTGTGGATCATCTCGCGCGCGCTGTCCGCGGACACGCAAAGCCCCGGACTCTACGCGGCATTGCTCGCGACCATTCACCTGATGTTATTCGCGATCATCGTGCGGCTCTATAGCGCTTCGAAAACGCGTGACTATCTATTTCTGACGCTGATGGCGTTCACGTCGATGCTGGCCTCTGCGATCCTGACGGTCGATACCGGTTTTCTCGTCTTTTTCTTTGTGTTCATGGCCTTCGCTGTTTCCACTTTTGTAGGCCTCGAAATGTGGCGCAGCGCCCAGGGCGCCGTCGCCCAGCCGATCCAGAGCGGCACCCGCGCCGCCCGCCGCCTGCACAACGCGTTGGGAGTGACTTCTACCGCTATCGCACTCGGGTCGCTCGCCGTCGGCGCCGTTATTTTCCTGCTCCTCCCGCGATACACCGGCGGCTACATGTCCGGACTCAATTTGCAGCCCACGCTGATTTCCGGCTTCAGCGATGATGTCGAGCTGGGTGAAATTGGCGAAATCAAGAAGAGCAGCGCGGTGGTCATGCGCATCAACGTGGAGGGCGGCCTCGATGCGGCGCGAGGCGTGCATTGGCGCGGAATTGCGCTGACCCTGTTCGACGGGAGGCGCTGGTACAACGGGCCGCACGATCCAAAAACTGTCCAGTCGGCGCCGGATACCTGGTTTCATCTAGACAACGGGGAAGTCCTTACGCGAAGACCCGGCAAGACGATCCAGTACACGGTACTGCTCGAGCCGATCGCCAGCACGTCGCTGTTCTTCGTCAACCAGGCGGATAGGGTGCGCGGACATTTCGACGGCGAAGCCAGTTCGAGCTACATGAACCAGCGGCGAGGAACCTACCTTCTGGAGGACCCGACGGGTTCCGTCTTCAATCCTTACCACAATTTTTCGCGGATGCAGTACGAGGCGCGTTCCGTGGTCCCGGCCCCGTCGGTGGCGGCTCTGCGCGTAGCCGGTTCGGACTATCCGGCATCCATGGGCGAAATGTATCTGCAATTGCCGCCGAAGCTCGACCCGCGCATCCCGGAACTCGCGAAACAAATCACGGGGCGCGCCAACAATCCGTATGACAAGTCGCTCGCTCTTGAGGCCTATCTGCGCACGCACTATGGGTACACACTGGATCTGACTGGAACGCCGCCGCCCGACCCGCTTGCCTACTTCCTGTTCCAGAAGCGCGCGGGACACTGCGAATACTTCGCCTCCGCCATGACGGTGATGTTGAGATCGGTCGGCATCCCCGCGCGCCTCGTCAATGGATTCCTCACCGGCGAGTATAACGACGTCGGCGGCGACTTTATCGTGCGCGCCAGCGATGCCCATAGCTGGGTCGAGGTTTTCTTCCCCACCTACGGCTGGCTGACGTTTGATCCCACGCCTCCGGCGGAAGAAACGGCGCCGGGAATGTTCGCGCGGTTCGGGCGCTATTGGGATTGGTTCCAGCTGCAGTGGAGCGAATGGATCATCAACTACGACTTCGTGCATCAGGTCACGCTGGCGCAAGGCCTCCAGCACGTGTCGCGCGACTGGACGGAGCGATTGCAAAAAGCATTCGCAGAGGTGCGGCGCGTCGCGACCAACCAGCTGGAACTCTGGCAGGCCCGAGCCCTTCATACGGCGGCCTTTCTGCCGGTCATGTTTGCCATCGTCGCCGCGCTTTGCATCGCCGCACTCCTGCTACAGCCGAAAATCCGTCAGAGGCTGATGACTCTGTGGCATCTTCGCGTGTCTACTTCCGCCGCGATGACGCCGCACCTGGCGACGATTCAATACAACGAAATGCTCCGGCTGCTCTCGCGGCGCGGCATCCGCAAAGCGCCGGGGCAGACCCCGCTCGAGTTTGCGGCATCTTTGCCGGACGGGAATCTCTCCGAGCCCGTGCACGAACTGACCTCGATGTACCACGCGGCGCGGTTCGGGGGGGAAGCCTCGGATCCGCGACAGGCCTCTTCGCTGCTCACGCTGATTCAAATGCGCATTCAGTCGTTCGCCCCCGGTCGTTGAGGTGGCGCCGGCATCTTGCCGGCGGTTTTGGAATACGAGGAAAGAACAAGGAGCTGGCGGGACGCCGGCGTTACCAAAACCATCTCATCGAGGCATTGGAGCTTCCGGGAAGATGAGTCACGCCCCACTGAGCAGGCCGAAGGCGGCAAACCTTACGCCATGCTAGAATAATCGTCTCGTCCCGCGGTTGCGGGGCCGCCCTTCATGCCGAAAGCCGGATTCATCAGCCTGGGATGCCCGAAAAATCTCGTGGATAGCGAGGTCATGATGGGCATTCTGGCGCGCAACGGTTACGAATTCACGCCTCGCGCGGAAGAAGCCGAGGTGCTCGTCGTCAATACGTGCAGTTTCATCGCGCCGGCGCAAAAGGAATCTATCGATACGATTCTGGAGATGGCCGAATATAAAAAGTTCGGCGCGGCGAAAAAATTGATCGTGGCCGGCTGCCTGGTGGAGCGCTACCGGCAGCAAATCCTCGAACAGATTCCCGAAGTGGACGCAGTGGTCGGCACGGGCGAGATCGAAAATATTCTTGCGGCCGTCGAAGGCCAGTTGCGATTCGATGCGGGAGCGGCGGCAAGCCTGCCCTCGTATCTTTACCACGACCTCACGCCGCGGATTCTCTCGACGCCGCAACACGCCGCGTACATCAAGATCGCCGAAGGCTGCGATCATCCATGCACATTCTGCATCATCCCGCAACTGCGAGGAAAATTTCGCAGCCGGCGGTTTGAGTCCGTCGTACGCGAGGCGGAAAGCCTGGCGGCCGGCGGCGTCAGCGAAGTGACGCTGATCGGCCAGGACACCACGTCTTACGGGGAAGACCTTGGATTGCGTGACGGCTTGCCGCTGTTGCTCGAACGGTTGGCGGACGTCGAGGGCCTGCAATGGGTGCGCTTCCTCTACTGCTATCCGAACCGCGTGACGCAGCGGCTGCTCGATACCATCGCCGCGTACCCACGCCTTGCGAAGTACATGGACATGCCGCTGCAGCACGCCAGCCGCAATGTGCTCGCTCGAATGAAGCGCGGCTCGAACGGCGAGGCGTTCCTGCGATTGCTCGAGCGCATCCGCAAGACGATTCCCGGCGTGGCCCTGCGAACTTCGTTCATCGTGGGATTCCCAGGTGAGACCGATGCGGACTTCCGCGAATTGTGCGGCTTCGTGCAAGCGGCGGAATTTGACTGGATGGGCGTGTTTCCGTATTCGGACGTCGACAACGCTTCGAGTTACTCATTGGACGAAAAAGTTGACGAAGAGATTATCAAGGAGCGGCAGAATCGCCTGATGGAAATTCAACAAAGAATATCGGCGCGCAAGCTGCGGCGTTTTCGTGGCGTCCGCGCGACAGCGCTGGTCGAAGGGCCTTCGAAGGACACGCCGCTTGTCTGGGAAGCGCGGCTCGAATGCATGGCTCCTGAAATCGACGGCAAGCTGTACTTGAATGACATTGAAGTCGTAGGGGCACGGCATGCCGTGCCCCTGCACGAGCCGATGCCCTACAGGACCGCGCGGCCGAGCGACCTTGTGACTGTCGAAATCACCGAGACGCACGAGTACGACCTGGTTGGGCGGGTGGTGGAAATTCTGGACGTCCCGCGGCCACCGGCAGCGCATTCAGCCGTCAGCGGGCCAGTGCAACGCGTCGCTACAGGCGCGGCGCTTCGCATACTGGCATGATTAAGAAGAGGTACGCGGCAATCAAAGCTACGCGGAATGTTGAGTAGCACAGACTTTAGTCTGTGTGTTCTGGTGTTGGGCAACCAAAACCACACAGGCTGAAGCCTGTGCTACTTAAACCCGCCATAAATCATTGGGATTGCTCGCAGCGAAATGAGCGCAGAAATCACCACGGGTTTTTATTGGAAATTTGAATCGGGGGCGCTTGCATGAAACTGCGATGCCCCATTTGCAAGCAGCCCACCGATTCGGAAACATCTACGGAGTTTCCCTTCTGCAGCGACCGCTGCCGCGAACGCGACCTCGGAAACTGGGCCATGGAGAAGTACAAAGTGTCCGTGCCGATGATGGACGAATCGGAACCAGAAGAGACCGAGACGAATGAGCCTGCCCGAAGCGAGCACCCCGAGCACGACGACGAGTAGCGCCGTGCGCAAGCCGCGTGTCTCACTCGCGATTGCGACGGCGTTCGGCCTCGGTTATCTCCCGAAAGCGCCGGGAACATTCGGGTCATTAGGCGGCATCGTCCTGGCGATTTTCCCTTTCTGGTTCGTGCTCCTCGGCACATTGGCATGGGGAGAGATGGGTATCCATTTCAATGGCGCGCTCACTATGGACCCACTCATCTTCATCCAATGTCTACTTGCAGTTGGAGTGGCGTTGATTGGGGTCTGGACTGCAAATCGCGCAGCAAAGTATTTGAACACCAAGGACCCGCAGAAAGTTGTCATCGACGAAGTTTCCGGTCAGCAACTCGCGCTCCTCCTCGGGGGCTTCTGGCCCCGGCACACGTCGCCCGTGAGCGTTCCATGGAACGATCATCCAATATTATGGAGTAGCCATCCGCTCGGCATCAGCACGATAATTTCGCCCAACTGGAAATATTTGTTGCTGGGATTTATACTTTTTCGTGTCTTCGATATTTGGAAACCGTTTCCCGCGCGGCAGGCTGAAGCGCTCCCCGGCGGCCTGGGAATCATGGCCGACGACTGGATTGCGGGAATTTACGCGGCGCTGGGACTGTGGATTGCCCGGGCGCTCGGGCTTTAAGAGCTGCCCCACGCAAGGTTTTGTGGGTCGCGGCTTCAGCCGCGACATTAAGGAGCCGGAAAAACTGGGGGCTTTAGCCCCTGAAATCCTTTCGAGTGTGAACCAAAGCTTCTTCAGATGATAAGGTCTAGACGACTCGAGAATTGAATTTGGACA
>WNFD01007006.1_pt1 | contig 11216 bp, 8 predicted proteins | sample 5400491 | NCBI WGS metagenome assembly WNFD01 (sample SAMN13153343, study PRJNA577476) | soil metagenome | isolation source: 120 cm saprolite under Douglas fir tree site 2 hole 2 replicate 2 | place: USA:California | collected 2015-04-18 | reverse complement strand
CGGTCATCGCCACAGACCCCAAGCTCGCAGGCGACATCCTCTTCGCCATCCTCGCGCCTCGACCTCGGCGACGGTCGCGGTTCGGGGGCGACCTCCCGTGGGACAAGCTCGGCATGGACCGGCTACCCGGGTGGCTCATCCCGCTGTACACCCGCGGGCCGTTCCTCGCCTTCCTCCGCACGGCGCCCGCAGAGGCACGTGCGTTCACGCTTCGGCTCGTCGAGGCGGCGACGGACCGCTGGATCGCAGTGCGTCCTGACGGTGGGGCGTTTGTGAGCGAGATCAAGGTGCCGATCGGCGACGCCCGCACCCTCACGGTGCGCGGAGACGAGCAGGTGCTCCAGTGGTACCGTGGTGACTCGCGCGTGCCGAGCACGCTGGCGAGCGCCCTGATGTCGCTCGAGAAGTGGCTGTACGACGAAGCCGACGCTGGCCACGACATCGGCCCGGTGGTCCGGGAACTGCTCGAAAGCGCGACGTCAGTGGCAATCGTGGGCCTGCTCACGGCGCTCGGCTGCCGCCATCCGGAGCTGCTCCAAGGCCCACTGCGACCGCTCCTCGGGGTGCCGGAGCTGTACCTCTGGGATCGTTGGTACAAGTCAGTCGACCAGAGCCATCTGCTGATCGGTCTCGTGGGCGAGCCAGCGCAGGTGCGGCAACTCGCCCACGAGTGGTACAGCCTCGAGCATCGGCGCACCACACTGATGGAGGTCGCGCAGCGGCTGATGCTGACGGACCACGACGTCGCCGCATTCCTTGTCGAGGCGCGCGGGCGGTGGCGAGAGCGCCTCGATGATCAGGGTGAGCCGGCCAGGCTCCGCTTCCTCATCGCTGGTCTTGACCCGGCCAACTGGAAGGAGAAGACGCACCCGCAGGGCTTCTCGTATTGGGAGTACGAGGAGCCGGAAGAGCTCCGCGCTGAGAGCCAGCGTGCCGTGCAGGAGGTGAACCAGCGGGCTTTCTGGCTGATGATGCCGATGCGGTGCCGGAAGATCCTTGACGGTGAGCTGTCAGTGCGCGAAGAGGACCTCGAGGAGCTCTGGGACACCGTCCAGAGCCAAGCCTTGATCCCGCCAGGCGAGGACGGCAGCGACGAGAGCGTTATCTCGCGGGAGGACACGGAGTGCGGCCTGGCCGCTGTGCTCATGGTCCGGCACCGCGAGTGGCTCCGCCGGCATCCCGAGCGCGAGCGGTGGTGCATCGACAGGATGGTCGAAGCAGTGAGCGCGACCCGGGAACGGCACTGGTCCGACTCGCCGGAGAGCGGGATCGCGTGGTTGTGGGACGCGTTCTGCGCCGATGCCTTCCCGATCAGGTGGGCAGAACAGCCGAAGGACCCCCTGCTGCGTGAGGCGATCGTGCGCCTGGCACTGGACATGCACTACACAACGATCACCAGGCTCTTCGCCGCAGCGGGACAGCGGCGTGACGCCCTCGGCGACGACTTCCGCCAGCTCCAGCATCTCGCGGTCCACATTGCGTGCTTCCGTGTCGCCATGGAGGTCGCGCATGACGACGGCGCTCGCGAGCAAGCTGTTGCGGCACTCAGCCCGCACATCGACGGCGTCGTCAACGCGACGCTCGAGCCCGTGGTCCCCGCTTGGGCCGACCTGGCCGCCCCGGACGGCCCCATCCGGCGAGGGTGGTTCAAGCTCGACCCTGCATACCTGCAGGCAGCCTACGCCTGGATGCCGCCGCTGGATGCCGCCCATGACCAGGGGGAACGCGCTGAGTGGATCGACTACTGGCACCAGTCAGTGCAGGCGCTCGTCCGGCGACTTCAGCGGAACATCGACCCCCATGACGGTGAGGTCGAGGGCACGCCGTACGAGCCCGAGTTCGCGCTACTCCGGGCGCTGCCTGCACGGATCATCCAGATGCGGCCGGACGAGGCTCGAGCGATCTGGGAACCGATCCTCGCGCTCGGCGGGATCGCGCACTACTGGGTTGAGAGCTTCCTCGACCATTGGTTCATGGTCGGACTGCAGACGATCCCGACGCCCGACGAGTTCGTCCGGGAGTGGCAGGCGATGCTTGACTACACCGAGGGGGCCGAGGCATGGAGTGGCGCGCGGCAAAGCTACCACGTGGCCGAGCTGCGTCGGCGTCTCATGGGCCTTGGCGAGTTCGTCCTCGACCTGTGGACCGAGGGGCAGGCGCAGGTAGTCGCGAAGATGGCGCCCCACTACGACCGCTGGGCACACCAGAGCCTCGATGGGAGCCAGGACGCGACGCAGCTCGCGCGGTTCCTTCGCAGGCCGGGCGCGACGCCTCTCGTTACCGATGGGCTCATCTGGCTCGCCGCGGCGGAGGGGTCCGCGAGCAGTTCGCGTGCCGACAACCACTACGAGGATGCGGTGGGCATGCTGCTCAGCCATGTGGCGCGCCACCAGCGTGACATCCCGCGCAGCACCGGTCCGGTCGGCGACGCGTACCGCGCGCTCCTCCGGCGCCTTGCCGACCGGCAAGTCCCCATCGCGCTTGAGCTCGCCTCGCGCCTCTCGTCGCTGACCGGACTGGCCTGGGACTCCTGACAGCCGACAGACTAGCCAGCGGGAGTAGGGTCGCTGAGGGGAAAAGACCATGACGCGGTACACCGTCTTTCCGGGCGACTTCGTCAGTCTGCGCGCTGCAGGGGGGAAAGATTCGCGCTCGACCAGATCACCTGTTGTGAGCCGAGAAGGACACGGTGGCTGCGTGCCTTGTGGTGCTGGTCTCTCACCTTTCGCTGTAAATGTGGAAATTCAACGGAGGATACCTGCCCAATTATCTGGGCCAGCTGCTCTTTGTTAAAATGGCAACAGCCCAAATAATTGTATCAATTCGACCCATTTAATTTTTAACATTTAATGTCTGGAGGCAGAACAGATGAATGCTTATCTCCTCTATCATGCAAAGGTACACACATCACAGTTCCCATGTGGCTTTACGGTCTACCATGATTACCCGCGAGATAACCAGGACCCCTACATCTGGAACAAGCAGTTTCTTCACACCTATTGTCATATGAAGGCATTACGGAAGGAAACGCCAGAATTCCTTGAAGGCGATCTTCGCTTCTGGGTGAGTGCTGGCAAAGGAGTGGTTCGAGAGAACTATATAGCATTGCTCTGTGATCTCGTCTTTGTTGTAATGGATCAGCACTCCTGGTCGAATCTCAACGACCTCAAGGTTAAGGACAACCCACGCCCTGACTCACCAGAAGAGATATCACCAGAGGCATATGAAGACCATTACAAACCAGGGGTGAGCGGCCATCCTTGGCCGGAGTATGTGACCGTGAAGGCACATCCAGACGACAGCTTTCAGCCCTTGAATGAACAACAGCAGCGATACGATATCCTTGACTTTCTTCGCAAGTCGGGGAAGGTAGATATGAAAGCGTTGCGGGAGGCTATCAATGACAGCAAATTCTCTTCATATCCTTTTCCCCTCGATCCAGATGTAGCAGGTTTGCTCTACGAGAGGTTGAAGAAAGCTCCTTGCAAACGGACCGGTGAAGAGTTACAGCCACTCCGACGACAATACCCTGAATGCTTAGGCTCGGACCCAAAGTGGAGAAGGCCTTCGAGAAGGAAGAAGGTCTTCGAGAAGTCGATGGCATGTTCAATTTGTCCTTGGTACCATGAGTGTTGAGGTTGGGCCAACCAGCATCATCGGCTAGTAAACTTTTTCATTCACTCGCTGCCTGCGAGGCCGAATCCTTGGTAACAGCGAACATGAGCAGGTGGCCATGTATGAAATGATAGTTTGTAGGAAGCATCCCGATGTTAACAACAGAGGAATTACACGCCTGGTGCCAGCGCCTCCTGTCCACAAGGTGAGAGGTCGAGTAGAGAACATTTATGGGCGCTATCCCAGCCCCAAATTGCAGCGCTCTATTCAATTTGAAAGCCAGCATGTGGAGTTGTGGGGTATCTATGCGATGGAAGTGCGAACCGTTTAGCCGAAACCAACAACAAATGGAGGACGGCTAGCGAAGTACATTGTACTTTGACAACTGATGAGCCGATGTGAGGCGCAATTCCTCACCCGCGAGGTGAACGCGGAAACAGACATCCCCTACGGAAGCGACTGGTCCTCAATCCGTAAAGCGGGGATGGGAAAGTACACTCTGAGCCTGACGAGAGTTGAAATCCAATGCTAGGTTGCTATGGTTAGAAGCTCATCTAACAAGATGGGTAACTCGAATGTGCGATATCAGACATCGTAACGTAGAACAAGTCAAACAGGCTGATAGACTTGACCAAAAGGGAATGATAGAAGCGAGCAGGGAAGACCTGTAAGCCTTGGGAGAACGGCTTCCATACGTTTTCCTTCACCCTACAACTATCCGGTGGAGAGCACAGGCCTAACGCAACGCAAAACGGGTCATCGGAACGGGATAACTCTCAGGACCGCTCTTGTCGGTGGTCGATACGGCAAGTAGGTGCCAACCAATGCCCCTGAGAGAAGGATTGCTCAAAAAGCGAAGGCCTGGGGTAATGCCCAGGATATGCAGACGTGAGCACGGTGATATGGAAGAAAGAGGCACAAGTCGTATCACAAAGACGAAGGCACCCAGGACCAAGGAGAAATCCCCCCTTGATCCTGAGAGTGAGAGTTGGCGCAAGTTGCCCTGGCGCAAGTTTGAGCAACATGTGTACAGGATACAAAAGCGCATCTTTCAAGCCGAACAACGTGGCAACCAACGAGCAGTTCAAAAACTTCAAAAACTGTTGATGAAGTCCAGGGCAGCGCAACTACTCGCAGTGCGTCGAGTGACCCAAGACAATCAAGGCAAGAAAACCGCAGGGGTCGATGGAGTAAAAGCCGTCAAACCGGCGCAACGTCTTGTAATGGCTGAACACATTCACCCAAAGCACTGGAAGCAGATGAAAGCTAAGCCTGTACGAAGGGTATATATCCCGAAACCAGGCAAGCTCGAAAAGCGTCCGCTTGGTATCCCGATATGGGCTGTACACTACCCTTCTTTCCAGGCGATGTTCGGGATTCCATGGGTTCTCCTCCTGGTGGATCGGGCATTCCGACCCACCTTCATAGTGCTACTGTATCACAAATTAACTAGCATTACGAGTGCGTCGTTGCTTCCACTGCCTGCGAACCGGCTTGCGCAGGGCGGCGATGATCTCGGGGGTGAGGGTAATCCAGCGTGGTCCCAGCGGCGTGGAACGCACGCTCTCCAGAATGCCAGCCTGGCACCAGGCTGCGATGGTCGAGACGTTGACATTAAGCAGGTCTGCGGCGGCACGAGCCGAGTAGCGTCCATCTCCCCGCTGCCCGGTTGGTGCCGCTTTTGGACGCTCAGGACATCCAGCAGGAATGTGATAGGCGTAGCGAATCCACTCGACTTTACTGACGGTAAACGAGCCTCCCATGCCAGCGCGCTCTCCTTCCTCATTGAGCAGGGCAGCAATACACGCAGTGGTATGCGTCGGAGACCACTCCCGCACGCGCTCTACCACCTGCATGCTGGTCTGGCGTTCTTCCCACGACATTTTGTAGCGTGGGATGGCAAGCCTCGTGAGGGCCTCGGTTTGCCAGCGAATAGCGACATCGATGACATTGCCTCGCTTAGAGAGCGTCACATCTTTGATCAACCACCGCATGAGCTGCTTGCGCTCGACAAAGGTCGTCGTCGCAGCGTACCAGATGGCCGGCAGATCATGGGCCAGGCGGCGGATCTGCTCGCGTTGCGAGGCCGTGAGCAACAACACTGCTGCTTTGGGCAACAGCGTGTGCTCCCGTTCCAGTTTTTCCACCTGCGCCAGCTTCTCATTCCACTCCCGCTCCAGGCTCCGGGCCACGAGGCGGTTATCCGGGTCGACTGCGATGTCTCGACGGCGGGCCAGGTCTGCTTCATACTGCGCCCGCTCAATCTGCCGTTGCCATTGGTGATCGACTTGCTTGGCACGGGCCTCCACCTGGTCCAGAGCCGAGAGGGCTACTTCCAGGTGGGCCGGTTCAATGGCCTCCAGAAAGCAGGCAACCACAGCTTGATCGATGCGATCTCCTCGCATGGTCTGGCAGGTTCGTGCGGCAAGTTGCGCATGGAGCTGGTGACATTCGTACATCAACACAGAGCCATTGCGTTGATAGCGAATGCTCATGCGTCGGCCACAGGAGCCACACAAGATGATCCCTTGCAAGAGCGATGGTCCTTCTCGAATCGCTCCTCGGTGCTCTTCTGCCCGCCAGGTGCGATTGTCATCCAGTTGCCGCTGGTTGCGCAGAAACTGATCCCAGGTGATGTAGCCTGGATGGGCATCCAGCAGGACGATGGGCCAGTCTTCCTGTTTGACCCGACGCGTTCGCCCTTTGACCCGTGGCTCTTCTCCGGGCAGGGTCCGACTTCGGAACTTAGTCCGCCCATAGACGTAGGCTCCCGCATACAAGGGGCTGTGCAAGATGTTCAACACACGCTCATGCGTGAGGCGACTCCAGATCAGCTCATCGGCTCGCTTGCCTCCCCACCACCGTGTTGGGAAGCGCAAATGCTGCTGGGCAAAGGCGCTGACGACGGCGAGGGCCGAGGTCGATTGCTCAAACAGCGAGAAGACCAGACGAACGGCTTCGGCAACGGCCTCATCTGGGTCAAGCACAATCCTGCCCACCGGATCGTAGACCAGGCCAATGGGCAAGCGAAAACGCAAACTCCCTTGTTCGGCTTTGCTCTGTTTTCCTCCTTGCAGGCGGCTCTTCAACCAATGAAGCTCGGCCTCCGACATGCTGCCCTTGAAACCGAGCAACAAACGGTCGTTATGCGCTCCGGGATCATACACCCCTTCGTCATCAATCACCAGGGTATCGGTCAGCGCACAGATTTCCAGCAGCCGATACCAATCACTGCACGACCGCGCCAGGCGCGAAACCTCCAGGCTGAGCACGGCCCCAACGTGCCCCAGACCCACTTCAGCCACCAACCATTGAAACCCATCGCGACCAATGATCGAGGAGCCAGATTGTCCTTGGTCCTGGTCCACCACCTGGATACTGGCAGGCGTCCATCCCAAGTCGGCAGCGCGCTTGACCAGATCATATTGCCTGGTCGTACTGCCAGTGTTTTCTCGGACCTGGAAAAGCGTGGATTGCCGCACATATATGACAGCGAGCCGATCAAGATGATCAGGACGGATTTTTTGAGACGAGAGTCGGTTCAGCATCAGCTTCCTCCTTTCCGGCACACTCATTTCCATGACGAGCCACCATATTCAACGCTAATTGAGCAAGCAGACCAATCACACGAGTACGCAGATCGAGGGCGAGGGCAGGCCACACCTGGGCCGGTGAGACTATCCCCTCAGAAGAGGGTGGATGCGAGGACATGCGCAAACCTCCTTGCCAGGCACGTTCCACAGGAAAGACAGATACTGCTATCATATCTCACGACCTCCTGGAAGCGTATCGAGCCTTTGTTGCTGCGAAACCCACTGGGCGATTTGCCACAGCCCTTCAACTGCGAGCAAGGGTGGTTCTGCCGAGTCGGGATCAGCTGGAGATGCCCCGGCGTAATCGGTCAGGCTCGCGGCAATGGCTCCATGATAGCCATCGGGCATGCGGATGATGAGGTCAGGATCTGGCCCACGTCGAACTCGAATGAGCTGCAGGCGTTGGCTATACAGGGGATGATGGGGATGGGTCACCGTCACCCATTCCTCAGATGGCTTGGGAAAGGAGGTAGTGTGCTGTGAAGATGCCCGTGATGGAAACAAGAGCGCATCAAGCCCTCGTGAAGCTCGCTCTTGAACCAGCCTGGGAGGCCAAATTCGAGCCAAATAGCTATGGCTTTCGCCCAGGACGCTCCTGTCAAGATGCAATCACGGCTATCTGGACGATCATTAATCACAAGGCCAAGTATGTCTTGGATGCCGATCTGAAAGGTTGCTTCGATAACATCAACCATGAAGCATTGTTACGCAAACTGAACACCTACCCAGCACTGAGCAAGATTATTCGAGCTTGGCTCAAAGCACCCACGAATTGCGCAACGAGATGTAACCAGTAGCGAATCAGCAGAAAAATATGCCTTCTTGATGAGGAAGAATGAAAGGATTCCTCACAAAGGAGGCATATGTGAACAGTATCATTAATTCGACGGTAATCATCCAGACCTCTTCGCACTCCGTTCCCTCGACGCCTTCGTGGTTTGGCGAATCACACCCAACAAGAAACCCCACTGTTAGACAGAGTATGTGGTGAGGTCACAATCACTGACCCAGCCCATCCCCTCTATGGTCAAACTCTCCCGCAGCTCCCTGTGCGGGTCAATCGTAATCCGCTCCAGGTGATGGTGCTGCTGCCAAGCGGGCGGCGACATATGGTTCCACGGGCTGCAACCAACCTTGAACGCCCAGGCGAGGCTGTTTCGCCTGCTTCTTCCTTGCCTTCCATCTCGGTCCGGACTATTCTTCCTCTAGCACGCTTGGTGCAGCAACTCAAGCAGACCAAGGAGGAAAGCCATGCTGAGCAGACAACGTCACCCATCTATCCCACAGAACACGATTTCCCCAGTTCCCACAACGATCTTTCATCAGCTTCCCCAGAGCCACCAGCAGCAACTCGCGCACCTGATCGCCGGTCTCATTCGGCGCATGCACGCAGCCAAGCAAAACAGGGAGGGCGATCATGAACACTGAGTTGTTGCCTCTTACTCCGACGACCGACCAGCGGGCCAAGATGGCCTATGTCTACATTCGCCAATCTTCGCTCATGCAAGTGACGCGCCACGCTGAGAGCACTGAACTTCAGTACTCACTGGTGGAGCGAGCTATCAAATTGGGATGGCCTCGTGAGCGCGTGGAAGTCATTGATGAGGATCTGGGCAAATCAGGAGCCGACGCTTTGACACGTGGCGGCTTCCAGTATCTGCTCGCCGAGATTAGTCTGGCTCGCGCAGGCTTGGTGCTGAGCTTCGATGCCTCCCGCCTGGCGCGCAACAATCGCGATTGGTATCAACTGCTGGAAGTCTGCTCGATCTTTGGCACACTGATCGCCGACGGCGAACGTCTCTACGATCCTCGGCTCTACCATGACCGTCTTCTCTTAGGCTTGACCGGCATGCTCAGCGAGGCTGAGCTGCATCAGCTCAAACAGCGCATGCAGGCAGGAGCCCGACACAAAGCCGAACGGGGAGAACTGCGCCAGGGGTTGCCTGTGGGATTGGCCCGCGGGCCTGCTGGAGAAGTGATCTTGAATCCCGACGAAGAGGTGCAGGCGCGCATCCGACTGGTCTTTGAGAAATTCCGGGAGATCTGCTCGGCTGGCGGCGTGATGCGGTCTCTGCGGGCCGCACACTTGCCTCTGCCAGCCTGCCCCAGAGTTGGCCCTGCGCCCTACGAGGTCGTGTGGCAACCAGCCCGCACCTCGGCCATCCTCGATATCCTCCACAATCCCGCCTACGCAGGAGCCTATGTCTATGGGCGTAAGCTCTTTGACCCCGCACGTCGTACCCCAGCGCATCCGTGCGGAGGACGTATTCTCCAACCCATTGACAAGTGGGAGATTTGTTTACACAATAGATATCCAGCGTATATTGCATGGGAAGAATTTGTCGCCAATCAGGCGCACCTCCACGCAAATAGCCTGAAGTATCGAGAGGAGCAGCCTGGGGTGGCCCGCAAAGGACAAGCGTTATTGCAAGGAATCGTGCGCTGTGGGCGCTGTGGAGCCTTATTCCACCTGCACTATGCTGGTCGGCAGGGCGAATGGCCCGAGTATCGGTGTAGTGCCGACCAGAGCCAGTTTGGAGGCACAGACTGCCAACGCGTGCGTGCGCTGGCTCTAGATAGACAGGTCGAAGAGCGGTTCTTGGAGGCGCTGCGGCCCGATCATCTCACGCTCGCACTGGCGGCTCTGGCGCAATTGGAACAGGAGGAGCAAGCTGAAAGCAAGCAGTGGGAACTTCGGCTGGAGCGAGCGCGCTATCAGGCGAAGCGGGCCGAGCGGCAGTACCAGGCGGTGGAGCCCGAAAACCGGTTAGTAGCCCGCTCGCTGGAGAAACAATGGGAAGAGCAGCTCCGGGCCGTGGAAACGGCAGAGAAAGAGTACTACGCCTGGAAGTCCAGTCGCTTTGGCACTCTCACTCAAGCAGACCGAGAGACCATTGTGGCTTTGGGCAGCGATTTACCTACACTCTGGCAAGCCTCTACCACGACCAATACGGAGCGCAAACAGATGCTGCGCCTGGTCATTCGAGAGGTCATCGTTGACAGCAAGCGGGCTGACGGCCAGGTCTGGGTCCAGATCAATTGGCAAACGGGGGCACAGGAGCAATTCTGGTATCAACGCCGGGTGCACAGTTATGCCGTGTTTGTTGGAACGCAGGCGCTCGAGCAACGCATACGTGAACTCAATGCCGCAGAGCTGATGGATGCGCAGATCGCAGCGACGCTGGAGCGCGAGGGCTATCAGACACCCGGGCTCATTCACCCCATTACGAGCAAGATCGTCTGTCACTTGCGTGAGAAGTGGAAAATCCCGACCGTGAAGCTGAACAGAAATCAACACAACCCTGTCCAGTGGGAAGACGGCTCTTACTCGGTAGAAGGCGCTGCAGCAAAGCTAGGAGTGGACCAGAGCACGATTTTCACTTGGCTAAAAACGGGCAGACTCAAAGGCGAGCACCTGGGCAGAAGCATGCCCTGGAAAATATATTTGACGGAAGATGATGAAAGACGACTTCACGAATGGCTGCAATGTCAAGGCCGACGTACCAGACGATCAAAAAGGGAGGCAGTATGACGTATTCGAGGAAGTGGTTCTCATGGTCCATCATTTGACGACGAAAGGAGTTCTTGATGCCTTTGCCCATCAGATCCGTCTGGGACGAGGACGCTTCGGCAGTTATGAACCCCTTGATTTTCTTGCGCTGCTGGTAGGCTATGCGATCAGCGGGGAACGAACGCTCGCTGACTTCTTTGAGCGTGTCGCCCCTTTCGAGACCGCATTCATGGCACTGTTTGGACGCAGATGCCTTCCACACAGATCCAGTCTGAGTCGTTTCCTCGCCGATGTGGACCGTCCCTGCTTAGAAGCGTTCCGTACGCTCTTCCAACAGAAGAGTTTTGCCGAAGGATGGACATCGGAAGCCCTTGGCGGCGTCTTCGACCGCCAGGGGCGTCGCTTCATTGTCTTTGATGTCGATGCAACACGACAAGCTGCACGACAACGAGCACTGCCCTGCGCTCCTGAGTTGCCTCCTGCTCGACGCCGACACA
>WNFD01007004.1_pt1 | contig 11218 bp, 15 predicted proteins | sample 5400491 | NCBI WGS metagenome assembly WNFD01 (sample SAMN13153343, study PRJNA577476) | soil metagenome | isolation source: 120 cm saprolite under Douglas fir tree site 2 hole 2 replicate 2 | place: USA:California | collected 2015-04-18 | reverse complement strand
CTTCGCCCGGTGGCGGCGGATGACCCCGGCCACATAGGACAGGGTCTGGGCAGATGAGGGTGATTGTGGTGATCGCTTCACCTACCAGGGGCTTCACCACGCCACGAGACGGCACGCCGACCGTGATCAACCCGTGCCCAAGCACCCAAGATCAGGATGAAAAAGCCTCAGTGTGGGGAAAGGTGCGATTGGGAGCGACCGATCTGGTCCGCCGCCCGCTGGACTACATCGAGAAGGAAGTCCTGCCGCGCTTTCAGGATTTCTTCTAAGCTCCGGACGCGTTGCTCTTATCTACGGATCAGATGCCACGCTCCAGGCGAAGCGAAGATACCTCCACTGGGCGCTCCGGCTCCGAATGATCGCCATGGCCCCGAGCGTGACTGGGCCTCGAACTGGTCGGCGCGGACCGATTATCCCAGCCGCCGTCGACCCGCGGACTGGCCCGCTCCCTGGTAGGCGCGTCGATCCGCGCGTAGTATAGATCGATGCACATTAATCACTGCACATGACGCTGCGTGGGCATTAATAGTGGTTCATGTGAACTGGCAGGCTCTAGCGCCGTAGGGGTTGCGATGGTCGCATACATCTCGATCATTCTTTCCATAACCGCCTTGATGCTCTCGATATTTGTTTTCGCTGACGGTCACAAACAAGATCGGCGCAATATTCTTCTCAAGATGCATGAGCTTCTCATTAGTGATCGACACCAGAAAGGTAGGTACCTACTGTTCGAGAAGGTCGCTGACGAACCGTCCGTTGAGCGGCTTAGCGACCAGGACTACCGCGACATCAACGGCGCGATATCTGCGTATAGCTTACTCGGTCTTTACGTCCAGAACGGCTACGTGAACGAGAGTGACGTCCTGGATGCTTGGGCCGTTTCGATAGCGAGGGCGTGGGTCTCCCAAAGCCAGCGAGTGCCTTGCTCGGCAAGGCCTTCCTCATCGGCCCGCTCGTAGTAGCTGCGCACACCAGGCCCTTCGTCCAGTGCCCGGAACCATGCGACCATGCGCAGGAACGCCGCCTCCGTCTCAGGTGGCCATCGCCGGGCCTGCGCCAGACGCTGGCAGCGGTTCTCAACGTCGGCGGGAAGATCTGCCATGGCTGCATCCTTACGCGAGACCGGCATCGGTGCACACCGACCCGGCGCTCGGCGGCGTGCCATTAGCGTCATTAGCCACGGTCAGCAGCGGTAGGCCACGGCTTCCCGGCGGCCAGCGCTGGCCCAGTCGGCAGGAGTGGTTTCGTTCGCGAGAACCGGGATCCCGAAACTCACGAACGAAGCCAGCAGGAGTTTCCCGGCCGATCACGGCGATTTGCAAGCACGTGCTCGACAGCAGTGCCCGCTATGGTGCAGTCAGGCATCCTCCGCCGGAAGGGGAATCCACCGCTGGTCAGCGGAGGTTGTCTCCAGGCCGCAGACGCTGTACTGGCCGTCACCGCGGACTTCGAGGACTTGGCCGGATGGCCGCCACTGGTCCAGGCGCCACTGAGTGACCAGCTCGTCGTCGTAGGTGCCCGGTGGTGCCAGACGGGTGGTCAATGTGCACCCGAGGTCGAACGCGAACTGTGAGCTGACGTCCATGGGATCCACATGGACGCCGGTCAGGCCCTGGCCGTTGAGGACGTGAAGTGCGCGGTTGATCGTGATGCTGCGCGATTCGCTGTGGGCGAGCTGCGCGCCGTCCAGCGTCACCGACCACTGGCAGCAGTAGATCCACAGATGCCACTGCCCGCGGACATGCGCCGCCCGTTGCATTGACCTGGGCGGCGCGCCGTCGATATGGACCGGGAGCAGCTTGGGCTCCCCGATCTCCACTGCGGGCTCGCCGAACTCCATCGTCACAAAGGATCCATGGCGGCGCTGCACCAGCCACGCTGGTCGGCCAAGAACCGGGTCGAAGGCTGCTGACACGAGATGCACCGGGTCATCCTGCCACGGCAAGCTGGCGCGGAGGACGCGAGGTGCAGGAAGCCGCAGGTCTGGACGCATGTCCGTAAACGGATTTGTCAACGGACGCGCCGAAGCGGGCCGAGGTGGGGGATACGAGACGAACCCCGAAGAAATGCCTGGACCGCGTACACCGAGATGAGCGCGGCCGGGTGATAGCGGGCGGGACGTCAGAGACCAGTTTCGTGCGGCTCATAACCCAGAGACCGCAGGACATCACGATGGCGCTTTCGCTCGATCACGTCCCGTAGGTGTCCGAACGATGCGACACGTCGAGCACGACAACGGTGTGAGTGGGCTCGTCGATCCGGTAACGGATGCGCCAGTCCCGTCCACGGCGCGCAGAGTGCTGGCCAGCGTATTCGTCCTGAAGCGGATGGCCGACGCGATGCGGGTTGTCAAGGAGCGGACCGACGACGAACTCGGCGGCTGCCGTGGCGATCTTCTCCGGAAGACGCGAGAGCTGGCGCTGAGCACGCGGACGCACGTCGAGGTGCCAGCGACCGCCAGCGTCCGTCACGCGGCTCCAGTGTTACGGAACAGATAAGCAAAGCGGCGCCGGAACTCGCCCTCGTCTAGACCCTGCTCGGCCTCGCCCTCGCGGACCCCCTCACCCACAGTAGCGCGTCGCTCGGTCGCATCACGTCGCCACCACGCGGTCGATTCCGCCGACTCCAGCTCGTCCAGGCGTTGCCACTCCTCAGCGGAGACGAGCACGACGGGTCGGTGCCCAGGGCGCACGAGGGCAACCGGGCCGCCGCCGCCCTCCACCTCATCGACTATCGCCTCCAGCGCCTCAGCGTCGTCAATGGGCTTCTCTTTCATACCGCCAAGTATGAACCACGTACCGCAGAGTATGAACGACAGGGCAGCGGCGACGAGCCCGGTCCCTGATACGAACGACCAGACCCGTCCATACGCATCCCACATCCGTGCCAGAACGAGCGGTAAACCACGGTCATCAGCGGTCAGGCAGAGACACCGCCGACGACCTCTGATCTGGGCACGGGCAGGTCAGCCCCGGCCGCGAAACGACCTTCTAAGCAACGAGTCGTCCAGCGTCCTGCGCGCTCTGGTCGATGATCCGTTTCACCTTGCGGCGGTCGATGTTGAGTTCGCGGGCTATCGCTCGCTGGCTGGTACCGGCTTCGTGCCAGGCTCGGACCGTCTGCTCCAGAGATGGAGCTTCCGCCAGTGCGGGTGGTCCGCCTTGCTCCACATCGGGCACGGCCTGGTACCTGACCGCGTTTGGCGAGCGTTCGGCTGCCGCCTGGTGCCCAGTTCTGATGAGGGTCGTGAGCAGTTCGAAGGAACCGACCAGCGCCAGGGCTGGCCACGCGCTGACCAGCGCACCTATCGGCCCGTGCCCGAGGCCGTGTGCCAGGTTGGCGCCGATGGTGGCGACGATGCCAGCCCCCAGGCACCACCGCGCCAGAGCCGGTACGGGCCGGTTATGCCTATTGGCGTCCAAGATCAGCATGCTCGCCGCCCAGATGAGCCCATCCACCGTGAACGGGACGAGCCGGGCGGTCAGGCCCGACTCCCCGTGCGAGCGAACCAGCTCGTATGCGTGCCGATAGGAGATCACCGCCGCCACCGCTGCGACCGCGGCAACGGCGAAAGCTGTCGTGACTCTTATGAGCTTGTCCGTCATTGAGACAGCTCCTCACGCCACCCAGCTACGAACGGGTCATCGTCGCCGTATCCGTTGGCAAGCCGCTCGGCGAGCGTGAGCGCAGTGATTGCCTCGTTGCGGGTCAGGAGCCTGGGCCAGCCCGTCACCCGCCACAGGCGGTCGAGGCGAACGGCAGCGACGACCTCCGCGCCGTTGATCACCAGCGACATGGACTCTTCGTTGATCTTGATTGACATGGGGTAACCCCTCCCGCCCGGGGTGAGCCACGGGAGCCAATCAGGGGAGCCAATGCGTTCAGACTCCCCCGGACCTGCCGCGACCGTCCCGGAGCGTTAGTGCTGGTGAGGGGCTCCCCGTCCGACTCCGTCGGACCTCCTCAGACCCGCTATTCGTGCCTGGGGGTCAAGGGGTCGCGGGTTCAAATCCCGCCGTCCCGACGGTTTTTCGAACACTTGGAGCCCCAACTGGGAACCAAGTGGGAACGATCATGCCTGGCTGTGCAGGACCGCGACCGGCGAGTACGGGCTGATAGCGGCCCAGCGCGGCCAGCGAGGAGTTCCAGTCCGCCTCGTCGGACACGAGACAGGCGAACTGCTTTGATCCACCTGATGGTTGTCAACGATCAGCCGGAGTCGGACACCCCCCGTGCCCCGTGCCTAGGTCCAGGTGATCGTTGACGGATCGTCTTCAGGTGATCCTTGACGGTTTCTAGGGTCTCCATTCTCATGCCGCAGCCTCAGTTGCTGCCACCGAGGCATCAGCGTGCGGGCCTCCGGTTGCCCGGCCTAGCCAGCTCATCTGGCGGGCTATGGGCGACAATCAAATGGTGAGGGCGGTGCCGCTTGCCGAGGGAGACCCAACCTGGGTCTTTCCCGAGGAGTCGGTTACCCAGGCGCTGATGACGTCACTGGTGGCGTCTAGTGACCGCCTGGTGGAAATCGCTGGCCTGCTGCCTCGCGGCCGGGCGGGTTGGTCGGGTCAGGGCCTGGAGTACAACGTGTTTCCCCCGTCGGGGAAGTGCTGCCTGTACGGGTGGGCGGAGAGCCCGGAGATGGAGGTGTCCTTCACGGTTGAGTTGACGCCCCCGGGTTTTGGCCGCGTGGAGTCGGTGGGCTGGGAGGTCACGGCTAGTTGATCAGTGTTTGGTGCACGCGGTGAGACAATCAGGGCCGTGATCAGAGGCCAAGCGGCGCTGGTGCGACTGGCGCGTCGTGAGCTGCCCGCGGCGATTGTCGATGTCTGGATTGACCTGCTGCGGCCGAGTTTTCTGTTTCGGGAAGCAGGTGACCACGAGCGGGTCGTCGGCCAGCTCGGCGGTATCCCGGTTCTTCCCGATGGGATGGCATGGCCGCAGCACCCAGACGGCGGCGGGCCGCTGACCTTCATCGCCGACGTCGACTGCGGCCAGCTCCCGTCGGACACGCTGTCCCTGCCGCGGTCCGGGACGCTGTCGTTTTTCCTCTGGGACAACGAACAGGCGCCCGGCTACCTCCACACTTACCCAGCTAACCGAGTCGTCTACACAGCTTCAGGCACGCCGGTCACCGAACGCGAGCCCCCGGCGGGTAGTTGTGAGTATGACCTGGTCGAACTCACCGGTGAGCTGCGCGCGACTGGCCCGGCCTGGGCGAGCGCCGAGTTCCGTGAGGCGGTCGCCGAACTGGGGGAGGGGGGCCGCGCGTTCCTGGACCACTGGCGGGATCGGGAGGGGCACTCGTTCCACCAGGGATTGTGGGACCTAGCGCCGCAGCCGACCCACCGGATCGGCGGTCACGCCCTGCCGCGCCGCCCTGAGGTCGGGCTGCGGGTGGCCTGGGACCAGCTCGCCGGCGACAAGGTGTTCGCAAGCGTTCCCGACGACGCCCTCCACCGCGAGGCGCTGCGCTGGACGCTGCTCGCCCAGTTTGACAGCGACCGGCTCGCTGGGATGCAGTGGGGCGGAGGAAGCGGGTGCCTGTATTGGCTGATCCGGACCGACGACCTGGCAGCCCGCAAATTCGAGGCAGCCGCCCTGACCTGGCAGCACTAGCCGTGCAGCCGTCCAGGTCCACGCTGAACGACGCAGCCGCTCCCGGCGCAGCCGCCCGGCCGCCGTGTCAACGATCAGTCGGAGTCGGACAGTGCCTAGGCCCTTTGTCCCCTCGGTGCCCCTCGGCCTGGGTCGGACAGCCTTGCCCTTGCCTTGCCTAGACCGGTCCCGCTGCCTAGACTGCTCCCGCTGCCTAGCTCCATCTGATCGTTGACGGATCGTCTTCAGCTGATGCCTGACGGTTTCTAGGGTCGATTTTGTCTTGGAGCGCTGGTGCTTTCCAAGAGGGTTGTCTGTCCGCGCTCCAGCCTGGGGCCGCCAACAGCCGGTTGCTCAGTCGTACCGATCTTGCAGCTCGTCAGCCATCGTGCGAGGATGCGGCCATGTTCCCGACTCGAAAGGACAGTGCCGCGTAGGCGGCCTGCTCAAGTCCGCGCCGACCACCGGCGATGGGACCGGCCCGATGACTGCGGGCAGTGGCCGTGCTGTCCTGATATTCAGGAAGTCCAGGCTGTCCTGGAACTCGTGGCGCATCGTCTGCCACGTCGCGACGCACGACCGTTCCGGCGTGTCCTGGAGGGAGCTGGCAAGAGCTGGTGGGCTGGCCAGCCCAAGCGGGCGGCCGGGGACTGCTGGCTTCCCCCGGATAGGTGCCAGTCAACGCCGGTGCCGCGGCGGGGGTCAACGTGGAGCGCCCGCAGCGCGCAGCGCGAGGACGAACGACGTTGAGGCCCGCAAGGCCCGGCGTAGTCTTGGCTGGCCGGGCAGGTTCAGGAGGGGCACTCCCAGCTCAACATGGGATGGCCCGCGAGGTAGTACGCGGCGACGGGTCAGGGCGGTCTGACGATCGGCCAGCTCGCAGCGGGACCTGGTCAGCTGCCTGGGCCCCGCAGCTTGACGACGAGCCTGGCTCGGGTGCCCAGTTCTGCGCGCACGTCCGCGGCCAGATCCTCGGCCTGGCTGGCCCACCGGTCCCCGATCTCGTCGGATTCCCAGCCGTGGTCCCAGTGGTAGTGGGTGTCGAATTCGTACTGCCAGGCGATGTTCCCGAAGCCGTCACCCCAGAGCGGGAGCTGGGCGCCATAGTCGGGTGCGAGGGTGATGACGTCAGGTAGCGGCTCATCCAGCCTTGGCCGGCTTCGGCCGGCCGCTACCAGGGGTTGTGGTCCACGGCTGGCTATTGTCTCACTGGCTATGGCGGTGGCTGCCCGAAGAGGGGCTCGCCGTCGCTGCCGCCGAGCAGGAACACGAACTTGTCCAGGTCGGCGCGCAGCTGGGCGAGGCCGTAGGCGGGATGACCGACGAACTCTTCCAGCGAGGCACCGAGGCGGCCAGGGTCGCGGGCCAGCCAGTCGCTGAGGAATTGCAGCATCTCCGCCAGCTCGGCCGCGTCAGCGACGTCCAGGGTTATCCGGGGCATGGGTCACCGCCTTCCGGGGTGGGTCGCGTGAGCCTTGTAACGGCCGATCTCGTGACGGGTGGTGCGGGGCACGACGCCGACGGCTTCCCCGTCGATGACCAGCCGGAAGCTGTCGCCGTCGGGGATGACGGTGACGATCTTGCCTGCGTGGGTCATGCCGACCTGGATGCGCTGGCGGGCGACCTGGATGCCGCCCCGGCCAGAGACCCGCCGCTGCACGGCCAGGCCCGGATCTGGCAGCGGGTCTGGCCCGGCGAGGCGGACGCCTTGCAGCCGGTGGCGCTGGCCGGGCGGGATGGGACACGGCAGGGTCCGCCACAGGACCCCGTCTTGGGTGAGGACGTGCATGACGCTGCCGTCGAGGCGGAGGCGGGCGCGCTGCCCGGCCAGCGGGGAGCCGACCTGGATGACCTGGCTGCCGAGAGTGATGATCCCGGCGGAGTTGACCAGCCGGTCGACTTCCACGCACCAGCTCGCGGCCAGGGCACCCGGGGACGGCCCCGACAGCGGGGGGCCTGCCAGGCGGGCACCGGCGCGGCGCAGCCTGGCCAGGTCCACCTCGGACAGGCGGGAGGGCACGGTCTTGATCCGCCACCCGCCGGTGCTCAGGTGCACGGTGGTGGTGTCGATCCAGAAGGTGACCGTCTGCCCGGCGCGGGCCGTGCCGAGCCAGAACTGCTGCGAACCCACCATCATGTTCCCGCTGGCCGGGACGACACGGTCGACCTCGACCGCATCCGCCCAGCTGGCAGGCTCCGGGGCGGCGGCAGGGTCCTCGGCTGCCGCTGGCGGGCTGGTGACGGGCTTGAGGTCAGCAGGCGCCCACAGCCTCAGCGGATCATCCGCCTCGGGTGGCGAGGACCGGAACCGGCTGGCCGGGGTGGCCATGTCCAGCGACTGGTGGGGCCGGTCCTGGTTGTATTCCTGGCGCCAGGCATCCACCGCGGCCTGAGCGGCCTCGATCGTGGCGAACGGACAGGCGTCGTTGAGAAAGTCGGTTTGCAGGGTCTGGTGCCAACGCTCGACCTTCCCGATCGTGGTCGGCGAGTATGGCCGGGTCAGCAGCTGGCGGATGCCGTTCTTGCGGCAGATCCGCTCGAACAGCACCTCGGCCGGGCGGGGCTTGCCGAACCGGCCGGTGAACTGCTTGCCATTGTCGGTCAGCACCTCATCGGGAATGCCATAGAGGGTCATCGCGGCGAGAAAGGCGCGGCAGATGGCCCGGGCGGTGGCGCGGCGGACCACGGTGGCGATCACGCAGAACCGGGAATGGTCGTCGATCCCGGAGATCAGCTTGCACTCGGTCCCGTCGGCCAGGAACACCGACGCGGTGACGTCAATCTGCCACAACTGCATCGGCTGGTCGCGTTCCCAGCGCTTGTAGTCCTGGCGGCGCCGCTTGCGCTTGCGAGCCGCGACCAGGCCATGGCGGACCAGGACCCGGTAGATGGTCGACCGGGACGGCAGCGGGCTCACCCTCGCCTTGCCCAGCTCGAACAGCAGCCTGCGCGGACCCCACCGCGGATGCGCCCGGCGGAGCTGGCAGATCAGCGCCTCAATCCCGGCATCCAGCTGCCGGGGCTGATGATGCGGGCGGTGGGAATGGTCAGCCAGCCCCGGTAACCCGTCCTGCTCATAGCGGCCCAGCCAGCCATGCACCGCCTGGCGGGACACCCCATACCGGCGGGCCACCTCGGTCACCGGCGCGCCGGAGATGACCTCCATAACGGCGTGATAGCGCTGCTTCATGACACTCAACTCCACGAGCATGGCCCGGCTACCCCCTGCCACGAACGACGTCACGACAGGGCATGCCCGGACGGGCGGTGTCAAGCATCAGATGAAGCCGCTATGTCAACCATCAGTCGGAGTCGGACACACCCCCCGTGCCCCGACCGGTGAGAACTTTCTGTACGACTTCAAGGGCGCGCGGAGCGCGCCGGGACCGGTCGGAAGCTGAGGCTAAGACGGCTCGACGCGCGGCGACGCTGACGTCGGCCGCTGCACGGCACCGGGAGCCGTCGGCCATCCACGTCGCGCCCAGTGCCGCTACCAGCCCGTGGGCTGGGCTGGTCAGGCGGGATCGGGTCCGACATTCTGATCAAGCCAATGGTGCAGCGGCGCCGCGGTGCGCAGGAAGCCGGCCACCTTGTCCTTGGCCTTTGCCGTATGCAGCCAGGGCGCCACCGGCCAGTGCCGCCAGCAGATCAGGCCCTTGCAGCGCCGCAGTTCGCTCCTGGGATGGTCCCTGGGGTACCCGCGCGGAGCGCTCTTCAGGGCCTGGCCGCCACCGACCTCGAGTCCTTCTGCCCGCAGCCGCTCCACCACCCCGACGAGCTGGGTGCCTGTGGTTTCGTCGTCGACCGCCTGCCGGTACCGCTCCAGCTGGGCGGCGGAAATCATGAAGTAGCCGACGGCGGCCGTCAGCCCGTCCGCGCTGAACTTCACATACCCGCCGCGGTCCAAGGTCGCGTAGATCTCGGTCTTGTACGGCGACTTATCGGCCCGGAACCGCACGTCCCGGTAAGGGCGGGAGATCCGCCCAGGACCGAACTCCCCGCTCAGCTCGCCGAGCAGTCCGGCCATCGGCTCGCGCACCGACGCCTCGTAGAACGCCCTGCGTGCGCTCCAGTACCCCTTGGAGTTGTTGACCTGAAGGCCCTTGAAGAACTCCACGGCCTCCGTGGACCATCCCGAGAACCCCACGCCCACAGCCTAACGGTGAGTCACCAGGGGATTCGGGAGCGCCCTCGCACCCCTGAGTCGTCTACCACGCTCCGTCACGAACGTTCGTCACATTCGACGCGCCGCACCGCCGCTATGCGCGCCCACCTTGTCGGCTGGCTGGCCCGTCAGTGCCGCGCCCGCACGGGTGACCTGTGCGCGACAAGACGCTGGTTCGTGACCAGATGAGCCCGCCCAACCGCCCTCACTGAGCCGCAGGCCAATGAGTGAACCCCGCTGCGGGTCTGCCCGTAGTAGAGGCGATGCCGTCCACGCCGCCCGAGGGAGGCCGGTAATGCGGATACGTGTGGTGCTTATCGGCGTGATCACCGTTTTAGCCGCAGCCGCGTGCGGGCTCGGCTCGGGCATTGGGCCGATCAACGCCAGGTGGGCCTCCTGTGAGGGCGGCGGCTGCGGCACCGCTGAGGTGCAGCCGGATCCCTCGCTGGTGAACGTGGACATCGCGCGTCACTATTGCGCGGCGCTGGACAGGTTCGACGGTGACATCGCCCGCGACCTGAGGCAGGCACGCGGTGCGGTGAAAGTCGGGTTCAGGTACGCGGCCGGCTCTGCTGGGCCCAATGTTCCCATCGACCAGCTGGCCTATGTCACCGAGATCATCATCCCGGTCAGCAGCGCCACCGCGCAGCAGGCACAAACCGACGCCAAGCGCGTGCCCGGCGCCTGCCGGAAAAGCCTGAGCGCCACGATAGTCGCTATCAACCAGCCAGCGTCCGACCTGTCCGTCTACACCTTCAGCGTCCAGCCCGTTTACCACAACACCGACCTCAAAGAGAACTTCTCGCTCACCTACTTCGGGAATGACCTGATCGTGGCCAGAGACACCGGCGGCGGTGCACCGAGGGGGCCACCATCAGCCATGACGCCGTGGAATGCTCGGCTTCAGGCGGCGCCGATGAGCGAGGAGCGTCATCATGCTAGCCAGAACGTGCTCGCTGGGCGACTGCCGCCGCGCGTCCTCGGCTATGTCGTCGAGTGGGCCGCGCTGCACCAAGAGGAGTTGCTTGCCGACTGGGCGCTCGTGGCAGCCAATCAGCCCCCGAAGCCGATTCCACCGCTGAGGTAAGGTGCAGACATGCCTACGGCGCTCCATGACGTCACCGACGTGCAGATTCTCGGCCACTACCGGCTGCGGCTCACGTTCTCAGACGGCTTGGTCGGCGACGTCGACCTCTCCCACCTCCGCAGCCGTGGCGGAGTATTCGAGTCATTGCGCGATCCCGAGTACTTTGCCCAAGTGCGCATCGATCCAGAGATCGGCACGATCACCTGGCCCAGCGGAGCCGACCTCGCACCGGAAGTCCTCGACGAAAGGGCATCGGCCCGACCGGTGACCGCCTCTCGCCAAGCGGCCGGCTAAGCCAGGCAGGCAGGCAGGCGGCTAACCTAGCTGCGACTTGATCTCGTCCGCGCGGGGCAAAGATTCCGCAGGCCGGT
>WNFD01002943.1_pt2 | contig 11218 bp, 9 predicted proteins | sample 5400491 | NCBI WGS metagenome assembly WNFD01 (sample SAMN13153343, study PRJNA577476) | soil metagenome | isolation source: 120 cm saprolite under Douglas fir tree site 2 hole 2 replicate 2 | place: USA:California | collected 2015-04-18 | reverse complement strand
CACTGCCGATATTAAAAATCTCATTTGTACCATTGGCCAGTGCTGCGACGTTTGCCGCGACCACGTCCGAGACGAAAACATAGTCCCGAACCTTTTCACCGTCCCCGTAAATGACTGGCTGAATGCCGGACAGCATCTGTTCGGCAAAGATCGCAAACACCCCTGCTTCTCCCTGTGAACTCTGCCGTGGGCCGTAGACATTTCCGTACCGCAAGACAACGTATTGCAGCCCGTAGAGAAACTGAAATGTGAAAAGGTAGTGTTCAACCGTGTGCTTACTGATGCCATAGGGAGTGATTGGATTAATGGGATAGTCCTCGGGAACGGGAATTTGTTTCGGTTCGCCATAGCCTGCCCCGGCGGTCGCGGCATAGATGAAGCGGCGGGCGCCATGGGCAACGGCACTTTCGATCACGTTGAGGGACCCGAGAATGTTTACCTGTGCGTCGAAATGTGGCTCCCGAACTCCGCGCCGAACATCCATCTGCGCCGCATGATGGTTCACGACGTCAGGCTTTTCCGAAAGAAAGATGGCCTCGACGGCTTCTCGATTCCGAACGTCACACTGATATAAGCGAGCCTTCGAATTCACATTTTTCTTCGCGCCACGCGACAGATCGTCGAGTACGACCACTTCGTGGCCCGCATTTAGGAAACCGTCCGCGACGTGGGACGCAATGAAGCCAGCGGCTCCGGTGACAAGAACTTTCACAGCAGCTTTCCTCCCCTAGTACGCGCCTTCCGCCCTCAAAACCTTCCAAAACGTCTTGGCAATGATGACGAGGTCAAGCCAAATCGACCACCGGTCCACGTAGAACATATCCATGCAAACCCGTTCTTGGTAGGTGGTGGTTTGACGTCCCATCACCTGCCAGAATCCCGTCAAGCCCGGCTTGGTCGAGAGCAGCTTCGCCAGGAGTGGCCCGTAACGGTGCTTTTCCTCCCCAGAAATCACGCGTGGGCCGACAAAAGTAAGGCTTCCGGACAAGACGCTGAAAAACTGGGGAAACTCATCCACACTGAACCGCCGCATGAAGCGCCCACAGCGCAGCAGCCGGGGATCGTCCTTTAGCTTGTGCTGCCGATCAAATTCAGCTTTCAATTGCGGGTTACGCCTCAGGATGTCGTCGGCGCCCTTCAGCATGGTCCGGAATTTCCGGTAGTAGTGAATTTTTCCGTCGGAGCCGACAAACTCTCTAAAATGGAACACTGGACCACGATCTTCAAGATTGACAAGGATCCACACAATTGGAGTCAGCAGCACGGTCACCACGCTGCCGATGAGCCCGACTGTCACGTCGATAATCCGCTTCACTATGCGCTGCACCGCGACCGACCATTCCGCCTTGGCGTAATACCGGAAACAGCCAGAGAATTCGTCGTGCTCGTAATTCATGTTGGCCGTCGTCAGTACGCAAGAATAAAGTTCCACATCAACGCGCAATTCCTTGCATCGCCGCAAAAGCTCTCTCAGCCATTCGTCGCCGTGAGAAACGACGGGATATGCGACGATCAACACATTCGCTTCCGCCGCAGCAAGAGCCTCTTCCCACTGGTCTAGAGAGCCGAGTAACTGGACTTCCGGGATGGCAGCGGGCTGAGATGCCGACTTTGTAGAGTCTGTCAGGACCCCCACCACTTCATAACCACAGTGGCGCTGGGTGGAAAGTAACTGCTGGTACTCGGAGAGTCCACTCGACGAACCGGCCAAGACAGCCCGCCGCCGAGCCAACCCGGCCTTCCACAACTCTCCGAGGATGCCTCGCAACGTGAAGCGCGCCGCGATAAGCATAATGTTTGCCAAAACAAACCATGAGACGAGCAGGTAACGCGAAAACACCTCTGACCGAAAGACGACAAAGTTAAAAAGCACGAGTCCAAGAAAGCTTACGAATACGGCCTTACAGCTTCTTTCAAGCTCCTGCTCGGGCCGACGCAGTTCGGGGCTCTTGTATCCGTCGAACACGTACAGGATTATGGCGAAAAACGGAATGTAAAAACGATGGTACTCGAAAGGGTTCATTGCGTTCGGAGATATGCGAAGGAAATGTTCCACCATACGAACGGCCAGCAAATGAGCCAGGGCGACAGCCAGCACGTCTCCGGCCAGATACGTTAATTTGTGCAGGATGGGAGAGGCGAGGAGTCGGGCATAGGCCGGTAGAACCTGCGTCACATTTGCCGCAGGCCTCGCCATTCCGGATTCGCGTGATACCAAAGTTTCGCGTGTTGAGATTGTCGACATAGAAAACTCGGCTCGAATTAGCTCAAGAGATTTTAACGTCCCTGCGAGGCAGCTTTGCTCATTTCTTCGATTGATTTCTCGGCGTCCTGCACGAACTGACGGACCGTTTCCCGTGTATATCTGTGGTCGACCATCTTCGGCAGGAATTGAGGAGGAATCGTAACGATGTGCGCACCTGCCAGAGCGGCATTTTGAATATCCATGACCGTACGGACGCTCCCCACGATGATGCGCGCGGAAAGCCCCCAATCGTCAAGCCACCGTCGGACGTTCTTGATAGTGGTGGCCGGATCATTTCCCTCGTCTGCTACTCGCCCGGCGAAAATGCTCACATAGGTCGCACCCGCCTTCGCTGCCAGCATAGCTTGATTGAATGAGAGGATCGCCGTAGCATTCACTGCAATACGCTCTTGTGATAGTCGATGCATAACGCCCAAACAAGACTCACCGAATTCGTTCACGATCGGTATTTTGATGACGATATTGCGGGCCCAAGTGGAAAACAAGCGCCCTTGTTCGAGCATGGTTTCAAGATGGTTTGAGGTGACCTCCACACTGAGGGGTCGGTCGCCGAGCAAGCTGCTGATGCGCAGTGCGCCCGTTCGAAGGTCTGTGACACCGTCTTTGAACATAATGGACGGATTCGTCGTGGCCCCGTCCACCACGCCTTGTCCCAACCAAGTTTCAATTTGGCTAGCATCTGCTGAATCAATGAATATTTGCATCGGGTTCCCTCCAACTCTCAAATTTAGCTTGCGCCGCGCCCACAGGCCAAAAGCCTGAGTTGAGGCACTCAATCGTCAACGCCACGTTTCTCAGTGATTCTTTCTTAGCACTCAGCGAAACTCTCGATTCCGGTCCTGAGACTAGCCGAAACTCGAGAACTCCCCGTCCTCCACGCCACGATACATTGATATCGCTCCGTTTTTATACAGACTCGTCAATATATGCGAAATCGTTAACCTTTGAAAGGGCGCATCGAATGCTGTTGTACTCGATTAGTCATGGTAGAAATTCAGAAAGCTCTCGGACGGCTTGACTGATCAGAAGTCGCCTACCGCGCTGCCGTACCTTGCGGTCGCCTTGTCCCTGCAGTCCTAGTGACAAGCCCTGATTCTCCCCTTGCACCACCTCCCACAGCAGCAGACGAAGGTGGTTATTATCAGCTTCTGTTAATCTGCGGCGCTGACGCGTGCCTGGCCAGCCCCGGGCTGTTTTCGCCTTACGACATCCTCTAGCAAATCGACGAAACGGGGTGCCCATACCTGCAACGAGTAGCGCGCCTCTACCGTCTTACGCCCCTCTTCGGCAAATCGCCGGCGAAGCTGGGCATCGGTAACCAGACGGTTCAGCGATTCGTACCATTCCTCGGGTGTCCGCGCACACAATCCATTGAAATTGTGCTGAACGACCTCCGTGGCCATTCCGACTGGCGAAGTGACCATGGGAATGCTCTGTGCCATATACTGAATAGCCTTAAAGGCGCACTTTCCTCTCGTCCAGTCATTGTCGGGCACAGGCATTATGCCGATATCGATTGTTCTAAGGTCCTCGATTTCGGTGGCCAATGAAAAGGGCAAGGATTCACAATTTGGCAGATTCAACCGTCGTTGCGGGTGGCCGTACAGTCGAAATCGAATCCTGCCCGGATGCGTTTCGCTGAGCCTTCGCAAAACCGGCTCGATCTCCAGCAAGTACGGGCTCGTGGAGCGGCTGCCAACCCATCCTATCGTGAGCGTTTCGTCTGACCCGCGGGGTGGCCGATAGGTGTATCGATCAAGATCAACAACGGTCGGGATAATACTTACCTGCGAATTAAAGCCTAGAGCATGATCTGCCAAAACGCGGTTGCCAGCTATCACGTGTGCGCAATGGCGCAGGATTTCATTCACTCCCGGACCGTACTTAAGTTTGTAAATCCAAGGATATCTTGTCGCACCAATATTCCGATGACCGATGTGGATCGCATCGTCGAAGTCAAAAATCACTCTGCTGTGTCGTCGAATGACCGCTTTTTCCAACGCCGACCAGGGAAAGGGGAAAATACCACGATGCACCACCACTCCGTCGTACTGAGAAATCGCGATCAGGTGCAGCATCCTCCGCAGGTAGCAGCAGGGTGTAAGAAGAAGCTTGGGCGCGAGTCGTTCGTTCTGGATAGCTCGATGCAGGGCACGGACTGCAAATGGGCGCACAGTGCAGACAAAACCCGCACGCACCAAGTAAGGCAGAAACTGGTGCACCCTGTAGCGCTCACTTGCACTATCTACCGGATTTGGTGTCAAAAACAAAAGTTTCGGCAATTGATGACGCTCGGAGAAACTAAGACTGGCCACAGAAAAACAGGCAGTGGATCAGTCCTGTATTATGGATCATAAGCAAGCCCAGAAAAGACATCGAGAGTTTCGCGCGCCGTTTTCTGCCAAGAGAAATCCTTCACTTGCTGCAAACCCTGTTCAATTAACTCTATTCTTAAAGAAGGTTCTCGCCAAAGATTGCGCAAGGCATTGGCTATTTCCTCCACTGAATATGGGTCAAAAAAAACAGCAGCCTTCCCAGCTACCTCGCTTAAGGAAGATCCTCGGGAGCAGGCCACCGGGGTACCGCAGGCCATCGCTTCTAGTATCGGTAACCCAAAGCCCTCGTACAAAGAGGGCATAACAAACGCCAACGAACTCTTATAGAGAACAGGGAGTTCATGGGGTTGCACCGGACCCGTGAGAATGACCCGGCCTTTCGTATCTGGCGCGCCCGCACGCTCAATTGTTTCCTGGTATTTCCATCCGCATTTCCCGACAATCGCCAACTGTGCGTCAAACCGGACACTTTCCTTCATTAGGTGCACGAATGCATCAATAAGCCGGACAATATTCTTCCTAGGTTGAAGAACGCCAACATGCAAGAAAAATGGCGGTCGCAGGCCATACTTTTCCAGGACCCTGCTGCCTGATTCGGCAGACACCGGCGATGGCTCGAAAGTCTCGCTGTCATAGCCGTGATGTATCACCCGAATGCTCTCCGCCCTACAGCCGTAGCAATTTACTAGGTCTCGTTTCGTCGATTCGGACGCGGCGATAACCCGGTCTGCCTGGCGAACTGCTAATCGAGTGGTCCAAGACATTCGCTTCCTCTGGAATAGGTGAAATGATTGAGGAAAAAGCTCGAAAGCGAGATCTTGAATGACAACGACCTTGGGAATCGCCGGAATCAACGGCACCCGGTGAACGGGAACGAAGAGGATCATCTTCCCCGTGCGTTTGGCGACTAGCAATCTGCTTAGTTGCTTCCAGAACCAGCCCGAACCCAAAGGCAAAGCAACTAAAGCACCACCTACTCCCCTCCAGAACCACCCAGGACCTGAAGGTGAGACCAGCTTGAACCTCGGGTGGTTGGAAGCCAAGGCAACAAGGTCGGCCGGGGGCTTGCGAACAAAGAGATAAAAGTCGTATGGAGATTCGATTCGCGCAAAATGCTCCAGGAGATTCATCAAGTAGGTAACAATGCCCATGTTCGACCAATGCGACAGGATGTCGCAGTCAATCGCAACGATCATGGATGAGCTTCTCAGATCTGCGGTTCCGCATTCATGCTTCTCTACCATGAGACGCCCGAAAGGGACGCTGCCGTAGGGGAGCCTATCTCGGTTACCATACGGAGCAACCGACGAACTCTGTCCATTCCTAGCTGCCTGCGATCAGCCTGCGCTGGCATCCTAAATTAAATTCGCAAAAGCCTCTTAACCGACAGCAATGATCTAAGCAGGGGCTTCAAAGTCCCCAGCATTTTAATCAGAAGCAATTGCGCAGAACTGTAGCCGTAATCAGACAACCTGTTCTCCACCTCTTTCCAGCTGTGATCGTCATCAACTTCGCTTTTCACACTTGGCAACATATACCATTTGTGCTCTCTCCTCATGACTGCTTTAAAAGCGTCTCGAATGTCTTGGTCAGGAAACAAAGACTCTCCAAGACGCCAGTAACCATCGAGGTCTATGCGAAGTCGATTGGCGGGTCCCTTGCCTAGAAAACTGTCGTTGCCGCCTCGGCAAAGGATAGGAAATTCTCTTAGATACTTCAAGTTGCCGTCGCCCGTTTTCAGTGCGGAGAACAGTCTGAACACATGGGCATAGTTGCTCCCAGTGAATCTTTCATCGTAACCAACTTCGACCCATTTATTTCGACGTACAACTATTGAACTCAGATAACTAAACAAGGCGCCTATTGATTTCGAAGCGTTGAGATAGGCGATCAATTCGGATTTAATAGAAAAGTCATATACCCTGTCCGGTATCCCACTCGATAACCACAACTTTTTACGTCTTATGCGTTTCAGATTTCGGTCGCACATCGTACGATTGAGCAAATATACGTCGTGGCCGGATCTAATCTCATTTAACATTCGTGGAATTGCTCCCGATTTCAGAACGTCGTCGCTCGACATCAACCAGCAGTAATCACCTTTCGCAAGTTCGACTGTCATGGACAAATCTAGGTCGATTCCGTTCTTCTTGCCAAAATTACAATACGTTAAGCGAGAGAACTGAGACTGGTAACGCCTGACAACTTCTGCCGTAGCATCGCTAGATGCGCCATCTCCAACGACGATTTCCACCTCATTAGTGGATTGACTAATGATGCTTTCAAGCGTTTCACCTATGAATCCACCGAAATTGTAGGTTGGTATGCAGATGGAAAGCCGAACATTATCCATTCAACGGACTCCTACTCGATCGAGCGTTATTCTGAACATTTACCGACTCAACTGAGGTAAAGGAAAAACCAGCTTGCAATTGGAGTATTTCGCGTTTCCCTCAAAAAACCTTCTAAAATGCCAGGGCAGAACGATTAAACAATCTGGCTTCATGGCGAGCAATTCGGTCTCTGGGATGATCGGTATCCATGTTCCTGGGGTATAGGATCCGAATTTGTCCGGATTCACATCACCAATATAAGGGATATCTTCCTCGGTAAAGCCACAGTACTGCAACAAGACGTTCCCCTTGGTCGAAGCGCCCAGCGCGGCCACAGTCTTCCCCTCAGCTCGGACCGTCTCGATGAATTCAAGCAAATCGCGTTTCGACTCGGCCGCTCGCTCCGCGAAGGCCAGGTAAGGCGCGAGACTGTCCAACCCCATTTCGCGCTCCTCGCGGAGGATCTCCTGAACTGAAGACGAAACACTCGAATTAGCGCCCGCTTTCGACACGGTGATCGAAAAACTACCACCATTCACGTTATTAAATTCAACATCAAGAATCTTGAATCCAACACGCTCTGCCATCCACGCAATCTGACGTAGCGCATAGAATTCCAGATGTTCGTGGCAGACTGTATCGTAAGAATTCGTCTTGAGCATCATCGGCATATAGCTCTGCTCAAATACCCATATCCCATCGTCGGCGAGCACCTCGTGAACTTCGCGCATGAAGGAGATTGGATCTTCCAAATCGTAGAACATGGAAAAGGAAGTGATAGTCCTCGCTTTCTTTTTTGGAAAGCGGTCCCTCAGAAGAGCGGCAGAAAAGAAATCAGGAATCAGTTGGATGTGTGTCGGATAATAGCTGCCAAATTTGATTCCAGTCGGGTCGATGCCCACTAGAATTGGGCCGGTTGGGTAAGCCTGCAAAGTCGTACTGTCGTTGCTGCCGATGTCCACCACAAGGTCGCCTTCACGCAAATTGACCTGTCTGAGGATTCTCTCCACCTTGCCATGTAGATGGTGCACCATGCTTGCGTTCAGGCTTGATCGATAGCCGTAGTTCTCGCCGTACATCTCACCTAAGTCATAGGAGTGCTCAAGTTGCAAAAGACCGCAAACCTCATTGTCGCCGGTACATTTCACCAAACGTAACGGGCCCGACGTAACCTTTGCATTTTTTGTGCGAGGAAAAACCCCGGTCAGCATCTGCTCGCCCAGGTCAAGCACGCGTTCCAGACGAGTGTTGCCGCAGATTCTGCACCTCTCAACTTTCTTATACTTATGCATCGTCGTCGTTAGCCTCGTTCATGCAGGAGCCATTTGACAAACCGCGGGCAGGAAGAACGGCTGTCAGATTTCAAACGAGCGATCATAGCGAATGTCAGATCTCCAGACGCCGCGGAGAGAAAGCAATGGCGGGCCCACAAATATAGTGTCTCTTTGAGGCAGCCCTCCAACTCACATCTTACTTTAAGGAAAGCGTTTGATGTGCTCAGACACCGATCAATCGTCTTTCCTCGCCCGCTTCTCGAGGCTGCACAGCTCGAACTACACCGGACATGATCTTGCTGTCTGCGATTTGCTCCGGGCCCGCCAGTACTCCAGCAAATCGCGGACGGTAGTTTCGAATGCAATTGTTGAACGCCACCCCGTGTCATTCTGAATTTTCGTGGGATCCCCACACAACTGGCGAATCTCAGTAGGACGCAGCCTGGATGGATCAACTTCAATCGTGATTTCGATCTGAGCGAGAGACCGAAGGATTCTCAGCGCATAGGAAAGCTGTTGCGCCACTCCTGAACAGACGTTGTACGACTCCCCACTGCGGCCCGACTGCAGCAGCAATCGGTACGCGCGTACCACATCACGTACGTCGGTGAAATCCCGCGCCACATCTAAATCGCCAACCTGAATGGTTGCAGGACGAAGACCCACCTCTGCTTCTGCAATTTGGCACGCAAGGGCAGACAGGACGAACTCTTTGGACTGGCCCGGACCAGAATGGTTAAATGGACGGACATTAATGATGAAAGTTCCTCCTCTACTTACATATTGTGAACTGAGGAGTTCTGCCATCGCTTTGCTAGTCGCATACAAACTAACCGGGCGGACGGGACACCGCTCGTCTAGCGGCTGTCCGTCGCCAGTGCCATAAACTTGACCGCTACTAACGTTAAGGACGCGAGGAGGAGGTTGTATACGCGAGCTCGCCTCGAACAGGTTAAACGTTCCTATTACATTTGTCTCGAGGACCCGAATAGGGGTTTGCCACGAGCCGGGAACCGAAGACACTGCAGCCAAATGATAGACCTCATTAGGCTGCGTTCTCTCGAACACCCGAGCCACGGCGGCGGTGTCGCAGATGTCGGCCTGTAAGTATCCGATTCTGGGATCGCGATCCGCGGCAGGTTCATTGCCGGCGTTCGAGAAAACAAAGACTTGCAGGCCCTGATCCGCCAGAAGGCGACTCAAATGGGAACCGACGAAACCCGTCCCTCCACTAAGAAGTGCGCGCAACGTGTGCTCTCCCGGAAGCCTCGACGGCTCGCACATACCGCAAATCACTTTCCACCATCATCTGTACGAGGTCAGTAAACGAAGTTTGAGGGGCCCACTCTAGTTCTCTCTTAGCCCTGGATGCATCGCCGGTCAGCCTATCCACTTCCGCCGGTCGCAGAAATGCGGGATCCAATTGGACATATTGCTGATACGCCAGACCTACATGCGAAAAGGCCACCTCGAGGAACTCTCTCACGGAGTGCGTTTCGCCCGAGGCGACTACGTAGTCAGCGGGCTCATCTTTTTGAAGCATCTTCCACATTGCGACGACATAATCCTTGGCGTAGCCCCAGTCGCGATAGGCATCGAGGTTGCCCATTGACAGCCGGTGGTCGAGGCCCAACTTGATACGCGCTACGCCATGAGAGATTTTGCGCGTCACGAACTCTAGGCCTCGGCGAGGCGATTCGTGGTTGAAACAAATTCCAGACACCGCAAAGATTCCAAAGCTCTCGCGATAATTAACGGTGATGTGATGGCCATAGACCTTTGCCACCGCATAGGGACTGCGCGGATGAAACGGCGTCGTTTCCTTCTGCGGCGACTCGCTCACCTTGCCATACATCTCGCTACTCGAGGCTTGATAGAATTTGATTTTCGTATTGACGATCCGAATGGCCTCGAGCATACGGAGTACGCCGTGTGCGGTCACATCGCACGTCAATGCGGGCTGGTCCCAAGAAGTTGCAACGAAGGACTGGGCGGCAAGATTGTAGACCTCGTCCGGTTCGGCCACTCCCAACGCACGCACAAGACACGCCTGGTCAACCAAGTCACCGGAAATAAGAGTAATGTCATTGACTAGATGCGAGATTCGTTCGTGGTTATTGCTGCCGGTGCTGCTGCGCCGTACTAATCCAAATACTTTGTACCCTTTTTCCAAGAGAAGTTCGGCAAGATAAGAACCGTCTTGGCCTGTGACGCCGGTGATCAGTGCTCGTTTCATATGGAGCGACAATCCTTTCGTGGGCGATATCAAAAATTGATCTTTTACTGCCAACGACTCGGCGTCTCCCAGGACCAGTCGGGGAATCAAACGAGGAAGACATTCGCCTTGCTCGCGTTCTCGCTGTACCTCTGTACCGGTTCCAAATCGTATGGACGCCAACAAATACAACGGAAATGACGCACTCCTGGAGCCTCTTGCGTAACTTGGACTGTCATTTTCTCTTCCCTGTTCTGTTTCGATCGAAACTGCGGAGATCAATCGTGGCCATGCTGCTCCTTGCTTTCCCGGGCGCGGAACCCGTCTAAGTCGCCTCCAGCGCAGTCTAGATGTGCCTAGCTATCCTACGGCACGTGCTGTTGTTTGTGCGGCCACAGCTTGTTTCGCCATCCCCGACATAGAAAAATCACTTCGAGAAATAGGCGCAGACAGCGCACCAAAAACCAGGAGGGCTCCCTCAATCCACAGGTAGCGTGTCCCCGCCCAATACCGGCACAAGCAGAAGCCCCCGAGGAAAATGCCGGTAAGCGCAAGCCGTCCCAGACGCTCCGGGAAGCCGGCGGCGCCGATCACCGAGACCAGATACAGGTTCGTGCTCAGCAGGGCGAATTCGGTAATGACGGTGACCGCCGCGCAAGCCATGTAACCAAACCTCGGAATAAGGAGTAAGTTCAGAGCGACGTTCACCACGAGCGCGATGCTTGCACCGTACAGAATCGCGCGGTCAAACGAATGAGCGATGAGTTGGGCATTCAGCACAAAATTCCAGAACA
>WNFD01009830.1_pt2 | contig 11220 bp, 13 predicted proteins | sample 5400491 | NCBI WGS metagenome assembly WNFD01 (sample SAMN13153343, study PRJNA577476) | soil metagenome | isolation source: 120 cm saprolite under Douglas fir tree site 2 hole 2 replicate 2 | place: USA:California | collected 2015-04-18 | reverse complement strand
CCCGCCCGCCTCAAGGAGCTCCACATCAAGCTCGACCTGCCGCCGGTGAAGAAGGGTGCGGGGTGAAGCGATGTGCGTCCCCTCACCGTGAGGAGCCGCCGCAAGGCGGCGTCTCGAACGGCGACGGGCTCAGGATGAGGAGGATTGGTACATGCCACCAACAATGCCCCTCATCCTGAGGAGCGCCGAATGGCGCGTCTCGAAGGACGCAAGCCCGTCGTGCCAGCGACTCCTAGTGCAACCGCGCCGGGCCGCGGATCAGCCCCCTGACAACGGCGGTGACGAAGGCGATGACGATCACCGCGCCGATCACCGGCAGCGCGACGAGCAGCGTGCCGAGCAGGAAGACCAGCAACGCCGTCGCGACGGCGCCGATCGCCAAGGCGGCCATGACGATGGCGAACAATCCCGGCCTTGCGATGCTGATCCCCCGGAAACCAGGGCGGAAACCGGGCTGCCCGAAGACAATATGCATCTCCGCGCGCCGGAAGCCGCGCCTGTCGTGGCCGGGGCGATCACGACCGCTCTTGTCCGGCGGGATGATCTCGGGCTCGGCGCGCGGCTGCTCCGCCCCGTTCCCCGGCGGCTGTCGGTTCCACGGCGGCCCGTTCTCCGGCGGGGGTCTGTTCCACGGTGGTCGCTGGTTCACGCCAATCTCCCTCGCAATGACTGCATCTCCTCATGTGGGGTTGCGGCCGGTCGCCCGCAATCGCGGAACAAGCGCGCCGCCGGCCGCGTTCCTGTAAGGCGCCCCCCTCCATCCCCGACATCACGGTAGGCTCATGTTCGCCAGGCGTTGCACGAATTCCCTCGACCCTCTTGCGGTAAGCTGCGTTGGTGCCGCGGCGATCGTCGGCGTCATCGGGCTCTTCGCCGCGCGACCCGCGAGCGCCGTCGAGCTCGCGGCGCACCGCGCCAGCTACGGCATCTCGCTGAACGTCGCCAAGCCCGATAGCGGCGTCGTCGCGGTCGAGGGCAACATGACCGTCGAGATGGGCGAGACCTGCGACGGCTGGACCACCGAGCAGCACAACAACTTCACCGTGCACTACGCCGAGGACAATCCCGATCTCGCGCTGACCGCCGCCTTCGTCAGCTGGGAGTCGAAGGACGGGCAGCGCTTTCGCTTCTCGCAGCGCGAGTCGAAGAAAGGCGAGCTCGACAAGGAGGTCAGCGGCCAGGCGCAGCTCGGCGAGAAGGGGAAGGGCGGCAAGGTCAGCTTCACCAAGCCGAGCGCGACGACGATCGATCTCCCGCCCGGCGTGCTCTTTCCCACCGCCCACACGGCGCTGCTGATCGAGCGCGCCGCCGCCGGCGAAGAGTTCCTCGCGGCGAAGGTCTTCGACGGCACCAGCGACGACAACGCCAATGACGTCTCGGCGGTGATCGGCGCGGCGCGCGAGGGCGAGGCGGTGGCGAGCGGCGAGGCGGCGAAGAGCCCGCTGCTGCAGCACCAATCATGGCGGATCCATCTCGCCTTCTTCTCGCCCGATGCCGGTACCGACAAGAGCGGCGCGGACAAGCCGGATTTCGAGCTCACGATGCGCCTCTTCGAGGACGGCGTCTCGGGCAACAGCGTGCTCGATTACGGCGACTTCGCGATCAAGGCGCTGCTCCAGAAGATCGAGGCCCTGCCGAAGCCGTCCTGCTGAGCCGCCCGGTTCTTGTTGCTTTTGTAACCCCTCTGTGATTCATCTCTCGGTAGAACGCATCTTGCGTCGGGGGGTGAATGCGCGACGCCCGGGCCGTCATGCTGCCGATGGTGCTGGCGTTACCGGCCCTCGCCGGCTGCGTGCCGCCGGCCGTGACTGTCGCATCCTACGTCGCCGACGGGGCGAGCTACGTGGTCAGCGACAAGAGCGTTTCCGATCACGGCCTCTCGGCGGTCAAGCACCAGAATTGCGCGACCTGGCACTTCTTCGTCGGCCGCGCCGTCTGCGAGGACAAGGACAATCCGCTGCCGACCGCGCCGCTCGACGAGCATCGCGGCGACGGCACGGTGAAGCACGCCGATGGCTTCACGCGGAAGCCGCCGCCGGTCGCCGTCGCCAGCGAGGCAGCCGCCGCCCAGGATTCCTCAGACCAGGATCCCGGCGTCTATCTGGTCGTCGGCAGTTTCATCGATCGCGCCAATGCCGAGCGGTTGGCGGCGCGCTATCCCGCCTATCACCCGCAGCTCGTCGCCGCGACCGTCGATGGCCGCGCCTTCGCCCGCGTCGTGCTCGGACCGCTCGATGCGGCGCAGCGCGCGGCATTGCAGGCCGAAGGCGTCAGCGGGCTTCCCCTCCACGCGCCGCGTCAGGCCGCGATCTCGGCGCCGCTGCTGGCGCAGGATATGCCGCCGCCGATCGACTGAACTGGCGCTCGACTGAACCTCAGATGTGCGTCGCGCGGGCCGCGGCGTGGCGGCGCTTCTGCCCGTACATCGCCATGTCGGCGCGGTTCATCAGCTCCTCGTCGCTTTCCTCGCCCGTATAGGGGGCAAGGCCGAAGCTGACGCCGAGATTGAACTGGCACTCGCCGACGACGATCGCGGTCGCGGCAACGAGTTGCGCCAGCGCGTGGGCCTTGCGCCGTGCCGCAATCAGATGAGCGCCGACCAGCAGGATGGCGAACTCGTCGCCGCCGAGCCGCGCCACCGTGTCGGCGCGCCTGATATGCCGGGCGAGCAGCTCCGCCGTCTGACACAGCGCATCGTCGCCGACGAGATGACCGTGGCGGTCGTTGATTACCTTGAACCCGTCGAGATCGCAAATCATCAGCACGCCGTGCGGCCCACCGCGCCGTGCCGCCGCGATGGCGCGATCGAGCTGGGCGAGGAAGCCACGGCGATTGAGCAGGCCCGTGAGCTCGTCGGTGACCGACAGCCCTTCGAGATATTCGATGCGCGCCTGCAGGGCCGCGAGCCGCGCCTCGGCCTGCGCGACCGTCGCCATCGCCCAGTCGAGCACGACCTGGCGATCGGCCTCGCGCGGCACCTTGAGGGCAATGATGTTGTCGGCGCGGCGTTCGACGCCGCGGCCGCGCGCCGCTCTCGGAGAGAGAACAGTGGGGCTATCCGCCATCAACGACATGCTCGGCTCCATCCAAATATACGTCGATCTCGAGGAAGCAAGCCCCGTGCCAATGGCTCGGTTGCAGCTTCCGCCCGTCTTTCACCCCGCCCGTCCGGCAAGATTTGCCGGGTGCCCCATCCTGCCCGGCAGTTGGTGCCGGTCGCCGGCGGGACGTAGGACTTACCTTGGCGCGGCGAACCGTGAGATAGTCGGTGCGCCGTCTTCCGCCGCCTTTCCTTGCCGTGGAGCTTTCTTTGATCAATCCTCGGCCCTGCCGGGTCGTCCTCGCCGCGATCATGCTGGCGCTTACCCTGTGCGGCCGCGCCGGCGCGTTCGATATCGCGCCGCATCGCGCCCTCTACAGCATGTCCCTCGCCACCGCGAAGCAGAATAGCGGCATCGTCGGGGCGAGCGGCTCGATGGTGTTCGAATGGGGCGAAACCTGCGATGGCTGGACGGTCGAGCAGCGCTACAAGCTGCGCATGCAACACGCCGCTGCCGGCTCCGGGGACGGCGAGGTCGAGATCGTCTCGAATTTCGTCACCTGGGAAGCCAAAGACGGGCTGCGTTATCGCTTCTATCAGAAGAAGCTGCGAAACGGCGCCCCCGACGGTGAAACACGCGGCGAGGCCCGGCTCGACGGCGCCGGCAAAGGCGGTGTCGTCGAATTCACCAAGCCCAACGCCAACACCCTCACGCTGGCCCCCGGTGTCATCTTTCCGACCGCGCACACGCTCTTGCTGATCGCGCGCGCCGCTTCGGGCGAGCAGTTCGTCGCCCAGCCGGTCTTCGATGGCGCCAGCGACGAGAACGCGGCCGAGGTCAGCGCGGTGATCGGCGGCGCCCAGAGCGCCGATTCGGGTGCCGCCGAGGAGGCGGTCAAAAACACGCTGCTGGCGCGGCCCTCCTGGCGCATGCGCCTCGCCTTTTTCCCCGCCGATTCGGGCAACGACAAGCCGGATTACGAGCTCGGCATGCGCCTTCTCGACAACGGCGTCTCGCGCGACATGGTGCTCGATTACGGCGAGTTCGCCATCAAGGCCAGGCTCAACGAGATCGAGGCGCTGCCGAAGCCGCGTTGCTAGCGGCCGGCCTGCGTTTCAGTAGTCTCCTCAGCCGTCACCGCGCAAAGCCAACCGACGAAGCAGCCCAGGGCGGCCGCGATGCAAGTCGTTGAGCCCCTTTGCTGCTTGGCGTAGCTGCCTCCCTTACGGCGGTTGCTGACGTTCTCCCCAGGGGCGATCCACCATGTCCTTCCCGCTCGATCGTCGCGAGCTCCTCCAGGGATCCGCGCTCGCCGCCTGCTCAGCGCTCGCCGGCACGGGCCTCGCGCGAGACGCCTCGAGTGGTGCTCTGCACCACCGTTAGCCGCTTCACCTTTGCTGCCTAGGGCGCGTGCGCATCAAAACGAGCCTTGTCGAATGCACGCTTGCTCAAGGTCGGCTTGTCGCGCAACGGCGACCGTATCGAAGACATTCCGGCAGATCCGAGACGTGTCAGAAGCGGATTTTCGGCCAATCGGTCCCGGCTCGACTACACCGGATGGCCGTAGAGCCAGTCCAGCATCGAATAGTCGTCCACCGCCCGTCGTCCCATGAGCTCGTTGCGCACGATTGCCGCAACCCCGTCGAGGTGGAAGAACGCCCCCATAGTGCGCGCCGTCAATTGCACTCGCGCGGTGCGAAGCGCGCGCTCGCTCTCGAACGCGCGGAGCGCCCGCGCCGGATCGTCGGGCGTGCTCGCCACGTGCTTGGCGAGAGATAAAGCGTCCTCGATCGCTTGGCAGGCGCCTTGGGCGATATACTGGAACATCGGGTGGGCGGCATCACCCAAAAGACCGACGCGGTTGCGCGTCCAATTGAGGATCGGTTCGCGATCGTGCATCGGCCACCTTTTGTCGCGCCACATCAGCCTGCTGCAGGCCTGCACGTACTCGCAGGTCTGAGCGTAGTGCGCATCGAGCTCTTCGACCGTCCCCCAATCGACGGAGCCGGGCTGGTAGCGCCGGCTGCGGAACACGGCGACCTGGTTGTAGAGCTCGCCGCGGCGGATCGGGTACTGCACGAAGTGCATGTCGGGACCGACCCACATGACCACGTTGTCGAGCCCGGCGTGCTGCGACATCTGCTCGATGGCAATGGTGCCGCGATAGGCGACATAGCCGTTGCACACTGGCGCATCGTCCGTGATCAGCTTGCGCACGGTGGACCATAACCCGTCGGCACCGATGAGCAGATCGGCCTCGTACACGGTTCCGTCGGCACAATGCGCCCGCGCGACGCCGCCCAGATCCTCGACCGAGACCACGGGACGGTTTGCTTCGAGCGTGATCAGCTTCTCTTGCCGGCAGGCCGCGAGCAGACAGTCGAGCAAATCGCTGCGATGCATGACGATGTAGGGATGTCGATAGCGCGCCCGGAAGGCGTCGCCCAGGTCGACCGCGGTAATGCGCGTGCCACGGACGGCGTCCATCCAGACCAGGCGGCTGGGATAGACGGCATGCTTGCGGATCTCGGGCAGTACGCCGAGTTCGTCGAGGACCCGCATGGCGTTCGGCGCCAGCTGCAGTCCCGCACCGATCTCACCGAATTCAGACGACTTTTCCACAACATGGACGTGGCAATTTCTGCGGCTGAGAGCCAAGGCGGCCGCAAGTCCTCCGATGCCGCCGCCCACGATGAGAATCGGAACCTTGTCCATGGGTGTTCTCTCTACCGGGTCCGGCATCCCGCGCCCAGCGGGGTAACAGCGCCGAAGATGGCAGCAAGGAGAGCCGCGTCTCGGGTGTTCCGTTGCGCAAACGCTTTGCCATTCTGCTGCCGTGCCGAGCAACCTTTCGGCAGAGCCGCCGCAGTTGTTTCGCACTTTTCACGGTGGGGTACGGCGCGCTGGACCGATGGTCTCTCGTCGAGGTCCGTCAAAGGCTTCACAGGTTTATTGCAGCAGATTGCGCATCGCGCGGACAGCAACGCGATAGCCGTTCGCCCCAAGGCCTGCAATCACGGCGGTCGCGACCTTCGACACGAGAGAATGATGATAATGCGCCTCGCGCCGATGAATGTTCGAAATGTGCAGCTCGATGATCGGTCCAGGAAACATCTTCAGCGCGTCGAGTATAGCGATCGACGTGAAGGTATAGGCGGCGGGATTAATGATGATCCCGCTGCCCATGTCGATCGCTTCGTGGATCCAATCGATCAGCTGCGTCTCGCTGTTGGTCTGGCGGAATTCGAGCGCGTCGCCGCCCAGCTCGTCCCTGCATTGCGCCTCTATCTCGGCCAGCGTCGTCTTGCCGTAGATCTCCGGCTCGCGCTTCCCGAGGCGATTGAGGTTCGGGCCGTTCAGAACATAGATCGGTTTCTGCATGGACCACTCCCGTGCTCGGCCGCTCCCCCTCCACCTTTTCGGTCAGATCAATCAACGGCGAAGGCTCATATCGCGTGGCCGGATAGACGGCAGGGCGGGCCAGTAGTGTCTACTATTCCGGAGATAGGAATCTCCGGATACAAAAAAATCAAATCCGGGAGCTTGCCGAATTGGCAGCAAGCCTTCTTTTCAAAGCTATGACGTACTTCACACCTCAATTCCTTTTTGAGGACGACCCTGATTGAAAGTCATCTTTCGATTGGTCGAAGCGGCAGTGGGGGGTGACATGCCAGGATTTCCAGGGTTCGATACCGCACAGTTTCCCGGTGCCGCCGAGATGGCGTGGCTCAAAGCCAACAGCAACCTTGCCTGGTGTGGCTATTATCTCGGCCCCGCGCCGAGCCATGCCGGCACCAGCTGGATGGGGCAGCGCGCTGCGCTACAGTCGGTGGGATGGGGCATCGCTCCGCTCTATGTCGGCCAACAGATCAGCGGGCCGGGCCGGCATAGTGTCTCGGGCGCGCAAGGCATGATCGACGGGAGTGATGCGGATCGGCTGCTCCTCGCCGATGGTTTCAACGAAGGTACCGCGGTCTATCTTGATCTGGAGGACGGGCCGCCTTTCGAAGCGCCACGTACGGATTACGTTGCCGCCTGGGTCGCGGCCGTGAAGAACGGCGGATTTCAGCCCGGAATCTACTGCTCGCATGGCTTTGCCGAGGACGTCCACCGCGTTTGCCCGGACGCCCGCATCTGGGCATTCAAGGTTGCGACCACCGCGGAGCACCCATTCCCCGGGGTTAATTTTCCCGATCTGCATCCGGCAGGTTGCGGCTATCCCGGCGCCTCCATTTGGCAGCTCGGCCAGAATTGCCGTCTGTCGCTGCCGCCGGCACCGCTCTCCTCGCCGCTCGTCGATCTCGACAGTGCGCTCACTCCCGATCCCGGGGCACCCTAAGAGGAGCGGCTGAAAAGATGAGCAACAGATTCGTACCGACGCCCTGTCCGCTCGTTGCCCGTATTGTCGACCAGCGCCTGGTCCTTCGTCGATCATGTCAAACGACCCTAACTGCGGCGCCACGACGGGCAGCTTCTTGCACCGCTGCAACGACCTTGAGCGTCTTGAGGCCCTCACGGCCCGGGACAAGGGGCCGCTCTTCGCCCCTGATCACACGACAGAACTGCCCGATCTGAAGCTGCAGAGGATCCTCGTAGGCAGCATAGATGCGCTCGGCGCGGATCGGCTCCCACCAGCTCCTCTTGTCGGCGTTGGACCAGATCTCCAGCTTCGGTAACGTGAGAGATCCGTGCGTTCCGCCGATGTGGTAGCAGGATTGATCCGTATGCGGATAGGCTGGGTTCTCGCCGGTCGTCTGCTCCCAGCTCCATGGTGCCACGATCGTGTCGGACACGGTGATGGTGCCGAGCGACCCGCTCGCGAACTTCAGGAGGATGACGCCGCTGTCCTCGACGGTGTTGCCACGGTTCTCGTTCGACGTCATCGCCTGCACGACTTCGATCTCGCCGCAAAGGTACCGAAGGAGATCGATGTCGTGGATAAGATTCAATAAGACAGGGCCGGCACCCTGCATGCGGCGCCACGACACATCGAAATACTCCGCCGGCTTCGTCAGCCAGAAGAAACCGTGCACCGCTACGATCCTTCCGAGACGACCCGAAACGACAATCTCCCGGGCCGCCTGGATGATCGGATTGTGCCGGCGGTGGTGGCCGACGAGAAGGTCGACGCCCGTGCCTTCGGCCGCCTCGACGAGGCGTAGGCCCGACGCGACGTCATCGGCAATCGGCTTCTCGATCAGTGCCGGGATGCCTGCTTGGATCGCGTCCATGCCGTGCTCGACATGCATCTGATTGGGTGTCGCGACGACGATACCCTCCGGCCGCTGAGCCTCGAGCATTTCTCGAAAGCTCGAGAACCAGCGGGCCCCGCTGCGCGACGCGAGATCGCCGGCGGCCGGCGAAGGGTCGACGATCGCCGACAACTCCGCCTCCGGCGAGGCGATGATGTGCTCGATATGGCGCTTGCCGATCAGGCCGGCACCCATCACCGCAAGCTTGACCTTCCGAACCATTTGCCCGGCCTCACGCCTTCGTATCGATAAGCTTTGCGAGCCTTTGGATCGCCAGCGTGTAGCCCTGCGTTCCAAAGCCCGCGATGACACCCGATGCGACCGGCGAGATGTATGAGTGATGCCGAAAGGCTTCGCGCTTGTGCACGTTCGATATATGAACCTCGATGATTGGATGATCGAAGGTGTTGAGCGCGTCGAGAATTGCGACGGAAGTATGCGTGAATGCTGCCGGATTTATGACGATGCCTGCCGCGACCTCGCGCGCCTCGTGAATCCAATCGATGATTTCATACTCGCGGTTACTTTGGTGGAAGCGAATTTCGAGCTCGAGCTCTTTAGCGGTTCGCCGGCAGTCCGTCTCCACGTCGGCCAGCGTCTCGTGCCCGTAGATATGCGGCTGGCGCTTACCCAGAAGATTGAGGTTGGGGCCGTTGAGGACAAAAATCAGGCGACTCATTGTCTGCGCTTCCTATCAATTCAATGCTTCAGGATGTCGCTGCTCGTTGCCGCACCGGAGCCGCGTCGACTTGCCGGAGCCCGACGGCCCGCACAGGACTTTTTGCCTGTGCGGGCCGGCCGGTTGACTTCGCCCGCAACTAGCTCGCGACGAACGGGATGCCTTCGACGCTCTCGGGAAACTTGGGCGGAGTCAGGTTCATCCATTTCTTGTAGGGCTTTTCCAGCTCGCCATTCGAGCGGATCTTTTCGATGAAGGCGTTGACGGTGGCGTTGATTTCCTTCTCGCCAAGGCGCGTGCATGCACCGGTTGGGCGTAGAACATGTTGCCGCCGACCGCTTGAACCTGCCCCGAAAGCAGCGCCTGGATTGTCGCTGCATCGTCGTCAAACCGACGGATCGTGGTGCTCGGCGGCGCATTTTTGGTGATCTCGATGTCCTGGGTGCTCGAACGCGGAACGCCGATCACGTACTTTCCCATGTCGGCGTTCGACTTGACCTCGGTCGTCTTCGCCGCGACGAGCGTGATGATGTTGGCGACATAGGGCTTGCTGAACTGCACGGCCTTGGCGCGGTCGGGAAGCATCGCCATGGTGGCGAAGAGGATGTCGACGCGCCCGGACGTCAGCGCCGGGATACGATTGGCGACCGCCAACGGCACGAATTCGACGGTTACGCTCAATTCCTTGGCGAAGAGGGTCGCGATATCGGCGTCGAACCCCTCCTGCGCGCCGCTGGAATTGACGAAGCCCCAAGGCGGGTTGTCGCCTTGAATGCCGACGACAATTTTCCCCTTGCTCTTGACTTCGGTCGGGGTGACGGCCAGCGCCGGGCGCGCCGCGACAGCGGGCATGGCCAACAGAGCGACGCCGGCTGCGAGGACCTGCCGGCGGCTAGGGTTGATAGTCCTAACGTCACGCATGTGATTCCTCCTGGGTTGGTTTTGTTGCAGCGATAGTTACTGAGTCTTGACGCGCCGCTTCATCGTGCATGCGCGGCAAGCCTTCGTTCCAGCCGCGCGCCCGTAAGCGAGAGCGGCCAGCAGATGCAGAAATAGAGGGCACCGACGAACCCGAAGACGAGAAGCGGCTGAAAGGTCTGGTTGGAGACGATGCTGCCGGCACGCGCGAGCTCGGTGAAACCGACGATGGCTGCGAGCGACGTACCTTTGATGAGCTGAACGAGGAAGCCGATCGTAGCGGGCAATGAAATGCGAATGGCTTGCGGCAGAATCACTTCCTTCATTCGCGGCACATAGCCGAGGCCGAGCGCGTGCGCTGCCTCCGACTGGCCCTTCGGCACCGCTTCGATCGAGCCCCGCCATATCTCGCCGAGATAGGCACTGGCGTGCAGCGTGAATCCAATCGCGACGGCGGCCCAAGCGTCGAGCTTCAGGCCTGCCAGGGCGAGGCCGTAGTAGACGACGAAAAGCTGCATCAGCAGCGGGGTTCCCTGGAACGAGGCGATATAACCCGACGCGGCCCGCTCCAGCGCCCTTATCCCCGACGTGCGCGCCAGCGCGATGGCGAGACCGGCAGCCGTACCGCCGAGGAAAGCCACGGCGGAGAGCGCCAAGGTCCATAACAAGCCCCTCAGCAGGAACATGAACTCGCCGGAGCCCATGGCGCCGTTCCTCACTTCGCCGGATAGTTGAAGTAGCGGGCGGAAATCGTCGAGAACACGCCCATCAAGAGCCACGACATCACGAGGTAGAACAGCGTGACGGTTCCATAGACCTCGAAGCTGCGAAATGTGTTCGATTCGATAATCTGCGCCACCGAGGTCAGCTCGTATGCCGAGATCGCGGTCGTCACGCTGGTTGTCAAAGTGAGCAGAATGAATTGGCTGGTGAGCGCCGGATAAATTGCGCGCACCGCCGGCTTCAGGACGATCAGCCAGAAGATCTGAGACTTGCGCAAACCCAGCGCCAAGCCCGCCTCAATCTGGCCCTTGGCAATCGACTGGACGCCGCCGCGGATGATCTCGATCGCGTAGGCGCCGCCGTTGATGCCGAGCGCGATGATGGCCGTGGGCGTCGGGGCGAGCTTGAGGCCGGCGAGCGGCAGCGCGAAGAAGATGAAATAAATCTGGACCAGGAACGGCGTATTGCGGATCACCTCGACGAAGCTCAATACCAGCCAACGTGCGGGCTTGAAGCGCGAGTCGCGCAGAGCAACACCGCCGATGCCGATGACGATCGCCAGCGACATACCGCTGATGGCAAGGCCCAATGTGCCCGTACAAGCCCA
>WNFD01008408.1_pt1 | contig 11220 bp, 15 predicted proteins | sample 5400491 | NCBI WGS metagenome assembly WNFD01 (sample SAMN13153343, study PRJNA577476) | soil metagenome | isolation source: 120 cm saprolite under Douglas fir tree site 2 hole 2 replicate 2 | place: USA:California | collected 2015-04-18 | reverse complement strand
GTCCTCGGCGCCGGCCATTCCCCACGACACGACAACCCGACGCGGAGGATCGACCTCGAGGTACTCACCGCGGATGAGATAGCCGTTGATGTCGACCGCAAACTCACCGCCTGGGATCGGGCGCAGGTTGGCGTGCTGGCCCATCCACGACACCATCCGCTCCGCGGTGACGAGGTGCGCGAACACGACTTCCGGCGGCGCCTCGATGTCGATCGAGGTCGAGAAGTCAGCCATCGCGCCGCCCGCGTTGCCGGCGCCGCCCGACTTCCGCCTCGGCGGCCCTCTTCAGCCCGGCGAGGCGCGCCGGCCAGAACCCGTCCAGGAAGTCGCGCACTGCAGCGAGGCCGTCAGTGCTGACCAGGAACAGATGGCGCGTGCGATCGCGTTGCTCGGTGACGAGACCTGCGCTGCGAAGGACCTTCAGATGGTGGGAGACGATCTGTTGTGAGACCCCAAGCTGCAGCGCGATCTCCCCGACAGCAAGGGGGTGATCGCGAATCCGCGCCAGTATCCGGCGTCGGGTGCCGTCAGACAACGCCTGCAGCGCTCCGTTGACCGCTTCCGCCTGGCGTGCCACCTCACGAATTCAAGCACCCATTTGTACAAATGTCAACTTGTGGATAGGGGGGCCGAATAGCTGAACGGCCCGGGCGCTTGGCCCAGGCCGTTCACAAACCTGAGTTAGATGGCTGCGTTAGCTGCCGTTCGGCTCTCCGGTGGTCACTCCGTTGACCGAGACTCGGTCGATGTTGTTGCTACCGACGATGTCGATCAGGACGGACAGCGACGTCACCGTCGACGTGTCATTGATCGAGCACGGGTCGGGGCATGAGCCTCCTCCGCTACCACCAGCAAGGATGAAGGCGTGTGAGAAGGTCGCCGTCTGCCAGTCAGGCGCTCCGGTCGGGGTGGTCAAGGTCACGTTGTTGCACCCCAAGAACAGGATTCCATTTGTTATGCCGCCGTCGTTGGAGTAAAACAGGTTGAAGCGAGGCGACCCGCCATTGCAAACGCCGGTGAACGAGAACGCCAGGTCGCCCAGCGATCCGACCGTTTGGCCGTTCACACCGTCGACCACCGCCGCCTTGCCGTCCAGGGCCACCTTGTTCGTCCACGATGCCTGCGCGTCTGTCGAGTTCCCAAGAGCCTTGAACGTCGTCGTGTCGAAACGACCGGCCTGACCCTTCAGGCTGATCCCACCGCCCCCAGCACTCACTGGCGTTGCGAGCACCGCAATCAGAATCGCCAGTACCGCAACCACTGGAACTTTCCCGAGAAGGGTCTTCGTCATGACCACCCCTTTTGTCTCCTCGAGGTCGGAGTTCATCACCAAACCTCTGTCCAGGGCGGCCGGAGACGGAAGCGCGCGCTACCGAGGACTGGTGCGGGTGATTATGGCACCTTATCGGCCGATTTTAGTAATTGCTTATGCCTTTGAACGCGTGAGTCTGAATTTCCTTCACATCCACGGCTTAACGGGCCCGCTGCCTGCCGCCGACACCTTTGCCGGCGCTGCTACGTTAAGTCGTTGATGGCGCGGATCAAGATGGTCCAACCGCCGGAGGCCGCGGGGCCCCTGGCCGAGCTCTACACGCAGGCCAAGGCGCAGAGCCCGATCGGCGTCGTCGCCGAGATCCTCAAGACGATGAGCCTGCGGCCCGATTTCCTGGGCGCCATCCAGGCCGCCTCGCGCATGCACTTCACCGACGGCGCCCTGACGCGAGCTCAGCACGAGATGATCGCCTCCTACGTATCCGCCCTGAACCGCTGCCGGTATTGACTCAGCTCCCACACGTGGTTCCTGCAGTTGCAGGGCGAGGCGTTCCACAGGGCGGCGGAAGCACTCCGCAACGGTGACCTCGACGCCGCCGGCCTGACTCCGCCGGAGCGCCTCCTGCTCGAGTTCGCCGGCACCATCAGCCGGGCTGCTTACCGCGTCACCGACGAGCAGGTCCAGGGCTTGCGTGACGTGGGGTGGACCGACGAGCAGATCGCCGAAGCCGCGTACGAAGCGGCGCTCTTCAGCCTGTTCGTCCGCCTTGCAGACACCTTTGGCATCGAGCCGCCGGCCGTCTACGAACCGACCGGCATCCCCGCCGCAGTCACCCGCGAGGTTGAACCCTAGGGGGCTGGGGCCAGGCCGGTGTAGTCGACGAAGATCACCTGGTAGGTACCGCCCTGGGTAGAGCCGAGTCCCCAGGTCTTGTCATACGAGGTGCTCGTTTGCGAGAGCACATTGCCGGCCGCGTCCCTGGTGGTGAGGGTGGCCGTCCCATGCAGGTGGACCCCGACCAACCGGGCGGCCTGGGTGGCGAACTTGGGCAGGAAGAGCTCGAGGCTGATCGAGTCGAAGCTGTAGGTCTTCTGAACGATTTTCCCGGCCGCGACGTCCCCGTTGATGACGTCGACGAATTCCTTGAGGCCATCGTCGCTGGCGCCGGTCGCCGCCAGCTGCAAGTCGTGGGAGCGACGCGCCTCGGACTCGATGATCAGGTCGAGCACCACGTCGTGCGCCATCTTGGCGGCCACCTGCGGCGTGATCGAGGGGTCGAACGAGTTCACGTTTGACGCGACGTTCACGCCCGGTATCGGCGGCAGGTTCCACACCCGTGCCGACGCTGAAACGGGCGTCGAGTTTCCGGGCGGCGGCAGCGCTTCGCCTCCGGCGCCCGCGGCCCAGCCCGCGACGGCCGGCCCTGCGCCCACCGTGAGGGTGACTGTCGGGGTCGAGCCGTCGGCCAGGCCGGCCACCGGCGCTGGGCTGTGCGTCGCAAGAGCGGCCGATACCGGGAGTGCTCCCGTCATCAAGAGGCCGATTGCGATGGCAGCCGGCACTCGCCAGCCCATGCGGCCGAGGCCGTAAAACAATCCATCTCCCTGGACGTCGAGCGGAGCCACGAACCGAGCCAGTGCAAACCGCAGCGCGCAGGCGATGACGAGGCTGGCCAGGATTGCCGTCTTGGTCCAGAACTCGAGGGTGGTGGGCCCGAGCAGGAGCACCGAAAGCAACGCCACGAGGACTCCGAAGACGATCCTGGCCTTCGGTCCGTCGGGCACGGTCCTCGGGTCCGGGATCATGAACAGCGCGAAGATCAGGATCTCCGGTGACGTGACCAGGATCCGCCAGAGGTCCCATCCGCACATAGGGGTCACGTGCCAGCTGGCCACCATGCAGTGGTCCGGCTCCGCGACCAGCGCGATGGCGACGAATGCGGCGAACGCGGCCATGAAGCCCAGCTCCAGACCGATCAGCTTCAGCTCCCAGGCGATCAACAGGCCGCCGCCGATCAGGATCGCGTAGGTCGCGATCATCCACGGACCCATCGGTATCCACCACAGGTCCAGTGGCTCCGTGTGTTGCGGCCCGAGAGCCACGAAGGCGACAACCAGCGCCACGTTGGAGGGGTTGAAGATGTGCCGTCCCCGCCAGCGGATGAGGTACTTCGTCGCCATCCCAAGCGCCACCACGCCGATGAAGATCTCGATCCCGTGGGTGCTCCACCACTGGCCGTGGAGGGTGCCCGGGACTCGCAGGATGAAGGCCGTGCTGTTCCCGGTCAGCAATCCGCTCGCCGGCCACATGATGGCCTTGTCCTTGAAGAAGGCGACGACGAATTCGATCAGCGCGCCGGCCACGAGGCAGGCCAGGATCTGGGCGATCGAGAGCCGGAAGCCGAGCACGGTCTGGCCCAGCGCCTGGAGGGTCAGGAGCACCGCGGCCACATGCAGCCGTGGGTCGCGGATGCTGGGGAGGATGACCTTGTACTGGCGCCCAAAGATGCGGGCCGTCCGGCGTTTCGGTCCGCCGCTGGCGGGCTGTCCCCTGGAATCGCCGGGGGGGCTTAATACCTGCGGGGGCGCTGCGTCAGTGCTCGCCACGGTCGGGTAACGGTCATAGTATGCAACCCGTTACTGAACCGAGCGTGATGTCAATTACCGGTTCCGCCGGGCAGGCGCGGCACATCGCCGTGGCGGTGCTGGGCGGGGCCGCGGTGCTCGTCGCGCTCGCTGCCTGCGACCTTCCCCTCGACCTCGGGCAGCCGACGACGCGGGCTCTCGAGAGCGGAGCCGCCGACAGCCTGGCCGGGGCCACGAGCTTCGAGATGACCGGCTCTTACAACGATCGGTCGGTGGTGACCGGGCCCCCGAGCTCCGCCCGCGGCAACGCGCCCATCGGCCGCGTGGACATCGACCTGCAGCTCGTGAAGCCGGGCACGGAGCATGTCGTGGTGACCGGGGACGTGACGCTGGAGGCGATCGTCATCGGCGACCAAGCCTACTTTCGAGGCCACGAGTTCCTGGCCCAGCACATGGGCAGCGATCCGCTTTCCCAGAACCTGGTCAAGGCGGCCGGGAATGCGTGGTGGAAGGGATCGGCCGGCAACGTGCCTCGCCTCCCGAACTTCACTGATGGGAGCGGGTTCAGGGCGACATTCCTGGGGCCGGTCGTCACGCAGCGGTTCGATCGTCTATCGGTGGACGGCACCGATGCGGTGGAACTTTCCGGCCCCAGGGCGGATGTCTTCATCGCCGCCAACTCACCCTTCCAGGTCTTGAGGGTGCACTTGAAAACGGGCGTTGTCATCGATGGCATCACCGACGGCGACTTCAGGTACTCCAACTTCAATAAGGACTTCCAGATCTCGCCGCCGAGTGATGTGATCGATTTCTCCAACCTGTCGACGCTGACTCCGATCTATACCGTAGTGTCCGTCGACACGTCGGGATGCGGCTCGCCGTGTGCGGTCTCAGCGGTAGTCAAGAACCTCGGCGGGCTGCAAGCCGCGAAGGGTCCATCGACCGTGACCTTCACCATGAGCGACTCTGCGTCGGGAAAGGTCCTGGGCGGCTGCCAGGCGCAGGTCCGGCCCGACGTCCCGTTCAACGCCACCACCGCGGTCGGGTGCACCATCGGCAACCTCAACGGCCAGCAGGCCAACGCCGCGATCGTCACCGCCACCGCCGACAATCCCGGTCGCGCCTGAGCCTACCCTTTGAATATGAGCGAACGCAGGCCCGTGATCCCGCAGGACATGAAGGCGTTCAACCGCGCGATCGTCCAGGAGTGGCGGGCCAACGCCGGCCGGCTGAGCGGGCCGATGGCCGGGCGAAACCTCATCCTGCTGATCACGACCGGCGCCAGGTCCGGCCAGCCCGGCACGGTCGTCCTTGGATTCGGGCGCAACGGTGACAACCTGGTTGCCATCGCCTCGAACAACGGCGCGCCGGCCCATCCCGCGTGGTACCTCAACCTGCTGGCGGACCCCGTCGCCACGGTCGAGCTCGGTGCTGACAAGTTCGACATTCGCGCCCGGCCCGCGCGGCCGGATGAGCGCGAGGAGCTCGCGAAGGCGGTGCCCTACCTCGAGAGCCAGCAGCAGCTGACCGAACGCGAGATCCCGCTCGTCATCCTGGAGCGGATCGAGAGCTAGGATCCGATCAGGGCGACCAGCTCGGGTTGGTGGCGGATTCGGTCGAGGTCGGAGTCGGTACGAGCGACGCTCTTCAACGACGGATCCAGGTCGAACGCCTGCTTGAGCCGGTGCAGGGCTTCATCGGCGCGGCCGACGCGCGCATAGAAGCACCCGAGGTTGTACGTAGCCGCCGCCACTGATTTCGGCTCCGGAAACTCAGCCCGGTCGAGGTCGAAAACCCACTGCTGCGCGACCTCCGCGGCCTCCTCGTCGCCCTGCTCGAGGTGCCAGAACATGAGGTGCTGGCCGAGGTGGTAGTGGCCGTTACCCGGAACCACCTGCCAGACCAATGCGGCGGGCGACCTGGGGTGAGGCTTGAGCAGGTCCTGTTCCGAGCATGCGGCGATGGCGGCTTCCAGCTCGTCGTATGAAGTTCGCGCATCAGCTTTGACTTTGTCCGCGCTCAGGTCCTTGGTCGCCGCATAGATTTCGGCGTTCTGCACGTCGTCGTCGTCAGCTACGACCGGGGCCGCTGATGCTGTCCGAACCGCATCCAGAACCCTTGCCGCGTAGGTCCGCCACGCGCTGAGGTGTGCGAGGTGGTCTTTGACGGTCCACACGCCGGGTTCGGAGGACGGCGAGTCATCGACCATCGCCAGAAGCTCGTGTTCCCGCTCGCGCGATGCGGCGACGGTCGCCAGCAGTCGCTGCCGCATTCGGTTCGCTTCCACTTTCGCCCAGTCTAGGCTGGCGGCTGGGCGGCGCTCCGAAGCAGCGGGCCCGCATCTCGAGCCGTTTGCGCCGGCGTGATGTGGTAGTGCAGGTGGAGCATGGACAGGCGCCACCAGCGCACGAAATGGTCGGTGCGGACCGAACCGTCGGTGTCCGAATAGACGTGGAACGTCTCGTTGATCGGCCGTACGTACCAGATGCGCAGGCGGCCTCGCGATGCTTCGGTGATCCGATAGAAGCCGGGATCCCCGAACCGGCGGCCGGACGATATGAGCTTCAGCGAGCCGTCGGCCTGGTTTTCGGGCCTCAGCAAAACGGTGGCGTTGCCGCGCACCACCGGGAAGACCGTCTTGACGCACGGCCCGTGCCCGGGAGGCGAGGCGGTCGAGTATAGGCCCGAGTAGATGACCATGCCGGTGCCCAGGTTGCGACGCAGCCAGCTCGTGAAGACCACGCGCCCATCTGAGTTCACCAGCTGCTCCACCTCGCTGGTCATTCCACGGGCGGTCTCGAGCGGGTACATCGGGAAGTTGAGCTGCTCCATGCGGCGGCTCACGAAGGTGATCAGCGCCCAGCCGAACGGCCAGAACAGCGGCGACCACTCCGACCAGACATCGAGGTGGTAGCGGCCGGTGTGCTCATAGAAATCGCGCACGGACGGATGCAGCCGGCGCGCGTCGAATCCGTCGCCGTCGAGAAGAGCGCAGTCCGGAAGCAGGCCGAGGTCGCCGCCGGCCTTGACCTCCAGGCCGGCTTTGGCGGCCACCGACCGGTGGAAGCCGGCGCCGATGCGGGGCGGCCCGGTGGGGCCGTCCAGCCAGGGCACCTCGTGGGGGTCCACGCGCCGGCCGAACAGGAAGCAGAGGAACAGGATCACCGCCTCCGCGACGCTGCCGATCAGCCTGCGCATGGCTTCACTCTAAACGCGTGGGTGGTCGGTTTCGTCTAGTGGTGGTGGTGTTCGTGATGCCCGGGCGCGCCGCCGTGCGCGGGCGCCGGTGCCTCCATCATGCGCAGCATCTCGATTCCGCCCGTGCGTAGGAATCGCCATCCCAGCAGCGCGATCAGCGCCAGGGCCGCAAGGTCGAGGAACGTGTTGTAGTTCCACGACGGGCGCGTCTCGAAGACGGCGATGAAGTGGTGCGTTGGGGTGAGGCCCAAGAGCTGGAACAACTCGCCGATGATGAAGCCGGCCACGGCCATCGCGAGATATGACGTGACGAGCAGATAGAGGCTCGTGCGCGCGCCGTAGTACTTCCGGTAGATGTTGAGGATTGGGATGATGAGCAGGTCGGCGAAGATGAAGCTGATCACTCCGCCGAAGCTGATCCCCCCGTTCCACAGCACGACTGCGAGGGGAATGTTGCCGACAGAGCAAACAAAGCTGAGCATGGCGATGATCGGGGCGACGAGCGGGTCCCATACCGTGCTCAGTGCCGGCTCGCGGGTCAGGAACAGCGACTGCCAGAAGCTGTTCGGAACCCAGGCGGCGAGAGCGCCGGCGATGAGGAAGCCGAGCAGCAGGTCCTGCCACAGGCTGTAGACGTCCCCGTAGAAGTAGTGGCTGACGGCGGTGAACGCCCGCCCGGAGAAGAGGCGGCTAAAGAACGGGCCGCCGGTGACGGACATGTCCATGTCGCCGTGCCCTTCCATACGACCCCTGAGGCCTTTCTCGGCTTGCTCGCGTGCCTTATCGACCATCCGCGCGCGCAGGGTGTATTTGAAGACGACCGCCAGGATCCCGATCATCAACAGCCCGCCTGCGAGCTCCGCCGCCACGAACTCCCACCCGAGCAGGACGAGGAGAACGATGCCCAGCTCGAAGACGAGGTTGGTGCTGGCGAACTCGAAGAGGATGGCGTTGGCGAAGGACGCCCCGCGGCGGAAGAGGCCGCGGGCGATGGCGACGGCCGCGTAGGAGCAGCTGGAGCTGGCGGCGCCGAAGAGCGTCGCGAAGGTGACGCCGCGGAGGTCGTCCTTGCCGAGGAAGTGGACGATCGCCTGCTTGGAGACGACCGACTGCACGATGGCGGAGATGACGAATCCGAGCGTGAGCGGCCAGAGCACCTCCCAGAACATGAAGAAGGCCATCTGCAGCGCCTGCCAGATCGCGTTGAGCACGAACACCTTGACTACGCCCTTACGAGTCGCTGCACTGCGCTGTTGAGCTCCTTCACCTTGGCGTCGCCGTCGCCGGCCCGGATGGCCTCGGCCACGCAGTGCTCGGTGTGGTCGGCGAGCAGCAGCAGCGCGACGCTCTCCAGCGCGGCTTTGACGGCGCTGACCTGGGTCAGGACGTCGATGCAGTAGCGGTCATCGTCGACCATCTTTTGCAGTCCCCGGACCTGGCCCTCGATTCTCTGCAGCCGGCGCTGGACGTTGGGCTTGTGCTTGGCGTACCCGGGCATCCGAACACTATACCCCCGAGGGGTATGACCGTGTTACTCGGGTTCGTGCGATGGCGTTGTTTAGTGGCATGAGGCGTCTCATTGCGCTTGTCGTCGTATTGCCTTCCCTGGCCGGTTGCGCGATCAACCAGCCGACCGTTCACATCGATTACATCGACTTCGTTCAGCTCGGCGGCATCACCTATGTCGCCTCATGGACTTCGCCCAGCCGCCCTCTGCAAGAGTCCGATCTCGGGGCCGTGTACGCACACGTCAAGGTGAAGCTTGAAGGCACGAGTGATCCCGGCCACCAACTCCAGGAGGGCGACGCCGGCTTCCTAGAGGCGGGCACGGCCGTATACGCAGTCACCGGCTATCGGACCAGTTTTCGAGTAGCGGCCACGAATCAAGGCCGATTGACGCTGTATGAGGCGGACACGAATCCCAAAGCTCGCGTCGGGGCAGACCTGCTGGATCTTGCTGACAAGGTCCTTTACATCGGCGTCAACAGCGAGACCGACGGGAGAACCGAGTTGGCCGCGATCAAGGATCCCGCCGCCGTCCGCACGCTAGTCAATGAGGTCGAGGCAGGCCCAGTCGATCAAACAAGGCAGCCCGGCGATGGGGCGAAGTACTTCATTGACTTCCACATGGATGACGGTACCGAGGTGATTCGTGCCTACTGGCCCAGTTCCGGTGAGATGGCGCGCGGCATCCACGTACCGGAGACCTTCCGATTGGCGATTACCGCCGCGGTCGGCTAGGACCGGCTACGGGGCTGCGGCACAGGCAGCCACCTAGTGAGGGAGGGTGCCGGCCCAGCCGCCGCGGTTGGTGTCGCGCCAGCCCGGGCCGCGCTCGCCCGATCAGTCGCGATGTGCCACACGTAGCCGAGTCGCCGCGGCGGCTCCCATACGGTGATCTCACCCCACTCGATCTCCTGGCCCGCGGGCGTGCGCTCGAAGATCCGGCCGCCTGCACGGCCCTCGAACTCGGCCTGCCGTCCTTCACGTGCGAAATCGTGTGAGGCGGCCACCGATGCGAGGCGCGCGGATCCAGCGGTAGCGTCCTGGGAGATCGGCCAAACCAGTCGGCGGTCTGTGACAGACTCGGCTTGATTCCGGCGGAGGGTACAACAATGAATCCTGTCACCGCTTTTGGCGTGGCCGCCCTGTCGTTCATGATGCTGATGTACGCGCTGGAGCGCCGCCATCGCCGGTTCGTCCTGGCATTCGCTGTCGGTTGCGCACTGTCCAGTGTCTACGGTTTCCTCGCAGGAGCCTTGCCGTTTGGAGTCGTCGAAGCGATCTGGTGCTTGGTCGCTCTTCGCCGTTACGCAACCAGTCCAGACGCCCGGTCCAATGAACGACGCGCGTAGCCAATAATTGGCGATCACGTGCGCAGTGCGTCGCGAGCCCGAGGAGGGAGAAGTTGAAGTTTTACGAGGTGGCCACCAACATCAAGGCGAGCCCTGAGCGCATCTGGGCGCTTATCACTGACGCCTCGCACTACCCCGACTGGAACACGACCGTCGATAAGGTCGAGGGCAAGATCGCTCCCGGCGAGACGATCAAACTGCTTGTCAAATCGAACCCCGGGCGGGCCTTTCCAATCAAAGTCACCGAGTTCCGCCCCAGTGAGCGCATGGTGTGGTCGAGTGGGATGCCCCTGGGCCTGTTCAAGGGAGCGCGGACCTACACGCTGACGCCGGCAGCGAACGGTGAGACGCGATTCCACATGCGCGAGGAGTACAGCGGCCCGATGCTCGGGATGATCTGGAAGTCGATTCCCGACCTCGGCCCCGCATTCCAGGAGTTCGCGCAGTCGCTGAAGCGCGCCGCCGAGAGCTAACTCCCTATTTCGTTGTGGCCATACGCATGCGCAGGACTTTGTGCATGCCGGCAAGAGCACTCCCGTAACGCACGATTGGTGGCAGTTGGGACTTGACCTCCGCGATATCGACAACCGTTGCTTCGACCAGGTGGTAGTCGGTGCCGCGATAGCGCAGGTCCGCGTCGCGGGAGGTAAGAACGTTGCGCGCCCAACCCGAGTTCTCTCCGAACGCCAGTCCGAGCCAGAACCAGCCTCCGCGCGGGAAGGCGGTGACCGGGGTGGCGTAAATCCGGCCAGACTTGTGCCCGCGATGGTGGAGCAGTGAAAACATCGGGAACCACCAGCCGCCGGCGACCCGCAGGATGAGCGGGTTGAACAGGTGGGTCAGCGGCCGAATGATCCGGTCGACGAAACCCGGAACATCGGTCGCCGTCGTTTTACTGGTTGCGTTTGTCATGTCCATCAACCTCCAGATGCCAGAACAGATCACTTTCAGTAGTATATTCCATCAAGTGATTGATTGAGCGCCGGCCGGGCAACTAGAAGGGGGCGACCGAAGGCCACGCCCGAGGCCGAACCGCGGCGCGAGGCGCTGGTTCTTGCCGCCTACCGGCGGCTGGCCCAGGCCGGCTTCGAGGGCCTACGAACCAGGGACGTCGCGGCCGAGGTGGGGGTGAACATCGCCACCCTCCACTACTACTTTCCGAGCAAAGAGGCATTGATCAGGGGGGTCGTCGGCCACGCTATGGGCCGCTTTCGGACGGCCTTCGCGCCCGGCTCCAGGCCCGGCGAACAGCTCGCAGCCCAGTTCCAGGGCATTCGTCGACTGGCCAAGGACGAGCCAGAGCTGTTCA
>WNFD01007838.1_pt1 | contig 11220 bp, 9 predicted proteins | sample 5400491 | NCBI WGS metagenome assembly WNFD01 (sample SAMN13153343, study PRJNA577476) | soil metagenome | isolation source: 120 cm saprolite under Douglas fir tree site 2 hole 2 replicate 2 | place: USA:California | collected 2015-04-18 | reverse complement strand
ACACTGGTCATCGTCGCCGAAGCGCGCGCGAAATTCCTTTACCGTCATGATTCGTCTTCTTTTCAACCGGTTCGTCGTTTTCATGCCGAATACTATATCGTCTTTTGTTCGCCTGGTCAAACTTGATATTCATCCAAAAATGTTTGCAGGCTTCATGTCTCGATGGACGATGCCCTCTGAGTGAGCCGCGTCAAGAGCGTCGGCAATTTCTATAGCAAGCGGTCTCCCAGCTATGCGGTGCTTGAGCGTCAGCCCGTCAAGGAACTCCATGGCGATGAAAGAACGACCGTCATGTTCGCCGATCTCGTAGATTGTGCACATGTTCGGATGGTTCAGGGCAGAATGCGGACAGTCATTGCGTACCGCGATCCATTTGCGATCCGTTAACACTGCGTTGCACTGCTTTCCATGTACTAGATCGCCAGCCGTATGCTGTCTATCGACTTGAAACAACATTCGAAGCAAGTTTCGAATCCCAATCTCTCGGCAAGGTCGTTTATAATCAATAGGTTAAGGTTGTTTTGTGGGCGAATCCTACCCCACTCTCCGCACTGGTTTTCATTCTTGAAATGAGGTATGCAGCTTCGGGCAGTCAAAGAAAGGTCCAAATAAGGTCCGCGATCGCCTCGCCCAGTTGATTCGAAGATTCCGCTAGCGGGGACTCACCCCACTTGTAGCGGGGACTCACCCCACTTGCTCGGGAATCATTAAAGTGGTTAGCTTCGAGATGCACACGTCCCGTGATCCGTAATTCCGGAATTACGAACTCGGTGAATCCGTTGTGTTTTACGGGGACGAGCGACTCGCAACATTTATGTTCTGGCGTCTCGTATCGGACGGAAGTAAACGTCCCTATGACCTGCACTTGCAGGCGAAGCGGCTCTTCAGCGTAGTTGACCAACTCGAGCACCTTCAGCGTTCTGCCGTGCTCACGATAGGGTACCGCGATTGTCGTCAAGCCATTCCATAGACTCACCAGTACATTCTGTTTCCCGAGCAGCCGACGGATGTCTTGGGCAAACATCTCCGGATCTGTGACAGGCTCCGAGAGCTCAAGGACTTTTCCGTTTCCAACGGCATAGGCCACCGCGTGTTCATTCAACCTGACTGGATGACCGTTCTGCCATGGATAAGAGCCATGCGCTTCCACAAGTACAACGGTCTTGCCGTGAGTTGCGAGGTCGGCGATTCGCTGACAAGCTCCTCTGTCAGGCTTGGCGAACACCACTACAACGTCGAAGCCTTCCAGGTCCCCCGAATTGAGGTCCACGGGACGCAAGACCTTGAATGGGATGTTGTGACGGGCCAGCAGATTCATCGCTTCGTCACTTGTGTCGAGATCATCGAGCACAACTGCGACGTTGGCAGCGGCTTCCAGTCGTTGCTCGCTCGTGTCTGAATAAAACTTTGCGTAGGACCGCACCTGGTTCCAGAGTGTCCAGGCCTCCGGATCATGATTGCTGAGAGCTCTCTGCAGGCGCTCATCAAGCTGCAGGATTAAATCAGCATGAAACGCGCCTGCCTCAGCCACTGCCAGCGAGTAATCCGTCGCTGTAAGCGCTGCTTGTTGCTGCCCGGAGTCTGACAGTCCTCCCCACGAAAAGGTGTACATTGGAATCTGCCCCCGAAGAGACCGCTGTTCAATCTTGACGAGAGCGAGGTTAGTGTCAATCCACGGTTGGGCGGTGGGACTGGATACTTCAAGCACGGAGTCTCGCTTGATTACCAGACTGCCCCGCATCTCCGGTTGCTTACCATCGGGGTTGAGGACCAGGAATCTGAGCTTGGGGTGAGCCGCTCGTAATTTTGGAAGAGACTTCTCTAGCTCTGCACGCTCAGACTGACGAACAGTCAGGATGACGCCTCCCAAGCCACTCGCGACAGTTTCAGCTGCAGCGGCAGACTGATGTAGCGAAACTTCGACATACACTCGATAGCCTTGCCTGCGGGCCGCTTTCACCAGCGGCGAAAAGCTGTCGTTCCAGGAGAGTACCAGATCGTTCAAGCCGAGTTCCTTTGCTGGGGGGAAAGCAGACCTTGTCCAATGTACGAACACATTGCTCCAAGCGGAGGTGGATGCTAAGACGAAAACCCATACGAGAATCGTGTCACGAATGCTCATGGAATTGTGCCAAGAACCAGAGAGTCTATAAGCCTCTGCCAAACAGAATCTGGGGACCGCCGGTCACCGTTTCCCCTTGCGCCTCATGTGAAATCCAAATCGCTGAAACCTCTGCCATACTCTTGATCAATTCCTTGCCCTTCGTCGGACCGAGCAGCAGCAAGGTAGTCGACAGCGCGTCCGATACGGTTGCGGTCCTTGAAACAGCGCTGACCGTGAAAACCGTTTTCAGGGGCATTCCTGTGTCCGGATCGATGATATGACCAGCTGCATCGTTTCCCAGCAAACTGGGCGCTGTCTGCTCCGACGTGGACACGCTTCCATCCTTGAGCATGACCTGCGGATCTATCTTGTTCGAGGGGTCTCTCAAGTGTACAAGCCAGGCTGTCTGGTCCGGAGGAGCGCCCATCGCGAAAATCGTGCTTCCCCCCGCGTTGATCAAAGCATCGCGGATTCCCAGGGAGTGCAGGACTTCAGCGGCGCGGTCCACGGCGTAGCCTTTGCCGATGGCGCCCAAGTCCAACTGCAAACAGGATGAGCGAAAACTGATCCGGTCCGGGGGACTTAATTCGATCTTCTCGTAGCCGACGCAACCTCGAACGTCTTCTTGCTGCGCCCGCGAAGGCGTGCCTTCACCGCGCAGCGCAGCTTTCCACAAATTCACCAAGGGCGCGATGGAGATGTCAAACTTTCCGTCCGAAAGCCTGGAAAACTGTACGGCCTGGTCAATGACACGGTATAAGTCAGAAGGAACTTTTTCTGCGTGAAAGTGAGCGGAGCGGTTCAGGTTACTCAGGGCGCTGTCAGCTTTGTAGTCGCTCATCAGATCGTCGAGGCGAACGATCTCCTGAAACGCCCTCTCGATCGCATTGGAGGCATGTTCGGATGATTGGTCATAGGCGGCGATTTCGAAGACCGTGCCCATGATGTACTTCTTTTTGTAGACAAGAATTTGATTTTCTGAGCTCTGGACGAAAGAGGCGATTAAGAAGAAGCTGATCAGCGCTGCCGCTCGTCGGTTATCGCAGCGCATAAACCTCACCGCTCAGGCTCGCTAGATAGATCGTGTCACCGGCGAGCACGGGAACCGACTGAACTGCCCCCGCCAGAGCAGCTCTCCACACTACATTGCCCGTCGCGCTGTCCAGGGCGAATGTACCTCCCGCTTGAATACAGACAACACCGTCGCCGATTACCGGAGGTGCGGTCACCACTTCGCCCACAGCGGCTTTCCAGCGCAAGCGGCCTGACTGGGTATCCAGTGCATATAGAAAACCGTCCTTGCTGCCGATGACTGCCAAGTCGCCCGAAACTGCCGGTGAAGACGCGATGCCTAATCCTGTTTCGTACTTCCAGCGCACCTCTCCAGTGGTGGTGTTCATTGCATAGAACCAAAAATCCTCAGAGCCGATGAGGAGCAGGTCACCGGCTTGGGCCGGAGATGAGTCGATGCCATTGCCGGTGGGTGTACTCCACATTGTCTTTCCGGATGAGGGGTCGAGGCTATACACTTTGCCGTCTCCGCATCCGAGATAGAGTTGCTGCTCGGCCGCATAAATGGTGGAATAGACTCTTCCCCCAAGTTCCTCGACCCATAGCGTGCGCCCGCTCGCTGCGTCAACGGCGTAAACCCGCGCGTCAGCACCTCCGAAAAAGACAATTCCACTGCGAACGACAGGAGAAGCCCAGACTTCAGCTCCGGTCGGCGCTTCCCACAGCTTGCTTCCGGCATGCCGATCAAGTGCGTACACCTTTCCGTCATCGCATCCGAACAGGATTCGATTTTCGGACAGCGAAGGCGTGGAGTGAACCCGACCCGCCGCCTGAAAATTCCATTTTGATGTGCCAGTGACCACGTCGAGGGCGTGCAGTACTCCGTTGACAGAGGTGACATACAAAATGCCATCCTCAAGTATCGGCGCGGAACGCACAGAGCTGCCGGTACGAAACTGCCAAACCGCTCGTTCCGGCGACCGCACTGGATGTTGCCCCTGCCCTCCCGTGCGGGCGTTGTCTTTGAGCAGCGTGGGCCAATCTCCCGGAGCTTTGGACTTGGCTGCTTCCGTCGTCATCAATTCACGCTGAGAGGGTACGGTGATCGATCTGCTTTAGGTCTGCTGCGCCAAGGCCGAGCTTCCCAGCCGCTGCAACGTGTCCCGGCTGGCGGAAAAACAGGTTTTTCGCCGCGTCATGATAAAAGTCATTGTTGTCTGCGGTGATGCTGTTGGGATCGTGTTGCCACAAGGAAGGCGCGCCCCGTTCGCGGCGCTTCTTTTCAATCGCCTCCAATTCGATGGTGTCCAGAGCGACTGGATCCGTTGCTACGAGGAGAATGCCGGCCTGATCGATGAAATCCTGGACTTGGGTCAGCGGTCCGCCATGCCATACCTGACGCATGCCGTCCATGATATGCAGCACCGCCTTCGAACGTAAGGGTTCGACGGTACACATCAGCCCGATCAGCGGGTTGGTAAAGGAATGGGGCGCACGATGTGAGCGCGCCACATTGTTAAACGTGCCGTAAGCCAGGTTCTTGAGGCATCCGGTGACACCGGATGCCGAATGGTCCTTCATCGTCGGCAGGTTGATTATCTTCGTGACTAGCTGAGCCACGATATTTGCCATGTAGGAGCGGGTTTCCCACTCGCCGAAAAAGTTGGCCGCGCAATAGACATTCGTATCGTAACCGGAAGGATCTGCGAAAGTGTCTTGAATGCCCACAATGCGCACGCCCGGAGGCAGCAGGGTCTGATAGCTGCCGATATCCATTTCGTACGAATACCGGTCATAGACCAGAATGTTACGTGCGGGAACGCCAACAGACTGGACTGAGCCGATGATCTCGCGGAGGATCTCGGGAGAGGAGCAGCAGGCAGGCGCACCCGATGGGTTGATCTTGATTCCAACAATGTCGTTGGGTTCAACAAACTTTGCCCACGCCGCCTGCGCCGACTTTTCTTCCGTCAACTCCTTCATCGCGTGCTCCAGCATCTGGCGCACGATCGACTGTGAGACGCGATTACGTACGATAGCCTTCGGGTCGCGGACCTCGATCACTCGGCCTGGAAATAATCCCGGCATGCCGAGCGGCGAAGGTTTGTAGTCGGGCGGGCCGTGGAGTTCGATGGGCGGCGCCGCAGGTGGGGGCAGGTCCGCTCGCAGCATCGGATCGAGCCCCTGCATCAGCAAAGAGGCGCTTCCAATGCAACCGGCCTTGACGAACGTACGGCGATCCATGAGTTGATTCCGATCCGAAGTCTGCAGCTTGTCGGATCGAACCCAAAAACAGCGATCAGCTTACGATAGCGGCGCTCTTCTTTACAACCCTGCCTGACCTTGACTCGCCAGGCATGGTGACAATCTCATTCCCACCGGATACACTTTCGGTTCGACAAAACAAGAGAAGGCCCTATGCAGAGTGGGATCAAAATGCCACGCGCAATAATTGCAGTAATCGCAATCACCCTCGGATCTCCTGTCGTGATGTTCGCCCAAGCCCTTCGTTATGACTTGCTGTTAAAGGGCGGACACGTGATTGATCCCGCCAATCACATCGACGAAGTGAGAGATGTCGCCATTTTCCAAGGCAAAATCGCTGCCGTGGAAAAAAACATTCCGGCTGACCAGGCGGGAAAGGTTGTGGATGTCTCGAAGCTCTACGTTACGCCCGGGCTGATCGACATTCACTATCATGTTGGTCATGGCGGAGCGCCGCTAAACTGGTTCGCGCCCGACGCGCGAGTTCATGCTCTGCCACTGGGAATTCCCGCAGATTTCGCGTTGCAGTCAGGAGTCACCACCATAGTGGATGCGGGCACCTCAGGTGCGGAGACGTTCCTCCAGGAAAAGGAAGAAGTCATTGACCGTGCCAAGGTGAGAGTTTTGGCTTTTCTTAACATTGTGGCTAATGGCATGAGCGGTGGACTCGAGCAAAGCCTGGACCAGATGGATTCGAAGCTTTGTGCCGACACGATCAAGAAATATCCAGACCTCATTGTGGGAGTAAAAAGCGCCCATTATTGGACCAAGGAGGCCTGGGATGCAGAACACGTGCCCTGGGCAGCAGTTGACCGGGCGATTGAATGCGCCACGGTGGCCAACGTTCCGCTCATGGTCGATTTCTGGCCGCGAGCGGAGAGAACTTACGAGGACCTGATACTGAAAAAAATGAGACCGGGCGACATACACACGCACGTCTTCGCCCAGCAATTTCCCATTATTCTTGCGGACGGAAAGCTCAATCCCGCCATCAGAGACGCCCGTGCCCGAGGCGTGATTTTTGATGTGGGGCATGGCGCCGGCAGTTTCTGGTTCCGCAATGCGGTGCCCGCTTCAAAACAGGGCTTCGTCCCCGATTCCATCTCCACTGACTTGCACATCGGCGATTACACGACTGTCAGCATGAACAATGTGATGTCAAAATTCTTAGCCCTGGGGGTGCCGCTGGACGATGTCATTCGCCGGTCAACCGTCAATCCGGCAAGCGAGATTCACCGGTCGGAGTTGGGGACATTGTCAATAGGCAAGGACGCAGATATTGCTGTGCTGGACCTGATGCACGGCCATTTCGGTTACGTGGACTGCGGCGTCGCCAAAATGGATGCAAATGCACAATTGATGGCCCGCATGACGATCCGTGCGGGACGCATTCTGTACGATCCCTCCGGTCTCAGCATGGTGCAGTGGGAAAAGGCGCGTCCGCAGTATTTCACGACTCCCGATCGAGGCGAGTCGTTGCCGGCACGAGCTGATGATTATCCACGAGACTGAATTTCGAAATTCCAAGATGTTTCTGGGGGGACATAGCGATGCGACAGATGAGTCGGCGAAAGCTGTTACGGAGGGGAACGCAGGCTGTTCTCGCGGGAGGTGTTGCGCTCTCCGGAATCCCAATTCTGGAGCCTCGGGCGTTTTCGAAATCGGCCCCTCAAGCTGTGGATTATTACCAGAAGCTCGGTGTGACTCCGTTCATCAATGCAGCCGGGACCTATACCGTACTTTCGGCTTCCACGATGCCTGACGAAGTGCAGGCGGCCGTCGCGCTCGCGGCGCGACAGCCAGTAAACCTCAACGAACTACTTGATGCGTCAGGAGCATATCTGGCCAAGCGACTACGGTGTGAGGCCGCTCTGGTCACGGCCGGCGCTGCCGCGGCGCTGGTGGTGGGAACGGCAGCTTGCATCAGCATGGGAAACGAGCAAGCCATTCTTAACCTTCCTACTGACATGGCTGGGCTTAAGAATGAAGTGATCGTTCAGAAATCTCATCGCTACGGGTATGACCATGCCCTCCGGAATTGCGGAATTCGCTTTGTGGAGGTGGAAACGCTTGAACAATACGAACAGGCGTTCACCGAGCGTACGGTGATGGCCCACTTTTTCAACGCGGGTTCAGGCAAAATCAGCCGCGAGGATTGGGTGCGAGTGGCGCTCCAGCATGGAGTGCCTTGTTTCAACGACGCTGCCGCCGATATCCCGCCGATTTCCAATCTATGGAACTATACTCAGATGGGTTTTGATCTCGTGACCTTCTCTGGAGGGAAGGGCCTGCGGGGACCGCAGTGCAGCGGCTTGCTGCTAGGCAGAAAGGATCTGATCGAAGCGGCCAAGAAAAATAATTCACCAAACTCAAACACTGTCGGGCGCGGGATGAAAGTAGCGAAGGAGGAAATTGTAGGACTGGTCGCCGCCGTGGACTGGTTCCTCAAGCAGGACGATGCCGCCATGGAAGCCGAGTACCGGCAGCGCGCAGACCGCATTGCCAAACACTTGAACTCGATTCCAACCCTGCAGACTCAGATCTTTATTCCTGAAGTCGCCAATCATGTTCCGCACCTGCTGATCATTTACGACCAGAACCGGATCAAGATCACGGGCGCGGAAGTCATGCAAAAGATGCGGGAAGGCAAGCCGCGGATTGAGCTGAATCCATCGACCGGAGGTTCCCCTGCGAGCGCGGGATTACCGGGCGGACCGAACACTATCGTCGTGGGGGTTTGGATGTTGCAGCCCGGGGAAGATATGGTAGTTGCCAAGCGTTTATGCGAAGTTCTGCAAGAAGCGATCAGGGCGTAACGGACGGGCACAGTCACATCATTTTCGTGTGCGCCACCTCACGGCTGTCGTCCTGAAGAACCTTGCGTCTCTAACTCGTCCTCCTTTCTCGATCAGATAAAACTTATCGGCTTCGACATCGTGAAAGGTTTGCCGCTGCCCACTGGGCCGGGTTATCTCGACGACTTCGGCACGCCTCGCCTTGCCAAGGCTGAGATTGGAGAGCGGGGACCCTCAGCTATTGCGAACTTCGCTGTTTATGGATTTCGTCCAACCGTTTCTTCAAATACTCCCGGTATTCCTCCTGCAACTTAGGATCCTTTGGTGAGCCGTAGATCTCTGAGGACTTATATTTTCCTTCATCAAATTTCTTTTTTGTCCATTCATCATGGATATGGGTCTCATCTGCGTGGCCGAGGACTTCTTTGACCAATTGCGGCGGAACGAAATATACGCCCTCGCGGTCCCCAACCACGAGATCTCCTGGCATCACAGTCACACCGCCGATTCGGATTGGCACGTTGATGCCCGTCAGCATTACGTTCCCAATGGGCGTCGGATCGGCAGAACGGAAATATGCCGGCATGTCAATCTTGGCTATGCCATCCAGATCGCGGATGCTGCCGTCCACAACCAGACCGCCACCGTTCGTGGCTTTCATTACATAGTAGAAGAGATTGTCACCCACGATGGTGCCGTCCACCTTCTTTCCGAACAAGTCGACGACCAGGACATCGCCGGGCTGGAGCATGTCAATGGCGGTTTGATTGGTGAGATCGTGCAGGCCGCGTTGCTTGGCTTTGTCCTTGGTAATTTCGTCGACGTCAGCCCGCAGGGGCATGAATTGCACCGTGAAGGCACGTCCGACCATGGTCTTTCCAGGATGCAGCACCTGAAACCCATCCGCATACTGGTTCTTGAAGCCCTGCTCGTGGAGACCGGCCCAGACTTCTTCGGACGACAGATCGCGGGCCCGCTCGATCATGGCATCAGGCACCTTGGGGCGTCCGTCGGCAAGCCTGTTGAATGGGGATTTGGTTGTGTAGTCGATCAATTCCTGCTTGGAGAACGTGTACAACTGCGCGTAGGCGGAGGTTGATGCAAGCAGGGTTATGACGAAAACACCCTTGAAGATGGTGCTCCTGATTGTTTTTAGGATGTGTGCCATTTCGGATGCTCCTCGATGGGTGGATTTTGGAACCGGCGTTCGCCGACGAGTTTACAATTCTATTTCTCAGGTTGAGATCTTTTTGCAACCAATTGTTGTTTTCGTGTGCGCATACCTGCTCACAGGGAGTAACGATGCCTGAAAAGAACTGGGGTATGTTGGGACGTCGAGAGATCTTGAAGACTTCGGCCATGGCGCTAGGCGGAGCCTTACTAGCCAATCCTGTTGAAGCCTACCCAAAGGCGGTCAACACGAATTCCAGTCCCTCAACACTGAAGATCACCGATCTGCGCGTGGCAACGATCGCGAAGCCGGGACCCAGCCCTTGTCCGATTATTCGGATTGATACGAACCAAGGGGTTTACGGATTGGGCGAGGTCCGGGACGGCGCAAGTCCGACATATGCTCTTTTCCTGAAGAGCCGCATCCTAGGCGAGAACCCGTTACAACTCGACAAGATTTTCCGCAAGATCAAGCAATTCGGCGGACACGCGCGCCAAGGCGGCGGAGTGTGCGCCATCGAAATGGCTCTATGGGACATCGCCGGCAAGGTCTACAACGCTCCCGTCTACGCGCTCATCGGAGGCGGCAAGTTTCGCGATAAGATCCGCATCTATGCCGATACTACGGAGTCGAAGGATCCCAAAGTCTATGCGCAAAGATTGAAAGAGCGCAAGGAAGTCATGGGTCTTACGTGGCTCAAGATGGATCTCGGAATCGAGATGGTGGCGGATACCCCCGGCACGGTCACTAATCCTACCGACCTGCAACAGTGGGAGGCGAACCAACTTCCACATCCTCTGCTGGGTATGGAGGTAACTGACAAAGGGATCGCCATGCTCGAGACGTACGTCGCCGCTGTGCGCGACGCCGTCGGGATGGAAATTCCGCTCTCGATGGATCATCTGGGCCATTTGGGAGTGAAGTCGATCATCCGTCTAGGCAAGGCGTACGAGAAATACAACCTGTCGTGGATGGAAGACGTGATTCCGTGGATGTACACCGATCTGCTCAAACAGATTTCGGACGAGAGTCCGACTCCTATCCTCACGGGAGAGGACATCTACCTGAAAGAGCCTTTCCGAGTACTATGTGACAAGCATGCTGTGAGCAAGATTCAGCCGGACCTCGCCACAGCCGGCGGTATCCTCGAGACGCACAAGATCGGCGACATGGCCGAGGAGTACGGCGTCCCCATGGCTCTGCACTTTGCCGGCACCCCGATCGCCTGCATGGCGAACGTGCACTGTGCGGCTACAACCCAAAACTTTTTGGCGCTTGAGAACCATTCGCTTGACGTACCGTGGTGGTCCTCTCTGATCGTCGAGGGCGTCAAACCACCTATTGTCAATCGAGGCTGGATAACCGTTCCGGACCGCCCTGGGCTCGGTGTCACTCTGAATGAGGATGAAGTGCGACAGCACGTGGCTCCCGGAACCAATTATTTCGAACCTACTCCGCAGTGGAATCAGGAACGCTCGTGGGACCGGTTGTGGAGCTAAGAAAAGCTGAGGCGAAGTTAGGAACCGAAAGCGCAGGCAGTGAAAGCATGCTTCGAGGGAAGATCAGTCCAATGGCGCCCGCTTCGATTTTGCGGTGCCATCCTAACGCTACCGTCTATCTGGCCACGAATTCGGTTTGGATGCCAGTCTAGTGTCCCGTAGATAGCTAGACGTATTATTCTTCTCCTTTGCGGCGGCGCCGGGGTTGGGTGCTCCCCGGTTGAATCGATTCCAATTTGGCGCGCGCCCGCTCAATTTTCTTCAGGATGTCCTCCAGTTGGGCCGTCCACACGAAAGGCCGCGGATTCTCATTCCATGCCCCCAGAAACGCCTCGATGGCCTCAACCAGATCCGGCACGCTGAAAAACGCCTCCC
>WNFD01011719.1_pt1 | contig 11225 bp, 9 predicted proteins | sample 5400491 | NCBI WGS metagenome assembly WNFD01 (sample SAMN13153343, study PRJNA577476) | soil metagenome | isolation source: 120 cm saprolite under Douglas fir tree site 2 hole 2 replicate 2 | place: USA:California | collected 2015-04-18 | reverse complement strand
CAACGCCTCGCTCGCCGTCGGCTACGGCTTTACCGGCATCCTGGTGTCGTTCCTGGCGCGCCACAATCCGCTGGCGATCGTGCCGGTGGCGATCCTGCTCGGCGGTATCGGCGCATCGGGCGGCCTGCTGCAGCGCCGGCTCGACCTGCCGGACGCCGCCGTGGTCGTGCTGCAGGGCATCCTCTTCGTCGCCATCCTGGCCAGCGAGACGCTGTACGGAAGGCCGTGGTCGCGGCTGTGGAAGGCCCGGGAGGCCGGCTGATGGACGGCAGCAGCCTGGGACTGTGGGGCGTGCCGCTCGCCATGCTGGCCGGCGCGATCCGCGTCAGCACGCCCTTCATCTTCGTGTCGATCGGCGAATGCCTGACCGAGCGCTCCGGCCGCATCAATCTCGGCCTCGAAGGCGCCCTGATGATGGGCGCCATGAGCGCCTATGGCGTGGCGCTGGCCAGCGACCAGCCGTGGCTCGGCGTGCTGGTCGCCGCCGCGGTCGGCCTGCTGCTGGGCGCGCTGCACGCCGCCATCTGCCAGTTGCCGCGCGTCAACGACATCGCCACCGGCATCGGCCTCATGCTGTTCGGCACCGGCCTCGCCTTCTTCCTCGGCAAGCCCTTCATCCAGCCCAAGGCGCCCAATCTCGGCGCCATCGAGCTCGGCTGGTGGAGCGACATCCCGCAGGTCCGCCAGGCCCTGCAGGTCAACCACCTGTTCATCGTCGGCATCGTGCTCGCCATCGTGCTCGCCTGGGCGCTGAAAAACACGCGCTGGGGCCTGATCGTGCGGCTGGCCGGCGAGAGCGTCGATGCCGCGCTCGCGATCGGCGTTCCGGTCGGCCGGGTTCGCCTGATCGCCACCTCGATCGGCGGCGCCTTCGCCGGCATCGGCGGCGCCTTCCTGTCGCTCTACTATCCCGGCAGCTGGAACGAGGGCCTGTCGAGCGGCCAGGGCCTGATGGCCGTGGCGCTGGTGATCTTCGCACGCTGGGATCCGATCCGCTGCCTCGGGGCGTCGCTGCTGTTCGGCGCCGCCGGCGCCATCAGCCCGGCGCTGCAGTCGGTCGGCGTGACCCAGGGCTACTATCTGTTCAGCGCGGCGCCCTATGTGCTGACGCTGGCGCTGATGATCGCCTCCTGTTCGCCCGAACGCAGCCTGCGCGGCGCGCCGGCCGAGCTGGGCGCGGTCAAATAGGAGGTGACCATGACCAAGAAGCACGTGAAGTCGCGCCCGTATCTTTGGCCATGGAACGGCGACCTGCGGCCGGACAACACTGTATTGATCGTGATCGACATGCAGACGGATTTCTGCGGCGTCGGCGGTTACGTCGACAAGATGGGCTACGACCTGTCGCTGACGCGGGCGCCCATCGAGCCGATCCGCCGGCTGCTCGCCGCGACGCGCAAGGCCGGCTGGCACGTCATGCACACCCGTGAAGGCCATCGCCCCGACCTGTCCGACCTGCCGCCCAACAAGCGCTGGCGCTCGCAGCAGATCGGCGCCGGCATCGGCGATCCCGGCCCGTGCGGCCGCATCCTGGTGCGCGGCGAGCCGGGCTGGGAGATCATTCCCGAGCTGGCGCCCGAAAAAGGCGAGCCGGTCATCGACAAGCCGGGCAAGGGCTCGTTCTGCGCCACCGACCTGGAGCTGATGCTGCGCACGCGCGGCATCGACAACATCGTGCTGACCGGCATCACGACCGATGTCTGCGTGCACACCACCATGCGCGAGGCCAACGACCGCGGCTTCGAATGCCTCGTCCTGGAGGACTGCACCGGCGCCACCGACAAGGGCAACCATCTGGCGGCGCTCAAGATGGTCGAGATGCAGGGCGGCGTGTTCGGCGCCGTCGCCGATTCGGCTGCCGTGATCGAGGCGATTGCGTGAACGCGCCGTCGCTCGAGCTGATCGGCTTTTCCAAGCGCTTCGGCGCACTGGCGGCGCTCGACGACGTGTCGGTCAAGGTGCAGGCCGGCTCCTTCCATGCGTTGCTTGGCGAGAATGGCGCGGGCAAGAGCACGCTGGTGAAATGCGCGATGGGCTACTACGCCGCCGACGAGGGCCAGATCCTGCTCGACGGCCGCGAGGTCGCGATCTCCCATCCGCGCCAGGCGCACGAGCTGGGGCTCGGCATGGTCTACCAGCACTTCACCCTGGTGCCGAACATGACGGTGCTGGAGAATTTCGTGCTGAGCCGCGAGCACCTGCCCGCCGTGATCGACTGGGCGGGCGAGCGCGCCCAGCTGGATGCCTTCTTCTCGACCACGCCCTTCCGCGTGCCCTACGACATCCCGGTGGCCGATCTCGCCGCTGGCCAGAAGCAGAAGGCGGAGATCCTGCGTCAGCTCTATCTCAAGCGGAACCTCCTGATCCTCGACGAGCCGACCTCGGTGCTGACGCCCGACGAGGCCGACGAAGTGCTGTCGACCCTGAAGCAGCTCACTCGGGACGGGCAAATCACCATCATCACCATCACCCACAAGTTCCGCGAGGTGAACGCCTTCTGCGACACGGTGACGGTCTTGCGGCGGGGCAGGCTGGTCGATACCCGGCCGACCCGGGATCTCGACAACGACATCATGGCCGAGATGATGGTGGGCCGTCGCGAGAACCGCGTCGTCGTCGAGCGCGAGGCGCGCGCGCCGGGCCGGGCGGTGCTGAAGATCGAGGGGCTGAGCGTCGCCGACCATGTCGGCCAGCTCGCGGTCGAGGACCTGGCCCTTGAAATCCGCGCCGGCGAGATCGTGGGCGTTGCCGGTGTCTCCGGCAACGGCCAACGCGAGCTGGTGGAGACGCTGGCCGGCCAACGGCACGCCGAAGCCGGCCGCATGCTGGTGCATGGCGAGCCTTATACGGCAACACGCCCCGAAATGATCCGCCACAAGATCGCCTGCCTGCCCGAGGAACCGCTGCGCAATGCCTGCGTCGCCGACATGACGGTGGCCGAGAATATGGCGTTGCGCTCGTTCGACCAGCCGCCGGCCTCACCCGACGGCGTGCGCCTCAAGCGCGGCCCGATGCGCGAGACTGCGCGCGGCCTGATCGACGTCTATCGCGTGAAGACGCCCGGTCCGGATGCGCCCATCAGGGCCTTGTCGGGCGGCAACGTGCAACGCGCCGTCCTGGCGCGCGAGTTGTCGAGCGACGGCGATCTCCTCATCGTGGCCAATCCCTGCTTCGGTCTCGACTTTGCCGCGGTGGCGGAGATCCGGACCCGGATCGTGCAGGCGCGCAACCGCGGTGCGGCGATCCTGCTGGTGAGCGAGGACCTCGACGAGATCCTTCAGCTCTCCGACCGCATCGTCGTCATGTTCGACGGCAAGCTTGCCTTGCAGACCGACGCCGCCCATGCCGACGTCGGCGCGATCGGCCGCGCCATGGCCGGCCACTAGAGCAGCGTCCGATCAGATGGAACCGCAAGCGGTTTCATCTGATCGGGCATAAGCTGCTCTAGAATCTAAGTATTCTAGAGCACGACCTTCCGCTCGGCTGATTCCGGCCGAGTGGAAGGTGCTCTAGTCTAGCAGAGTTCGGCGCAAGCTGTGCCAATGAGACTGCAGGCTCTTTCGATGACTTTCTCCGATGTCGCAATCGACATCCTGAAATGGCCGGGTACGCCATAGGCGGAGCCATGGACGGCTGCGACACCGGCCTGATCCAAGAGATAGAGGACGAAGGCTTGGTCGTCCATCAGGCACTTGCCGCCGGGAGCCGATTTCCGGAGAAGGGCGGTGCAGCTCGGAAAGAGGTAGAACGCGCCGCTCGGCCTCACGCATTCGATACCAGTGATGGCGTTGAGACGGTCGACGGCCAAATCGCGTCGCCGCCTGTATACTTTGGCTGCCTCGGATACGAACTCCTGTGGTCCGTTCAACGCAGCAACCGAAGCGAACTGGCTGATTGTCGAAGGGCACGAGGAACTCTGCGACTGCAGCACGTTGATGGCTGCAATGATTGACGGCGCGCCAGCTGCATAGCCGATGCGCCAGCCGGTCATCGCGTAGGTCTTCGAAACACCATTGACGACCAGAATGCGGTCGGCGAGTTCGGGAGCGACCTGCAGCAGGTTCGCCGTTTCCGCCGCCTCGAACCAGACCTCGTCATAAATTTCGTCGGTCAGCACGCCGACGTGTCGATGGCGTAATAGAACGTCGGCGATGCTGCGCAGTTCATCAGCGCTATAGGCGACGCCGGTCGGATTGCTCGGCGTGTTGAGAATGAGCCATCGCGTCCGCGGGGTGATCGCCGCGTCGAGCTGCGCCGCCGTGATCTTGAACTCCTGCTCGCGCGGGCAGAGCACTATCACGGGCTTGCCGTCGTTTGCCAGCACCATGTCCGGGTACGACACCCAGAAGGGTGCGGGGATGATGACCTCGCTGCCGGCATTGAGGGAGGCCATAAGGGCCAGGAAGATGATCTGCTTCGCCCCGCCACCGACGGTGATCTGCTCGGGCGTGTAGGCGATGCCGGTACGACGTTGCATTTTTGCGGAGATCGCCTCGCGCAAAGGCAGGATGCCGTTCACCGAGGTGTATTTCGTCTCGCCGCGATTGATTGCGTCGATCGCGGCAGCCTTGATATGTGCAGGCGTGTCGAAGTCCGGCTCGCCGATCGTAAGGTCGACAATGTCCTTGCCCTGGGCCTTGAGCTCACGGACCCGCTGGGCAGCGGCTGAAGTGGGCGACACTTTGATGCGGCGAACACGATCGGACAGGCTGAGGCTGGTCATTGGGAGGATGCCGTCCATCAATTCTTCTGCTTCGCCAGCGCGTGCATCGTCTCGATCTTGTCGCGCAGGAACGGATCGACGTGGCAGTAGAGAAGTTGCGCACCGAAACGCGACCAGTGCGCGATGTCCTCCTCGATGACGAGAGTGCCGGCCACTTTGCCGGCGGCACGGATGCGCGTGAGCGTGGTCTCGACGAGGTCGAGGACGTCGCGTGGGCGCGATTGGCCACGCGGCACCGCCGGCATGTAGCCCATGGATTGCGACAGGTCGCCGGGACCGACGAAGAAGACGTCGATGCCTTCGACCGCGAGAATCTCGTCCAGATTGCCGATCGCCTCGACTGTTTCGACCATCGCCACGACCAGCTTCTTTTCATAGTCCGACGGGCAGGCGTATCGCACGGTGCCGACGATCGTGCGTGCCTGCTCGGCCGTATTGACCAGCGGCACCATGACACCGTCCACGCCTGCGTTCAGGTAGCGCGTTATCAGCGAACGTTGATGCGAGTCCGGCCGAAGAATGGCCCCTCCGCCTCCCGAGCGCGCCGCACGCGCCATCTCGCGCGCTTCATCAAAGCTTGCCGTCCCATGTTCGCAGTCGATGAAGATCAGGTCGGCCCCGACCTCTGGCAGCCGGGCGGCCAGACCGGACGACACATGATTGGGGTTCACCATCAGCAGATGGTCGCCCGCGGCAAGCCGCTGGCGCAGGGTGGTTCCGATCATTTTTCATTTCCTCCGATGCTAAGCCGACACTTGGCGTTCGTCGGTCGGTGCGCCGAACCAGCGGGCCAGCTCGATGTCGTCGGACTGGTCGCGCATCTTGGTCGGCACCATGACCAGCTCCTCGACCACCGTTCGTAGCGGCAGGGTGCAGCAGAGCAGCACCGCTGCGGCGACGTCTTCCGGCTGCATCATCGCCTTGCGTTCCGCCTGGGCCGGTGGACGCGGCCGATCGTCGAGGATGGGCGTGTTGACCTCGCCCGGCGTGATGGTGGTCGCGCGAATGCCTTGATTGCGGAACGTGTTGTGCAGGTACGACATCAGGTTCCGCGCGCCGGCCTTTGCCGCCCCGTAAGCCGCGCCGCCCAGCATGTTGGGGCGCAGGGCCGCTCCGGAGGAAATCGTGATGATCGTTCCGCCACCGCGTTCGAGCATGCCGCCGAGCACGGCACGGCTCAGCAGGTAGACTGCCGTCAGGTTGGCATCGATCGTGGCCTGCCAGTCCTGCGGCTTGATCCAGTTGATGTTGCGCGGCCCGATCGCGCTGCCGGCGTTGTTGACCAGAATGTCCACGCCACCCAGTTCGGCCGCTGCCCATTGCACCAATGCTTCCACTTCGTCGGATCGAGTGATGTCGGTTGGACGCGCGAAGGCGCGGCCGTCTTTCGCCACGATCTCGTCGACGACCTGCTGGAGCGGCCCACGACGGCGGCCGACCAGTATTACCGCGGCGCCTTCCGCGGCCAATTTCTTTGCCGTTTCCCGGCCAATACCGGTTCCGGCGCCGGTGACGATCGCCACACGGTCCTTGAGTTTCGACATGTCGGTACTGCTCCTCGTTCGCGGCTTGGATCCGCGTGCGTTACGACGCTTCGACGTAGCCGTAATCTTCTTTCGCGCCTTTCCAGGTAACCAGGCCGAGGTGCAGATCCTGCTTGATCAGGGCGCGCGACCGCTGCGCCGGCGATCCCCAGCCGCCGCCGCCCGGAAGCTCGACGGTGAGGCGCTCGCCGGGTTCGAGGGGGATGCGGCCCTTGGGAAAGACCGCTTGATCGTTCTTCAGCACGCCGCCCGCTCGGCCGTCCTTGCCGCCGACGACGCCGAAGCAGGGATTGTTCACGCGCTCGCTGGCCAGATAGATGTTCATGTTGCGCGGTGAGATGTTGCGCATGGTTAGCCGTTGGCCGAGGCCGCCGCGGAACTCGCCAGGTCCGCCGGAGTCGGGAATGAGTTCCTTGCGCTCGGTGAGGATGGGAATGGCGAGTTCGTACATCTCCGTCGGCGTGATGCGGCAGTTCGACGGGAAGCTGAGCGTGTCATTGCCATCCAGTCCGGAGCGACCGCCCTGGCCTCCGTGCAGGTTCTGCATCGCGCCATACGGTTCCCCGCGTTCGTTCTGGCCCTGGCAGTTGACGCCCCAGATCGGCGCACCACCGCTGTCACCCTGGATCCGGTCGGGGAGCACGTCGGCGAGTGCCCGGAAAATCAGGCTGGGGATCACATGGCCGATCAGGTTGCGCAAGTTGCCAGCCGCCGTGTTCCGGGGGTTGAGGATCGATCCTTCCGGTGCTTCGTCGGTGATCGGCAGAACACAGCCTTCATTGTTCGGCGTCCGGGGATCGAGCAGGCACTTGATGGCGTAGACGCTGTGGGCAAAGCGGTAATGCTTCCGGACGTTGATGGCGTGCGTGACCTGAGGCGAACTACCGGTGTAGTCGACGTGGATGGAGTCTCCCTTCGCGATCACCTTGCATTTCAGAGCAACTTCACTGTCGTAGCCGTCGAGCTTAACTTCCGATCGGTAGCTGCCGCTCGGCAGGCGCGATATCGCCTGGCGCATATGCGCCTCGGACCGCCGATGGATGGCCTGGCCCAGGCGCTCCACGTCATCGAGCCCGTATTCCTCCATGAAGCGAACCAGCTCGCGGCCCATGACATCGTTGGCGGCGACCATGCTTTCAAGGTCGCCCAGGACCTCGCGTGGCAGCCTAACGCTGGCGGCGATGACGTCGAGCACGTCGCGGTTGGGCTTGCCCGCCTTGTAGATCTTCACGATCGGCAGACGAATGCCCTCTTCGAAGATGTCGATCGATTCAGGCGAATAGGGTCGGCCACCGATATCGGCCATGTGGGCGATGCTTCCGGCGTAGCCGATGATGCGCCCCCTGTGGAAAATCGGCGTGATCATGACCATGTCGGGCAGGTGGCCAGTGCCGATCAGCGGATCGTTGGTCAGGAGCACGTCGCCCGGCTCCAGCGTCTCGGGCGGGAACGCCTTCAGGAAATAGTGCTGGGCGGCCATCGGCAGCGACGTGATGAAGACCGGGATCGCCCATGTGCACTGAGCGAGCGCTTGTCCGTTCACGTCCATCAGCGCCGTCACGTAGTCGTGGTTCTCGCGGATGATCGGCGAGAACGCGGTGCGGCCGAGCGCGCGGTCGGCCTGGTCGGCAATGAACACCAGACGGTTCCACAGCACCTGCAACGTTATCGGATCGTCGAAGTCGATCTGCCGACGGGTCATCGCTGCATTTCCTCAGTTGATGTGCATGACAAGGTTGTGGTGGGCATCGATGTGGGCGGTGCCGCGCGGTCCGACGACAATGGTCGATTCGGCCTGTTCGATGATCGCCGGCCCGGTGACTTCGACATCCTGGGCCAGTGCGTAATAGTCGTAGACCGGCGTCTCGACGAAGCTCTGCTCCTCGTCGAAGTACACGGCACGATGCGTCTTCAGGGCGTCCGCGCGGCTGCCGGCCCGGCGGTCGGTCGAAATGTCGGCGGGTTCGCCCTTGGGCCCGCTGACGCGCAGACGCCAGGTGATCGCCTCGACCGGCGAATCGGCGACCGTGCGGCCGAACAGTGCCGCATAGTTGTCGGCAAAGCGGGTAAGCACCTCGTCTCGAAATGCAGCCACGCCGAGAGCGAACGACGGCAGGGCGACAGCGATCTCGTGGCCTTGGCCGACATAGCGCAAATCCGCCGACGCGGAGAGCGTGATCCCGGCGGCGTCGACACCCGCCTGCAGGACGGTGTCGCGGCCTTCTTTTTCAAGTCGGGCGAAGATGCCTTCGATGGTGGCGGACACGTCGACGGCGACCGGCGCGATCAAAAGCCCGACGGCCGAGGTCACGCCCGCGCCCGCCGGGCAGATCACCTTGCGGGCGTTGAGCTTGCGCGCGACGCCGTAGGCATGGACCGGACCCGCACCGCCGAAGGCGATTACCGGCAGGGAGCTGGGATCGACGCCGTAGTCTGCGGCATGCATGGTCGCAGCCTCGCTCATCGCACCATTGACGAGATCATGGATGCCCCAGGCGCATCTTTCGGCGCTGACCCCGAGTGAATGGGCGAGCCTGGCGATGGCCTCGCGCGCTTTTTCGGCGTCGAGCTGGAAGCCGCCGCCGAGAAACGAGCTGGCCCCGACATAGCCGAGCAGAACATCGGCGTCGGTGACGGTCGGCTTGTCGCCGCCGCGGCCGTAGCAGGCGGGGCCCGGCATCGCGCCGGCGCTGTGCGGCCCGACCTCGAGCAGACCCAGCCCGTTGCGCGCGGCGATGCTGCCGCCGCCAGCGCCGATCTCGATCATCTGGATCGATTGGATCTTCAGCGGGAACCCGCTGCCGCGCCGAAATCGCTCGTGCCGGGCAATTTCAAGCTCGCTGCCGATCATCGGTTGGCCGTTGGGCACCAGACAAAGCTTGGCGGTCGTGCCGCCCATGTCGAACGACATGACGCTGGGTTCCCGGGTCTGCCGCGCATATTCCGCAGCGGCCACGGCGCCTGCCGCCGGTCCGGACTCGATGAGGCGCACCGGCGTGCGGGCCGCCATCGCACTGGGCACGACCCCGCCGCTGGAGGTCATCCAGAGCATCTGGCAGTCGATGTTGCTGCGCCGGAGGTCGGCTTCCAACCGTTCCACGTGCTGCGCCATCAACGGGCGCGTGTAGGCGTTGACCACCGTGGTCGAGGCGCGGTCGTATTCGCGCACCTCGGGGCAGACGTCGGACGACAGCGAGACCGAGAGCCCCGGATCCGCGGCGGCCAGCAGCTTGCCGATCTGTTTCTCATGCCCGGGGTATTTGTAGGCATGCAGAAGGCAGATGGCGATGGAGCGCACGCCGCTGTCGCGGACGCGTTGCGCGATGCTTGCCACGCTGGCCTCGTCGAGCGGCACGATCGTCCGTCCATCGGCGGCCATGCGCTCCACGACGCCGAAACAGTGGTCACGCGGCACCAGCGGATCGGGGTACTCGATCCTGAGGTCGTAGAGGTCATAGCGACCCTCTGTGCGGATACGCAGCATGTCCTGGAAGCCGTCGGTGGTCAGGAATGCCGTCCTCACTCCCTTGCGCTCGAGCACGGCGTTCGTGACCACCGTGGTGGCGCCGAGGATCTGAAGGCCCTCCTTCGACGCACTCACGCTCGGCCGCACCAGAAGTTCCCCGACGCCCTGAACCACGGCGTCGGCCGGATTGGTTGGCGTGCTAAGCACCTTGTGGAGATGAAGCACGCCGGTATCGTCAATGAGTGCGAAGTCCGTGAATGTGCCGCCTGTATCGAACGCCAACCTTGCCATGCTTTGCTCCGGTCTCTCCTGCTCAATGCGAGTGGTCGTTCGCGTTGCCGATCTGCCCTGTCATGAACAGTTCGCCTAACTCCGCATGTGTGATGTTCGTCTTGGGGCCATCCCAGATGACCTTGCCCAGCCGCAGGACGACCGCGCGCTCGGCGACTTCCATCGCCTTGCGCGTGTTCTGCTCGACCAGCAGAATCGTGCGGCCGTCGGCGTGAAGCCGTTTGAGCTCCATAAAAACGATGGAGATGGCCTGAGGCGAGAGGCCGACCGAAGGCTCGTCGATCAGCAGGATCTCCGGCCGCCGCAGCACGGCCATCGCCATTTCAAGGAGCTGCTGCTCACCGCCCGACAGGTTGCCGGCGAGCTGGCGGCGTCGCTCCTTCAGGACGGGAAACAGGTCGTAGACATAGTCGCGCTCGGCCCGAACCTCGCGATCCATGATGACGTACGACGCCATCTCGAGATTCTCCTCGATCGTCATGAAGGGGAAATTGCAGCGCCCTTGGGGGACAATGCCGATCCCCTGCGAAAGGATCTCGCGCGGCTTTGCGCCGCCGATCGCGTTGCCCTTCCAGCGGATCGCCCCCCGCTTGAAGGTGGTCATGCCGAAGATCGTCTTGAGGAGCGTCGATTTTCCGGCGCCATTAGGACCCATCAGGGCGATGAACTCGCCCGGCCCGGTCCGCAGATTGACGCCGTTCAGGATATCGAGCGCGCCGTATCCCGCATAGACGTCCTCGATCGCGAGTGTGGATTCAGCCGCCAAGATAGGCCTCCACGACTTTCTCGCTGCGGACGATCTTTTCGGGCTCGCCATCGTCGAGGACCGCTCCCTGGTCAAGCACGACAACGCGCTGGCAGAGATCCATGATCACGTCGATGTTGTGCTCGATCACCAGGAAGGTGATGCCAAGCTCGTTGTTGGCGTGCCGGATGCTTTCGACGATCCGCGCGATCAGCACGGGGTTGATGCCGGCGAGCGGCTCGTCCAACAGGATCAGGCGCGGCTTGGGCATCAGGCTCGACGCGAATTGCAGGAGCTTCTGCTGTCCGAACGACAGGTTGCCGGCCTGCTGCTCGCGGACTGCGGCGAGCCCGACCATGTCGATCAATTCGTTGGCTCTTGCCCGCAGCTCGGCCGACCTGCGCCGCGCCGCGGGGCCGACTGAGAAGGTCGACAGCAGGTTCGGAAACGTGAACA
>WNFD01017287.1_pt1 | contig 11226 bp, 15 predicted proteins | sample 5400491 | NCBI WGS metagenome assembly WNFD01 (sample SAMN13153343, study PRJNA577476) | soil metagenome | isolation source: 120 cm saprolite under Douglas fir tree site 2 hole 2 replicate 2 | place: USA:California | collected 2015-04-18 | reverse complement strand
CTGACGGCCGACAACCGGCGTCAGAATCGAATGGTCGACGCTGGCTATCGCCTGTTGCGCTTCACAGCCGCCGATGTCCAGTCAGCTCCAGATTCCGTCGTGGCTCTGGTGAGACGGGCACTGGTCGCTGGATCATCGAGTGTGCCGCCAATCGGCTTAAACGGGGAGTCGATTCCCTCTTTTCCGCACACTGGTCAGCCCGCCGAACTGGCATGAAGGTAGCCAAGCACCACCTCATCAAAAAGCCATTCCTGGCGCCGCCGTTTACGATTACCGCGGTAATGGCCGAGTCCACAGGCCCGGAGACAGAGACCGGGCCACCGCTCCCGGGCGAGCGCCAAACGCGCCTGAGTGGAGCCTGGACGGCCCTCGTCGTCGGCATCGTCATCCTGGTCGTGATCCTCGTCTTCATCCTGCAAAACCTCCAGAACGTCGAAGTCCACTTCCTGTTCCTTCAGGGCCAGCTTCCCCTCGCGGTGGCGCTCCTCTTCGCCATGGTTCTCGGGGCGGTAGTGGTTCTGACTTTCGGTGCCTTCAGGATCCTTCAGCTGCGCCTGGTGGCGAGGCGGGCTCGGCGTCAGGACAAGCAGGCGAGTCCACCGGCTGAGTAATCGCTAGTAGACAAAACGAAGGCTTAGCGGAGGAGTAGAGCTCCCGCCGAGCTCTTTTACCCGCTCATCCCAATACCCAAGACGCTGCCGGAACCTCTCGGCCTGGGCGACGACGACAGGGACGTTGGTCAGCTCGACCTCACGCCGGCCTTCGTCTGACTGCGTGGCCATCAGCTGACGGATGCGCGCCAGCACCTTCTCTTCCATGGCCAGGATCTCGAAGTAGATCTGGCGCCAGTAGATGGCGTGCTCTAGGGTCGCGTCAGCCGGAACTCCCTCGCCATCCATCGCCTGGGTCCAGTCGCCGCCGCGCTCTGCCGCATCGACATCAGGGCGTGCCCGCTTCGGTTTCACCTTGTCCACAGCGTAGGTTTACAGAGGCGGGCATAAAAAGTTCAGCAATAATTGCCCGGTTTGTGTTGAGCCTCCGCTAGGGGCGAAAGACCAGCGAGTACCCCCGGCCCGGCTTGTTCACCAGGTCCGCCGGGATCTCGAGATCCACCAGGATCTTCCGCAACCGTCGCACGTAATTGCGCACCTCTTCGGGAAAGAGGGCAGGATCCGCCCACGCCCGGCCCAGGATCTGGGAGGTCGTGAAGAACCGGTGGGGGTGGTTGAGCAGGAACTGCAGGAGCTGGAACTCTCTTTTGGTCAGGGACACCTCGTGGCCCTGGTGCCGGACCATGCGGCCGGCGGGGTCCAGCCACAGCCCCTGGAGCTCCCACAGGCGTTGGTACCAGAGATCGAGGCGCACCTCGTAGCCATGCATCTGGCTCTCGATGATCTCGACGTCGGCGAAGGCAGCCTGTCTGGCCGGAGGTTGGAGGCCGGCTACGTCTTTTCGCACCCGGGCAAGGATCCCCCGCTTGAACTCGAGGAGATCGGCATAGATGCTCATCCAGTGGCGCGCGTCTTCCCAGCGCTTGGTCTCGAGGTCCTCTCCCTCGAGCGGCCGGGACGGTTTTTTCGCCTTGTCCGGCCGAGCTGTAGACGTAGTTTTGTTACCCCTCCGCACTTCTCCTACAGCATCTCAAATTACGGTGCCCGTGGGCAAAGACAGCCGGACTTTAGTGCCCGAGCCCGCTTTGCTTTCGACTTCGACCTTTCCACCGTGCGCGCTGACGACGTCGTGAACGATCGCCAGCCCCAACCCGGATCCGGATGAGCCGGCACCTTTCGCAAATCGTTCGAAAACGTGCGGCAGCAGCTCCGGCGGGATTCCCTCGCCGGTGTCGGCGACCGTGATGACCACGTCATCACCAGACGCGCTCACGCCGACCGTGACGGAACCGCCCGCCGGCGTGTGACGGATCGCGTTCGAGAGGAGATTTCCGATCACGCCCCGGATGCGCGCTGGGTCGACAACTACCGACGGGAGGTTGTTTGCGATGTCACTCCTGAGCGCAACACCGGCAGCTTCCGCCTGGACCTTGAAGGAGTCCACCGTTTCGACGGCCAGCGCCCCCAGGTCGGTGGGTTCCTTCTGCAGGGCCAGGCTTCCCGCGTCGGTCAGGACCAGCGTGCGTAGGTCTTCCACCAGCCGGTCGAGCGTCTGCGTTGCATCGAGGATTGGCGCAAGGTGTGCGGGGTCGCCCGGGTAGACGCCGTCCGCTATCGCTTCTGCCTGCCCGCGGATCACCGTCAAAGGCGTGCGGAGCTCATGCGCCACGTCGGCAAGGACGCTCCGGCGCTGCTCGTCGCTTGCCTTGAGTCGTGCTGACATCGCGTTGAAAGCCCGCGCCACGGAGCGAAGCTCTCGCGGCCCCGTTTCAGGCACCTGCGCCGAGTAGTCGCCGGCCTCGATCCGACCCGCCGCCTCGACAAGATTGCTCATCGGTCGGGTCATGCGCCGAAGGCCGCCAAACCCGACCACCACGACCAGGAGCAGGAAGACAAACGCCGCCAGCGCGACGGGCCAGGGTCCTAGCTGGGCGACCAGTCCTCCCACCACCACACCGGTGAGCACGGCTGCGGCGAGCACCGCAGCAAAAAAGCAGCCGATGCGTCGGATAAACGCGGGCGGTCCGCCTCCCCATCGCCGGGCCGGTGGAAACGGTTCGCCCTCGGGCCACCATGGTGGCCTGCGTCGCGGCGGCGGTCCCCAGCCACTCCTCATCTGCCGGCTGGATCTGCGAATCGGTAGCCGACGCCGAAAACCGTCAGAACAAAACGCGGCGCACGCGGGTCCGGCTCGACCTTTCTCCTGATGTTCTTGATGTGAGCGTCAATCGCCCGCTCGTACGACTCGAATGCGACCCCTCGCACCGCATCCAACAGCTGCGCCCGCGTGAATACCCGGCCCGGCTGCCGCGCCATGGCAGCCAGCAGCTGAAACTCGGTCTTGGTCAAATCGATGCGTCGGCCGGCGAATCTGGCTTCCATCCGCGATACGTCAAGCTCAACGTCCGGGCCGACTCGGATCACGTCCGAGGGCGAGCGCATGCTCTCGGCCCGGCGCAGCACCGCCCGCACCCGCGCCACCAGCTCTTTGGGGCTGAACGGCTTCGTCAGGTAGTCGTCAGCTCCGAGCTCCAGGCCAACCAGCTTGTCGCTCTCTTCGGTGCGCGCCGTGAGCATGATGATCGGCACCTCACCATCGCGCCTCAGCTCGCGAGCTACGTCCAGGCCGTCGAGGCCTGGCAGTCCGAGGTCGAGGACGACTAGATCGGGCCGGCCGGTGCGCGCCGAACGCAGCGCTTCTTTGCCATCAGACGCGACGAGCACGGTGAACCCACCATGCTCGAGGTAGTCGCGGACGAGCTGCACGATGCGGGGCTCGTCATCGACGACAAGGATGGTCGCCACGGCGACCATCCTAGTTTCAGCCAACGCTCTAGACGGTTCTTTGGTCAGGCGGTGGCGGCGGGTTCGGAGAGCCGGACGGCTGCTCGCCGTGTGCCCGCTTGTGCCACTCCTGCATCCGCTCGTCGATTCCCGGTGGCATTCCATAGCCGCGCCCGCCCTTGTAGCCCCATCCGCCGCCCCAGTGCCGGCGTCCAAAGAAGGCAAGCCGGAACAGGAACAACAGGCCGAACACGACGAACAGGAACCAGAAGAAGCCGAAGATCCCGAAGCCCCAGCCGAAGGCGTGCGGCCCGTAGCCGTAGTAGTAGGCCGGCGGTGCGACGGTACCGGCCGGGACCTGGGTCGCCAGTCCGTCCGACCATCCCACGTTGTAGGCGATGACTCCAACGAGCGCGAGCACGATCGCTGTCATCACCAATCCGATCAAACCGAAACCGCGTCTCATGAAAACCTCTCCTTGAAATGAGATTGACGACTGCATTTCTCATCTTTCCGGCGACTTGTGAACGAGGTGTGAAGAGCTCGCGAGATTTCAGAGGATCAGAAGCCGCCGATCTCCATCTCGACGAGCTCCGCGGTCCTGCGCCACAGGGCGGCCTGAAGCGCCTGGTCGGTGGCCGACTTCGGAGGGTCGATCCGTCGCGTGCCTTTGAAGAACCACCCCGTGGTACCGGCGTGCGCGGGGGAGATGGCGAGCTCGGCGAGATCCTGAGCGGCGCGTTCCGCAGACCCCGAGACGAGGCGCGAAAGGATGCGGACGGCTCGCGGGGCTTCGCGCATCAGCTCGGAGCGGACCAGGCCGGGGTGAAAGGCATTGGCCCGAACGTCCCAACGCTTCGCGCGCCGCGCCAGCTCGAAGGTGACCATCAGGTCCAGTGCCTTCGTCGCGCCGAAAGTGTGGAATGGATCGAAATGCTCTTTCGAAAACAAGCGCTCCATGTCGACGTTGGTGGTTGAAGGCGCAGTCACGGTGATCACTCGACCGCCACCGAGCAGCCGGTCCCGAAGCAGATTGGTGAGCAGGAAAGGTCCGAAGTAATTCGTCGCGAGCATCAGCTCGAAACCGTCTGAGGTCTTCTCGAATGTCCGGACGAAGATCGCAGCCATGTTGATCAGGACATCCACGCGACCGCCCGCTCGATTGATCTCGCGCGCCGCCAAACGCACCGATGACATCGATGACAGGTCGACCGGGACGCTCGAGATGCGGTTGTCCGTGCCGCCCAATTGCTCGACCAGCTGGTCCAGGCGCTCCGATGGACGAGCCATCAAGACGACGCGCGCTCCGCGCCGCGCGAGCACGGAGGCGGTCGCCGATCCAATCGCCCCGGTAGCGCCGCTGATGACGACGGTCGGATGGAGCGCGATCACTAGGTGATCTTGAGGCTGGTCTCGCAGCAGAACGGGCCGAGGTCGGGCGTCCAGTGGAGGATGAAGGGCCGCGTGGTGTTGCTCACGCGAAAGCAGATGTCGATTGGGCCGAAGGTCGCGCCATTGTGGAAGTCGTGACGCGTCCAGGACTTGCATCCCTCCACGTCGGTGAGCGGGATCGAGGCGTGCCGGCTCGAATCGATCAGGTTCAAGTCTTCCGGCGAAGCGTGCGTCGCGGTGCTCGAGTTGCGGAACTTGACGGTCATGCGTACGAGGTCGCCCTCGAACTTGATATCGGAAACCCAGAGGGTGTAGCCCTTCACGTCCACGCACGGGCCGGGGGAGCAGTTCTCCGGCGTGAGGTTGCCGTTATTCGTCACCAGCATGGGAGTGCGAAGCGCCTGGTAGGCGGCTGCGCCCACCAGGGCCGCCACGCCAAGGCCGGCCACGACTGCACTCACCAGGAGGAACCGGCGGATCACAGGTCGCGCATCCTGTGAACACGATAGGTGACGAGGCTCGCCTTGGGCTGCAGGGTGCCTAGGCTACTGGAACTCCGGTCAAGGCGCCATTTGCATGGACCCTTTCATCGGTCAGGACCTTGCCGTCTTTGAGCCGGATCTGACGGCTCGCCTGCGCGGAAATGTCGAGGTCGTGCGTGATCAGGACGATGGTGACCTTGTCCTCCTGGTTGAGGCGCTTGAGGAGGTCCACGAGCTGTTGCGCCGTCTCGGTGTCGACAGCGCCGGTCGGCTCGTCGAGCAGGATGAGCGAAGGGTTGTTCACCATCGACCGCGCAATGGCCACGCGCTGCGCCTGCCCGCCCGAGAGCTCGGTCGGCCGGTGGCGGATCCTGTCACTGAGCCCTACCCGTTCGATGAGCTCAACGGCACGCGCCTTGCCGCTCTTCCCGTTCTTCACGTACCGCAGCGGAAGCATCACGTTCTCGAGCACGTTGAGCCCGGATAGGAGGTTGTACTCCTGGAAGACGAAGCCGACGCTGTGTGCCCGCATCCGCGCAAGCTCGCGATCGCCGAGCTTGCTCGTGTCGACGTCGTCGATGAACAGGCTCCCAGAGGTAGGCCGGAGGAGGAGCCCCATCATGTCGAGCATCGTCGTCTTGCCGCTGCCCGAGCGGCCGACCACCGCGACGAACTCCCCCTTGTCGATCTCGAGGGTGACGCCGTCGAGCGCGTGGATGACCTCGGTGCCCCGCTTGTAATACTTCGTGAGATCGACCAGCCGGACGTTCGCCATCTACTCGTTCCTCAGGGCGGTGACTGGATCGAGCCTTGCAGCGCGCCATGCGGGCAGGATTCCGGCTGCCGCGCCCAGCACCGTCGCAAATCCGATGGCGAAGATCGTGAGGGCGGGCGTGATCAGGAACAGCGTCGATTGTCCAGGCGGAGTGGTCCCGTTGACAAGGATGGTGATCGCAGCGCCCAGGCCATACCCGACCAGGCCACCCACCACGCCGATCAGAGTCGCCTCCGTCAGGAACTCGCCCATGATGTTGAGCGTGGTCGCACCGACCGCCTTCTTCAGCCCAATCTCACGCACGCGCTCGGCCACCGCCATGAACATGGTGTTGACCACCGACAGTCCGCCGATGATCAGGGCCAGCAGCGCCGCCGCGGTCGTGATGGTCGTGAAGATCGCGCCGCCTTGCTTGAAGCTGTTCACGATCTGGCTCGGCTTTGTGGCTTTGACCCCCGTCACCTGGGCGTTGATCCTGTCTGCGGTCTTGTCCAGCACGGCAATCGAAGTTCCGGGCTTCCCGTAGACGTCGATGCCGCCGGCAATCGCTTTGACGTCGAACGCGTTCCGCAGCTCGGCGGGCAAGCTGTCCCGCAGCAGCATCTGACCGTCGGCGATGTTGATGTAGGCAAAGGCGTCTGGAGCGGTTCGCGTCAGGTTGAGGATGCCCACGACGGTGAACGTGTGGTTGATGAAGTCGGGCTTGGCGTCAACCGGCTTGATCGGGAGGTCGATCGTATCCCCGATCTTCTTGTTGAACTCCTTCGCGAAGGTCTGTCCGAGCACAACCTGACCTGTGATGTTCGAATTCAGCGCGTGGCCCTGGGCCAGTGTGACTTGCAGGTTGCCCCAGCCATTCTCGGCCGGGTCGGTCGCGACGATCGTGTCGGGGACGCCGAAGCTGAACGAGGGCGCAGCGCCGGGCTTCGCCTGGAAGCCGTAAGTCGGGAATGCCGCGGCCACCCCGTCGATCTTCTTGATGTCATCGACCTTGGAGATGGGCAGCAGGGTGGCTGACTGCTGGCCGTCGGGCGGCCCGACCTGGATGCTCGAGCTGAAGTACTTGACCCCGCCGTCGAGCAAGGCGTTGAAGTTTTCCGCCATCGCCCCCATCGTGGTCAGTGCGAGAACGCCAATGACGATGCCCGCGATGGTCAGGAAGCTGCGGAGCTTGTGACGCGTGACGTTACGAACGATTTCCATGAGTGCCTGAGGATACGATGCCTTTGGTTAAAAGCTGATTAAGGGATGGGGATCACTGAAATCCCATTTCTCCCATGTGAAGTCCAATTGCGCTGAGGTGCACCTGGACCCAGAGCCCCTGCTTGCGGACGCTCGCCGTGATCAGAAAACCTCTCGCCGAGTCCGTGTACGCTTTTCGTAAAACGACCAGTCCGGATCCTCGTAGTACGTTCCACCCAACTCAGTCCAGCCGCTCTGGCTCAACTTCGCCCTCAGCTGCGGATAGAGCGCTCCGGGATCACCGACGTGGCTCACCGAGACGTCGGGGCCGGTGCACAGCCAGCTGTTGTCCGCGCCATCGTTCTCGATGGCAAAGAGCTCGCCGCTGGCGCGGAATGCGACGACCGGGTCGGACTTCAAAACGTTGAAACGTTCGTTGCCCGGGTCGCAGTGGTTGCTCCACATGGTGCCGAAGAGGGCATGCGCCGTGAGCGCGGCAACCGCGATGAAGATCATTCCGATCGCCACGCTTGCCCTTGCTCCAAGCATTCCGGCACGGATATACCAGAGAATTCGCATTCATGAGGGATCGCGGTGTCCAGCCTGCTGCTCCGCGGCTTCGTGCTCGGGTTCGCGGTTGCGGCTTCCCCCGGCCCGATCTTCTTTCTCTGCCTTAGGCGGACTCTTCTCCGGGGCCGGCTCCACGGCCTCCTCTCGGGCATCGGCGTGGCGACTGCCGATGCCTTTTACGCGGCCATCGCCGCGTTTGGCGTCGCCGCTGTCACCACGGCCATTGCGGGAGGCCGGCGGCCCCTGGCCGTGATCGGCGGCCTGGCGCTGATCGTGCTCGGCATGCGCATCTTTCTCGATCGACACGAGAAGCAGAAGGAGGCGCCCGCCACCACTCGCACGGGCCTCGTCTGGGCTTACCTGTCAACCCTGGGGCTGACGATCACCAACCCGGCCACCGTCATCTCGTTCGCGGCTTTGGCCACAACCCTGGGACTCGGCACCGGCGCGGGCCTCGGCAAGCCCGCCGTGCTTGTTCTCGGAGTGCTCCTTGGCTCCGCGGCCTTGTGGTGCCTCCTGGTTTTCGCCGCGTCGTCGCTGCGTGGACGCCTGACGCCGACCCTGATCCGCGGCATCAGCACCTTCAGCGGCCTGGCGATCGCGATCCTTGGAATGCTGGCGATCTACTCTGCCTTTTCATGAGTGTGGACCAGCGGTCACGCACGTACAGTTGGTCGGACCCCACCGCTCTGCGCGCTGCGGGTTCAGCGATGAGCGGGCTTGAGTTCATCAAGGCTGTCTTCGAAGGCAGGCTGCCGCCACCGCCGATTGCGGCGACCATGGATTTCACCGGCGCCGAGGCCGAGGAGGGGCGAGTCGTCTTCGTCGGCGAACCCAAGGAGTTCCACTACAACCCGATCGGCGTGGTGCATGGCGGCTTCGCGATGACGCTCCTGGATTCGGCGCTGGGCTGTGCCGTACAGACGACACTCGCCCAGGGTGAGGGCTACACGTCACTCGAGACGAGCGTCAACTTCGTGCGGCCGATCACGAGCGAAACCGGCCTTGTCCGCTGCGAGGCCTCGATCCTGCACCGGGGCGGCCGGATCGCCACGGCCGAAGGGAAGGTGATCGCCGAGAAGACAGGCAAGCTCCTGGCGCACGGCACGACGACGTGCCTCATCTTCAGGCCATAGTTTTGCGGATGTGATCGTCGACAGCTTCAAGTTCTTTCCCGCGCCTTTCGCCCCTACTACGAAGGGCGCGGTCCATTCCCAGGCGAGGAGGAACCTGTCTGGGCGCCATTTGCAAATCGCGCTGCTCACCTCGTCCGGCATGTACATCAAGCGCTCGCAGGCATCGTTCGACCTCGAGCATGAGCAGACGCACCCTGAGTGGGGCGACCCCACCTGGCGTGCCATCCCTTCCTCCGCGACCGCCGCAGAGATAGGCGTCGCCCACCTACATTTAAATGACGAGGACCTGCTGGCCGATCCCGAGATCGCCCTGCCGATGCATTTGCTTGGTCAGCTCGGGAGGGAAGGCTTGGTTGGCGGCACCACCGCCGATCACCTGTCGGTGATGGGATACCAGGAAGCCAAGCTATTTGAGTGGAGGCAGACCGCGGCGCCGGAGCTGATCGCTTACCTTCGCGAACAGGGTGCAAGTGGCCTGATCCTCGCCCCCGCTTGACCCGACTGCTGCGCAAACGTGCCCGTGCTGGCACGGTGGATCGAGGCGGCCGGAATCCCGACGGTGGTCGTGACCATGATGCCCGAGGTTGCTGAGGATCGGCGGGCGCCGCGCACCGTCGGCGTCGAGTTCCCTTCTGGCGGGTGCTTCGAGGTTCGGGACCCGCGTCGACCTGGACACTGTATGGCCGGTCCCGCCCCGTGAGGCCTACCGGGCATGGCAGCCCAAGGTGGCAAGCCCGATTGTCAGGAAGATTCTGGAGGCGCAGGGCACCGGACCAATTTGAGACCGGATCGGGACTGAAACTGATACCTGTATGCGCCGAAGGTGTGGCCCATGCTCACTCTTCAAGCTCGACATCGGCTGGACATCCGGCTCCGTGATTTCGCTTATGCGCTCGCAGCCTGCGCCGGAGCGCACAACGCCGAGCGGCTGACCTCCGAACTCGAGGCCGCGTGGTCGCCTCGCGGCCAGGGTCTCGCATGCCGTTCGGTTCGCTCTGGGTTTCACCTGCTGCTTGCCGCGCTCGACCTTCCAGCGGGCGCGGAGGTCCTGGTTTCGGCGGTCACGCACCCTGACATGGTCCGCATCCTGGAGGCGCACGGGCTGGTGGCAGTGCCCCTCGACCTCGACGTCGCCACGCTGGCGCCGAGGTTGGAGCTGGCCGAGCGATTGGTGACTCACCGCACCAGGGCAATCCTGGTCGCGCATCTCTTCGGTGGCCGCGTCCACATGGAACCTGTGGCCGCGTTCGCCGGCAAGCACGGGCTGTTCGTGTGGGAGGACTGCGCGCAGGCATTCACCGGCCCACACGACGCTGGCGATTCGCGCGCCGACGTGGCCATGTACAGCTTCGGAGCCCTCAAGACATGCACGGCGCTCGGTGGTGCCCTGTTCAAGGTCAGGAGCAAGACGCTCCGGACGCAGATGCGACGAACCCAGGCGACATGGCGACCGCAGCGCCGGCGCGCCTATTTCACCGTCGTCCTCAAGTTCCTGGCCTTTCGCCTGGTCACGCTTCCGCTTGCGTACGGTCTGTTGGCTCGCGGCCACAGGGTGTTGCGGCGCGACTTCGACCGGCTGGTCAACAGCTCCGTCCGGGCCTTTGGCACCGGTGAGCTGCTCCCCCAGCTTGAGGTCAAGCCCTCGGCGCCCCTGGTGGCGACGCTCGCGTACCGGCTGCGGATGTTCGACGGCGTTCGCCTTCGCCGGCGAGCGGCGGCGGGCAAATGGCTGGCCGCCCACCTTCCGCAACACGTAGTTCTCCCGGGCCGCCGCATGGACCCCCACGCGCACTGGCTCTTTCCAGTCGTCACGTCCCGGCCGGACGAGCTGATCAACGCGTGCCGGCGTGCCGGTATCGATGCGGCGCGCGGAGCGTCGAGCGTGTCGGTGGTGGCTGCACCGCCCGGCCGGGCGGAGTCCGAGGCGGCGGCGGCCGGACGAATGATGGACGGCCTGGTTTTCCTGCCTGCCTATCCCGAGCTCCCACGTCGTTCGCTGGCTCGCCTGGTGGCGGCGCTCCAGAGCTCGGGCACGCAGCCGTCGACATGTCCGGAGACGGCATCCCGCCGCCTTAGGCAGGCATGACAACGCGGGCGGAGGCGTGGGAGCGCCTTGGCAAAGGCCCGTTCCACCTGCTGGTCATCGGCGCCGGCATCATCGGCAGCCGCATCGCATTCGAGGCGGCGCGCGCCGGCCTGTCGGTCGCCCTGGTCGACGCCGGGGACTTCGGTGGAGCGACGTCCAGCAGCTCTTCCAAGCTCATCCACGGCGGCTTCAGGTACCTGCCGATGCT
>WNFD01006996.1_pt1 | contig 11226 bp, 8 predicted proteins | sample 5400491 | NCBI WGS metagenome assembly WNFD01 (sample SAMN13153343, study PRJNA577476) | soil metagenome | isolation source: 120 cm saprolite under Douglas fir tree site 2 hole 2 replicate 2 | place: USA:California | collected 2015-04-18 | reverse complement strand
CGCGTCACGAGCTTCCAGGGCCAGACGACGAATCCGCATTTCTCGCCCGATGGAAAATGGATTGCCTTTAGCGGCGAGTACGCCGGCAACTTCGATGTTTATGTGGTCGCGGCTGACGGCGGCCAGCCGAAGCGTCTGACCTGGCATCCCGGCGCGGACACGGTGCAGGGTTGGACTCCCGACGGCCGATCGATTCTCTTTTCCTCGACCCGCGCAACGTGGACGCCCAGCGGCGCGCCGCGCTTCTGGACCGTTCCGGCGGAAGGCGGAGTGGAAGAGCCGATGTCTTTGCCGCGCGCGTATCAAGGCAAAATCTCCGCCGACGGAACACACATCGCTTATCGCATGAACAATTCGTGGGACGAAGAGCGCCGCAACTATCGCGGCGGTCAGAATCGCCCCGTTTGGATCGTCGATCTCAAATCTTACGATCTGGTCTCGCCGCCGTGGACCGATTCGAAAGACATGGATCCCGTTTGGGTCGACGACACGGTTTACTTCATCTCTGATCGCGACGGCGTCGCCAACGTTTGGTCGTACCAGACGAAGACAAAGAAGCTGACGCAGGTTACGAAGTTCACTGACTTTGACGTCAAGACCATGGATTCCAGCCCGAACGCCGTCGTGTTCGAGCAGGCCGGCTACATTCACGAACTTGATCCGAGAAGCGGCAAAGAGCACGTCGTGAGTATCATCGCGACGGGCGACTTTCCGTGGATGATGCCGCGGTGGGAAGACGTAAGCAGTCGCATGACGAACATGGCACTCTCGCCGACCGGCCGGCGCGTCGTCGTGGAAGCGCGCGGAGAAATCTTCACGATTCCGGTGGAGAAAGGCGACGTGCGCAATCTAACGAACTCAAGCGGCTCAGCCGAGCGCGATCCGGCCTGGTCTCCCGACGGAAGATCTATTTCCTACTTCAGCGACAAGTCGGGTGAATACCGCCTCTACATCGAAGCGCAGGACGGCTTGGCTCCGCCGCGCGAAATCGTGCTCGAACATCCGACGCATTACTACACTTCGTCCTGGTCGCCCGACTCAAAGAAGATCCTTTTCAGCGACACTGGCCTGCACGTCTGGGTCGTGGATGTGGCCAGCGGCAAAGCGAAAGTTGTCGGCAGTGATCCGTGGATGGTGCCGCAGCGTACGCTGAATCCTGTCTGGAGTCCCGACTCAAAGTGGGTCGCGTATTCCAGCCGGCTGCGCTCGATGTATCACGCGATCTTTGTGAGCAACGTCGAGACCGGCGAAACCAAACAAGTAACGGACGGTCTCGCGGACGCCGTCTGGCCGGCGTGGGATGCGAGTGGAAAGTATCTCTGGTTTCTCGCTTCCACGGACTTTGGTTTGCGCTCGCAATGGCTCGACATGACTTCTTACGATCACGACGAGAACTTTGGTTTGTACTTCGCGGTGCTGAAGAAAAGCGATGCCAGCCCACTGCTCCCTGAAAGCGACGAGGATCGCGGTGTCGGCACGGGCCGGCGGACCCTGCCGCCCGGCGCGTGCGCCAGTGACGTTGCCGTCGGCGCGGGCACAGCCGACGCAACCGTAATTGGCGATCAACCTCAAGCTCCACGCGGCCAGCGACAACCAGTGACCGTGACAATTGATTTCGACGGATTATCCAAGCGAATTATCTCGGTTCCCGGCGTCCCCGAGCGTCAGTATTCCCAACTGCATTCCGGAACTGACGGAATCGTTTTCTTTCTTGACGCGACGACGCGTGGCCAGAATGGTGGTGGCGCCGCGGCCGGCGCCGGCGGCGGGACCGAGCTGGTCCGGTTTCGCCTGTGCGATCGGCGTATGACGACGTTCGTTCCCGGGGTCGCGGCCTTCGAAGTCAGCGCGGACGGCCGCAAGCTCGCCTATCGCGCGGCCGCCGGTGGTGCAGCTTTCGGAGGCCGGCCTCCGGCTCCTTCGCTATTTGTCGTTGATGCAGATCGAACACCGCCGCAACCGGGCGCCGGCCGGCTGAACTTCAGTCTGCGGATGTACCTCGATCCAAAAGAAGAGTTCAAACAAATCTTCAACGAAGGCTGGCGCAACCAGCGCGACTATCTCTATGTGCCGAACATGCACGGGACCGATTGGCCGAAAGACAAGGAGATGTACGGCGCGATGCTGCCTTATGTGATGCATCGCGCGGATCTCAATTACTTAATCGACATGATGGGCTCAGAGATTGCGATCGGTCATTCGTACGTGCGCGGCGGCGATATGCCTGAAGTGCCGCAATCGCCGGGTGGTTTGCTGGGCGCGGACTTCGCCGTCGAAGACGGCCGTTACAGAGTCACGCGCATCTACGATAACGAGAATTGGAATCCCGATCTGCGCTCTCCCCTTTCGTCGCCGGGAGCGAATGTAAACGTCGGCGATTACATTCTTGCCATCAACGGCGCTGAGCTGAAAGCGCCCGACAACATCTATCGCCTGCTCGACGGGACTGCGAACCGGCAGACGTCGCTCACCGTGAACGACAAGCCGTCGATGGATGGCGCGCGGCAAGTCACTGTCGTGCCGGTGCCGAGCGAACAAGCGCTGCGCACCCGCGCGTGGGTCGAGTCGAACCGGCGTTTGGTTGAAAAACTCTCTGGCGGCCAGCTCGCTTACGTCTATCTGCCGAACACGGGACAGCCCGGCTACTCCAGCTTCAATCGTTATTACTTTTCGCAGCAGGACAAGAAAGGTGTGGTTATCGATGAACGCTATAATGGTGGCGGCTCGGCGGCCGATTACATCATTGACGTGCTGCAACGCGACTTTGATGGCTACTTCAACAATGTCGCCGGCGATCGTTATCCGTTTACCAGCCCGGCGGCGGGTATTTGGGGTCCGAAGGTGATGATCATTAACGAGATGGCCGGCTCTGGAGGCGATCTGATGCCCTACATGTTCCACTACAGGAAGATCGGTTTGCTCGTGGGCAAGCGAACCTGGGGCGGGCTGGTACACACCGCTGACACGCCGCCGTTCGTCGATGGTGGGTCGATGATCGCTCCGCGCGGGGGCTTCTTCGCGCGCGACAATCGATGGGCGGTGGAGAACGAAGGCGTGGCGCCGGACGTCGATGTCGAGAACTGGCCCAAAGAAGTGATTGCCGGCGGCGATCCGCAACTCGAGCGCGCCGTGACGGAAGCAATGCGCATGCTGAAGGAGCATCCGGTTGATCGCGCCACGAAAGAACCGCCGTCCCCAACGTGGGGGGTGCGGCCAAAGCGATGAGTGTCCGACAAATGAATCGCCGGAGTGTCTTAGTTTCCGAATTTTGAGAGGTCGGCTTGCGATGGAAAGCGATCCACGAAGCCACATGAAGCGGCTTTGTTGTTGGGATTTGGTGTGGTTTCGTGGATCGTTCTTATGTAATCCGCAGGAACACACGAAACGAAACTCGGACACTACCTCATTCGCGTGCTCTTGAACCATTCGATGCTGGATAGTAGGGTGTTCACGTGATCGACTCATCCGAAATTAAGAGGATGAATGCAAGATAACAAACCAACACGACTAATCGTCGGCATCACCGGCGCCACCGGCACGGTCTTTGGCGTGCGGTTGTTGCAGATGCTTCACGGCTCAGGTGTCGAGACGCATCTGGTGATGAGCAAGTGGGGCCAACGCACGCTCGTGCATGAAACTCAGTACAGCGTCAAAGATGTGCAGAGCATGGCCACGGAGAGCTATCCAATAGGCGATCAGGGCGCCGCGATTTCCAGTGGTTCGTTTATCACCCTCGGGATGGTCATCGCGCCGTGCAGCATGGGAACGCTCGCGGCCATCGCGCATGGCCTGGGAAGCAACTTGATTCACCGGGCGGCGGACGTGATGCTGAAAGAACGGCGCAAACTGGTTCTGGTGGTGCGCGAGTCGCCGCTAAATGAGATTCATCTCGAGAACATGCTGAAGCTATCGCGGATGGGGGTCGTGATTCTGCCGCCGATGCCCGCTTTCTATAACCATCCGCAGAACCTCGAAGACGTGATCAACCACACGACGATGCGGATCCTCGATCAGTTCGACATTCATCTGGACGTGATGAACCGTTGGGATGGCGTGATGTTAAGTGAGGGACAAGACCTGATCGAAACAGAGCGCGACAAAGAACCGCACAAGCCTTAGTTTTCGAGTCACGAAGTCGTGGACGTGCGCCCGCACGCGAGTATATCAGCGGGTGAAACCGTCGGGAACATTGTATTAACTCTGGCGTTCGGCGGATGATTATATTAATCTGGCGAACTCATCACTAGATGAAGTCCATGGAACGAATCGCAATTTCCCTGGTGCTGGCAATTTCGTTTGTTGGCTCAATAGCCGGCGATGAGGTAAGACGTCCTCGCGTCCTGGGTCTGTCACATATGGCGCTGTTCGTCAGCGATCTAAAAAAGGCCCGCGCATTTTATGAGGACTTCCTCGGATACCAGGAGCCATACGTGCTGAAGCGGGAGGATGGTTCGGACCGGATCGTTTTCATTAAGATTAACGACAACCAATACATTGAGCTCTTCGCCGAGAATCCCAAACAAGACGGTCATCTTAATCACATCGCTTTCTTCACTGACTCAGCCCAGGGCCTGCGCGAATACCTGGCGTCCCATGGAATTAAGGTGCCGAATAGTGTGACGAAAGGCCGAATCGGAAACTCGAATTTCAACATTGTCGACCCGGACGGTCACCAGGTAGAAATTGTTCAGTACGAACCGGACAGTTGGACGAGGCGCGAGCAAGGGAAATTCATGCCCGACACGCGCGTCTCGACGCGGATGGCGCATGTCGGAGTGCTGGTTAGGGCGCTCGAGCCGTCCTTGAAATTCTATCGCGATGTCCTCGGCTTCCAGGAGTTCTGGCGGGGTAGCTCATCCGGAACAGAGCTGAGCTGGGTTAACATGCGAGTTCCGGAGGGTAACGATTATCTCGAGCTGATGCTGTACTCCAAACCGCTTGACGCTGAACAGACAGGGACTAAGAATCACATTTGTTTGATCACACCTGATATTAAGAAGGCCGTCGCTATGCTCGAAGCGCGTCCGGCGCGCAAGAACTACCCGAGGCCTATCGAAGTGAAGGTCGGCAAGAATGGCAAGCGGCAGGCGAACCTCTTCGATCCTGACGGCACTCGGATCGAGTTGATGGAGCCAAATACTGTCGATGGCAAACCAGTGCCGTCATCCACAGCGCCGCCTCCGAATTAACCCATCGGATCGTCCTGGGATGAATACCGGCTGAGCTTTTACTCTTTTCGCCGACAGACTTTCGCGGCTTGAGAATAGGTTAAGAACTATCTTGACTAAGTTCGCGCACTTCAAGGAGATTAGCGGCCGAAGTCTGCCGCCAATTTGCATGGCCGGGAGATGGTATTCGAACTCGGTTTCCGATAGCGGAAACAGCAGGAGCGGATCATGACAAAGCAAACGATCGAACGCCGACAATTCATCAAGCAGGCGGCGCTCGCCGGCGCCACGGTTGGGCTAACGTCCTTCGCGACGAGCCGCGTGCTGGGAGCGAATGACCGAGTTCGCCTTGGCATTATCGGCTGCGGCGCTCGCGGCCAGGAAGATTTGCGAGAAATATTAAAAATCCCGAATGTCGACTTTGTCGCGGCGGCTGATGTTTACACCCGTCGTCACGAAGAGGCCAGACAGCTTGCGCCCGCAGTAAAAACTTTCACCGACCATCGCAGGCTGCTGGATCTCAAAGACCTTGACGCAGTCATTGTGGCTTCACCGCTTCACTGCCACGGTCGCCACTTCATCGACACAATAGCGGCAGGCAAAGACCTCTATAGCGAAAAGACCATGACCTGGTCCATTGAAGAGGCCGAAGCCTGCCGGAACGCCGCGCGCAAGTCGGATCGCGTTGTTCAGATCGGGCTGCAGCATGAGAGCTCGGGCTCGGTCGCCGATGCCCGGCAATGGATCAAGAGCGGCATGGCCGGCAAGATTACGCACGTCGAATCCTGGATGAGCCGTAATACGCCCAAAGGCAAAGGTCAGTGGGTCCGTCCCGTTCCCCCTGATTGCACTGCCGGCAACGTTGACTGGAATCTCTTTCTCAACGGGCGGCGTTCCCGGCCTTTCGATCCATACAAGTTCATAAATTGGAGACTGTACTGGGAGTTCTCTGGAGGGAATGTGACTGAGAACATGGTCCATCAGATCGCTCTGATTATTAGCTCCTTGGATCTTCCACTTCCTACTTCCGCGTATATGTCGGGCGGAGTGTTTTCGGAGAAGGACGGCCGCGAAGTGCCGGACACGATTGCCGTGACGCTCGACTATCCGAATGATCTTACCGTAACGTGGCAGTCAACCTTCAGCAATAGTCATTACGGTTTAGGTGAGCGGTTCCTTGGCTCGGACGGCACCATCGAACGCGTTGCGGGCGCGACCGACATGGTGACCGGGAAGTCAGAGACCGGCGTTTGGTATTTTCCGGAAAAACTAAATCGTCCCGCTGGCGCGGCGGCCAAAGGAGTTTCCAAAGGCGTGAATCACATGGCTAACTTCATCGAGTGCATCCGTTCGCGCAAAGAGCCTAATGCTCCGGTCGAGATCGGCTATCGCTCGGCGGTGGCGGCGCATATGGCCAATCTGGCGTACCGAAAGCAAGAGCGGATTACGCTCGACGCCATTAAGAGAACGCCGGCAACCGCATAGTTGCGAAACGGCAAAGTGCATTGAGGAGATCGGTCGCGTCCTAATGAACGGCGTTTAGAGTACCAGCTTTAGTTGGGGTCTTTCTTGCTTAACAAAAGCCCGACTAAAATCGGTACTCTGAACACCGCTTATCAAAGTAGGTCACTACTCAGGAGATTACATGTCACTGTCTCGCCGTCGTTTCATAGCCGGTCTGGGAACTGTTGCTGCCGCCTCGGCGCTGCCGCTTGATGCGCTTTGCAAAACCTTCCAGCCGTCTCTTTATCCGGATGTTGATCTCGCTTACTTTGATCGCCCGATTACGCCGGCGCCGGCGAAGATTCTTTTCGGCTATGCGGCAATCACCTGGGGCGGAAATGATTTGCAGGCGATTCAGGACATCTCTGAGATCGGATTTCGCGGTATTCAGTTACGTAACAACGTGCTGAAGGACTACGGCGATCGGCCGAAAGCCCTGCGCGATCTGTTGGACCGGCACCACCTCGAAATGGTCGCCCTGTCGAGTGGAGGAGTAGCTATCGCCGCCGGTACCGCAGACAGTGAGATCGCCAAGCACGTCAGCAACGCTAAATTCGTGCATGATCTAGGCGGTCATTACTTGCAGGTGACGGATTCTGCGCGGCCCAAAGATCGCGCGCCGGCAGCTTCTGACTTTAAACAACTCGGACGGCTGCTAACCGAGATCGGCAAGCGCGCCGTCGATCTCGGTGTTCCGGTTGGCTATCACAATCACATGGGCTCGCTCGGAGAAGCGCCCGACGAAGTTGATCGCATCATGGAATCGGTTGACCCGCGCTACGTCAAACTCGAGCTCGACATCGCCCACTATCAGCAAGGCGGTGGCGATCCCGCTCGGGCGATTCGGCAGTATCACGACCGTCTGCTCTTTCTGCACATTAAGGATGTTGAGAGCGTTGCGGCCGGCGATCCGCGCGGGCGCTCTTACCGCTGGGTCGAACTCGGTCGCGGCAAAGTTGACCTGCCCGCAGTTTTCGCCGCCCTAAAGGACGTGAAGTTTCGCGGCTGGGCAGTGATCGAATTGGACAGCGTGCCCGACAAAGCCAGGACACCCAGGGAGTGCGCAGAGATCAGCAAGAAGTACCTGGAAGATACGTTGGGTATGAAAATCTGAAAACCAGAGGTCGGAGATCAGAAGTCAGAGGTCAGGCGTCAGCGGTCAGCCCGGAATTCGCCGGACCGGACCAGGATGAAAGCGCCGTGACCTGTTTTCGCCTTAGCGGACTCTCCGGACGCTGACTTCTGACTTCTGACTTCTGATCTCTGACCTCTAATTTCAAATGGCAACTTTCAAACTATCAGTTATCAATGACGAGATCACGCAGGACTTCGGGCGCGCGGCTGAAGTCACCGCGAAAGAGTTCGGCCTCCGATACATCGAAATAAGAGGGATGTGGGGCAAGAACATCATGAAACTGGACGCCAAGGAGATCGCTGAAGCAAGGAAGATCCTGGAGAAATACAAGCTGCGCGTCTCGTCAATTGCGTCGCCCATCTTCAAAGTGGATTGGCCGGGCGCGCCAACCTCGAAGTTCAGTCCGAAGCGCGATCAATTTGGCGCGGACTTCACCTTCGAGCAACAGGACGAACTTCTGGAGCGCGGGTTTGAGCTGATGCGAGTCCTTCACGTCGATCGTATCCGGATCTTCGACTTCTGGAGGCTCGAAGATCCAAAACCTTACCGCGAAGCCATGGATCAAAAGTTAATTGAAGCGGCGCACAAGGCCAGCAAACTTGGGGTCACGCTGTTGATCGAGAATGAAGCTGCCTGCAACACGGCTACCGGAGCCGAAGCGGCGCGCACGCTTGCGGCCGTTCGTTCGCCCAATTTCAAACTGAACTGGGATCCCGGCAACGCTGCCAGTCGCGGTGAAATAGCCTACCCCGACGGTTACTCGCGCCTACCGAAAGATCGCATCGGCTACATGCACTGCAAAGACGTCGTCCGAGGTACGGACGGGAAGTACCAATGGATGAAGATGGGCGGCGGGATCATCGATTACCTTGGACAATACCGGGCGCTCAAGAAGGCCGGCTATCGCGGCACGGTAAGTCTGGAAACGCACTGGCGCGGCGCCGGCACTCCCGAAGAATCCACGCGACAAAGCATGGCCGGAATGAAAGACTTGTTGCGGCGCGCCGGCACGCTTTAGAGCTCGTCGCTTCGCCCCGGAAGGGCGAGATGTCTATAGCCTGGCGGTCCTTCCTTTACTCCGAAGCTCCGTAGATACAGGGAGCGCAATCGATCTTGCCTGCCCCGGCAGAGATTCCGCTGCCGGGTTTCGCTCCCGGAAGGAGCGAGATCCTGGCGGCCGCGCTCGTAGCTATAAACATCTCGCTCCTCTGGAGCGAAAACGAATTCACTGTTGCAGCTGTAATTTGAATTCACCAATTGACGTCTTGCTTTCTTCTTCTCACGTCACTCGCGCTTTGCTGGTTGTAGTCTCATGATTCAAGTAGGCATCTTAGGCGGCGGCAATATCAGCGAGACTCATGCGCGCGCGGTCCAACAGACCGAAGGGGCGGAAATCGCAGCTGTCTATGGACAGAATCAGGAGAAGGCGGCGCGGTTGGGACAGCTCTATGGTGGCACTGTTTATGAGAGCTTGCAGACCTTTCTTGAACACCAGCCCATGGATATGGTCGTGATTGGCAGTCCGTCGGGATTGCATGCCGAGCAGGGGATCGCGGCGGCACGTCGTGCTCTGCATGTGCTGGTCGAGAAGCCGCTTGATGTTGACCTCGATCGTGCCGACGAACTGATTGCAGAGTGCGAGCAGGCGGGTGTCAAACTGGGAGTGTTCTTCCAGGATCGCGTCGCGCCTGGTATCTGCAGACTTAAAGAACTGATCGATGCGGGCCGCCTGGGAAAACTGATCCTCGTTTCAGCGCGCATAAAGTGGTATCGGCCACCTGACTACTACAGCGGCTCACGCTGGCGCGGGACATTGGCTCTCGATGGCGGCGGCGCTCTCATCAATCAAGGTGTGCACACGCTTGATCTATTGTTGTGGTTGCTCGGAGATGTCGAACGTGTCTACGCTAAAGCGATCACCGCACTCCACGATATAGAGTCGGAAGACACCGTGGTTGCGACGCTCGAATTTTCCAGCGGAGTCATCGGCACTTTGGAAGCAGGAACATCCATCTATCCCGGCTATGCTCGTCGCCTCGAGTTGAGCGGCTCCGAAGGCACAATTGTCCTCGAGCACGACCGGATCATTTCTGCGGACTTGCGGCAGCCATTGGAAGAGATCGCTCTAATAGCGGGGCAAGATACTAACCTGAGCGCCACTTCTCCAGTGGTTTCAGATGTTCGCGGGCACCAGCGGATTCTGGAAGACTTCCTGCGGGCAATCGCGACCAATGGCGGGCCGCTTTGTGATGGACATGAAGGCCGGCGTTCATTGGAACTTGCTCAGGCCATTTACGAATCATCACGCACTGCTCTTTCAGTGACGCTTGTCTAAAGTGTTTAGGCGGTAAGGGATTACCAGCATTTTGAAAAGCCAGTAAAGAAATGAGTTTTCTTGCCACATGAGCTTAATGTAATCACACATGGCTAAGCCGATGTCACGACCCTTCGGCATTACCGCGCTGATTATCTTCTTCTTCGCAGCAACAGGAATTACGCTTGTTGCTGCTGTCTCACTCTTGTTTCCAAACGGCCTTCTCGAACCAATTTGGAAACTCAACACCCTTTTGTTCGTCTTCGACTTTCTTCAGTCCGATTGCAACCTGCAGCGGTCCGCCGATCTGCGGTGGCGATCTCGATTGACTCTTTGTGCTGAGCCATTTCCACGTACATGATAGACTTTCGCAAACCGAGGTCAATTCCTAAATGAAAACAAATTACCGCATTTTGTTGGCCGTTGCTGTGTTCGGAATCACGTTGTTTACGGCAGCGGTTAACCCTCACGGTTCAATCTATGCAGTAGGCGATCGCGTCGGGGTCAATATGGCTTCGGGCGACGACCTCTTTGCCGGTCTCCGCTGGCGCAACATCGGCCCGTTTCACGGTGGGCGCATCGCGGCCGTCACCGGCGCGATCGGTCAGCCGGGCGTGTTCTACATCGGGGCGCCCGCCGGCGGCATTTGGAAAACCACGAGCGCGGGCGTGACCTGGTTCCCGATCTTCGATCAGTTCACCAATGTCGACAGCATCGGTGCGATCCAGGTGGCGCCGTCCGATCCCAATATTGTGTATGCCGGCACGGGCGACTCGGTGCAGGGTTCGCTCGGCGACGGCATGTACAAATCGATCGATGCCGGTAAGACGTGGACGCACATTGGCCTCGAGGACACGGTCAAGATCAACAAGATCGTGCTCGATCCGAAGGATCCGAACCTCGTGCTTGCGTCAACGCAAGGCGACGCGCGGCACGGCGGCCAGGGCGTCTATCGCAGCACCGACGGTGTTGTTAGCAAATTAAAATGTCCGGTTTTCTTAGCAAGTGAAGTGTCCGGTTTAGTTTTTCTCATAAAACTAGTTATCGAGTAGTAGTAGCTGTGGGAATGTGGGAAAGTCACGCCGCCTTTTGGCGTGACTTTTCCA
>WNFD01016491.1_pt1 | contig 11229 bp, 11 predicted proteins | sample 5400491 | NCBI WGS metagenome assembly WNFD01 (sample SAMN13153343, study PRJNA577476) | soil metagenome | isolation source: 120 cm saprolite under Douglas fir tree site 2 hole 2 replicate 2 | place: USA:California | collected 2015-04-18 | reverse complement strand
CGCCCGCCCGAAGTTGAGGACCAGCATTTGGGGCGATGCTCCTGACGCATGAACTTGAACCCATCGATCTCAAATCAAGTAGCGCTGATCACGGGCGCGTCGCGCGGGCTTGGCCTCGAAATCGCCCGCGCCTACGCGCGCCGTGGACTGCGACTGATCCTGACGGCGCGCGGCGCGGTGCCTTTGAAGAAAGCGGCGGATGAGCTCGCCGGTCTCACCGAGGTCGTTGCCATCGCCGGCGACGTCGCTGATCCTCGGCATGCTGAACGGCTCGTCCGGGCAGGCCTGGAGAAATTCCACCGGATTGACGTCCTGGTCAACAACGCCTCCGAGCTCGGCCCCAGCCCGATGCCCGAGCTCCAAAACCTGAGCCCCGAGGCGTTTGAGGACATTCTGCGCGTGAATGTCGTCGCGCCGTTAAAGCTGACTCAGCTCGTCCTGCCAGGCATGCGCGCGGGCAGAGACGGCTTGATCGTCAACGTCACGTCCGACGCCGGCGTGCAGGCCTACCCGACCTGGGGCGGTTATGGCGCGAGCAAAGCCGCGCTCGAGCACCTCTCGCGCGTCCTGGCGGCAGAGCTCGAGGGCAGTGGCGTACGCGTCTTCGTCGTCGATCCAGGCGACATGGACACCGCCATGCATCGCGCCGCGGAGCCCGGCGTGGACCTGTCGCACCTGCCGACGCCCGACAGCGTCGCACCGGCATTCATTCGGCTGCTTGAGGAAGAAGCTGCTTTTGGGCGCTTCGAGGCCCAGCAGCTGGTGGCCGTCACGGCATAGGGGTTCTGCAGATGTTGATCGCGGAACAGACTCTCTTGGATTTTCAACTACCCGAAGTACTCGAGGCGCACGAGCCGCCCGAGGCGCGTGGCCTTGCCCGCGACCAGGTGCGCCTGCTGGTCAGCCATCGGTCCGACGACTCCGTCGAACACCGCGGTTTCCGCGACTTGCCGGACGTGCTGCGGCCAGGCGACCTGGTCGTGGCCAACGATTCGGCGACAGTCGCCGCGGCGCTCACGGCCCATCGCCAGGACGGCAGCCAGATCAATCTGCACATCTCCACAAAGCTGCCAGCCGATCTGTGGGTGGTCGAGCCGCGCCGCATCGCTGCCATCGAGGGCGAAATCTTGTGCCTGCCCGGCGGTGCGACGGCTCGATTGCTGATGCCCTACACGGGCTCGTGCCGGCTGTGGGTGGCCCAGATCGACACTGACGTGCCCGCTTTGCTGGTGCGCTTCGGGCGGCCAATCGCCTACCCATACGTCCACGGCCAATGGCCGCTCGAGATGTACCAGACCGCCTACGCGGGTCCGCCAGGGTCGGCGGAGATGCCGTCGGCCGGTCGGGCGTTCAGCCCGGACGTGCTAGAGCAGTTGGCGCATCGAGGCATCCAGTTCGTGACGCTGACCTTGCACACGGGTGTGGCCAGTCTCGAAGGCCACGAGAGGCCGTACGCGGAGGAGTACCGCGTGCCGGAATTGACTGCCAGGGCGGTGCGTTCAGCCATGGCCGACGGTCGGCGGGTGATCGCCGTCGGAACGACTGTGGTGCGCGCCCTTGAGAGCGCGGCCGATGAAGGCGACGGCGAGGTCATCGCCAGCCACGCCTGGACGGAGCTCATGATCACGCCCGAACGCGGGGTGCGCGTAGTTGACAGCCTGCTTACCGGATTTCACGAGCCGAAGGCCAGCCACCTGGCCATGCTCGAGGCGATCGCCGGACGACGCCACCTCGAAGTGGCGTACCAGGCGGCGCTAGAAGGCCGCTACCTATGGCACGAATTCGGCGACCTGCACCTGATCTTGCGGGACTAACCGCAACCCCTGGAAGGCGACTAAACCACCGCTGCTTGGAGCACCGCGCGGTCGATCAACGCGCGCAGCAGGGCGGGATAGTCGGCGCGCTCGAGCTCGCCGTTGCGCCGGCGAGCATCGACCTCGCGCAGCCCGGCCATGAGGGCGTCGGCGTCGACGCCGTACGTCGGCTCGACCCGCCACACGGCCGGGCGATCGGTGGCCACGAGCCGCTCGTCGGCGGCGTGTAGTTCTTCGCGCAGTTTTTCCCCGGGGCGCATGCCGGTGTATTCGATCCGAATATCGTGGCCAAGCCGCAGCCCTTTCAGCCGCATCAGGCGCTCGGCCAATTGCTCGATCCGGACCTCGTCACCCATGTCCAGCACGAACAGTCCGCCGGCCGTCCCGAACGCGGCGGACAGGAGGACCAGGCTGGCCGCCTCGGAGATCGTCATGAAGAAGCGCTGCGCGTCGGGGTGGGTGATCGTGATGGGCCCGCCGGCTTCGATCTGACGCAGCAACGTCGGTACGACGCTGCCACGACTACCGAGCACGTTGCCAAAGCGCACCGCCGACAGGATCGTGGCCGACGCCGCCGATTGGCCGACGGCGACAACCATCAGCTCTGCCACGCGCTTGGTCAGGCCCATGAAGCTGGTCGGGTTGACCGCTTTGTCGGTCGAGATGACCACGACCCGCTCGGCGCCAAAGGCGACTGCCGCTTCGCAGACCGAGAGTGTTCCGAGGACGTTGGTCACGAACCCCTGGTCGGGATTGGCCTCGACCAGCGGCACGTGCTTGTAGGCCGCGGCGTGGAAGACCACCTCAGGCTGCTCGCGGGCGAAGAGCTCGCGCATGCGCCGCGGATCGGCGACGTCGGCGATACACGTGGACACCGGCACGCTGCCGCGGACTGCTGCCAGGTCGCCTTCGAGCTCGTACAGGCCGGTCTCGTTCATGTCGACGGCCATCACCGATGCCGGTCCCACCGCCAGGATCTGTCGCGCCAGCTGCGAGCCGATCGAGCCGGCCGCGCCGGTGATCAGCACGCGTTTGCCGCCGATTGCAGCGGCGCACGCCTCGACGTCCAGCCGCACCACCGGGCGCGTCAGGAGCTCTTCAACCTCGATCGAGCGCGCCGCGGCCAAGCGTAGTGCCGCGCTGACCGCCGCGGCCAGGAGGGGACCGACGACGGCGACGAAGTGCGGCAGCCGCCATGGCTCGCGCAGGACCATGTCGTTGATCGGCAGTACTACCAGCAGCGAAAGCGCTGTGGCGACCAAGAAAGGCGCCACGGGTCGTCGCGCGATCACCGACCCTGGTTTGCGCAGGCGATTCATCACCTCGCCGACCGCGATCTGCAGGACCGCCGCGGCGACTAACCACGGCCACAAGCGCTGCAAATAGGTAGCGGGCACGCTGCCTTCGTCGATGAACCGCAGCAACATGGCCAACGCGATGCCCATGGCGCCGGCGACGGCGTCGAGGGCCATGAGCTGCCAGCCAGACGGACTGAAGCGCAGCGGACCACTACGCACGGGCGCGCTCGGTCTTCCTTCTCGTGTTCGCCCCGCCAGCCCCAGATCCGAGCACCGCGACTTCGAATCCGCGCGCCTGCCAACTGGCGCGATCGAGCGAATTGCGCGCGTCGAGGACCCGCTTGCCACTGACCAGCGCCGCCACCAGGTCAACGTCCAGCTCTTGAAAGGCGCGGTGGTCGACCAGAAGCACGACGGCTTCGGCGTCACGTAGCGCCTGTTCGAGCGGCAGTAGCGGCGCGGGCAACCCAGGCGCATCGGCTTTGACGTGCGGATCGCACAAGCGCACGTCGTAGCCGTGATCGACAGCTAACTCGGCCACGCGCAGCGCCGGGCTCTCGCGCACGTCGTCCACTTCGGCTTTGTAGGTCACGCCCAGCAGCGTCACCGCCGCGGGCGGCGCAACCAGCGTCGCCAGGCGGGCCACGACGTGCTCGGGCATGGCGTCGTTGACCTCGCGCGCGGCCTGGATCAGCCGGGTCGCCCCGGGTGCGCTGCCGACCAGAAACCACGGATCGACGGCAATGCAGTGTCCGCCCACCCCAGGGCCGGGACGCAGCACGTTTACGCGCGGATGGTGGTTCGCCAGACGGATCGCGTCCCAGACATCGACGCCGATGCGTTCGGCGATCAGCGCGAACTCGTTGGCCAGGGCGACGTTGACGTCGCGGAATGTGTTCTCCATCACCTTGACCATCTCGGCGGTGGTGGCGTCGGTGCGCATGATCGCGCCCTTGACGAACGTCTGGTACAGGTCGGCCGCGCGCTCGGCACAGGCGGGGGTGAGTCCACCGGTGAGGCGGTCGTTCTGTTCGAGCTCGACGAGGATGCGGCCGGGCAGCACCCGCTCGGGACAATGCGCGACGAAGATGTCCTGGCCGGGCACGAGTCCCGATTCGGCCAGAATCGGCGCCAGGACATCACGCGTCGTGCCCGGCGGGACGGTCGATTCGAGCACCACCAGGTTGCCGCGGCGCAGGAACGGGACGATGTCGCGCGCGGCACGTTCGACGAAAGTCAGGTCAGCGCGATTGGTCGTCGGATCGAGCGGCGTCGGCACGGCGATGATGAACGCGTCCGCCGCCTCGGGTTTGGTCTGGACGCGCAATCGACCCGAGTTGATCGCGGCAGTAACCAGCGTTTGCAGCTCGGGCTCGTCGATGGAGGCCAGTCCCGACCGAAGTGCCGCCTGAACGCGGGGGCTGGGGTCGACACCGACGACGTTCTTGCCCGCCAGGGCGAACATGCTGCCTGTCGGCAATCCGATGTAGCCCAGGCCGAGCAGACAGATCTTGTTCATTCGAGCTCAGGTGTGTCCCTGTGTAACAACGGTTGGTGCCTCATTCGGTTGCGGGTGGTGTCCATACGCGGCCTCGCGGCGCCACACAAGTGCGACGATCGCCAGCATCGGCACGTAGGCCAATAGTGCCAGGGTGACGCGGAGCGGCGGGTCGGCCGAGATGCCGGCGCGCGCGGCGGCGGCGGCCAGAATGGCGAGGCCAGCGTACAGGCTTGTGACCTGGCCGTGCGACAGTCCGGACGCGACCAGGCGCTGGTAGTAGTGCGAGCGATGCGCGGCGTACCAGCGCTCACCGCGCAGAACACGGCGGGCGAGGGTGACGAGGCTGTCGAACAGGAAGGGCGCCAGAATGACCACGCCGAATTCGAGCGGGAGTCGGCCGCCGCCGACGCCGATGTTGCCGAGCAGCGTCAGCCCAGCAAAGCTGAAGCCCAGAAACGTGCTGCCGACGTCGCCCATGAAAAGACGGGCGGGCGGCAAATTGAAGAGCAAAAAGCCAGCCGAGGCGGCCGCGAGCAGCGTGCCGCCGGTTTCGACGACCGGGTTTTTGACCTCGGCACCGACGACGGCGAGGGCGATGCCGGCGATGATGGCTTGTGATGTGGCCAGGCCGTCGATGCCATCCATGAAGTTGTAGACGTTAGTCAGGACGGTGACATAGACAAAGGCGATTGGCAGCGCTAGCAACAGGGGCAGCTCGCGCTCCTGCACGCCCGCGACGGTGATGATGGCCGCGCCCAGGAGATGGGTCACCAGGCGTGGCAGCGCGGGCAGCGACCGTAGATCGTCGACGAACGACACGCCGGCGACCAGCACGGCGCCGGCGAGCCATCCGAGTGCGCGCGGACTGAGGCTCCCGCCGTTCGCTAGCCACAGCGCGAGGCCAATGAGAAAGCCCGCCACGATGGCCACGCCACCCCCGCGCGGCGTTGGTCGCGTGTGCGAGCTGCGCTGATTGGGCGTGTCCAGAACTTGTCCCGCGGCAAACCGCAGGTAAAGCCAGGCGGCGACAACTGCCGTCAGGAACGCGACGATGGACGGCCCCAGCATCATCGGAAGCGTACCGCGCAGCTACACGCGTAGGCGGCGGGCGCTCGGGTCCCAGCGCGACCAGGGCAGGTCGCGGGTGAAGAGCGGTTCGCCGAGCTCGGCTTCGTCGAGCAGCGGTTCGAGCCGCGCACGCAGCTTTCGGCGCAGGCCATCGGGGGTGTCAGACAGAATCCCCGCCTGCGCGAGCGGCACGAGCACGGGATCGTCGGCCTGGCCGAACCACGTGAACGCATCGTCCCAGACCGCCGCGAGCGCAGCTGACAGATGCGCTGGCGCGCGGCGGGCCCAACCCGCGCCGTGGACCCAGTGGCCAGCCTCTTCCTGGACGATTTTGCCCGCCCGCTGCCGCAGTGGCTCGTACGGCGAATTCAGCGCTGCCGACAGCAGGGTGGTGAACGCCGTATCGACCAGCAGGTTCGTCGCCAGAAACTCCGACCAGTTTGAAAAACTGCGATCGAGGCAGCTCATGGCGTTCGTCGGGCGCTGCTGCCAGCCTTTTTCTTCCATTTGAACAATATCGCGGGCACTGGGGAAGCCACGCAGGAGCGGATAGAAGGAGCGCGCGTGGCCAAGCTCGTCCTGGGCCATCGCCGCGGCGGCGACAGCCGATTCGAGCATCGGTGCACCCGTGCACCATTCGGCGTACCGCCGCCCGAGCACATATTTGTTGTCGGCGAGCGACGAGAGCAGCGCGTACATGGGTTCGCGCAGCCCTGTGTCGAGGGTGCTGACCATGGCCAGGTCGGCCCGCTCGGCCGCGACCGGCGCCGCGGCGGCGACGGCTTTCTCGATCGCTTCCTGGTCGGTCGCGGTCTCGAAGAGCCCAGTTGCTGGGGGTTGGGACTCGCTCAAGAGGCGATCACGGTCCGCGCCTGGTTGCGCGGGACGACGATCATCTCGATCCACGGGTGCTCGTCGTAGATGCTCTGGGCGAAGAGCACCGCCATCGCTGGATCGTCGGCGGTGACGGTGCCGACCTGGTACAGCGGCTCGTCGTAGCGGCGGCGGGCGAAGACGAGCCAGCACGCGCGCAGTGACGGTTTGCTTTCTTCGCGGACGCCACGCTCGCGCGGCGGTGACGTTGTGACGCTCACACCGAGACACCCAGATCGCGCATGGTCTCGCGCGCGACGTTGCTCAAGCGGCGGTGGGTCCAGATCGGGTCCCAGACGACGTCGATGTCGACCGCCGCGACGTCAGGCTCGCGCAGAAGCCGGGCGCGGATGTCGTCCTGGATCATGTCCATCGCCGGGCAACCCATCGCCGTGTAGGTGATCTTACGTACTCGTCGTTCATGGGACCGCGTGCTTTCCAGCGCTTGAGCACCTGGTCCCAGCCGATCGGGCCGTCTTCCAACTTCCAGCGCTTGTTCGGCGCGTCGAACGTCGCTGGAAAGGGAACGTCGACTACATACGTGCCGGATTCCCCATCCAGATGGGCCGGCACGTTCAGGCCGACCTCGTTGCAGAAGGGCACGACCTTGCTCATCCACATCTGGCGCAGCGTGTCGTTGCTGCGGCCCTTGAAGCCATAGTCGAGCTGCTCTGAATGCCGTTTTTCGGAGTCGGGCAGGCCAAACCACTCGACGGTGAGCATGAACATCCAGTCGGCCGCGCGCTGCAGCTTGGCGCGTTCGGCGGGATCGGGCGCCAGGCGGCGGATCCACTGCTGGCCATGACGCAGGTGGAAGGTCTCTTCTTTGTCGACCTTGGCCAGGGCGCGCTTCCACGGACCGAAGGTGGTCGAGTGGTACACGTCGCTCAGCAGCTCGTAGCCGGCTTGATCGTAAAACGCGTTGGCCACCACCAGCTCGTGCCAGGTGTCGAGCGGCACGTCGAAGGCGTACGGGTACTTCCACTCGCCGGCGGGGCGCTGGTAGATCAGCCAATCCTTGTCGGCGCCCAGGTCTTCGAGCAGACGGTAGGCGATGTGGGCGTGGGCGAGCTCGTCCTGGACGATGCTGATCGCGGTGCCGAAGGCATTCAGGCTGGGCGCGTCCTGGGCGGCGCGGAAATAGGCTGGCGCGCTGATCAGCTCGGTATCGGCCGAGACGGTGAGGATGCGCTTGATGCCCTCCAGGTAGGTCGGCGACATGTGCTCGAGGCCTTCGACGAGTTTTCCCGACTTGATGCGCTGGAGCGTTGTGGCTTCAGTGTTCAGCTCAACTGCCATGCTCGTCGCCTCCTTCGTCCGCCGGGCTCGCGGTTGGCTCGGCGTCCCAGCGGTCCTCGCGCAAACCTTCAAAGTAGCTGCCGCACTGTCCGCAGCGGTACTGGCTGAGCAGTAGCTGCGACCCAAAGAGGGATACCAGTTCGGCGTCCGCCGCGCGGCAAAACGGGCACGAAATCGAGGCCGAAATTGGCACCGCCACCCCCCTCCCGCCGCCCTTCAGCATAACGGCGCGGCGTCACGGCAGCCGTCACGCGAACTCAAAACGGCGGCAATCTGGCCCATCAGCGCGCGACCTCAGGAATGTCGACAGTACACACGCGGGCAAGGGCGCGTTCAACGTAAACGCGGGCCATCTTCTTGCGCCAGGCGTAGTTCAGGTCGGTATTGTCGAGCGGCCGCGCGCCCTTGTACGCGTCGGCGGCAACAGCCGCGATCGCTTCGTAGGTGGGCCGCGTGCCGATGAGCGGCGCTGCCAGGTGCGACTGATCGACGGGCGACGAGCCGACCGCGCCGAGCACCAGGCGCGCCTCTTCGACAACACCGTCACCAAGTTTGACCGCGGCCGCAATGCCGAGGATGGGAAAGTCGAACGAGCCGCGGCGGCGCAGCTTTTCGTACGTCATCTGCCAGCCATCAAAGGCGGGAAACTCAACTGAGGCGACAATTTCGTCGGGTCGACGGGTGAGGTACAGGATGCCGTCGTCACGGAAGAAGTCACCCGCGGTGACGGTGCGTTCGCCGCGCGCACTGACCAGCCTCAACTCAGCCTGCAAGGCCACTGCGACCGGCGCCGTGTCGGAGCTGGATACGGCCCAACACCGCGGACTGTTTGGGGCGACCCAGCAGATCGCGCCGTCCTTCTTCATGCAGAAGTCGATGCTTTTGCGCCAGTGGTAGTTCTGGTCGTAGTAGGTGCAGCGGGTGTCGAGGCACAGGTTGCCGCCGAGCGTGCCCATGTGCCGCAGCGGTGGCGTCGAAACCAGTCCCGCCGCCGTGGCCAGCGCGGGCAAGCGCTCGCGCACCATCGAGTGGGTGGCTACCTCATGCAGCGAGGTCATCGCGCCTACATGCAACCTTCCGTCAAGCGCGTGGATGCCGCGCAAGCCCGTGGCCGAACGCAGGCCGATGACGATGGGCGGCTCCTGCTGGCGCCGCTTCATGTTCGGGAACAGATCCGTGCCGCCCGCAACCACCATCGCCTGGGGCCCGTGCTCGGCCAGCAGCGTCGTAGCCTCTTCGAGCGACCGCGGGGAAAAATAACGGAACTGCGGCAAACGGAGCATCAGGCCTCCGCTGCCTGTTCGGCCCAGGGCGGCGGCACCTTGATCAACCGCGGGAACGGGTAGCTCGGAATCTTCGTCGGCCCAACTCGCCCGGCCTTACCTTCATTGCGGGCTTCCAAGGCGCGCAGGACTTTGTCCGGCGTGATCGGCGTCTCGTCGATCCGCACCCCGACCGCGTCATACACCGCGTTGGCCACCGCCGGTATCACCGGCAGCAATGGCCCCTGGCCGACTTCCTTGGCCCCGAACGGTCCCTCGGGATCAACCGTCTCGACCAGAAATGTGTGAATCTCAGGCGTCTCGAACGTCGTCGGGCTCTTGTACTCCAGCATCGACGGGATGCGATGCACGCCCAAGACCCGCGGCCCGCGCTCGCCGCGGAACTCTTGCTCTTCCATCAGCACTTCGCCGAGGGCCATGTAAATGCTGCCTTCGACCTGCCCTTCGACGAGCACCGGATTCAGCGCCCGCCCAATGTCATGCGCCAGCCACACTTTTTCAACCGTCACCCAGCCCGTGCGCGGGTCGACGTCCACCTCGACCACCGCCGCCGAGTAGCTGTACGCCGGGCTCGGCCCAACGCCGGAGCCCTTGAACGGACCACCCAGCTTGGGCGGCTTGTAGCTGCCTGTCGCAGTCAGGGCGCCGTTGCGCGTTTCGGCCAGCTTCACCAGTTCGGCAAAACTCAGCTTGGGTCCTTGCCCGTCGCGACGCCACAGCGTGCCGCGGCGCAACACCAGCTCGTCGACGGGCACGTCCAACTCGTCGGCGGCGGCATTGACCAGCAGGGTGCGCAGCTGATTCGCCGCGCTGATGGCGGCATTACCGGCCATGAACGTCACCCGGCTCGAGTAGCTGCCCAGGTCGATCGGGGTCAGGTCAGTATCGGCCGAGATGAGATTGATCTGCTCGGGCCGCGCGCCGAGCGCCTCGGCCACGACCGTCGTCAGCATGGCGTTGGAGCCCTGGCCGATGTCGATCTGGCCGCAGGAGACGGTGACCACGCCGCTGCGGTCCAGGCGAATGTCGACCGAGCTGTGCGGCATGTCGTTCCAGTACAGCGGCAAACCCGCGCCGCACAGGTACGCGCCGACGGCGAAGCCGAGCCCCTTGCCGAAGGACTGTCGACCGTGACGCGCTTCAAAACTGGACTCGCGGCTGACGATATCGACGCACTCGCGCAGGCCGTTGCTGGTCACCCGCAGGTGATTGACCGTCTTTGAGTTCGGCTGGAGAAAATTCTTGCGGCGCAGCTCGAGTACCGGGATGCCCAGCCGTTCGGCGACCGCATCGAAGTGACATTCGAGCGCGTAGCGCGGCTGCGGCGTGCCGTGGCCGCGCTTCGGACCACACGGCGGCTTGTTCGTCAGCACGCGCAGGCCCTGCCAACGGTAGGCGGGGATGTGCTCGCACACCGCTTGCAGCGCGCCGGTGTAGTACAGCGACGCCGCCCCGTAGCTCATGTACGCGCCGCCGTCGACGAACGACTTGAAGTCCATGCCCGTGATGCAGCCGTCCCTGGTCCAGCCCGTTTTTACCCACATCAGCACCGGGTGGCGACCGCGATGGCAGTAGAAGACTTCTTCGCGATTCAACGCCGCCTTGATCGGTCGGCCGGTGAGCATCGCCAGCTTGGCCGCGGCTGCTTCGTGCTGGAACAGCTCGAGCTTGCCGCCGAAGCCACCGCCGACCGGCGGCGCGATCACGCGCACCTGGTCCTCGCGCAAACCCAGCGCTTTGGCCAGCTCCTTGTGCACGTAGTGCGGCGACTGCGTGCTCGTCCACAACGTCAGCTTCCCAGACGGGATCCACTCGGCCACACAGGCGTGCTGCTCGAGCGGCAAGTGCGTGTTGCCCTGGAAAAAGTAGGTGTCTTCGAAAACGTGATCGGCTTTATCGAGGGCGGCGTCGACGTCGCCGAACTCGAGCGCCGCGGCGCGGTGGGCGTTACCGAATTTGCCTTCGTGGATCGGCTCGCCAGCTCTTGTAAGTCCCTCTTCAATAGACAGGTAGGTCGGCAATTCCGCGTAGGCGACGTCGATCAGGTCGAGTGCGCGATCGGCGGTCTCCTCGTCGACGGCCGCCACCGCCGC
>WNFD01007757.1_pt1 | contig 11234 bp, 10 predicted proteins | sample 5400491 | NCBI WGS metagenome assembly WNFD01 (sample SAMN13153343, study PRJNA577476) | soil metagenome | isolation source: 120 cm saprolite under Douglas fir tree site 2 hole 2 replicate 2 | place: USA:California | collected 2015-04-18 | reverse complement strand
TACTGGGGGCCATTGATGGGGGCACGGCTTGGTTCACACCAGCGACGCGTCCGCAAATGGCTGGAATCATCGTGGGCTCGACGATTAAGGGACTAATTGCCGGAGTTGCGGCGGGCGTCTTTGCGCGCAAGGTGAGCTCGGTGCCGCTCGGAATCTTGTTCGGCTTGGCGGTCGGTTTTGCGCTCGCGTTTATAGTCGCGTATATGCAGCATGGCTATTACCTCGAGATCATCCTTCCCGGAAGCATCGTGGGAATAATCGTGGGATATGCCACACAGAAGTACGGCATGAAGTCGGCGACCGTGCGCTAGCGGCTGTTTTCAACTGTCCGGGACGGCATTTCGATTCGAGCCACTGTGCATGGCTCCCGGCCACGCGCCAGCAGGCTTACGAAGGACACCCGTGCTTCGCCGGCGCAGCCTGGGGATTCGGGCTCGAAACTTCGATGCACGCGCTTCGTCTGATGGGCGGCGGCCTCTTCGATGAATATCCCAAGCTCAGAGTGATTCTCGGCCACTTGGGCGAGGTGCTGCCGTTCGGCATCTGGCGCGTCGATCCTCGAATATCTAACGGGAGTTTACTGGGAATGGAGCAAAAAGAAACGTAAGTTCGTTATTTTGTGCGGCGTTACGGGTACGAGCAGAAGAAGCAGCGGAACCAGGTTAGGAAAGGGTAATACAAAATCGGTCGCGACCAAGATCGTAGAACTGCTTATAACGGAACAGGTTTCCAGGACTGCTGAACCTCTCACTCGAGCGCTGTCAGTAAACTACCGCTAAGGGAACGCTTGCCCCGAAAGCGAAGCGGCCGATGAGCCAGTATCTGCGTGAGAACTACTACACCACCACCGGCGGAAATTTCCGCAACCAGGCGGGATGCGACACGTATGAATTTGCATTTACCGTTGGTAGAGTTCGCTTCGTTCTAGAGGCGGAACAATTTCTGGGCGTTACGGTGGGCGATTTTCAGGCGGTCAGGTTCGCTGATGGCAGCCTGGTCGAACCAAGTGCTCGCATCGGCCACATCCTCGAAGGTGTAGTCCACGCCTCACTTCCTCCAGAGTTGCCACGATCTTTGCCGTCCCACGCACGCTTGATCGTACACCCGCCGACTCGGACCGATTTTCATTCCTATGGGTGGACCGCAGGTCCATGCGAAACTCTTCCATAATGGATGAAGACGATCACTCATGGATTTCCGAGGGCGCGTCGGGCCTTGGCATAGTCGCCAGTGCGGCTAGTCCAATTACTTGCCAACGTCCCGACCGCCCAGAACAGCGCAACCAGAAAAAAGAGCTTGCTCCACGGGACACGCGAACGCCAGGCCCAGAGTGCGCCCAGGGTTGGGACAACGGCGGAACACGTCACTCCTGCAGACCACATAATGGCTCTGGCAATCGGGCTGGCCTTTTGCATAGAGGCCTTCTCCGTCTGCACTCCAAAGAAAGGAAGATGTTCGAACAACCAACGGAGTGGCGCAGGCCAGCCTTCTGGATTCCCGGTCCCACCGACCGTGTAGAAAGCGAAGCGAATGCCAAGCATTCGTCCGACCACCCAGTGAGCAATGGCATGGCAGCAAAAATAGAGGAGAACATATCCCACAACCATGGCGAACACGGCAGCTAAGACCGAATGTGCGGATCGCGCCGCAATGAGAGCAAGATAAGCGGCTACAAGCCCGGCAATCTGCACCGAATTCCCAACTACGATCGAAAGGCGGCCAAAGATTTTGCGTCTCAGAAACAAGTTTGACCCATGCATATGTGCAATCCACTGCCGGAGCCGCGATTATAGAATCAGTGTTTCGCCACCTACTATTTCTGTCATCGCAGCTCGGAGTGGTTTCCCCCGTAAAATCGGCAACCCGTACATGTGGCAACCCTGATTTCGCGGATCCGACGATTTGGACCGCCAGTCGCCAAGCCGGAATGCGTAATGGCGCGCTTCGAGTCTTCTGGAACTACTCCCGCGTTGCCCGTGATCCAGGCGCAATCCCGAGGGGCGGCTCCAGGAAGCTAGCACACTCCCGACAAAGTTCTCAAACCAGGAACGATTGTATGAACTCTTTTGTGCCAGAGGGCCCTGTCATTCGTAGGGTAACCGGCCCCATCCCGGATCGGCCGCTAGCTCAAACCTCAGGAACGGACAGCACTCTCGCTCTGCCACTATCAATTCGGCTGCGGGTGCAATCCCTTTCTTGTCACCGGGGATTCGGAGCAGGTAACCGTCAAAGACTTCCTCAGTCGTGACGAGAGCAGACTTGAACTGAGCAAGAAGGGGTGCTTCCCGGTTGCGCATCGCTTCGTCAGACAAGCAACAGGGAATTTCTTCAGCCGTGTCATTACCTTTCTCTTAGATTCTGAATCAGCCACCAGCGTCGCACTGCAACCCCAGCCCAGATGAACTCAACAACTCCGAACGGCCAAGCTCCTTGCAGGAAGCCATATGCGGATCCTAGCAAGCACGAAGAGGCGAATGCCAAAATGAACCACGGACTACGCTTCTCCAATGCATAGAAAATCAGCATTGCGGTCACTGCTAGCAGGCCGAAAATTGTGAGTGGAGTCACCTAGCTTAATTTCCAACTTTGTCGGGCAATAGCTTGGCGATTCATCATCAGCGACTGCCGCTCATTGCTGATAGCCGTTGACGAACATCACCTGCTACATCTAGAACCGCGCCGCCGAAGAACGCAGGCGCGGCACCCCAGTGGATATCTCTTGGGTAAAGTGCAGCGACATCCCAGATAATGCCATTGCGCTGACAACAGTTTTGGGAGCTGGAAAGCTGTTGCTGCAGTTCTTTGGCGACGAGATGGTCTTTGTCCCAGAACTGCACAGCTCGTGGATCTGAGATGCGTGATTGCACTCTCCCTCTTGGTCGTGACCAGTCAGTGGGCAGCATCGGTTCCCATACAACAAGAACGCGGAGTCGTACCGACGGATTCTGCTTCAATATCTTTTCGATCGCGGAGGACCCCCGCAAACAGTAAGCTCAAGTTGGTGAGAGCAGCAGCACCAAGCGATTGCGATCAGCCGCATCGTTGAACTCCCGTCTAAACTGGTCGAGATTGTTGGCAGTAAGCGATGTGAGTGGTGGCTGGCCATTCGGTGGTGCACCCCGGAAGTACCATAACACTAGGCACGCCAGAGCGACCACGATAAACAAGGGCACGTATTTCATCTTCACACGCATACAATCACCAGCCTGCTACCAAGCTCGCGATGACTTGGGGGAAAAGAACAATCAGGAGAACCAGCGCAGCAGCCATCCAGAACAGCGCGATGCTGAATGGGCTGCCCTTCCTGCATTGATTTCGGCCACGGTACAGCTGCAGAAATCCGACAACCAAGAGGCCGAAAGCTCCGACGAGTAGCCAAGGTCGCGCCGCCTGCAATCTGACGCTTGCTCCTGCCAATCCAACTGCCCCGAGAAAACCGAACGGCAAGCAACAAGCGAGAGTCGAAAGAGCAGCGATAACAGCTGCGACGGGAGTGGCTCGTTCGGCGACTCTCATTGCGCCTTCCCTTTCCTTCGCCCTTGATAGAGCCACCAGAAGCATTGCCTCTGATGGAATACCGCTGCTATTCGCGTATAAGCGACAAGCGAGGCCAGGTGTTTTCGTCTCGCTTGGTTCAACATCGGTGCCATTCACACGAATGGTCGGTGAACCGGGAAACCGCAGAGTCTTAGCTTCGGCTTCGCTGTTGACAGGCACTCTTTCAATGTCCGCCCGTAACGATTCGGACAGCAACACCTTCTCGACGCGTTCGACGGCGGGTTGATAATTGGGGCAACCCGGAACATAAAGAACTTCAATTCTCATTTCGTGGCTACCTCTTCAAGGACAGGGCGCACGCGCAAGCTGTGTGTCGCTGCCGACGTTTCAATTCTTTGTTGCATCTGTGTAAATCGGACACAAGCTCAGCTTCGAGCCCGCTGAAGCTCGTGCAGCTTGCCACGAATGTCTGCGCCCTTATGCTTCACCCGCGCGCCAGTGCTCCCATCACGAGCAGTTTCTTGCCATCTTTGCTGGGCAGAGGCGAGGAGAAGCTCATTGGCCCCGAGGTTAGCTGGACGGGTTGGGCGCTGGATTTTCCAAACCACTTTCCCTTTTCGGCAAGAGCCCATACATTGCCTCCTGATCCGAAAACGAAATATTTCCCGTGTGTGGTCCATTTGCCGCAACATTCCACCGGAGGAGTACGCCAACCGGGCAACAAGGGATGCAGGTTCGTCCCGTCCACAGAAACCTGCCAAAGCGAGCCTTGTGTAGAGGTAAAGCCCCCAACTCTGAATCGAATCAGCGACCCGTCCGGCGACCACGCAGGGTCATAAACTAGATCGGGCAAAGAGATCAGCTTGTGAGATTCGGCGCCATCACTCTTTGCCGTGAATAGGTCCTTGCCGTGGGAGTAAGCAATCATTCGACCGTCAGGGGAGTAGGCGGCGGCCTGTCCCGCGGTCTCGCCCAGTTTGCGAGCCGACCCACCCAGCACAGGTACTCCCCAAAGCGGTCCACGGAATGCCGTCTGGCCCACTTCGTCCGCGACGAGCAGGCTTGCCCCGTCGGGGGAAACAGCAAGCAAGAACATGGTGGGGGCGGGAACTTGGACGTGCGCCACCTCTCCACCGGAGGCGGATACCTGCGCAATGACCGGTCCCTCGGAAGTAATGTCGGCAAAATAAAGCCGTGCTCCGTCTGTCCCAACGAGATACTTTGGATTACCGTCGTGAGTGACAGGGACGTATCCCGACACGGTGGGCAGCAATGCGATGACAACCAGAGCGAAGCCACCGAGAGTGAGTGCCTGCCTTTTCCATGGAGGGCGCGCGGGCTTGGGGACCACCGTCGCACCCGAAAGACGGTCTGTCCTTGTCACTGCTGAAAATTCAGAGCTCGCTGCAGCTGCAGATATGGTGGCAGCAGATCGCCCCGAATCCGTGTCCCGCTTCAGGCGTTGCAGGTCGGCCCTGATCTCCGCCGCGCCTTGATAGCGCAGATTTCGATCTTTCTCCAGAGCCTTGTTGATAATCCGCTCAAGTTCGGCTGGCACAGAAGGATTCAGTCGAACGGCGGGTGCTGGCGCTGCATCCAGGATGGTTTTGAATACCTCCGCGGAACTGCCCGCATGAAACGAGAGCGCGCTGGTCGCCATCTCGTAGAGCACCGCACCGAAAGAGAACAAATCGCTGCGCGCGTCCAGTCCTTTGCCGCGAGCTTGCTCTGGTGACATGTAGGCGATAGTGCCGAGCGTAGAGCCAGGACTGGTAAGATGTTGTTCATCGATCGCGGCTATCATCGTGTTCGCCGATCCAACCTGGCTGGAAGAACTAGCGGGTGCGACCTTGGCCAGCCCGAAATCCAGCACCTTGGCGTGCCCGCGCTTGGTGACAAAGATGTTGGCGGGCTTGATGTCGCGGTGGACGATACCTTGAGAATGCGCAGCGTCCAATCCGTCGGCAATCTCAATGGCCAGCGCGAGCACAGTTTCGTTATCTAACGGCTTTCCCGCAATGAGATGCTTCAGTGTCACCCCGTCCAGAAACTCCATGGCAATGAACGACTGCTCACCGTGCTTGCCGATTTCGTAGATGGTACAAATATTGGGATGATTGAGAGCCGACGCCGCACGGGCTTCGCGGCGGAAGCGTTCTAGTGCTTGCGGGTCTCGCGACAGTTCGTCAGGCAGAAACTTCAATGCGACAAAGCGACCAAGCTCGGTGTCCTCGGCCTTGTAGACGACACCCATCCCTCCACCGCCCAACTTTTCGACAATGCGGTAGTGCGAGATGGTCTGGTCGATCACTTAAAGAGATGCCCCGCTTTTCGGTCGCCTCATCTTACGGACGCGGCAGCGGCCCGTCAACGAATGGCAGCTCTGACATGAGCTTGTCGAACCCAGAACGCCTGTCTTATAACGGGCCATGTTTTGGAGTGGCATATTCAGCATTTCGATTCGGCAAGACGGACAACTCCCGGTTTGTCGGCAACCTTTCCCTAATCGGTAAGGTAAGGTTTGCCCGTCACTCTGGCACAATTCCGGCAAACCCCTTGGTTGTAGAATCGCGGTGCGCCCTTTTTTATTCTGGAACTCTGGCAATCGTAAGCGTGTCGATGAAATATACGGCATCGAATGCGAGGCGTGGCGAAACAATCATGTGATCGAAGATATTTGCATGCATCGGCATCGGTTCTGAAAGCCACTTGGAGACAGCCGTGTTGCCTGCGGAAGCGCGAAGATCGATAAGGAACCGCGGAGCAGCCAATTGAGAGAGGGCATCGTCGAAGCTTGCAGGATTCTTTTCCATCGGAGGAAGACTACCTGACGTTGACGCCGCTGTTCCGCCAATGATGACGACGTCTGATCCGAGCGCAGACCGCAAAAACTGTCCGGTGGACGAAGAGGGATGACGAAATTTCGCCCATGGGCCTCCCTGGAGCATTGAGTTCATCACATGCATATTGTGGGCAAATACAAGGATGCGCCCCTTGGCACCCTCTTGCTCGAGCAGCCAGCGAACGTTGTCCGCCATGGCTTCATTTCGCGCGCTTACCATGGCGTCGCCGTCGGCCGGAATGCCAGGCGAAGGGGACGGGGATATCGCCAACATATGATTAAGCTGTTGCGCGACAACTACATCGTGTTGCGCACGCTGGTAGTCTTCTTGGCCGCCGTTCGCTAGCAGGGCTGACTTCTTCTGATCCAGAACAGTTCTGATCTCATTGAGCAACGACGCAAGTTCAGTCTTATCAGCTGTCGTCAAAGACGAATACCCCTCGAAAACCGTGTGAGGTGAGGCGCGAACCTTGCAGAGATCCGATTTGCGGTGGCCGAGTCAACCCGCTCCAGCGTTTTGATTGCGTCGTCGATCGACCGTCGAGCATTGGGAAATTCTCCATTGTCACCTCCGGTCAGATCCATTCCGACGAAGTGGATTTTGTGCGGATGGGCCCGATTCAGGTTATAGTTCCGCAGCCATTGGACCAGTTCCTGGTTTTCCTCGAAGTGGCCGAAACCCCAGCTCATGTTGTTACTCGTCACTGTTCTGCAATCGCCAGGGCCGCCCTGTATATACGCATCGATGAAATAAGCCTCAGTGAAGCCTGTTTCCAGCGCGACCGCGGTAAAGCCAGATCGCTCCACGAGGAACTTAATCAGTCGATTTCGAAACTCCAATGGCTCATGTGCGCCATGGGTGGGTTCGCCAAGTGCCACCACTCGACTATTGCCGATGAGCTTGCGAAGCGGCACAAGATCGTTGCCGTCGCTCCGCAATTCGAGCGTTTGGATTGGGATGATTCGTGGTGAAGCCCACTTGGCGAACGCGTCGTGTGACTGGGCGTACATAATAGGCGTGATTCCGACCATCAGCCAGGTCCACAGGGCGACTAACCAAACCGACGGCTTGCGGCGTGTCTCGGTCAAAATCATGCCAATTCCTCAAAAAGGAAAGATTACACCATATGGGTTGGTTCACCAGAATTACGGCCATAGGCTCTTGAGAGACAGTGGGCGCTATCTTACTTTCCACAGCTCCTTTTGGAATTACGCTACCCAGGGCATCGCTACGAGACCGCCGACCAAGGCGGATCCGATCAAGTATCGAAGAACTCTCTTCTATTTATCAATTGCAGCCCGGTCTCTCGGGCGCGGGCCGAAAGTGTTCATATAGGATGTGTAGTCGGCAAACCTTCCCTTACCGGGATTATGGAAGAGCCCGTTACTCGCCAAGTGAGACATCTCGCAGGGACTGTAAAGCCAAGCAGGAAGAAGGAAGATAGAATCCGGCTTACTCCGGCAATCCGAGCCGGCGCATCATATCGGCGTAGCGGCGATCGGAACGGATCGGGTCCAGGGTTGGGTAGCGGATGCAGAGCGCCAGTTCAATTTCCTGGGCGGAAAACGCTTTGTCCAGGTATTCGAACGCCTTATTTCGCTCACCCGTGGCCGACATGGCCAGGGCCACCCAGGTCATCGAGTCCGGTTTGGAGAGTCCGGCCTGCGCCAGATCACGGTAACCTTTGGCGTCCGGGCTCGACGATCCCGGTATAGGAATGAACTTATGCAACTCACTTACCGCATTCGCGAAATCGCCAGTCGCAGCATACAACTGCGCCAGCTTGTGATGGGCGGGTCTGAAATTCGGATCCCGCTCCAGAGTCTTCTGGAACTGAGCGAGCGCCTCCGGAAAGCGATGTGCATCCATCAACGTAGTGGCGTAATTCGTGTTCATGATGGGAGAAAGGGGGTCGAGCGACAGCGCTAGACGGAATTCCTCGAGCGCCTGGTCGAATCGCTTTTCAGGAACGAGAAAGGTAAAGCCGTAGAAATAGTGCGCTGCAGCGCTGTTGGGGTTTAACTCGATGGCGCGTCGATATTCTTTCTCAGCGTCTTGCCATTTCAAGGCGAAAGTCAGCGCATTCGCCCGCGCCGTATGTGCCTCTGGCAAGGAATCATCCAATTCGAGCGCCTTGCGTGTGGCTTCGTCGGCAAGCAATCCCGCTTGCCGGGAGGTTATGCCAGCCCCGTAGCTCGGGATAACGTTGTAAGTATCACCCAACCCGGTATAAGCAAGAGCGTAATTCGGATCGGCGGCAATCGCCTGCTGGAATAAATCGATGCTCTTCTTCAAACCCTCCGGGGTGCGTCCGTACCAGAGTTGCCGCCCTTCCAGATATAGCCGGTAGGCCTCCGGATTCGTAGTCCCAGCGCTACCCAATCGCCGCTGCTCCTCGCCGCTCACCTGCGCTCGCAGGCGTTTCGAAACGTCGCGGGTGATGTCGCTCTGCAACTGGGTGATGTCGGCGGCTTTGCGCGCGTAATGCGAGCCCCAAAGCTCACTGCCGTCCGAAGTGTTGACCAGGTCGGCCTGCACTCCTACTTCCTCCCCGTGTTGGGTAATGCTTCCCATCAGGACGGCATTGACTTGAAGCTGTTGCCCGATTTTCTGCGGGTCTTGCTGGTTCCCCTTGAAGCGGAAGACGCTGCTTCGCGCCATGACTTTGAGATCGGGCAACTGCGACAGCGTGCTAATCAGACTTTCGGTCAGCCCGTCGCCGAGGTATTCATTGTTGGGGTCGGAGGTCGCGTTGACAAAGGGCAGCACCGCGATCGAGTCAATCTTTTTATTTCCTACCTTGACACGCAGTAAGTACAGCGCGGTGGCCGCCCCCGCAACGACCAGAATCGCAGCCACACTAAGTGCCAGGAGCTTTCGGGATGGGGCCGGCGCTAGCGCAGGAATTGCACCCGAAGTTCGAGTACCTGAGTCTACGGTCGTTGATGCGTTAGTAGCCGGTGTGTTAATAGCCGTCGAGCGCCCCGAGTCCAGGTCCCTCTTCAGCCGTGTCAGGTCTGAGCGCAAATCCGCCGCGCTCTGGTAGCGGAGATTCCGATCCTTCTCGAGAGCCTTGCTGACGATGCGCTCCAATTCCACGGGTACATCCGGATTGAGCCGGGCTGCCGGCGTCGGCGTTGCATCCAGAATTGCCTTGAAGATCTCCGCCGAACTCTGGCCCCGATACGGCAACGCACCCGTCGCCATTTCGTAGAGCACCGCACCGAAAGAGAACAAATCGCTGCGCGCGTCCAACTCTCGCGCTTTCGCCTGCTCGGGTGACATGTAAGCTACCGTGCCCAGCGCCGAGCCAGCGCTGGTCAATTGCTGCTGATCCAGGCTGCGCGTCTGCGTGTTATCGGAACTGCTGGCAGAGCCGACCGTCTGCACCTTGGCCAAACCGAAATCTAGAATCTTGGCGTGTCCACGTTCGGTGACAAAAATATTCGCAGGCTTGATGTCGCGATGCACGATCCCCTTCGCATGCGCCGCGTCCAGCGCATCGGCAACCTCGATGGCTAGAGAAACCAGCGTCTCATTGTCGAGTGGCCGTCCTGCGATGCTGTGCTTCAGGGTCCGGCCGTCGAGAAACTCCATCGCGATGTAAGACTGCTCGTCACCCCTGCCGATTTCGTAAATGGTGCAGATGTTGGGATGGTTCAGCGCCGAAGCGGCGCGGGCCTCTCGCCGGAACCGCTCCAGAGCCTGCGGATCGCGCGCCAGCTCCTCGGGCAGAAACTTCAGCGCGACAAACCTTCCCAACTCGGTGTCTTCGGCCTTGTAGACGACACCCATCCCTCCGCCGCCGAGTTTTTCGATGATGTGGTAGTGCGAAATGGTCTGGCCGATCATGGGTGAGAGGAAGGGTTTGAAGTCGCCCTATCTTAAGGAGGCGGAAGGGGTGAGTCAACGACTCATGGTCCTGACATGGTAATGCCGGCCCGAACTCTTTGGCTTCAGGGTAACCTTTGGGACTTCGAGATAATTCCGGTTTGTCGGCAAACCTTACCTTACCGGATTACGGAAGAGTTTCGCATGGGCCTGGGGCCCACCCATAGAGATGAAAATTGAGCCGAGTCGCGTGTACGATCAGGCGGGCGTGGACGGCAAAGATCGGGCAACCCTGGATGAAGTGAGACCGTGGAAGAGTTTGGTCTGGGACGCGTGTTGTGAACCAATCTGGGTTGCGCCGTCCGTCCGAGTGGGAAGGGTGGTAGCACGTGACGGTGTTTAATTTTGAGCGCGCGTTCTGCCGGTTCCACGCCGGGAGGAAGCAATGTCCTACAAGATCGCAGGAATTGACATACACAAGAAAGTGCTGATGGTGGTAGTGATCGATGCGAGTATGCCGGAGTCGAAGCCAGAACGGCGACGATTTGCCACCATGCCGAGTGACCTACGCCGATTATTAACTTGGCTGCGAGAGCAGGGGGTGGAGGAAGCAGTGATGGAATCCACGGCCCAATACTGGCGATCGGTCTGGTTGGAGTTGGAGCCCTACATGCGTTTGCAGTTGGCGCAGGCATTCTCCAACCGTGCCCCGCGGGGGCGCAAGCATGACTTCAAGGATGCCGAGCGGATGGTACGGCGGCTGATCGCAAACGAGTTGATCTTGAGTTTTGTCCCCGATGGGGAACAGCGCAGTTGGCGGAACCTGACGCGGATGAAACTGCAGCTCACGCGCGACCGGGTACGGCTGCAGAGTCAGATGGAGTGTCTGCTGGAAGAGATGCGCATCAAACTGTCCATTGTGGTCAGCGATTTGCTGGGAGCCAGTGGGCTTCGCATCCTGCATGCTTTGGCCGAAGGTGAGACCAACCCGAAGCAATTGGCGCTATTGGGAGACGATCGGTTGAAGTGTAGCGAAGAGCAACTGGTGGACGCGTTGACGGG
>WNFD01006985.1_pt1 | contig 11234 bp, 9 predicted proteins | sample 5400491 | NCBI WGS metagenome assembly WNFD01 (sample SAMN13153343, study PRJNA577476) | soil metagenome | isolation source: 120 cm saprolite under Douglas fir tree site 2 hole 2 replicate 2 | place: USA:California | collected 2015-04-18 | reverse complement strand
TATGCAGCGCAGATTGCTGCCCAATTGGGGGCAGATGTCATCAAAGTGAAGCTGCCAGGCGAAAAGGTGGAACTGCCAGAGGCACAGAAGGTTTACCAGAAGTACGAGATCCCCATCTCAACCCTGGCCGACCGTGTCCATCACGTCGTTCAGAGCTCCTTTGCAGGCCGCCGTATCGTCATTTTCTCTGGTGGAGTTTCTGTTGCCGATGAACAGTTCTACACCGAGGTCCGTGCTGTTCGTGATGGTGGCGGGTTCGGCTCGATCATAGGCCGTAACTCGTTCCAGCGCAAGAAGCCAGACGCCCTGAAATTCCTCGATACCATAATGGGTATTTACGAGGGGTCCATCCAGTAGGGAGAAAATTCCATGCCGGTATTACGCGGACTCACCCTCGATGACCTCTGGACCTTCAAATGGATGGGTAACATTGCTCTTTCGCCGGATGGTCGACGCGTTGCTTTTGTCATGCATGGTAGCGATAAGACAAAGAATGACCGGCAAAGCGCCATCTACCTGCTCCACCTCGACGAACAGGGGCATGCCATGGATGAAGCCCGCCAGTTGACCAGCGGGGTGAAAAACGACTCCTATCCCGTCTGGTCACCCGACAGCAGGCGTTTGCTGTTTATCTCTGATCGCGAAGAGGAAAAGGGGCAGCTCTGGCTCATCGATACCGGTGGCGGCGAGGCGCGCAAACTGACCAGTATGCTGAATGGCGTGAGCGAAGCAGCTTGGTCACACGACGGCCAATGGATCGCCTTTACCGCTGTGGTTTCGGCCAAAGATGACGATGAGACGTTGACAGGACGCAAGCCGCTTAACGCCGACGAAAAGAAGAAGCGCGAGGAAGAGGATCGTATCCGCGATCATACCATCACGACCATCTGGTATCGTCTTGATGGGCGTGGCATCTTTGAGAAGTTCAGCCAGCTTTTTGTGATGCCAGCCCCTGGTGATGGCCCGGTCAATCCCGCTGCCATTCGTCGCCTCACCTCTGGCGATTTTGACCACGCGCTGCCATCGTGGACGCCCGATAGCAGCGAGATCAGTGTTTTGTGCAATCGTGCTGATGATCGGGATCGCTCGTTCATCAATGATCTGTGGGTGGTCTCTCGCGAAACCGGTGAGACTCGTCGCCTGAGCAATGGCACGCTGGAGATAGGAACATATGCCTGGTCACCTGATGGCCGCCACGCTGTCATCGTGGGTTCGCAGGATATACGTATTGAGGGCAGTAGCAATACCCATCTCTACCTGCTTTCTCGTGCCGGAGGGAGCATCGAGGACCTGACGGCAGATATTGATAATCATGCCACCACAGCTGCTTTTGCAGGATACGGTATGCCTGGCCCTTACATCCCACAGTGGAGTGCAGATGGAGAGCTGGTCTATTTCCTGGTGACAGAGCAGGGATGTGTCAATGTCTATTGCCTGGATGTAGCGCAAATGAAAGCGATCCCACTGACAGGCGGTGAGCAATTGACCTTCTTCCTGGCGCTCTTGCCCGGCGAACAAGGACTACTACTGGCGCAGGGAAGACCATTACAATTATGGGAACTGCACCTGCTGCCTCTTCCTGTTCTGGGTACAAGCGAGCCAACGCGCCTTACGTACCTGTATAAGCACCAGGTGGACGGAATTGCCTTGAGCGAACCAGAGCGTATCCATTATAAGGGAGCAAATCGCGATGAGATCGAGGGCTGGCTTATACGCCCTATTGGAGCACGGGAAGGAGTGCGTTATCCTCTCGCCGTCAGGATTCATGGTGGGCCACAATCGGCCTTTGGCGCGGGCCTGAATCCCTACCACCAGTATCTTGCCGCTCAGGGGTTCGCGGTCTTCTATTGTAATCCCCATGGCAGCACAGGCCACGGACAGGCATTCATGCGCGAGGTCGAAGGTGATTGGGGTGGCTGGGACTACCAGGATATCATGCTGGGCATCGATGAATGCGTTGCGCGAGGCGTAGCCGACCCGGAGCGGCTGGTTGTCTCGGGCTATAGCTATGGCGGCTACATGTCCATGTTCATCATCGGGCAGACCGATCGTTTCAAGGCCGCTGTGCCGATGGCAGGCGTCTCCAACCTCGCCAGCTTCATCGGAACTTCAGATATAGGCTTTTGGCAAGTATTACAGGCCAAGGGCTATCCCTGGGACCCTGAACGCGCAGCCTACTACCGGGAACGTTCACCACTGAACTACGCGAGTCGCGTCACCACACCCACGCTCTTCATACATCCTGAGAATGACCTGCGCTGTCCCATCGAGCAGACCGAGCAATTCTATATGGCTTTGAAGATGATGGGCAAAGTTCCTGTAGAGTTCGTGCGTACCCCCAGCTCGTGGCACGTTGGGACGTCCAAACCCAGCCAGTACCTGACCTACTGGGAGAAGATGGTAGCCTGGTTCCTCAAGTATGTGGAGATTCGAGCGGAGGAGTATGAGTAGAGGGTTGCCTTGAAAGGACGTTACTCATAATCAGGTAAAACCAGGGTGAAATTACAAGTCATAGAGTAGTTCACGCAAGTGAGTTAGCTTCAACCTGACCGGATCATGAGGGTTGTCGCATTGTACAATATTATTTGTCCGCCCTAAAGCGGGGTTTTGTGGCTAAAAGGTTACTGGTAGGTTCTTTCGTTCATAGCAATCTGAGAATTATACGCCTGATTAGCACTACAAGAAGGACTGCTATAACAAATGCCTGGAAAGCCTGGAGGACTACTTTTAGCGATTTCTCTCTTATCCCACAATACCAGATTGGCAATTACTACGTGGATTTTGCTCATATCCCTACAAAAACAGTCATTGAGCTTGATGGTAAACCTTACCATACTGCTCCTCATCAGATAGCCAGGGATGAGGTGAGGCAGAAATATATTGAACGACAAGGATGGCGCTTTCTCAGGTTCGAGGGAAAGGACATTTATTATCATGTTGATAGGTGCGTCATTGAGACCCTGTATTTTTTATCTCAGGTACGGGGAGACTTGATTGAAGATGCTCAATATCAATGGTGGTCATCGCCTTCAGCTCGTCTGTTAACCCGGCTGAAAAAAAAGAATGATAAACTGATAGTTGATGTTCCTTAGATTTATTTTTATGGGACTATGCACACTTTTATCTTCCGCTTGACAGCCAATAGTACCAGTAGCAGGTCATATCTTGTGTCAACATGGTATCATAGCCTGGCATGGCATTTTAGCCAAACAATAGAGACGAGAGAGAGATTTTATGGTTGCCGAAGCAGAAGAGAAATATCCCTTACATGGCTTTCTACAATACCGGCTTCTCGAAGATGTATATGAGTTTAACAAGAAACATGACCAGTATCCAGCCAAAGTGATCCTCAACCCGAAAAATAATGATGTTGGGAGTACATCCTTCATACCGTTCCCCACAAATCGCCCTCCGGCTATAGAGCCTTTACCATCTAATAATGACATCAAAGGTTCCACTGCCCATGGATATAACGTAGATATTGAGTATGATGAAGAAGTTGATGAAAAGACTCTCATATGTAGAGGATTCGCAAAGATTTCGTAAGAAGTAGGAAAGCTATAATAAAGTGCTGTCTTCCTGGGTGGGAAGACAGCACGAAAAAGCGGGTAGATGAGGTGGTGTCTAGCTTTTCAGTTGCGGTAAACTGTTTCATGGAGATGCTTTCTTTCTAGCAGATCCGGTACGTTTCGTACAAAAGCCGCAAGCGGGAAGCACTGTCCTAAAGCCTGAAACTCCGCCGTTTGTAGGACATCTTTCGGGCACCTTGACTAGTCAGGTGTGGCGAGCAAGAGTATCATTCTCCCCTGAAGGCTCATGATCGTGTAATTTCATGTCTCTTTTTGCGAGTGTTTTAATGGTTCTGGCAGGGTTTAGGCAATGTGCATCCACGAGGGAACACGGGCATTATAGTGTGCGATGTAGGCGGCGCGGTCCTCTGCTGGCATTTCGGCAAGCGCTTCTTTGAGGCGGCGGCGTCTATCCTGGAAGTTGCCCGGCTCTTTTGATGAGGGGTGCGCATTAGTAAAGATCGTCTTCCCACAGAGGACGTTTCGCTTTTTGAATGGCTCCGGGGCGTTTGCCTGGAAGTCTGCGATGAGTTCTGCGCTGGCATGAGGGACGATACACCAGGGTTCAGGAAGTACATACACGCTCTCCTGTGCCCAAGCTGGTACAGTGAGTCCGTAGCGCAAGGCTAAGTATTCAGCAGATCCAGCGCAAAAGGCTGCCCACTGGCGCTCCTGCTCAGTCGTATGCTCCGCTAGCTCAAGTGACTCGTCTAGCAACTCCTGGCGCTTCTCAATGTCATACAGGAAGAAAGAGTTCATAAAGTCGCCGATAGCAACCCTGAATTCTTCCCCGCGGCTTAATGCTTGATAGGCCTGTGCAAGGGTTTGAGTCTCGAATCGCACTGCCTGCGCTCCTCTATGTGAGTGATGATCATTCTTGTGAGTAGTATACCACATAGAGGAAGCGCGCTATCTCTTCTTTCCGAACAGCTCGTCAAGCGTTTTTGGCAGATCATAGGTGCGCTGGAGAAGAGGATCAGGGAAGAAGCGGTTGACTACCCATTCTGCCTGGATGCGACTTTCGACATGGAGCAATTGACGAAGCGTGGCGATTAATATACTGTAAATTATTTCATTCTATGGAATTCTGATATTTACACACTACCTCACTCCCTTGACCTGCCGAATAACCAGTGTACCTAGTCCAAAGTACACAATGGTCACGGCAAACAACGTTGTGTAACCGATATGGTTGGGGAAACCACGTAAGAGTTGCAGCAGTATACCACCGATGGTAATGCCGACGACCTGGGGTAGAATACCCATCGCCGACCAGATACCCAGAAATTTCCCTGCCTCATTGGTCGGTGGCAATGCATCGGCTGTCAGCGCCCAGTCGACACTGGTATATGCTCCATAGCCGATGCCGAAGAATGCTCCTGCGATGAGCGCGCCGTATTGACTCTGGAAGATGATGAAGACCAGGCAGACGACCGTCATCACCGCGCCGGAAAGGTAGACCAACCCTTTACGCCCCCAGTGGTCGGAGGCCCAGCCTGCAATAATTGATGTTGGTAGTGCCGTGAGAAGGAGTATGGGGAGGAAAAGCGTGCCGGCGAACTTTTCGCCAGAGAAGGCCCCGTTGAGAATAATAGTTTTCACGCCTGGCCCGCCCAATACGTCATCGAAGTAGTACTGGAGGAAGTAGAAGATACCCCAGATTCCCATCATTATGAGGAGACGTGCCAGCAGTACCCATGAGAGATCGGGATACCTGCTGGGTTTGAAGAAGAAATTTTTCAGAATTGGAGTGATCTGGAATGGCCTGTCTTCTCGTAATGCTAAAGGGGTCTCTTTGACGGTCAGGATCGTATAGGCAACGAAAACAACTTGCACAACGGCAATGATCAAGAAAATCTGTACAATCTCATTGCGATACAAGGGTAACGCGTCGTTCTTGTTGACGATAATACCAGCGACTACAGAGCCAACAATCGTGCCGAGCAACGTAAAGAGACCATTGAAGCCGGCGGTCACTCCACGCTGTTGCGTAGGTACGTTGTCTGCGATGATCGCGCTCCACGGGGAGTTCGCCAGGTTATTGCTGAACTGCAAGAGCAGGAACAAGAGTGCAAGCATGAATAGAAGGATGCCGGAAGGAAGTGCAGGTGAGAAGGCAAAAGCAATGAGTACGATGACGTTAAGTATGGTGCCAATGATCATGAAAGGGCGACGACGTCCCATGCGGAACGTAGCGTAATCGGAGATGGCGCCAACAAGTGGGTTGACAACGACCGCCACAAGGGTCCCCCAGGCGACAACTAATGTGAGATTGATATCCTTGTGGGCATCTCCAAGAAACTTTGCCACCATACTGGGTATGACGATAGCGAGCAATGCCTGCCAATGAAAGTTGTTTGCGACCCAAAACACGTTGATGTTGATCTGGTCGAAGAGGGAAACGCGTCGCTTTGTTGCGGCGGCTGGTGGACTGACAGCTAGCCCACCTGGGTTATCAATAGTAGCCATAAGGTGCTAAACCCCTCTCTTGAACGCTGGGACATCATGGCTCTCGCCTCAATGTAGGCTTGTGCTCATTATACCGGAGGGGTAGTATTTATGACAAGATGGCATCTGACCCATATTTCTGCAACCGGACGCTTGAAAAGCTCGATTTTCAATCGCGCACTTTTATTACGGATACACTGGCAATGAAATCCGGTATTGACAGTTCGTTCAGATTTTTGTACTATGAACTTGTACATACAGGATATACCGTCATACTAATTAAATTATCATGCATTAGTTTCTTTACGCGCCCGAGGTACAAAATGCAACAAGAACAGATAATACTCCCTTCAGGAGTCAGCGTACGAGACCCCGCCGGAGACCGCTACATGATCGAGACCCTGCTTGGTGAGGGCGGGTCCGGTGCGGTCTACCTGGTGCGAGATCAGAGTCCCTACCCCAAGCGCTTTGCGCTCAAAGAAGTGATCAACCCGGATAAACACGACCGGGAACGCTTCACCTTTGAAGGGCAGGTGCTCTGGCGCCTGGAGCATCGAGCCTTACCGCGTGTCTACCGCGTGTTTGAAAACGATAAGCTGAGGCGAGTCTACATGCTCATGGATTACATCGAGGGACCCAACCTGGAGGTGTTACAGAAGGAGCAGCCCGAGCAGCGCTTCCCCTTGGCGCTGTCCCTGGCTCTGTTAGCTCCGATCATCGATGCGCTGAACTACCTGCATCACCAGGACCCCCCGATCATTCACCGCGACGTCAAACCGGCCAACATTATTGTGCCCATGAAGGGCGAGGGCGCCGTGCTGGTCGACTTCGGCATCGCCAAAGAGTTCGTGGAGGATAAAACCACCAATGTGATTCGGCATGGCTCCCCAGGCTATGCCGCTCCTGAGCAATATGGCGGCGGGACCAATCCTCAAACGGACCTCTATGGACTGGCAGCCACAATGTATACCATGCTGACCGGGGTCATTCCTCCCGATGCCATCACCAGGGCCACCAGGAGCAAAAGCCTGGATCCTCTTAGACCGGTGAACCTGCTCGTGCCGGCCATTGCGCCAGAGGTAGCCCGGGCCATTGAAGGGGCGATGAGCATCAGTATCGATGATCGCTTCCAGACGATTGAGCAGTTCTGGCAGGAGCTGCAAGGCACTCCCACACGAGAGCGGATAGAAGTGGCGCCTACCATACCACTAAACACGCCCGGGCCTCGTTCCTCGCCTGAGCAAAACCATAAAACAATCACGACGCCCCCATTGCAGCAGGAGCCCCCTAAGCGTAAGGCGAGAAGACGTGGCATCCTCCTGCCTGTCTTGCTGGTCCTCTTGCTATGCCTGGTAGGAGTAGGGGTAAGTATCCTGGCTTTTGCGTTGAGGGATAGCAGTTCTCCCTTCGCCCCTCATACGGTCACTCCATCACGAACTCCTTCCATTCCTACATCCACGGTCAATGTGAGCCCCTTTCCACAGCTCGCGACCTCCTATGCCGGGACGATTTCAGATATCTTATCCAAACAAAGCACGGCTCTGTTTCTCACGGGCATACAACAAAGCCAGGGAAACATTAAAGGCACCTTCCAGGGGCTGGGCCTGGTTGGCCCCTTCAAAGGAACCGTCAGCGCTGGTGGCAAGGTTCATTTCACGGTGTCGGTCTATGGAGGAACTGAAACGCTGTCTTTCGAAGGGACCATCAAAGTTGGCGGCGACATTGTGGGAACGTTCGATGCCCTTGACCAGAACGGAAACAAGATGGGTGAGTCCGGTATCTGGGATGTTGGCCCACATCCGTAGCATATTTCTTAATAATAGTGAAACTGAGCCCTATGGCCTGCCAGTTCTAGGCCAGAGTTGTATAAACAACGAGCCGGAGTGTGGTCTGGTGTTGGCTTGGAATCCATTTTCCTGCGCAGGTGATTAAATTGAGATAGATGCCGCCGTTGTTGCCGAAGATGTCCTGAAGGGGCGCGGCTTGTGGCGGGTAGGATGCGATGCGCGAGACACGAAAGGTGAGCTTTTTCCCGTTGCTCATTACCACCAATACTTTGTCGCCGGCGTGTAGATTACGCAAGTTCCAGAAGACCGCGGGTAATCCATAGTTGTCGTCAAGGTGTCCATCGATCACTGCACTGCCCTGCTCGCCCGGGCGCGGGCCTGCAGCGTACCAGCCAACATGCTCCCAGGGACTCCGTGTGGGGGTTGCCAGGTCGCCTGCCTTGTCGCCTACATTGTCGTCATGGGTCAAGATACCCACCTCTTCAACGGCGGCGTTGATGCCGATGGCAGGAATGAGTAAGCGCAATGGTGTAGCTTTCGCATTCCGTGGTCGCTTTGGCGGAACGGTCGATGTCACCGTAATGGGTGGAGTGGCCTCGTGAACAGTTGATGCAGACACTGCTGCCGACGGCGTAGTAGCCGAGAAGTTGCACCCATCGAGGGCAAGAACCAGGACGAGTGCGACGAGATAGCATAGCTGTCGAGCTACACGCATACGGACATTCCCTCTTTCCAACACGTCTCATCCCATTAGAAAGCCAGGCTGGCCTGCTATTTGCGCAAAAGACAGGCCAGCAAAGGCCTCTAATTTAGACGAACCGTTGTGTTCTAACCAACGTGCTATGCCCGGCGACCCTGGACAATGAGCAGGCATATACCAAGCGCGAACATTACCAATGCTACTAACATCCATGGGTTCCACAATGTCAACGGCTGAGAGATTGTTGGAATAGCATTGGGATCGCCCCCTGCAGTATCAGGTAATCCCGGCAAACCGGCTGCCTGCGTGGGTACAAGTTCGACCTTCGGACTACCATTGAGCATACCCACGATAAAGATACTCGTCACCTTATTCGCCTTGAGCGTCGCTGTAATGGGAATCTTGGTGTTGGTGCTGCTAGCGTCGACAGTAAACGTGTACGAACCGGCAGAAAGCAAATGGTACCTGCTTGCCTGCTGGTAGGAAACCCCCTGAACAATGGTGCTCCCGCTAGAGTCCACGTTGAGAGGGCCTAAGTTGGGGGAAAGATGATACACACGGAGTTTGGCAGCTCCTGGAGCGAGGTAATTATCGTCAATAAAAACTTCCAGTGCCAGGCTTGTCGGAGTCGCTCCAATAGCTGCAACTGTGTAGGCAATACCCGGTTTGACGGCCAGTGTTTGCGTCAGAGCGGCAGCGCCTATGCCCTTGCCGACGAGGGCAATCTGCACCTTGTGGGGACCTGGTGGTACAGGTACGTAGGGGGTTATCGCACCGAACGCGAAACTGCTCAACAGCTTTGATCCGTCCAGGAAGACATCGGCAGTTCCAACGAAGGGCGAGGCATGAATAATACGTACAAATGCGGGGCTCTGGGCATGGGCATGTTGCATCTGTGTACCAAAGAATGCAACGAGCGTAGATAAGCCAAGCGCGAGGGATAGCAAGCTTACGAAGAGTATGTGTGGGCGTCCTCTCATGTTCGTATCCTCCCTAAAATACATGCGTTTCTACAAAATAATTGAGTATTTACAAATATGTAGATACATACTCATATTTAGATAACGCTAGTACTCTTAGATTAGTAACATAAGAGCGGGTTTTAGCTAGAGCTGGACGCGGGCCTCTATACTCCAATCGTGTACATCAGCATCCTCGCCCAGTCCCTCTAGCCAGCGTTCAGCGTCCAGGGCAGCGCGGCAGCCATCACCGGCAGCCGTAACAGCCTGGCGATAACGGTGGTCGGTGACATCACCGGCAGCAAAGACACCGGGGATATTGGTCATAGTGTGCTCAACTGGCACAATGTAACCGGCTTTATCCATCTCGATGAGACCCTTGAAGAGGTCGGTATTTGGTTGGTGTCCAATTGCCACGAAGAATCCCTGGACCGGCAGGATGCTCTCGACTCCTGTTTTCATATTGCGCAGCAGCACCCCTGTGACAGTATCTTCGCCCAGAATTTCGATCACATCTGTATCCCAGATAAAGCTAATCTTAGGATTCTTGAAGGCGCGTTCCTGCATGATCTTGCTGGCCCGCAGTGTATCGCGACGGTGAATAACTGTGACATGATTGGCATAACGTGTCAGGAAGAGCGCCTCTTCCAGAGCGGTATCGCCGCCACCGACGACTGCTATATCCTTATTCTTGAAGAAAAAACCATCGCAGGTGGCACAGGCGCTCACACCGCATCCCTGCAGCCGTTGTTCACTGGGCAATCCCAACCACTTTGCATTGGCTCCTGTCGAGATAATGACAGAGCGTGCGTAAAACGTGTCTGAGTCGGATGTGATGGTAAAAGGTCGTTTGCTAAAATCGACCTCAGTCACATCTTCAGCTATCACCTCTGTGCCGAAGCGGCGCGCCTGCTTCTCAAAGATCTCCATCATGGCGGGACCGAGGATGCCATCCGCAAAGCCGGGATAGTTCTCCACGTCGCTGGTCGACATCAACTGTCCACCCACCAGGTAACCCTGAAGCATCAGCACCGAAAGATTGGCGCGTGCCGCGTAGAGCGCCGCTGTATAGCCCGCCGGCCCTGAACCAATAATAATGACATCATATACTTTTTCCATAATGGAGTTGTTCCTCACTTATTCGTTTACTGGCTTGTTCAATATATCTCGTTAGTTATAACACACGCGAAGGGTGTTTTATGCCCGAATCATGCAACGCCCTCGAAGCATTTCAGCCCATTATATAACCCCGCGATGGCTGTAGTTCCCCGGCACTGCATATGGTATAATGGATGAGCGATTGGAAAAGATATTCTACTCAAGGATAAGAGAACATGCCAGAATTTCGGGTGGAGGCGCCGTTTGAGCCGACGGGCGATCAACCAGAAGCTATTATGCAGCTTGTCGACGGCATTCGTGAAGGCTATAAGATGCAGACGCTGCTGGGGGTGACGGGCAGCGGGAAAACATATACTGTGGCGAAGATAGTAGAGCAAGTGCAGAAACCCACGCTGGTTCTTGCCCCCAATAAGACCCTGGCGGCACAACTCTACAGTGAGTTCAAAGAGTTCTTCCCCAACAACGCGGTAGAGTATTTTGTCTCCTACTATGATTATTACCAGCCCGAGGCATACATCCCGCGCACGGACACCTACGTTGAAAAAGAGAGTATGCTCAACGAAGAAATCCAGAAGCTGCGGCTCTCCACGACACGCAGCCTGTTCGAGCGGAGGGACGTGTTGATCGTTGCCTCAGTCTCCTGTATCTATGG
>WNFD01015782.1_pt1 | contig 11236 bp, 10 predicted proteins | sample 5400491 | NCBI WGS metagenome assembly WNFD01 (sample SAMN13153343, study PRJNA577476) | soil metagenome | isolation source: 120 cm saprolite under Douglas fir tree site 2 hole 2 replicate 2 | place: USA:California | collected 2015-04-18 | reverse complement strand
CTACCCGGATGAGAAGGTGGAGGGGGTCGCGAACCGGCAGCTCATTCGCGTTCAGACCAGAACCCGCCGCAGCGACAACATCTGCGCCGAGACGGCGCGACTCCTCTCCGAAGGAAACGTGTTCGGCTGGTTTCAGGGCCGCTCCGAAATCGGTCCCCGCGCGCTCGGCAATCGAAGCATCCTCGCGGATCCGCGCACTCCGGAGATGAAGGACAAGCTCAACAAGCGGGTGAAGCACCGGCAGGCGTTCCGGCCGTTCGCGCCGGTCGTGCTGGCCGAACGGGCGCACGAGATCTTCGAGTGCGACGGCCGCGACTCGCCGTTCATGCTGCTTGCCGAGCGCGTCCGGCCGGAATGGCGCGAGCGCATTCCGGCCATCGTGCATGTCGACGGGACCGCGCGCGTGCAGACGCTCCGGAAGGATCAGAACGAACGGCTCTACCAGCTGCTCAAGGAATTCGATGCCATCACCGGCGTGCCCGTGCTGCTGAACACCTCGTTCAACGTGAAGGGCGAGCCCATCGTGGAGACGCCCGAGGACGCCATCGAGTGCTTCCTGTCGACCGGCATCGACTACCTGGTCCTGCATGACCTGCTGATGGAAAAGAACCGCGCGCACCGCGTCCTCAATCCCATCATCAACACGTATGGTGAGATCGTTTCGCTCGCGCGCGCCGCATGGGCCGCCGAGCAACCGGCGCCACGCTGATCGCGCCGGCGTGGCGCCTCCGACACATCGTGACGCGACGGTGGCGCCGTGACGGTCAAACGCATCGCTGTCGATCGCTGCTGGGGCGCGATCATCGACGTGCAGGGGTTTTTCCTCTCGCAGGTCACCAATCGCGTTGCGCGCTCCAAGATCGAGGCCAACATCACGGGCTTCGCGCGCCTGCTCGGCTATTTCAAAATCCCGATCGTGGCGACGCTCGAGCGGCCGGTTCACGACAAGGGTCCGTTGCCGCCCGCGCTCAAACGGCAGCTCGGCAATCGCGCGCACTTCTTCGAAAAGGATTTCTTCGACCTGACCAAGGAGAAGAAGATCAGGAGTCATCTCGATCGCCAGAACAGAACGCAGGCGATTGTCGCGGGGTGCGAGACCGACGTCTGCGTGCTGCAGTCCTGCCTCGGTCTTCTCGGCCTCGGCCACGAGGTCTACGTGGTGGAGGACCTGCTGTTTTCCTCCGCCCGCGATGTGGGCTCGGCGATCGATCGCATGAAGGCCGAAGGCGCGGTCTTCCTCACCTACAAGACGCTTTTTTACGAGCTCATCGAGGCCGTCGACGGCGGCCGCCACGCCGAAAAGATGACCGCGGCCTACGGGCCGTTCCCCGACGATATTCCCGATTGCGTGCGATGAGGAGACGCGGGACGGCGGTCCCGGACGTCGCTACCTCCAGGCGGGCCACGAAGCTCTTGCCGCGGCGCGCCGCAGCAAGGACAATCGCATGCCGGATTCGTCGTCCACCATCGAGAGAGCACATCATGCGCCGTGCGTTGACTGCCGCGTCCGCCGTGACTCTGTTTTGTCTTGCCGCCATCACGCCCGCGATGGCGGGCGATCCGGCCGGCAACTGGCTGACCAAGGACGCCGAGGCGAAGGTGACCATCGCGAAATGCGGTCCTGCGCTGTGCGGCACCATCGTCGGCCTGAAGCAGCCGATCGACCCGGAGACCAACCGGCCGAAGACCGACGCCAACAACCCGGACCCGGCCAAGCGCAGCCGCCCGGTGATCGGCGTGCAGATCATCTTCGACATGAAGCCGAGCGGCACGCCCGACAAATGGGACGGGCAGGTCTACAACGCCGAGGACGGCAAGACCTACTCGGGCTCGATCACGCTCACCGGCGCGAGCACGCTCGACCTCAAGGGCTGCGCGCTCGGCGGCTTCATCTGCAAGAGCCAGACCTGGACGCGCACGAACTAGCGCATGTCCCGGCGAAGTGGGCACCGGTTCGCCGAAAAGGACATGCGCCAATGAATGCTTGTTGACGCCAACTTGCCGGCATTCAAGCTCCGTCCGACACTCCTCAGAAGTGGATGATGAAGTCGCAGGCGAAGATCACCGCATTCTGCTTGTTGGGCGCAATGGCGTTGGCGCCGAGCGGCGAGACGTTGAAGTTGCCGTTGAATGCCGGCTTGTCGACCGCGCGGTAGAACGCCAGCTCCGGACGCATCTCGATCTGCGGCGACCGCCAGTGCTGCCAGCCGAGCGCCACGTCCCAGTATCGGGTCGGCACGCTCGTGCGCTGGCCGTGGATGTCGTTGTAGAACTCGGTGCGCAGCGTGATGTTGTCGAGCGGCGTGGCTTTGTAATTGAGATACATGAGCAGCGCGTAGACCTGCGCGGTGCATGACAGCACGTTCGGGTCCTTGCAGAACGCGAAGTTTGGTGCGTTGAACAGGATGCCGCTTCCCGGCGTGAGGAACGGGGTGCCGCCGGCCGCGATGATGCCGAGCGGATCGGTGACGTTCGGCACGTTCTTCTGGAAGAGCGTGTAGCCCTCGAACGAGACGTGCCATTTGTCATTGAACTTGTGATAGTACGTGCCGCCGTACCATTGCAGGTTATTGTAGCCCCACGTGCCGGAGTTGATCGCGTCGGCGCAGAGATAGACATTGTCCCTGCCGCTGTCCGTCTGGTAGCGCAGGCAGCCCGTGATCGACGGCATGGCGCCCGGATCCTTCTTGAACGTCGTCTCCGGGAACAATGGGTTCGGGAGCGGATTGGGGATCCTGGCATTGAGATGCCACGGCATCGCCTCGGTGCCGACGCTGAGGCCCAGCTGCAGAAAAAGGTTCTTGGTGACCGCCAGCGTCGCCTGGATGCCGGTGTTGGTGTAGTTGTCGTACGAATACGCCATCGAGTGCGAATACATGTAATTGTTGGGCGCGAGCTGCGCCTCGATGTCCGGCAGCGAGATGAAGCGGCCGACGCGGAGCAGAAGGCCTTCCGCGATCTTGGGGATGTAGAGCTCCCCGTACACCATCGGAAAATCATAACCGTTATAGAGATTGTGGCCGAGCAGCTGATGGCTCGCGAGGCCGTAGGCGGTAGTGTAGCGATAGTTCTCGCCGTACATCGCCGCGATCCGGAATCCCCAGTCAATATGGTCCGTCTGCACCGTGTCGGGCAGGCGCTCGAAATAGACCACCGCCTGGTCGAGCTGGAACGTGTTGGGCGTGAAGTCGTAAGCCGCCGGCCAGTTGCCGCCCGGCTTCACCTTGTTGGTGCTGAGATTGCCGCCGGCGTTGACCCAACCATAGATCTGGACGTTGTTCTCGTTGAGCCACTTGCCGAAGCCGGTATTGGCGATCGCCGCCATCAACGGGCTGTCCACGGAGTTTGGCCGCGTCACGCCGATGGCGGTCGAGCCGCCGTAGGGCCACTCGGTGAACGGCATCGGCGGGGTCGATTGCGGCGTTGCGGGCCAGCCGGCGCGGCGGCTGGGCGGCGCCTTCGGATCGCTCGGCGCCGCGTCGCGGCCCCACTCGAGCTGGTAGTAGCGAATGAAGCGGGTGAAGACGTCATCGCCCAGATAGGCGTCGAGGCAGCTGTAGTTCACATAAGGATCGCAAGGAGCCGCGCGCGGCGTCTTCGAACGATCCTGCGCCATCGCGCCGCTCGTCGCTAAGGCCACGAGCGACGTACCCACCAACAGGACTGTCTTCACGGACGTCCTCAAACAGTGATGCAGAGACTTGCAGCGACTGATCCCCGACACGCGCTCATAGGATCAATCGCGCATAAATTCGATGTGGGTGAGGGCTCCGCCGTACAAAAAAAGCTGAATCCCGGCCGTTGATGCAGAATTACCACAGCCGATCGAGTTTGGCACTTACGCGCTGGCGAATTGATGCCCGAGGGCTCGGCGAGCTCCGCCGGACGGGGACACGCCCACACCGGCTGGTCCGTATTTTTACGCGATTGTTATGTTGCGGTCGTCGTTCAGCGACTTGTAGCCCGCATGGAGCGAAGCGGAATGCGGGGACGCCTCATCCGTGGAGAAGGTGACCCCGCATTTCGCTTTGTTCCATCCGGGCTACGGCGGCGACAAACTCACGCCACCTTGCCGAAGCGGTCGTCCAGCGCGTAGCCGGAGCCGCGCACGGTGCGGATCGGATCCGGCATGCGGCCGCGGTTGAGCGCCTTGCGCAGGCGGCCGACATGGACGTCGACGGTGCGTTCGTCGATGTAGATGTCGCGTCCCCACACCTGATCCAAAAGCTGCTCGCGCGAGAAGACGCGGCCGGGATGCTCGAGCAGGAATTCGAGCAGCCGGAACTCGGTCGGGCCGAGCGGCACCTCGCGCCCCGAGCGCGACACGCGCTTGGTGTTGCGGTCGAGCTCGATGTCGCCGGTGGAGAGCGTCGCGGCGACCCGCTCCGGCTTGGCGCGGCGCAGCAGCGCGCCGATGCGCGCCAAGAGCTCGGGCACCGAGAACGGCTTGACGATATAGTCGTCGGCGCCGGTGGCGAGGCCGCGCACGCGCTCGCCTTCCTCGCCGCGCGCCGTCAGCATGATGACGGGAAGCCGCTGCGTCTCCGGGCGCGCGCGCAGGCGCCGGATCAGCTCGATGCCGGAGAGGCCCGGCAGCATCCAGTCGATGACGGCGAGATCGGGCGTATTTTCCTTGAGCCGCAGCTCCGCCTCGTCGCCGCGTCCGGACGCCTCGACCGCGTAGCCCTCCGATTCGAGGTTGTAGCGAAGGAGGAGGGTGAGCGCCTCCTCGTCTTCGACGATCAGGATGCGTGCCGTCATGCAATCCGACTTTCTTTCATTCGTTGGCGCATGTCCTTGTCGGCGAACCGGTTGCCACTTCGCCGGGACATGCGCTCATGGACTCCGGAATCCGATGTTCGTCACACTCGTCGTATCGCCCTTGGGCCGCTCCTCCGCGAGGTTGCGTCCCTCGACCATGTAATACACCGTTTCGGCGATGTTGGTGGCATGGTCGCCCATGCGCTCGATGTTCTTGGCGCAGAACAGGAGATGGATGCAGTCGCCGATGTTGCGCGGGTCTTCCATCATGTAGGTGAGCAGCTCGCGAAACAGCGAGTTGTTGACGGCGTCGATCTCCTCGTCTCCGCGCCACACCACGATGGCCTTCGCCGAATCGCGGCGCGCGTAGGCATCGAGCACCTCCTTGATCTGCGCCAGCACCAGGTCGGTCATGTGATCGACGCCGCGCATCACCTGCGGCACGCGCAGCTCGCCGTCGAGCGCGCCCACGCGCTTGGCGATGTTCTTGGCGAGGTCGCCGATGCGCTCGAGGTCGTTGGACAGGCGCAGCGCGCCTACGACATCGCGCAGGTCGACCGCCATCGGCTGGCGCCGCGCGATGGTGAGGATCGCCTTTTCCTCGATCTCGCGCTGCAGCGCGTCGATCTTGACGTCCTCGGCGATGACGCGCTGGGCGAGCGCGGGATCGCGCCGGCCGAGCGCCTGCAGCGCGTTGCCGATCTGCCGCTCCGCGAGGCCGCCCATCTCGGCGACGACGCGCGCCAGATCCTGCAGGTCGGCATCGAACGCCTTGCTGGTGTGTTCGGACATGGTCATCTCAAATTCCTCAGCCGAAGCGGCCGGTGATGTAGTCCTGCGTGCGCCGGTCGCTCGGGGTGGTGAACATCTTGCTCGTGGTGCCGAACTCGACAAGCTCGCCGAGATACATGAACGCGGTGAAGTCGGAGCAGCGCGCGGCCTGCTGCATGTTATGGGTCACGATTGCGATCGTGTAGTCGTCCTTGAGCTCGTCGATCAGCTCCTCGATCTTGGCGGTGGCGATCGGGTCGAGCGCCGAGCACGGCTCGTCGAGCAGGATCACCTCGGGCTTGACCGCCACGGTGCGCGCGATGCACAGCCGCTGCTGCTGACCGCCGGACAGGCTCAGGCCGTTGGCGGAGAGCTTGTCCTTGACCTCCTCCCACAACGCTGCGCGTCGCAGCGCCTGCTCGACCCGCGCGTCGAGATCGGATTTGCTCAGACGGTCATAGAGTCTCACCCCGAAGGCGATGTTCTCGTAGATCGACATCGGGAACGGGGTGGGCTTCTGGAAGACCATGCCGACGCGCGCGCGCAGCAGGTTGAGATCCTGCCCCGGCGCCAGGATGTTCTTCCCGTCGAGCAGGACCTCGCCCTCGGCGCGCTGGTTCGGATAGAGATCGTAGACGCGATTGAGCACGCGCAGGAGCGTCGACTTCCCGCAGCCCGAGGGTCCGATGAACGCGGTGACCTTCCTGGCGTGCAGCATGACGTCGACGCCCTTGAGCGCGCGGTTGTCGCCGTAATAGAAATTGAGGTTGCGCACCGCGATCTTGGTCTCGCCCGGGTCGGTCGCGGCGCTCGTGTGCGCGACGACCGGGACGGGCGTCTGATTGTGCAGCGTGGCCATACTCATGACGACTTCCCCGATGCCGTGAGCGCGCGCGCGATGATGCTCAGCGCCAGCACCGCCATGGTGATGATCAGCGCGCCGGTCCAGGCCAGCCGCTGCCAGTCCTCGTAGGGGCTGAGCGCGAACTGGAAGATGACGGCCGGCAGGCTCGCCATCGGCGCGTTGAGATTGACGCTGAAGAACTGGTTGTTGAGCGCGGTGAACAGGAGCGGCGCGGTCTCTCCGCTGATGCGCGCGATGGCGAGCAGCACGCCGGTGATGATGCCGGCGCGCGCCGCGCGGTAGGAGACTTTGCCGATCACATAGGCGCGCGGCATGCCGAGCGCGGTCGCCGCCTCGCGCAGCTCTTTCGGCACGAGCGAGAGCATGTCCTCGGTGGTGCGCACGACGACCGGCACCACCAGCACCGCGAGCGCCACCGCGCCGGCGGTGCCGGAGAAGTGTCCGAGCGGCGCGACCATCACCTCGTAGACGAACAGGCCGATCACGATCGAGGGCGCGCTGAGCAGGATGTCGTTGATGAAGCGCACCACCTGGGTGAGCTTCGAGAAGCGCCCGTATTCGGCCATGTAGGTGCCGGCCAGGATGCCGACCGGGGTGCCGATGATGACCGCGAGCCCGGTGAGGATCAGGCTGCCGACGATGGGATTGAGCAGGCCGCCGTCGGCGCCCGGCGTGATGACGAACAGGATGAGGCCGAGCGCGATCAGGGCCGACGTATAGAGGTCGCCGACCGCCTCGGTGAATTCGTTGGCGATGGTGGCCGAGATCGTGGTGCCGGGCGCGAGCACCGACGCCGAAATGCGGTGCGCGTTGCCGATCACGAAGGTGACCGCCATGGTCTCGCCGAGCGCGCGGCCGAGTCCGAGCATCACGGCGCCGATCACGCCGACCCGCGCATAAGGCAACACCACGTAGCGCACCACCTCCCAGGTGGTGCAGCCGAGCCCGTAGGCCGCCTCCTTGAGCACGGGCGGCACCGCCTCGAACACGTCACGGGTGACCGAGGTGACGAAGGGCAGCACCATGATGGCGAGGATCAGGCCGGCGGTGAGCATGCCGATGCCGTAGGGCGGCCCGGCGAACAAGGTCGAAAGCACCGGAATGTCGCCGAACGTATCGATGAGCGCCGGCTGCAACGTGCGCTGCAGGAAGGGCGAAAGAACGAACAGGCCCCAGATGCCGTAGATGATGCTCGGAATGCCGGCCAGAAGCTCGATCGCGATGCCGATCGGCCGGCGCAGCCACATCGGGCAGAGCTCGGTGAGGAAGAGCGCGATCAGGAGGCCGAGCGGCACCGCGATCAGCATGGCAATGGTGGAGGTGACAAGTGTGCCGTAGATCGGCGCCAGCGCGCCGAAACGCTCGGTGACCGGATTCCAGCGCTCCTCGACGAGGAAATTGAGCCCGAACGTGGACAGCGCGGGGATCGAGCCGTGGATCAGGGAGATGATCGTGCCGCCCAGGATGATCAGCACGGCGATCGCGGCGCCGCGGGTCAGATGGTGGAAGGCGGCGTCGGTGAGACGCAGGTTGGTCAGCACCCTGGCGCGGGATACCGTCGCCGGATGTGCGACGGCGCCGCCCTGCAATGCGACATCCACCACGGATTGCCTCCCGGGTTCCTGCATCGCCGGCTCCCGCTCTTTCCCGGTTGTGTCGGGAGCCAACTAGCGGCCTTGCGGCCGTAGAACAAGCCGTCTTGCGCGGCTTTCAATCTTTCTTTCTTCCTTCACCTCTCCCCCCGTTTACGGGGAGAGGTCGGATTGCGCGCGTCCTACGCGCGCAATCCGGGTGAGGGGGCCTCTCCACGAGTCTGAACTTTTGGAGACGCCCCCTCACCCCGACCCTCTCCCCGCAGGCGGGGAGAGGGAGCGCACGCGCAGTGCCACACACACACTTCACTCAATGGGACGTCGCGAAGATCGGCTTGCCGTTGGCGTCCTTGATGTCGCTCACCCACACCTTCTGGATGGCGGTGCCGACGCTGGACGGCAGCGGCACGTAGTCGAGCTCCTCCGCCATCCTGGCGCCCTTGGCGTAGCCCCAGGCGAAGAACTTCAGCGCCTCGGCGGCGGCAGCCGGATCCGGCGGCTGCTTGTGGATCAGGATGAAGGTCGCGCCCGAGATCGGCCACGACGTCGCGCCGGCCTGGTCCGTGAGGATGACGCCGAAGCCCGGCGTGCCGGTCCAGTCGGCGCTCGCCGCGGAGGCCTGGAACGACTCGGAGGTCGGCGCGACCGTCTTGCCGTCCTTGTTGACCAGCTTGGTGAAGGTCAGCTTGTTCTGCTTGGCGTAGGCATACTCGACGTAGCCGATCGAGCCCCTGGTCTGGGCCACGTTGTTGGCGACGCCTTCGTTGCCCTTGGCGCCGATACCGACCGGCCACTCGACCGCGGTGTTGGCGCCGACCTTGCTCTTCCAGTCCGCGCTCGTCTTCGCGAGATAGTCGGTGAAGATGAAGGTCGTGCCGGAGCCGTCGGAGCGATGCACGACGGCGATCGCCTGCGACGGCAGCTTGGCCGACGGGTTGAGCTTCTGGATCGCCGGATCGTTCCAGCTCTTCACCTCGCCCATGAAGATTTTTGCGAGCAGCGCACCGTCGAGCGTGATCGTGCCGGGCGCGATGCCGTCGATGTTGACCACCGGGACGACGCCTCCGAGCACGGTCGGAAACTGGACGAGACCGAACTTCTCGAGGTCCGCCGCCTTGAGCGGCATGTCGGAGGCGCCGAACGTGACGGTCTTGGCCTGGATCTGCTTGATGCCGCCGCCGGAGCCGATCGACTGATAGTTCAGCCCGCTGCCGGTCTCCTTCTTATAGGCGTCCGCCCACTTGGCGTAGATCGGATACGGAAAGGTCGCGCCGGCGCCCGAAATATCGATGGCCAGTGCGGGCATCGCGGACACTGCGGCGAGCGTGCCCGCCGCGACAAAAGTCTTCAGAAGTCTCATGACGTCTCTCCTCTGATTTGGAACTGCAGACCGAAGCGCGGACCGGCGATCCGCGGGTTCGTGCTTGCGGCCTTCTAGTGATTTGGGGCTCGCGACTGACGCGCTTCGGAGCACCGGACACCACATTGCGCCGGCTCGAAGTCGGGTGAGTCCTACGCCCTCCATGTCACGGTTCTATGTGACGGAGATGACGGCTGGATGACAAGTTAACTCATTGACTTTACTAGGATTTATATTGGTGCCGCGAGCATTCGTCAGCGGCGCCGATGCGCGCACCGGCGGAACTTTCGCGCCTTCGGCGGCGTTCTATCGGGCCAGGGAGATCGGGGAGTTATGCCCATGATCACCGCGAGCTATTTCCGCCAGCAAGCCGGGACGCTACTTCGACTGGCCCACGAATGCCGGCGCCCGGACACGGCCGACCGTCTGCGCCTGATGGCGGCGCATCTCGAGACCAAGGCCCATGAGCTCGAGACCGGCGAGGCCGACGAAAGCAGGTGCTCGCCACAGAATCGTAGGGCGCAATAGCGAAGCGGTATGCGCCGCTTTGGTGCTGTCGGCGGATTACGCTCTGACCGTCCTACGGCTACGGCGCCTTTGCCAATTCCGACAATCGATCGGCCAATTGATTGAGCGCCCATTGGCGCGCGAGCGCGGCGGCCTTGGCCCTGCTGGCGATCGAGCGATAGAGCCGCAACTCATCGGCCTGTGAGGGAAAGCGGCCCGCTTCGATCGCGGCTTCGAGCGACCCGTATGCGCGCAGCAGCGTGGCGGCGCCCTTCGGCCCGACGCCGCGCGCGCCCGGCAACTTGTCGGACGGATCGCCGCGCAACGCGATGAAATCCGGCACCTGCTTCGGGTCGACGCCGTAGCGCTCCCGCACCTCAGCGGGGCCGACGCGGGCGATTTCGCCCGCCCGCACCGGATAGAGGATGGTCGTTCGCGCGGAGGCCAGCTGGAACGTGTCGCGGTCGCCGCTCGCCACCAATGCGGTGCCGCCGCGCCGTTCTTCGGCCACGACCGCAGCGGCGAGAAAATCGTCGGCCTCGTAGCCGTCCGCCTTGGCGTTCGCGAAGCCGCACGCCGCGACGAACTCCGGCAGCACGTCGAGCTGCTCGACCAGCGCGTCGTCGAATTCCCGTCCGCTTTGATAGGCGGAAAAACTTTCGTGCCGATACGTCGTCGCGCTCAAGGTATCCCAGCCGACCAGGACCGCGCGCGGCCGCTCCGCCTGGTACAGCCGGAGCAGCATGTTGGCGAAGCCCACGATGGCACCGGCGGGCCGCTTGCCGCGCCTGACGATCGTCTTGGGCAGCGCGTGATACGCGCGATGTGCGAACGAGTCGCCGTCGATCACGAGGAGCGGCCGGCGTCCTTTGGTGGTTGGCTTCTTCACAGCCGCAGTCGCTCGGCCGCCGCGTGAATGATCGCCTCCAGAACGCTCAAAGCCTCGGCGGTGCCGTCTGCCTCGCCCTTTTCAAAATCGCGCATGGCCTGCCCCATCGTGTTGGTGACATGGGCAAGGCACAGCACCGGCGCGCCGGTGGCGCGCGCGAAGGTGTAGAGCGCCGCCGCCTCCATCTCGACCGCGAGCGCGCCTTTCGATCGCGCAGCCTCGATCGCCTCCGCGGTTTCCCGAAACGGCGCGTCCGTCGTCCAGCTCGAACCGACGACCGCGCGCAGGTTTCCGGTCTTGAGGGCCTGGGCGGCCAGCGCGACGAGAGACGGATCGGCTTCGCCGTATTCCGACGGCGCCGCGTAATGATGGCTCGTCCCTTCGTCGCGCAGCGCGCGCTCGATGACGACGAAATAGGGCGGCGGACCGGCCGGATTGATCTGCCCCGCCGATGTGACGCTGAGCAGCATCCGGCAGTTGCTCGCGAACAG
>WNFD01006983.1_pt1 | contig 11236 bp, 12 predicted proteins | sample 5400491 | NCBI WGS metagenome assembly WNFD01 (sample SAMN13153343, study PRJNA577476) | soil metagenome | isolation source: 120 cm saprolite under Douglas fir tree site 2 hole 2 replicate 2 | place: USA:California | collected 2015-04-18 | reverse complement strand
AGGGTTGATTCCGTTTTCGTGACTGTCCAGGTTGTGCTTCATGTTCTGGATAAACTCTGTCTTCGAAATGCTTCTCGCGGGGCTAACATAGACCCAATCATCTGCTATGAATTTCACAAGAGAGGTATCGTTCTGTTGTTCCAACCTCGCGGTCTCCGCTTCGATTCTCCTAAGTTCTTTCTCATCACTGGTTTCGGCTTGGCAGGAAGAAGCAAAAAGCAAAATTCCGACGACCATGAAGGGTGCAATGATTCGCATGATTTCCTCCGGGCATTTAGATTGCCTGTCTCGCATGTCGCAACGCTGCTCGGCAATACCGAAAATATCGTCAGAAAGCGCTATTCCAAGTGGATTCCTGAGCGTCAGCAAGCCTTTGAAGCCGCCGTTCGTGCCACTTGGGGAGCCGAATCAGCGGCCTCGGAACGCTGAAAGTCTGGCACGTCTACGGCACACTAACTATATGACTAGCGAAATACCCGCATAAACATTGACGGTCTGTGGCGGAAGCGTGTGGGAGTCGAAATTACTCGCAGCTGATTCTTCAAGTATTTATGAGGAAGCCCATGGACGGACTTGGAAGGACTTAGCATCCATCGGAACGGCTAATGCCGCCTTTTTGCCGCCTCATCTTTCATCCGGCTTTTCTCATCGGAAGAACCATTTCCACGACTCGACTGTTAGCCTCCCGCAATGCATTGGGCACTGCTTGTGTGTAGATGTTCATCGTTGTGCGAATGTCCGAATGCCGCAGAAGTTCCTGCTGAACTTTCAGGTCCACGTGCAGTGCATGGAGCAACGTAGAGTACGAATGCCGAAAGCTGTGCCAGCCGATCCGACCAAGTCCGGCACGGATTCCAGCGGGGAGTAAGTGATCACGCTGAATCGTCCACGGCCATCGTGGACGCCCTGTCCCGTATGGACTTGGAAACAACCAGTCGTGATTCCCTGCTCCCGAAGCCGTCTCGGCTTTGTACTCAAGTAGAAGGTCCGCCAAATTCGGGTGCACTGGCAGGCTTCTGTTTGAGTTCGTGGTCTTCACTTCGTCCACGCGGCCGATGACCACTCCCCGCTGAATATGAACAGCACGAGATTCCCAATCGAAATCGCCCCACTGCAGGCCCACGAGTTCGCTTGCCCTAAGGCCGAGACACGCGGCCACGATGCACATCGTTCGGAATGGTTCTTTGAGTTGATCAAGCAGCACCCAAAATTCCTTAACAGTTAGAATCTTGGGTTCTCTAAGTCGCTTCGAAGAACCTTCCACACGAACGAGACTCATGGGATTCATCCTGTCGATATCAATGAATTCCCATTTCATCGCCCAGTTGAACAGAATATGCATGATGCTGCGAACATGTCCCTTGCTCTTCGGTGCAAGAGCGAGGTTCATGAGCCATTCTTCAACCAGCAGAGGTTTCACTTTTCTTATAGGCACGCCGTCCCACTTCGGCTTCACATGGTGAGTGATCCACGAACGGTACTTGCTCGCGGTAGAATGACGCTTCGGCAGTTTTTCGCGCACGTAACGGTCTACCAAAGCCCCAAACAAAACATCCTCATTTTGTTTTTTGGAATTCCCCACTACGCGGTACGATTCAGCCGCTCGCCATGCCTGGGCCTCTGTTGGATATTGATCGACGCTTCCGACAATCACTGTTTCTCTCTTGCGCCTTCCATCCGGGCCAGTAGCGTTTCGCTCCCAAACCCATACATCAGGCTTCCTCTTGCGAGGTTTTCGACGCAAATAACCGAACTGATATCGCGCTCGCTTGAACATGATGACTCTCCTTAGTCTGTTCTAGCGGCACGAGTGACGTGACGAATGTAACTCTGTTCTCATCCAGCAGTCCAGTTCAGATGCATAGAAAAACCACCGACCAAAACGGAAATGACCTGGAAGTTCCCCGCTTCGTGCCATGCGCTTGACGGTCTTTGGATGAACTCTCACGAAGGCCGCTGCCTCCTCGCAGGTCAAAGGCCGCTCAAGAGATGGTCGTTTGCCATGCCCAAGCAGTCGCTCTGCCGCGTTAGTCGCGCTGTCCGCTACCCCTGTGGCCTCCATGTCTGACTCCGCGAGCGACAACTCGAATGTTTCTTTGATTGGAGATTCCAGTTCTTGCATGCTCTTATCGGATGACTCAGTTGGGCGCGACGGATCGGACTGTCGGAAAGAATCACTTATTGCACGGCGCGAGGCATGCCGTCGTGACGACGCTGTGTTCTCGCGCATGTCGAGTTGTGTCGGTGCATCCTTCATGGGTGTTACGCGGTCTCTTTGAGTCCGCCTCCCGTAAGCTCGTTAATTTTTCCATTGCTGGATTGTTGGCCTAGCCAGGCATTGAATTCGTCATCGCGCTTGAAAAGAACTTTCAGAGCCTGCGTGATGACGTATGACGGAGTGGAGTCAATGAATTTCGCATACTGGTCGAGATGTTCTTTCACCGACTCTTCGACGCGCGCCTGAATCGTTATCGACTTTGGTTGTTTGGGTGGTGCCTTGATGATTGCCATGTTGCCCTTCTCTTCCTCCTGTTGGTTTTGTCTTACGCCCTGTATTACGACTTGCATTCTCCGACTCCTGCACGCGGGCAAAACACGGTCACGCTTCCTGCGTGACGGGCGGGAGCGACCCCACAGAACTTTGGGCGGCTGAAAGCCGTCAAAAGTGGGGTCGCTCCCGCCCATCCTAGTGTTTTGGCCGCGTGCATCTGTCACCTCTTTTCTTCACGTATCTGCCGTTCTCTGAAGACTTTGCGTTGGTGTTGCGGGTGACCTGCGAGGTGAACCAGCCCTTGACGTACCCCGTATCTGCCAACCGTCACTCCATCTCCGTGTACTGTCTCCGAAAATCGCCTCATCGCCCGGTACAGTGATCGCTCGAAAGAGAATTTTCTGAGTGAGTAACGGCGTTGACCCTGGGTCCATGTGAAGATCCTTGGGCAGTTGATTTCTGTTCCACAGGTAGTACAGCGTGCCGATGCTGTCGCCAGTGAAACGCTTCCTGCCTTCGCTCATGAAGATGACATCCGGTTCGGTAAGAAGTCCGTATTGCTTGTTGTCCCACTTCGTCTGAAGATCGAAATAGCGCGTCAAGTCCGCGAGGCCCTTTCGTTCCGTGAACAGCGCAAACAGTTCAGCAGCCTCTTTGTGCTGACCCGCTGCGGTCGAAATGTAGAGGAACTGGAAGGCCGGAAGCTGTAAGAAGAGAGGCCGGTAGGTACGCAGGTGCGCGATAAATGCCTCAAGACTTTTGTGTTTCGAATCGATGTAAGTGAAGGTGACCACAGGCATGAACTCGGGTGGAGGATAGGAAATACAGAGCGGGAAACGGTCGGCGAAAGTGATGCCTCTGCCGTGTTCTTTCGTTGGGAGAAACAGATTCTCCAATGTCTTGAATCTTCGAATGAAGTATTCCCGCTTGGTTTCTGCGGTCTCGAAATAGTCGTCTTCCGGGTGAGCGAGGATGTAATCGAGCGCCAAGAGTCGCGCTTTGATGTAGCCAAGTTCATGACCTCTCCGATTTCGGAGTTCGCTTTTTCCAATCGCGTCATAGATCGGACGAGAGTGCAGGTGATAGACAAGGCTCCTCCTCCTGTATCTCTGGGCGCTGACATGGCCCAAAGCGAACAGTTTCTCGACGAGGCGGGCGTTACGCTTGCCACTCTTGGCGCGAGCGAAGTCGAGGAATTGCCTCACCGTGAAGTAGCCGGAATGCGTCGCCACAAGGTAGAGGAATCGAGCCTCCACATCGGTGTAGCCGAAACCGCGAAGGTTAACGAGTTGGGATTCTTGTATGCTCATGGGTCACAAACTGTAGATCGCGGCTGTGAGTTCGCGCTCGTCCCGGATACGCCGCAAACGGCTGGTTTCCTCGGGCCTGGCATAAATCTGGAAGCCGGCACGGGCCTTCTCAGAAAGCCCACGTGGGCGGTAGTGGTCCGTCGCTAACTCCAGGTCGCGGTGCTGAATCTGGTTGTCGTTTTCGTTGACGTACTCGATGCGAAGATCGGGAATCGGAATCTTTCCCGACACAACTTTGAGGTGGTAACGCTCGGCTACATCCTCCCGTACAGCCTCCGGTTTTCTTCCCTTGTCCTTCGCGGTACGAGCGATCCGCGAGTAGAGTTCATCCTTAATCTCGTAATCGAGTTTTACGCGAATCACCCTCCCGCCTCGGGCTTCGATCTCATCGCTGACCTTGTTATAGAGGCGATACAGGTCAGCATCATGGGCTGCTTCTCTCGGCTTCTTCAGCCCATGATAGGTAGCTTGATCTCGCCGAACGACTCGCCCCCGAGACAGGAGCCTGTGACCTTCCTTCGTGAGTGTCATAACCTCAGTGGGGTTGTAGTCGATATTTGGGATGGTCGATACCTTTATGAGTCCGTGCCCCACCAGGTTTTCGACATCGTTTTCCATACGCTTCCGGTCGCCGTTGTAGGCGAATTCGGCCAGATCGTTCTTGGCTACGATACGAAACTTCCCGACTTCTGCGAGCGAGTGAATTTCGGAATCCCGCAGCGAATATGGCTTATTTCTGTCTGTGTAGTTGGTTCGTGCTCGCTGCTGAAGGACCTCCCGGACTCGTTCTTCGCGTGGCACGGGCGGACGTTCTCTGCCAGAACGCAGTTGTCCTTCACGAGCGCGAGCGTCGCTACGCTCTTCTTCTCGATAGATGTTTTGAAGTTCTCTCCACTTGTCCCAGGACGAATTTGAGCCACCACCCATACCGCGCTCAGAGCCGTAGTCAGAGCCACGGAAATCGTCAATATCGAAACTATCGAAGCCTCGTGACATGGAAAGGAACCCCTAACGCTGCTGGAGAGCGAATCGATTGAGAAGTAAGGAACACACAAGGAAACTACGGATTAGCCGGTGAAACTCGGAAGAAGGTGATTTGAGGAATGGAATGCTATTCATGGTCGTGCCCGTTCTTAAGTTAGAGATGCAGATTTGGCACCCGTTGCGCATTCGCTTTCCTGGTAGAGAAATACTTCTTCGACCGTCTTGCTGAAGACGCGGGCAATCTTAAAGGCGAGTGGCAGACTCGGATCGTACTTGCCGGTTTCAATGGCGTTGATCGTGCCGCGCGCAACTCCCACGTGGGCGGCAAGCTCGGCCTGCGACCATTCCTTCTCCGCTCTCAACACGCGCAGCCGGGTCTTCATCGATACCGCCATGAATACAGAATCAATCCGAGACTCCACAAACAAATCATCAGGGCAGGGATGCCAAGCCAAGGCACGGAATGAAATCCGAACTTCTGCAGGAAGCCGATCGCAGCGGAGAATACCAAAGTTCCCGTAAAGGCAAACGTCAATGCGCGGTAGTTGAGCTGCTGTTCGCGCTCGTCATTAGAGCGCAAAAAGCGCAAGAGACAAAGGATCGCTAGCCCGGCTCCCACGACTGCCAAAGCAAGCAGCAGCGTGCGGAAGGATTGAAGCTTCTCGGCCAAGACAACTGCGAGAGCTGAGAAAAAGACACCAATATAGAAGATCGCAAGTGTGGAACGACGGCGGTCGCCTTGTTCATCTCGAAAGGCCTGATGGGGCAATGGGAACCTCCCCGGGGACAACCGTTAGAGTATGTCAACACAACCATTATGTCAAGTATACAGTACTTTGTGATTGTTAAACTGGCTTTGCGGCCATCTGTGCCACAGTCTCGCGGACGAACGTCGAATTCGTGCCGATCACCGCGTAATTGGTGAGCTGTCACGCCCGGCGCAAGCGCAGCGTTTTCTTTCTGCAAGTGCATAGAATCAGATTTGTCTTCGTCAATATCGCGCGCTTTGTCCCAATCGGCTTGAAAGCCCATCCGACTATGGGTACCTAAACGCCTCTTCGTGAGAGCGCCGCCGCAACGCCTGGGCCGACATGATCGTAGGGCCTCTCGGTATCTCAACGGTTTGCGACCATGTCGGTCGTCAAGAGGTCACGCGCTTTTTTATGATTGCCTCGCGTTTTTCTTTACAGTTTGAAGGAGACTGGCTCAAGCTTAACTTTCTCGAGGTTTTGCCCGTCTAGGTAGGTTTGTCGGGTGCTGCGAGGTTGGGTTCTTTTCTCAGGTCGAGCCAAGGCTCCTATCAGTCCAGTTTAAAGACAAACGGCACAGGCTCAACCCATATAACCTCAAAAAAAGCTCTGACGCAGCGTGGATCAGAGCCTGGAAATCAATCTGAAAATCGGCAATGTCTAGGGGTCAGTTCCTAACTTTGTGCTCACAATATCTGCACGTGAGTTGTCAGAGCATCGATTGCATGAAATTCGACCCCACATTCGTAAATTCAAAAGCGTGCAACCCCAATTCACTCGCCAGATCTTTACAAGCTAATATTCCGCGTACGCTGTTGCCCTTCGCGTCGAGTCTCGGTGAATACACGGCGATCCCCAATTGCCGGTTGACGACGCCAAGAATTCCTCCGCCCACGCCACTTTTCGCCGGCAGGCCCACACGGTAGGCCCATTCTCCCGCATGGTCGTAGAGCCCACACGTGAACATCACCGTCAGCACATCCTTGATGTATCGGAAATCGAAGACCATCTCGCCGGTAAACGGATTTGTGCCCATATTCGCCAGGGTCGCCGCCATCATGGCCAGATCCTGGCAATTCACTAGAAGGGAGCATTGCGAGAAATACTGATGCAAGGTCTCATCCACCTCACCGTCGATGATCCCGCAGTTCAGCATCAAGTACGCGATCGCACGATTCCGGTTCCCTGTGACCTCCTCCGACGCCAGGACCTCCGGGTCAATCCGCAAGGGCCGTCCAGCGGCCCTCTGCATCTTTTGAACGAACGCCCGAACTCCAGATTCCGCAGGTTTCTTCTTGATCAGCGACGAAATTGCGATCGCGCCCGCGTTGATCATCGGGTTGAAGGGGCGTATCGTCTTGGGGTCGAGTTCGATCGAATTGAACGCGTCTCCGCTCGGCTCCACACCCACCCGCGCCAAGGTGTCCTCTCGCCCGAATTCTTCCAAGGCCATTTGAAACGCGAATGGCTTGCAGATCGATTGAATCGTGAACTCATGTTCCCAGTCGCCCGCGCGAACCACGCGTCCATCGACGGTAGCCAGGCAGATGCCGAAATGTCCGGGATTTGCCTTGGCCAACTCGGGGATATAGGTGGCAACGTCCCCTTCATCGAAGTTTTGATACTTCTGATGGATGTGCTGAACAATCTGTTCTATCTCAAGAATGGCAGACATACTCTCCGAAATCGCATGCTCTTTCAAACAAGCAAGCTCGCCAAAAGCGAGAAGCGTGGCGGGAACGGTATCGGCCTCTATCCGTCAAGTCCAATTGAAATATTTAATCGGTCTTATTCGGAATTTCCGATTTGGACCTGCGGTTCGCCCGTGGTGCGGTTCCTCTGCTCAGTCAACGGCGCGAGCCGATCCCAGATTTTCTGCATGCTGATTCATCGGAACGTTGGGTCGGCTGTCAGTCGATCGGCGTCGTTGTGGTCCGCACAGCCCGGCAAGCGGGCGTAGCCCTAGTGCCGCAGCAGATCAGCCAGCGTGAACAGCTCGTTCAAGCCTTATCGTGAACTGCTCAGGTGTTCTTCGATAAGCTTCTCCACACCTACGCGCTCGTTCAAATCGCGAACCAGAACCACACCACCATCGGAAGTTACTCGTGGTCCCTGCAAATTGTCCTCTAGCGAAATATCGAACGAGATCTGGAAAGGCTGATTTTGTTTCTCGCCCACTCGGTGTGCACCTTCACGGCGTCTTCGCGGCAGGTTACAAACGAATCCATCTCCTCTAAGCTGCGGGTACCCGCGTAGCTTGCGGATCGATCCTATGCGGCTAATACGTTCGGACGGCGGAACCAGTAATGGAGAATCCCATACGCAGTCGATTGCCAGTGGGCATCGGTTCGTATTCGAGCGCGTCGGCAAATCGGCGCAACAAGCGAATGCCTTGGCCACCGACTCGGATCTCTTGGCGCGCATTCAAGTTTGGCAACTCGGGCGCACTCAGAGGATTAAAGCGTGGCGCTTCATCGTCTACGACGAAAACAAAGTACCCCTCCCGAGGCATCGTGAAGCGGACGATCACGGAGCGATCCGCCTCGGTTCCATAGCCATGACGGATGACATTAGAGACCACTTCCTCCAAGCAAAGATTCATTGCGAATTGGACGTCAACCGGAATGGCGTACGACGACGCCAGAACTTCGATCCAAGGGGGAAGCTGCGCGATATCGGAAAGCCGGCTCCGCAAAGCCAACTTATCCCGAGTCTGGTCTGTGCCGTTCACAGTCATAGTGCGCCGCGGCCGTTCCGCCGAGCCGCGCTCGGGTTATTGTAGCGCGGCGAGTGCGCTCTGAAGATCGAAATGCACGGGAATCAAAGTATCGATACCGCTGCACTTTAGTACCTTTTCGACCATCTCGTTAGGACTAAAGAGAACCATCTTGCCCCCGCGGCTCTTGATGGCGCGTGCCGGCGCCACTAAAGCCCGCAGGCCCATCGATCCCAGATACGATACTTTTTGCAGGTCCACCAGGACTGCCTTCCGGTTGCCGGCAATTACGTTCATTTCTAAATCCACAGCGGCAGCGCCCTCGATGTCCAGTCTGCCGTCGAGGATCACCTTGGTGATGTCACCCGTTAGTTCTTCCATTGTGATCGCCATGTCGCTTTTCCCCTCCGTGATTGCGCTTGCGAAACTTCGCATAGAGCTTCTCGTCTCGATGGCGGTGCATTTCCGGGGAAAGACTCTGCGGTACCCCCGGCGGTATTGCCTGGGACGAAGCTTATTCTTCGGTACGCGTAGCTTCTTCGTGGTGAACTCGGTGCTCACCGTGTTCGAAGTCGCTTCCGCCCACGCCGGTCTTCGTCATCACCCGAAACCTCTACATGCCGGGTGGTACGAAAAGAGCCTCGCCTTCAGTGTTGCTCACGGTGCCAGTCCTCCGAAAAAAGAGGTTTCCTCTTATCTCGACCGCGAGATGGACAAGCGAACTCACCAAAACCGGAAGGCGTGACGGAAACACTAATGATGACTATCCCTCAAGTCCAATCGAAATATCAGATTGGCCTCATTTGGGAAGCAGAGAGCACGGTGAAGGCTGGGGCCTCGCTCTAGCAGGCTGCTGAAAAAGTCGGAGATTTTGTAACGAGGCGGCGCGCGGTGCGTCTCATTGAGTATGCGAGGAACCGATCAGCAGCAAGGACATGTTTTTAGCTACATTTCACCGGAGCAGCGAGTACGCAAAGATCATCCGCTGCGACCGATCCGCACGATGGTAGACCAGGTACTCAAGGAACTGTCGCCTGAGTTCAACAAGATGTATTCCAAAGTGGGTCGTCCATCGATTCCGCCGGAACAGTTGCTGCGTGCTCTGCTGTTGCAGATGCTGTACTCGGTGCGCAGCGAGCGGATGCTGATAGAGGAGATCGACTACAACATTTTGTTCCGCTGGTTCGTGGGGCTGAATTTGGACGATGCAGTGTGGGATGCCACGGTATTCACCAAGAACCGCGACCGTTTGCTGGAGGCCGAAGTAGCCAAGGACTTTCTGGCGCTGGTGGTGGAGCAAGCCCGCGGGCAGGGCTGGGCCTCGGACGAGCACTTCACGGTGGACGGAAGTTTGCTGGAAGCTTGGGCCAGCGCGAAGAGTTTTCAGCGCAAGAACAAGAAGAGTTCGCCGCCGCCGGATGATCCCGGAAATCCCACGGTGGATTATCGGGGCGAGAAGCGCTCGAACGAAACGCACGAATCGAAAAGCGATCCAGAAGCGCAGATGGCGCGCAAAAGCGCGGGCAAGGAGGCCAAGTTGAGCTACAGCGGGAATCTGCTGGTAGAGAATCGCAACGGCTTGATTGTGGACAGCCGAGTGTGGGAAGCCACGGGCACGGCCGAGCGCTACGCCGCGCTGGAAATGCTGCAGGAACTTCCAGGAAGCGGGCGTGTGACGGTGGGCGGCGACAAGGGCTTCGACACTGCGGATTTTGTGCGCGAGTGCCGGAACATGTGGGTGACACCGCACGTGGCGCAAAACCTGGGACGACGAGGCGGCAGCGCCATTGATAATCGCACCACGCTGCAGGGAGGCTATACCATCAGTCAGAAGAAGAGGAAGCGCATCGAAGAATGTTTTGGCTGGCTGAAGACCATTGCGTTGATGCGCAAAGTTCGCCATCGCGGAACGTTGAAAGTCGATTGGATCTTCACGTTCGCCTGCGCGGCCTACAACCTGGTGCGCATGCGGAACCTGATGCGCAGCGTAGTTCCGACATAGTAAGTCCGGGCCGTAGTGTCTTTGAACGACGCTGAAACGCTTCTTTCGGGCGCTTGGTAGCACGAAAAATCACGCCTCAGACGCTCAAAAACTCCCGAATGACTCAAACCAACACAGAAATTGCTGGCTCAGTACGATTTTTCAGCAGCCTGTTAGGCCGCTCAGCCTTGAGTTCACGATTACGCCGTAGCGCCTCGTCCAGGTTGTCTTGCGTAAACAAGCGTATAAGTTCGGTGCGAGCGACCCATCTCGGCGACGTGTATGGCTCCGTTTCCGAAAAAAGCCCGGGATGGTCGCCACCTTCGATTGCCTTGACGAGCGCGGACTCGATCGTCATACCGCCTTCGCTATTTGTTAAGTACACCAATCCTTCGCGCTTTTCCGGGCATGCGAACGCGGCGCCTTTAAAGGCCACGTTGTTGCCGCCGTGATAGATGTACTTCGAGGCCCCAACCTGCTCAATTCCCCAGCCCAGCCCAAAGGATATTCCGGGGCCCATCTGGGGGACCGCAACCTGTGGCGACCACATTTGTTGGAACGTCGCCTGCTTGAGCCCGACTCCATTCATGAGCGCGACCAGGAATTTCGCGTAGTCATGTGCGGTCGTGAGCAGGCTGGAAGCAGGATTTTCGGACGGGGAATCCCATGTGATCGGTTGGTCCGTCTCCAACTTGCCTATGGCCAATTGGTTTGCGAGGATGGGGCGCCACCGGAAAGTGCTGTGCTCCATTTTGAGGGGCACGAAAACCTCCTGCTGCGCGAGTTCCTCAAGTAATTTTCCAGTTACATGCTCTACGACCCCCTGCAAGTACACGTACCCTTCACCGGAGTAGTTAAACTTCTCCCCTGGCGTGAACAAGAATTCGAGTGGCGTCCCTCCCCAGTTGGGGAGCCCTGTCGTATGGTCAAGGACTCTGCGGGCAGTAATGAGTTTCGAGCGGGAATCCTTGTCGATGCGATCGTACACAAAACCGTAAGTGTAGA
>WNFD01015127.1_pt1 | contig 11237 bp, 12 predicted proteins | sample 5400491 | NCBI WGS metagenome assembly WNFD01 (sample SAMN13153343, study PRJNA577476) | soil metagenome | isolation source: 120 cm saprolite under Douglas fir tree site 2 hole 2 replicate 2 | place: USA:California | collected 2015-04-18 | reverse complement strand
CGAGTCTTGTCGAAGAGTTTCACTCAGCAATCGCCGCACTTTTTCGGAAACTCCAAGCCGGCCTTCAAAGAAGCCGATCAGGGCGTTGGCATCCAGTACGTATCGGCGCACGCCCACGCGCAAGGACGGGGGCACTACTTCTCTCTCCTGCGCTCGCGCTCCCGTTCCTCAAACGACGCCTCGAAGACTGACGGCTCGCCGGGCGCCGGCTTGAGAAAACCCATGATCTCGTCCAGCCGTCGCTCGGTGATAGGTGTGAGCACCAGGCGGCCCTGCTCCTCGCTCCAGGTTGCAGGGGTGCCTTTTTTCAATCCGAGTTGTTCACGCAACTCAGCCGGAATAACTACCTGCCCCTTGGAGCTCACGACTGTGCGGTAGGTTGTCATATTTCCTAATCTTACTACACAGTAAGACTATATACAATCGTCTTACCAGACTAAAGTGCGCGGGAGGACGACGATTCGACGAACGACCCACTGTGATCTAGAATAGTCATAGCAGCATCCAAGCTGTGTACAGGCTCTATCCGCCAAGGCGGAGGGGCACTGGAGGACCTATGAGTTTCACCCCGATTGGCGATCCTCGCCAGAAAATCACAGTTGCTTCCCTTCGCGAAAGAAAACTCCGGCATGAGCCGATTACTTGCCTGACCGCGTATGACTACCCCAGTGCGCGCCTGATAGACGAGGCTGCGATCGACATTGTGCTGGTCGGCGATTCGCTCGCTATGACGATTCTCGGATACGAGAACACGCTGTCCGTCACCGTCGACGAAATGCTGCACCATACCAAGGCGGCTCGCCGCGGCGTGAAACAGGCGCTGCTGGTCGCGGATATGCCCTACGGCTCGTATCATGCAAGTCCGGACGAAGCCATCCGCAATGCGGCGAGATTTATCAAAGAAGCCGGCGCCGAAGCGGTAAAGATAGAAGGCGGCGAGAAGCGTGCAGAATTGATTCGCCGGATCATCGACGCCGAAATTCCAGTGACCGGGCACATCGGGCTCACACCGCAGTCAGTAAACGTGATGGGCGGATACAAAGTTCAGGGCAAGAGTCTGGCAGCCGTCGAGCAACTGATGCGCGACGCTGTCGCACTCGATCGCGCGGGTGTCGCGTGCATTTACCTCGAAGGTATTCCCCGCGAAGTCGCAGCCATGATCACAGCAGAAGTAGCAGCCCCCACAATTGGCATTGGCGCTGGGCCTGATTGTGATGGACAGGTCCTGGTGTACCACGACCTCCTGAACCTGACATTTACTCCGCCCGCCAAGTTCGTCCGCCGCTATGGGGATGCCGCGGAACTCATCTCTCAGGCTGCGCAGGCATTTCGCGCCGACGTGCTTTCCCGGCAATACCCGTCCGATGAGGAGTCATATCATCTGCCGAAGGAAACGCGCGCGGCGCTGGAGACAGTTATGGAGCGGAAGAACACTATGCGGCGGTAGGGAAGTACGAGGTACGAGGTACGAAGTACGATTGCCGAATTACGATTGTTGATTTTCGATTGGATTTGGATTTTTGAGTTTTTGGACTCAGGTCTCAGATCTGAGTTCTCCGTTTTCAGATTGTCGCGGAAGGTTGCGCCTTACTTCGTCAATCGTAAATCGTCAATCGAAAATGCCTCCCATGAGGGTCCTCGAAACAATAAAGCAGATGCGCTCCGCCTGTCAGGCGACGAAACAGGAGGGGCGGCGTCTGGGATTTGTTCCTACCATGGGGGCGCTGCATGAAGGGCATCTGTCGCTGGTTCGTGCGGCAAAGGTGCGATGCGACGTGGTGGCTGCTTCCATCTTCGTAAATCCTGCTCAGTTTGGGCCCACCGAAGACTTCTCCAAATATCCGCGCTCGTTTGAACGCGATCGGGAACGGTTGGAGAAAGAGGGTGTGGAGTTGCTGTTCGCACCTTCGGTAGAAGAAATGTATCCGGAGGACACAGTGACATTTGTCACGGTCGAGGGCTTAAGCGAACGACTATGCGGAAAGTCGCGTCCTGGACATTTTCGGGGGGTTACCACCGTAGTCTCCAAGCTCTTCCACATCACGCAATCCGATCTCGCTTTCTTTGGACAGAAAGATGCGGCGCAAGTGGCGATTATCCGGCGCATGGTGCTGGATTTGAATCTTGGCGTCGAAATTGTTGTCTGTCCCATTGTGCGTGAGGCGGACGGTCTGGCCATGAGTTCGCGTAATGCATATCTCAGTCCACAACAGCGGAGGTCGGCGCTGGTATTGTCCCGGTCACTGGCTCATGTGAAAAAGTTGTCCGAGCAAGGCGAGCGATGCACGGCAAAGTTAGCCGCAGCCGGAACACAAGTGTTTGCGGAAGAACCGTCGGTACGGCTGGACTATTTTGAAATTGTGAATCCGGACACTCTTGAACCTGTCGAACACATCAGCGGCCCGGACTTGGTGGCCGTGGCCGCGTTTGTCGGAGGCACCCGCCTGATCGACAACATAGTGCTTACAACTTAAGCGATTAATCTTCGAAGTCCGGACACAAACTCATTTCCCGCGATCACGTACCTCAGCGGGCGCGACGCCGCTTTGACGATGCCGATCCGCACTGTGGTCAACACGCGGGACGGAGTGTAGTGGTCGTCGGCAACAAAAAGATCCGAGTTTATCCTGGTCAGATCCTTGCCGTTATCGCGCTCTCGCGTAATACCGAAGGCATCAGCCAGGCGTCCCGGGCCACTGGTCAGTTTTCGCAGATCGCCACTGCCGTTCAGGCTGAGGCCGCGTTCCTGCGCCATCTCCTCGATTCCGATCAGTGGCTCCAAGGCGCGCACCAAAACACAACCTGCCATTCCGTCCGGCAAGCAGGAAATGTTCAAACAATAATGATTGCCGTAGATGAAATAGACATAAGCATGACCTGGGGGACCGAACAGCACGGCATTCCGCGGGGTACGACCGCAGGCCGCATGTGCTGCGGGATCGCCTTGGCCTATAGGCTTCAATTTCCACGATCCTGGCCGCACGCAGCTTCCGTCCTTGCCGCCGAACCAGGACTTTGCCCAGCAGGTCGCGGCCTACGCTCCGCGGATCGCGGTTGTAAAAAGCACGCGGCAAAGGTTTTCCCGGCTGGTTCAAGGGTCTCATTCAGCGCTTCCCATTGGTAACTTTGCGCTGCCATGCTATTCAACTATCGTTACTTCTGCGCATAACATGCGACGCTACCTAATTCTAACGCCCCAATCTTCGAGGAGGATTATGCTCGGAAGAAAGTTCAAGATCGCTTCACTTTTGTTAGTGCTGACGCTGGTCGCGGCGGCCGAAACCATTCCCGCCGGCACGCACGTGACCGTGCGAACCAATTCCACACTTAACTCGGCGACAGCCCGATCAGGACAAAGCTTTAATGCGAATCTGGTAAGAGACTTGACCGTGAACGGCCAAACTCTGGCCAAGGCAGGCTCGCCGGTAAAAGGAAAAGTGACTTACGCCAAGTCGAGTGGTCGGCTGCACGTCCCGGGTCAGCTCACGCTCAGACTCACTGCGGTTGAGATCAATGGAAAAATGACTCCCATCACAACCGGCGGCTTTTTTGCCAAAGGTAGAAGCCATACGAAGAGCAACGTGGTGAAAATCGGTGGCGGAGCCGCAGCGGGCGCCCTCATCGGCGGCCTGGTTGGCGGAGGCAAAGGCGCTGGAATTGGCGCACTGGCCGGGGCAGGCGCCGGAACCGGAGTCGCGGCAGCTACCGGAAAACAGGAAGCTGTCGTGCCGGCAGAAACCGCGATCACGTTTACCACAAAAACCAACGCAACCGTGAAATAGCTCAACGTGAAGCAGCACTTAGCATTTAGCACTTAGCATTTAGCACTTAGCATTTAGCCAAACAATGTGTGTTGCGGCTCGGGCTAAGTGCTGCTTTGCATATCTGTGTCTCGGCCTTTGCTCTCCTCTTTCGCTCGATTTTTCGGCTAGCTCTGCCTTGGCAATCGGTTACGCCGCGCCTTTCAGATAAGCCAACACCTGATCGGCATGCCCCTCCACCTTCACGTTGTTGAAGACGTGGGCAATCTTGCCGTCCGGGCCAATCACAAATGTGGTGCGTGCGATTCCCTTCACTTTTCTGCCATACATGTTTTTTTCTTTGATCACGCCAAAGGCTTCGCAGACCTTCTTATCGGTATCGGACAGCAAGGTGTACGGCAAGTGGTATTTGTCCCGAAATTTCTTCTGATCCTCCGGCGAGTCTGCTGAGATCCCAAGGATCACTGCGCCAGCCTTTTGCAAATTCTTGTATGCGTCACGGAACTCGGACGCCTCAATGGTTCACCCGGGTGTGTCGGCTTTGGGAAAGAAAAACAGGACCACGCTTTTGCCTCGAAAATCCTTCAGCGACACATTTTTGCCGTTCTCGTCCGGCAAAGAAAAGTCTGGGGCCTTATCATTGATATCCATGAGGGCTTCTCCGTTTCGTTCACTGTTATACCTGACGGTGGCCACCGTCGTCATGCTGGCCGGCTTGGCCTTGATATTTGGCCAAACCGTTCCGCCTCAGTCTACTCGTCGTGAAGCGGCCAGAAAAGGACCACGCGCGCTGGGATTGCTTGAGCTTGCGGCCAATGGCAAAGCTCGCCTGATCCCAATCACCGTGATGTACGATGGCAAATTCTATGACGCCGGATCTTATAAGGCTTCTCCAGTTCCCATGGCGCTCGAGCGGGATACGGTCTATGAAGCGGTACGGACAGGCGTTTCTCAAGGACTGTTTACGGTGGGCGGCGCTTTTCACAGAGGCAACGCGTGGGTTGCAGAGGGGAAATGGGAGCCGGTCGGCGCAGCTCCGCCAAAAAAAAGACCTTCGGAACCGTCGGCGCCTCGCGATGACGACCAGGATAAGCCGCCAGTATTGCGGCGCCCTGGATCAGGAGCTGGATCAGAACCGCCGAAGCCGACCCCTCCCGTTTCTCCGCCAGCTGACACGCCAGCAGCGACGGCACCGGAGCCCTCGCCTGCGGCGACTCCCGCTGCTCCAGAACAAAGTGGCCAGGACAACGACAATAACAAAGACAGGCCGGTCCTCCGCCGGGGAAACCAGCCTTCTCCAAGCACAAAGAATGAGCCTAACAGCACCACAGGAATGTCCTCCCGAGCTCGCGTGGGAACGCCAAATCTGCCTACTGCAAACACTGGCGAACAAAAGATTGGCGGGGAAAAGCCAGCCCTGCAGATGATGCCGGCCATTTCCGACGCGGGCAGCTCCGACCCTCGCCCTTACAGCTACGTGGTGAAGCCGGCAGAAGAACAGCAGCTTCGCACGAAGATGCTGGGCCTGGCGTCCGCTCAGATTCGTGACCGCGCCCGGCAGTTAGCATCCGAAGACGGTAAAGCACAAGTTCGTACTTCTTCTCAGAAAAACAAAACGCCTGCGATCAGCTCTGTGCCGCCGAGCTTCGAAGATACACAGTTTCGAATTTTTGATCTTTCCAATGCCAACGAACCGGTGCTGGTATTGACCACTAAGGCGAGCTTTCCCGCAAAATCCAGCAGTGGTGCGGACCTGTACTATGTGGCGCTCGTAGCCCGGGAAGACATTTCAGGTGAACTGCACAAAGCGTTTTCCAATGTGACTGACAGCAGGCATCTGGACATTCAGCCGCGACTCGAATTGATTGACGCAGTAGATGCAGATGGTGATGGCCGTGGCGAATTACTCTTTCGTCAGATATCCGATAAAGGCAGCGCGTTTGTGATATATCGCGTGATCGGCGAGCAATTGTGGGCGCTGTTCCAGGGCACTCCGGAGTAAATAGTTTCAACTATTTCTGCGTCATTATCAGTTCGCCGTTCTCGACTTTGATGGCCGCGACGTTGTCGGGCAGCTTCAGCCGATCGCGCTCTTCTGTGAGCTTTTTCTGTAGAGCGTCGTTGACTAACGAGACGGGAACGTTCAGGTCGCCCACCTTGAATTCTGAGGGAACGAAAGTGACGTAGCCATCTTGGGAACCTAAATGTCCAGCGAGCGTGACCCAGACATCCTTGCCCGCAACCTGGGTCAGAAACTGACCGCGGGCGATGTCTCCCTCGAAATTGACCTGATAATCTTTGACTTCGGGCTGCCCGGTCGCGCCTTCGACCTGCGGAGAAGGAGATGGTGTGCTGGATGAAACCGCCGTCACCGGAATCGCGCCGGCCGCCTGCGCAATTGCGGCGCTGACCTCGTCGGAACTCAAATGGACTTCGGCGGGAGCCTGACCCGGCTGTTTAGTCCGATCCAGTTGCTGCAACTTGTCTTGGAAAGACTGGGCATTCGCGGCCGCGGCTGCAACGGGCTGAGCGTGTGCCACAGGCGATGGTTTCTTCAATACCAGAAAAATCGCGATCAACGACGTCAATAGGGTAACTGCACTGATGATGCGACGAAGGTTGCCGTTCATATCGTGCCTCCAGCCTTAGCACAAATATTAGACGGGAAGAGCTGGCGTGTGAGGTAACGAAAGTCACCGCGTGGGCAGTAGTAAGCCTTCCACGGAGCATGACTAACGGGCAGTCACCATAAAAAACGTGATCCATGGAAGCGCTGTTGCGTCATTCAAAAAGTGGGCCACAATTACCGAAACCAAGCTGCGGCGTCCCAAGAGGTATGCAATGCCCCACATCATGCCGAGAAACGCAGTCGGGAGCATGATGCCGAGCCAAACAAGAAAGCCCTGATTTAAGTAGCCGGCGTGCGACAGTCCAAACGCAACGCCAGGTACGAGGACCTGCATGGCCTTCCCGTAGCCAGCCTTAGCGAATTCGGTCATTAGAAAGGCGCGAAAGAGGACTTCTTCGCAGAATCCAGCTGTGATGCCCATAGCCAGCGCAGCAAAGAGGTGAATTCCATGCGGCAAGAACGCGTATGAGATCGGAATGTGCATTCGGGGCAGAGACCGGAGATTGCCGCCGATGGAAAGCGCTGCCAACAGGAGTGCGACGACCCACGCTGGCCATGTTCCCAAGCCCCAAACTCCGAGATCTCTGAAGGAGAGCCCGCGGCTCTGCAATGCAAACCAAAGCCCGATCACAAACAGCCACTCGACGATTACGCCCCCGCTAAGCCAGGCCAAGAAGCGTTGTTCAGGAGAGCCATGAACCACAGCGCGAAACGAAAGTGAAATGACCTTTGAAACAACCCAAATCGCCGAGGGGCCCCCGAGCGCCAGAATTAGGGACTCCACCCAACACTGAGCCCGACCGAAACCAATTACAGTCTTTTTGCCCGCGCGGTATTGTTCAGCCTCTTTGGAATTCGCCGCGATCACCTGATCGATGATCTTTTCCAGTGCTGAAGTATCGCTGGACTGCTGCGGACGGCCCTCTTCGTCATAAACAGCGGGAAAGTCTTTTCCACGTTCGAAGGATAGATCGTAGAGATCTTTTAGCATCTTGCCGGAGATAGCACCGCTTTCTGTCAAGTCTGCCGAGAAGGCCACGCCCTTCATGGAAATGGGCGACTGCTCAATTTCCAGACCCTTGGCCTTCAATCGGCCCATGAGCTCGCCTTGAACCAGATTGGCTACCCGTTTAGGATTTTTCGCTGCTTTCGCTGCTGCTTCGAACTGATCCGCGAGTGACTTACTTGTAGTGAGCACCTGTGCGTCTTGCGGAGTGATGCCGTATTCGGCGATCATGCGCTCGCGTCGCGCTTCCGGCAACTCCGGCAAAGTTTTGCGAATTTCTTGCTGCCAATTCTCGTCCACCACCAGCGGCAAGAGGTCGGGCTCCGGAAAATAACGGTAATCGTGAGCCTCTTCCTTCGATCTCATACCATAGGTCTTGCCTTCGTTTGGGTTGTAGAGGCGAGTTTCCTGCGCGATCTTGCCGCCGGATTCGACTACGCCAATTTGCCGGTCAATTTCGTATTTCAGGGCCTCGCGGATGAAGCGGAAGGAATTCACATTCTTGACTTCAGTCTTGGTCCCAAACTCTTTTTGGCCTCTTGGACGAACGCTAACATTCGCGTCACAGCGCAACGAACCTTCTTCCATGTTGACGTCACTGACACCGGTGTACAGGATGATTTCCTTCAACCTCGTAAGGTACTCGTACGCTTCCTCGGGCGAGGCAATATCCGGTTCACTGACGATTTCAATCAGCGGCACTCCGCTGCGGTTCAGATCGATTGCGGTCTTTTCCTGCGAATCGGGAAAGCCTTCATGCAGACTCTTCCCGGCATCTTCCTCGAGGTGCAGACGCGTGATTCCAATTTTTTTGGTTCCGCTGCCAGCTGGGATTTGGATCCAACCGTGCTCGGCCAGGGGCTTGTCGTACTGGGAGATCTGATAGCCCTTGGGCAGATCGGGATAGAAATAGTTTTTACGGGCAAAGATCGATGTCTGGTTAATCCGGCAATTTATCGCCATGGCAGCGAGCACAGCGAATTCGACCGCTTTGCGGTTCAGAACCGGCAAGGCACCTGGTAAGCCGAGGCAGACGGGGCAGACGTTGCTGTTAGGAGGATCGCCGAAGCGCGTGGAGCAGGAGCAGAAGATCTTGCTTGCGGTGAGGAGTTGGACGTGTACCTCTAAACCAATGACCGGCTCATAGCGGGCGAGGGCCGATACAGAGGTATCCGGCGTGGTGGCCATATCGACGGATTATAAAGCTAGCGGGGACGAGTCAGTTCAATTCGGCTTCGCGGGTTGCGGCGCGCTGAGGTAATTCTCCAGCGGGATCTCAAAATACATCAGCTCATCTCCCTTACTGTCACGCACACCTGTCAGGTAGAAATGTGCTCCCGCAAGAGGAGTGGAAATTCCAGAGACATCGAAAAATAAGAATCCCGCCTGGGTGGTATGAGGCTCCACGGCCCGTGCGCCGAACTGGGCACTCTGGATTTCCTCCATAGCCTGTTTCCCGACGCCGCCTTTGACTTTCTTCCGAGGGAAAGGCAGGGGTGAAGGAGTAGTGCTGGTCGACGGCCGTGACAGGCGGCGGTAGATATCATCCACGGTCGCTGGAGACATTTTTGTGCGGTTCACCGTGACCAACTGGGCTTTCATTCCCGCTAATGCAATCGGCTGCTCGCCCTCATTGGTGATCACGAGAAAGATTGGCAGAAGACCCTCTTCGTTGTAGTGGACCGAAAAAATATCCGCCTTGTCCGCCATGTCGTAAGGATCCAATGCCACGGTCACTGCGTCGGTAGGATGTGCGTCATGCGCGGGATAGGTCTTGGCCGGCTGCGCTTTCGGCATGACAAAGTCCTTGGCTGCGGCACAAAAGGTAACAGTCAGGATAAAAACAGCAATTATCGCGGTTTGGACACCAATCCACTTGAGTCTGCCGGAGAACATTAGCATGCATTATAGGATGCAAGCTCTTGCGGCGGTGGTGCCTTGGGAGTATCGCTAGCGGTTAGAATGTCCCATCACCTATGTACTTGCTTTACAATGCGCTGCTGGCAGTCGTCCTATTGCTGGGCCTTCCTTATTGGGTACTGCGAGCGTTGAGGCACGGTAAACGCCATCTTGGATTGGCTGAACGATTGGGAAAAGTGCCGGACAGGTTAGCGCGGCACCAATCTCGGCCGGCTATCTGGGTCCATTCCGTTTCCGTGGGAGAGTTAATCGCAGTCAGTGATCTGATTACGGAGTTGACTCGGCGCTTCCCGGGATATCGAGTGGTTGTTTCAACCACCACGGCGGCGGGTCAGTCGTTGGCGCGCAGCCGCTTTGGCAGGAATAGCGTGTTTTATTTTCCGCTGGATTTCAGGTTTGCCATCCATCCCTACCTGCAAATCCTGCGCCCACAATTGATCGTGATCGCGGAAACTGAATTCTGGCCTAATTTCCTTCGACTCGCGTACCAGAGTCGCGCCCGCATAGCCATAGTGAACGCTCGCATCTCCGACCGATCATGGCCCGGGTATCGCCGCTTCCGTTGTTTCTGGATGAGAGTTTTGCAGCCCATCGATATTTTCCTCACTCAAACCGAAGAGGACCGAAGAAGGCTGGCGGATATTGGCGCACCAGTCGAGCGTATCCAAGTGAGTGGGAACTTGAAGTTCGATGTGTCCCTGCCTCCTCCTACAGCGATCGTTTCCAGCCTTCGCTCCGCTTTCCAGCAAGCGCAGGCAGGACCTGTGCTGGTGTGCGGCAGTACCGTGGAGGGTGAAGAGCCTCTGCTACTGCGCGCTTTCGAGAATGTACTGGCCAGCCATCCTCGTGCTGTCATGATCCTGGCTCCCCGGCGTTTGGAGCGTTTTGATGAAGTTGCTCAGTTGCTAGGGCAACTCGGAATCCGCTTCTGGCGACGCTCACTTTGGAGTGGTGACCCTATCGCCGGGGGAGTCCTGCTGATCGACAGCATCGGAGAACTTGCTTCCCTGTATGCGCTCGGAGACGTCGCATTTGTTGGCGGAAGCTTAGTTCCAAAGGGTGGACACAATATTATTGAGCCGGCGCGGCACGGCGTACCAATCGTGGTCGGAAACCATACCGAGAACTTTCGTGACATTGTGAGCCTGTTTCAAAGCCGCGATGCTGTACGCGTCGTCGGTCCCGCCGAGCTTCCCTTGGTTTTTCTGGAACTTTTTTCTAATGAGGCGGAACGTGCGGCGCTTGGCCGCCGCGCAGCCGAGACCTTGCTCTCGCAGACTGGCGCTACTCAGAGAACCATCGAGGCTCTGGAGAAACTGCTGAAATCATTTTTGCCGGCGGTTTCCTCGGCGATGGCTAGTTCCGCAGGGGAAAGTGCGCCAGCTACTCCTCCACGGTGAATTTACTCAGTTCCATTTTCGCCGCAGGCGTGCAACTTCGGAATGGCCTGTACGACCGAGGCGTGCTGCGATCGCGCCGCCTGACGGGCCCAGTGGTGAGTGTCGGCAATTTATCCGTGGGCGGTTCCGGAAAGACGCCGTTCGTTCTTCTGCTCGGCGAGTCATTGCGGGCGCGTGGAGTGAAATTCGACATTCTTTCCCGAGGTTATGGACGCAAAACTAAAGGAGTGATGCTCGTGGATCCCGCCGGCACTTCACAGGATTTTGGTGACGAACCGCTCCTCATAGCGCGACGCTTGGGCGTTCCTGTAATTGTGGGCGACGATCGCTACGAAGCAGGCCTCTTCGCGGAAAACAGATTCGGCCCACAACTGCATCTCCTGGACGACGGTTTTCAGCATCGTTCCCTCGCCCGCGATTTCGATATTGTTCTGGTCACTCCGGAAGACGCACGCGATTCCCTGCTCCCCAGTGGGCGTCTCAGGGAGTCGGCGCGCAACCTGTCTCGAGCCGACGCTATC
>WNFD01008049.1_pt1 | contig 11238 bp, 11 predicted proteins | sample 5400491 | NCBI WGS metagenome assembly WNFD01 (sample SAMN13153343, study PRJNA577476) | soil metagenome | isolation source: 120 cm saprolite under Douglas fir tree site 2 hole 2 replicate 2 | place: USA:California | collected 2015-04-18 | reverse complement strand
CGCGACAACATCGGCTACGGCAAGCTGGGATCGACGCCGCAACAAATCGTGGCCGCCGCGCAGGCGGCGCACGCCGACCACTTCATCCGGACGCTGCCGGAGGGCTACGACACCGTTCTCAATGACGATGCCTCGAACATCTCCGCCGGACAGAAGCAGCTGTTGACGATCGCCCGCGCTTTCCTGGCCGATCGGACGGTCCTGATCCTGGACGAGGCGACGAGCAGCGTCGACACGCGCACCGAGGTGCAGATCCAGGAGGCGATGGCGCAGCTGCGGCAGGGCCGGACGAGTTTCGTCATTGCGCACCGCCTCTCGACCATCCGCAACGCCGACAGCATCGTCGTCATGGATCAGGGTCGCATCGTCGAGCAGGGCAGCCATACCGAGCTGCTCGCACGGCACGGCTTCTACTACACGCTCTATCAGAGCCAGTTCACCGACGCGCTCGCGCAAGCCAGCTGAGATGTTCACGACCCGCCCCGAGCTTCGCGGAACCTTCGGGATGGTCAGCTCGACCCACTGGCTGGCGTCACAAACCGGTATGGCGATCCTCGAGCGAGGCGGCAACGCCTTCGACGCGGCGGTCGCGGCCGGCTTCGTGCTGCAGGTGGTCGAGCCGCACCTCAATGGCCCGGGCGGCGACCTGCCCATCATCCTCTGGGACGCACGCCGGGCGAAGGTCGAGGTCATCTGCGGCCAGGGGCCGGCGCCCAGGGCGGCCAGCATCCGTCAGTTTCAGGAGCTCGGGCTGGAGGACGTTCCGGGAACCGGCCTGCTCGCCGCCTGCGTTCCCGGAGCGTTCGGTGCCTGGCTGATGCTCCTCGGCGAGCACGGCACGATGCGGCCGATCTTCCGAAGCGAGTGGCCGGAGTCGGCTCGCCTCTACCTTACTAATGGCGTCCCGGAGCCCGGATCGAGCTTTCGCAACCTGGATCTCGGCCAAACTTACCAGCGAATCCTGGAGGAGGCCGAAAGCGCCGGGGCCGAGCAGGACCGCCAGATCGAGGCCGCCCGCCGAGCCTTCTACCAGGGGTTTGTCGCCGAAGCCATCGACGCCGCCTGCCGAGTTCCAGCGATGGACAGCTCGGGGCAGCGCCACGCTGGACTGCTGACCGCGGCCGACCTCGCCGCCTGGCGAGCGCGCAAAGAGCCCTCGACCCAACTCACCTACCGGGACGCCAGCGTGCATAAGACGGCACCCTGGGGCCAGGGTCCGGTCTTCCTCCAGCAGTTGGCCCTGCTCGACGGCGTCGACGTAAAGGCCATGGGCTTTCTCAGCGCCGACCACATCCATACCGTGGTCGAATCGGCGAAGCTCGCATTTGCCGATCGCGAGGCCTGGCATGGCGACCCCGACTTCGCGGATGTTCCAATGGCGGCGCTTCTCGAAAAGGGCTACGCGTTGCAGCGCCGCCGGCTCATCACCGACCGCGCATCACTCGAGCTTCGGCCGGGATCGGTGGGCGGCCGGCGACCCGTCCTACCGGGATTCGCACATCGCGCGACACGAGACCGAGACCGAAGCCAATCGCCGGGCGACCCGACGCTGCTCGCCAACCCGTTCGGTGACACCTGCCACGTCGCCGTCATCGATCGCGCCGGTAACCTGGTGGCCGCAACGCCGAGCGGCGGATGGCTGCAGAGCTCGCCGGTCATCCCGGGGCTTGGCTTCCCCCTGGGCACGCGCGCCCAGATGTTCAACCTCGACGAAGGACATCCCAACGCGCTGCAGGGCGGGAAGCGGCCGCGCACAACCTTGAGCCCGAACCTCGTGCTCCGCGGCGGAGAGCCGTGGCTCGCGTTCGGCACACCCGGCGGCGACCAGCAAGACCAGTGGTCGCTCAATTTCTTTCTGGCCCATGCCGTCTTCGGCCTCAACCTGCAGGAGGCGATCGATGCGCCGATGTTCCATAGCAGCCATTTCCCCAGCTCGTTCTATCCCCACGAGTCCTATCCCGGCCGCGTTCATGCCGAAAACAGACTTGAGCTGGAAACCGTCCTGCGCCTACGTGATCGCGGGCACGATCTTGTGCTCGATGCAGCGTGGTCGCTCGGCCGGATGTGTGTCGCCGGCAAGGATCCGAAAACCGGGCAGCTGATGGCCGCGGCGAACCCACGTGGCATGCAGGGCTACGCGGTCGGCCGCTAAATGGGACAATGTCTGGCACCGTCGAGGCGGGAGCATGGCGCAAGTCAATCTCGATAAGGCGCTGGAAGCCGGGCGCGAAGCCGTCGGCCGCCATGCGTGGCGGGAGGCCTTCGAGCTCCTGACGGCAGCCGATCAAGCCGGTGGCCTGACGGCCGCGGATTTGGAAGGCCTCGCCGAAGCTGCCTGGTGGAATGGCCGGGTGGAGCTATGCATCAGCGCGCGCGAGCGGGCGTTTGCGCTCCGTCTCGAGGCTGGTGAACCTCGTCGAGCCGCCCTCGTCGCGTTGGATTTGGCGAAGGATCACTCGGGCCGGAAGGCAGCGGCTGTCGGCGCTGCTTGGTTCAGCCAGGCACAGCGGCTGCTCAAGGATGAACCGGTGGGCATCGAACATGGATACCTGACGCGCCGCGAGTGGGTGCAGGCTCATAACTCGGGCAATTACGAACGGGCACTCGAGCTCGCCCAGCAAACTCTCGAGATCGGCACCCGGTTTGGCAACCGGGACCTGATGGCGCTTGGCCTCCAGGACCAGGGCCTTACCCTGGTCGCCCAGGGTCAGTTCGGCGAAGGGATGGCTCTGCTCGACCAGGCGACCGTGGCCGCGCTGTCCGGCGAGCTGCGACCGCTGACGACCGGCGCCATCTATTGCAACACAATCAGCACCTGCGAGGAGATCGCCGACTACAAGCGAGCAAGCGACTGGACCGATGCGGCGCGGCGCTGGTGCGAGCGCCAGACCATCGCGGGGTTCCCGGGGATGTGCCGCGTCCACCGGGCGGCAGTCATCCGTCTCACCGGGGCCTGGCAGGAGGCCGAACAAGAGGCTCGCAATGCCTACGACGAGGTTCTTGACTTTCGGGACGACTACGCGGCCGAGGCGCTCTATCAAATCGGCGAAATCCGGCTCAATCGGGGCGACCTCGTTGAGGCTGGGGATGCCTTCCGCCATGCCCACGATCTCGGGCGGGAGCCAAATCCTGGTCTGGCCCTCCTTCGTCTGGCGGAGGGCGACATTGGAGCGGCGGCGGCGGCCATCAAGCGGGGCCTGGCCGCCGAGCCCCAACCGATTGCTCGCTCGCGTATGCTGCCCGCGCAGGTTTCGATCGCGCTGGCGGCAGGCGATCTAGCCACGGCATCGGCCGCCGCCGTAGAACTCGGATCGATCAGCGCCACCTATACGACCCCGGCGCTGAGAGCACACACGCATTACGCGCGCGCCGCCGTCGCGCTGGCCGAAGGAAATCCTGACAGTGCCGTGCGAGATTTATGCACGGCGCTGGCATTGTGGCGAGAAGTCGGCGCGCCTTACGAGGAGGCCACGACGCGCGCCGCCCTGGGTGCCGCCTATCAGGCCGGCGGCGACCCCGAGGGTGGCGTGCTCGAACTGCGTGCGGCACACGCGACCTTTGCCCGGCTCGGCGCCGCACTCGACGAGCGTCGCGTCGCCCAGATGCTTGCCGACGGTGGCCAACTCCCGGCGCAACAGGCGGCGGGCGATCCGGCGACCCGCACTTTCGTGTTCACCGACATCGTGAAGTCGACGGAGCTGGTCGAGGCGATGGGTGACGAGGCCTGGAACGAGGTGCTGCGCTGGCACGACCAGACGCTTCGAGGCTTGATCAGCCGGCATGGTGGTGAGGAGGTCAACCACATCGGAGATGGCGTTTTCGCCAGTTTCGATCGGCCAGAACGCGCCATCGATTGTGCGGTCCAGATCCAGCGGGCGCTGGCGGACCATCGTCACAGTCACGGCTTTGCGCCCCAGGTTCGGATCGGGGTGCACCAGGCGGCCGCGACGCGGGTCGGGCTCGATTACCGAGGCAAGGGAGTCCACGAGGCGGCTCGCATCGCGGCGGCGGCGAACGGCAGTGAGGTGCTCGCCAGCTGGCACACGGCGCAACCGTGCAAGTTCGCTCTGTCAGAGCCTCGCGAGATCAGCCTGAAGGGCATCGCCCAGCCGGTCCAGGTCGTCACCGTCAGCTGGCGGTGATTTTGGGGCCCGGGACGTAGCGCGTCGACACCACGCGATCGCCGTCGAGCTCTAACTCGAGCCGCCCCGCACGGCCGACCTGTTTGCGGGACATCTCGGATTCCTTGTGCGGGCGGCCATCGAGGAGGATCCAGGCCGCCTGCAGCGGGTCGGCATGACTGATACAGAGCGAGACCTCGCCCGGGTGTTCGCGAGCGAGGCGATGCACGACGTTGAGCACGCGGCCGCCAAGTGTCTCGATGCTCTCGTCGCCCTCGAGGGCCCCGCGTTGGAGCTTATGCCTCACCCAGCGCGGGCGGCGGATCGGGATCTGCCAGAACGGCACCCCCTGCAGGTATCGGCTGAACTCCGCCTCCCACAGCGCCGGCTCCACCTCGAGCGGTACCGGTGCGGGGAGCTGAGCATTGACAATCTGGGCCGTTTCTTGTGCCCGCTCCAGCGGGCTGTGCACGATTCGCTTGATGCCGCGGTCGCGCAGCGATTGTCCGACGGCCGCCGCTTGCGCCCGCCCCAGCGCGCTGAGGTAAAAGCCTGGGAGGTGACCATAGAGAACCCTGCCCGGATTCTCGACATCGGCATGCCGCATCAGCAGCACCTGGGTGGTCGCACTCACGGCGTCAGCTTATCGATCCGAAGTCATTAACATGGGCCGGAACGATTTGGGGAAGGAGAACGTATAGGAGTGAGTGAAGGGCGAACAGTCGAGCAGCGAAAGGCAGACACGCGGACGGCACTGGATGCACAGCGGGATCTGTGGCTTGCCACAGCGGACACTCGCGGGAGGCCACACCTGATTGCGGTCTCCGCGTGGTGGGATGGCAACCGGTTCATCTTCGCTACGGCTGCAGCCAGCCGGACGGCCCGCAACCTCGACTCGAATCGCATCGCCCGGCTCGCGCTCGGCTCGACGGACGATGTCATCGTGATCGATGCCACCGTTGCGGAGCGCACGAAAGTCCGCGATGCCGATGCGCCGCTCGCCGCCGGGTTCACCGCGGCGGTCGGCTGGGATCCGCGGGAGACGATCGGGGACTGGGTCTTCTTTTGTCTGACGCCCACGCGGATTCAGGCATACCGCGGCCACGACGAGCTCGAAGGTAAGGACGTTATGCTCCTCGGCCGCTGGTTGGCCTGACCCGTCACAGGTGGGTGCACCGATCCAGGGCTGGCGGAGTTACCTACGCGCGGTCGAATGCACCTCGTGCCACGCCGAGTTCGATGCCGGCGTTCCTCATGGGGTATGCCCCAGCTGCGGCAAGGTGCTCTTCGCGCGATATGACCTGACGGGGCTGAAGAGCGCCATGACGCCTGACGATCTTCGCGGGCGTGCGTGGGACATGTGGCGCTATCGGGAGCTCCTTCCGGTCCGCGAACCCGGGCACGCCGTGACGCTGGGGGAGGGGATGACGCCGTTACTGCGCGTCGGTGAGCGTGTGCGCATCAAGGACGAGGGAAAGAACCCGACCGGGAGCTTCAAGGCCCGCGGGATGGCGGCTGCCATCTCGAGGGCGAAGGAACTTGGCATTACCGAGGTCGCGCTTCCCAGCGCGGGGAATGCCGGCTCGGCAGCTGCTGCCTATGCGGCCGCCGCCGCCATCAGAGCGCACATCGCCGTCCCGCGCGACGTTCCGCCGGGCAACCTGGCACAGATGCGACGACATGGCGCCCACGTTCTTCTGGTCGACGGCCTGATCGACGACGCCGGCCGCACCATCCATCAGATGGCGGCGGAACACGGATGGTTCGAGGTTGCCACATTGAAGGAGCCATACCGGCAGGAGGGCAAGAAAACGCTCGGCTTCGAGCTCGCCGAGCAGGGAGGTTGGGGTGATGACTGTCTCCCGGACGTGATCATCTTCCCGACGGGGGGCGGCACCGGCATCGTTGGCATGTGGAAGGCATTCGAAGAGCTAGGCATTCTTGGCTGGATCGGACCAAAGCGGCCGAAGATGGTGGTCGTCCAGGCTGATGGATGCGCGCCCCTGGTCCGCGCCTTCGAACAGGGAGCCGAGCACGCGCAGCGGTGGGAGGCCGCGGCCACCATTGCGGCGGGGCTGCGTGTTCCGTCGGCTATCGGCGACTACCTCGTCCTGAAGGCGATACGGGAGAGTGGCGGCACGGCGCTCGCCGTCAGTGACGACGCGATGCGAGCGGGACAGACGGAAATGGCCAGGGCGATCGGCATTGATACCTCTCCGGAAGGCGGCGCCACCTGGGCCGCCCTCAAGGCGCTCCAGCAACGCGGGTTTCTCGAGGGCAATGAAGATGTCGTCCTTTTCGCGACCGGCAGCGGCGCGTCCTGTCGTTAACACCAACATACGTCCGATCTGCCACTGGTTCACCGTCGGCTCGCGTATTGGCGGGAGGCCCAAGTCGAGGGCCTCGGCTTCGTCGCGGAAGCCGCCAGAAGGAAGCCTTCACGGAATTACGCGTAAACCTTCTCGTGAATCAGCATGGTGAGCTCGTGTACCTCTTTCGTCAGCCGGGTGTTCAGCTCCAGCGCTCTGGCCAGCTTGTTCTCGACGTCCTGAATCTGCTTTTCTTGGGCACCGATCCGCCCTAGCGTCGCTTCGAGGTTCCGCTCGGATCGGTTGGAGGATGCGCCCACAAGGAAGCCGATGTAGAGCTCGGCGATGGTCGTCACCGTGTTAAGGGGAAAGTTGAAACCGTTTGACGTAAACCAGGCGGGTAGAAACTGGTGATTTGCAAAGTACGGTCCAAGGGCGACCCACACGCCCATGGCAATGAGCCAGATGAGGATATTAGTCGGCGTGCCCATGGCGTAGCTGACTTTGTCGGCGATCCTTTGAAACACCGACAGCCGTTCCGGGTTCAGGGTTGCGCTCGGGCCACTGGCCTCCAGTACGCGCGTATCGCTTCCAGCCATTATTTCTCCTTCTTCGACGACAGTCGGTCCGAGGCTTTTGCGGGGATTATGTCACCAGCCCGCAACCTACGCGATGACAACAACGCCGGTGGTTCTCTGTCAATAATCCTTGAGACACCTCTTCTCCTTTTATTAGCGAGCATGAGGGCGCACCAAGGAGCACATGATGACAACGGAGATCCCGCCGACGCGCGCCACTTTTGGGGACCAAGAGCGGCCTGATCCTGAGGAACTGACGCGGCCCAAGCGGCGGCGCTTCACCGCCCAGTACCGCATCTCCATCGTCCGCCAAGCGGACGCCTGCACGCGCAAGGGTCAGGTGGGCGCGCTTCTGCGCCGTGAGGGCTTGTACTGTCCATGCTCTGCGATTGGCGGCGCCAGCGGGACAAAGGGTTGATCGCGGTGGACCGGAAGCGCTGGCGCACGCCGACGCAATCCGAGGTCAGGGAGAACGTCGATCTGAAACGCCAAGCGGCGAACCTGACAAAGGAACTGGCAGCGACCAGGATGGTGGTTGACGTTCAAAAAAACGTCTCAGCACTCTTGGGGATCGCCCTCGAGAGTGCAGAGCCGGAGAACACGCCGTGATCGATGCGTCATTCCGCAGCCCCCGCCGCTCCCAACCGCCGTTTGGATCAACCCGCCAACGCTGGAGGTGCCGAAAGCTCAGTAAGTTGCGATACGTTATTGCTGAGGAAACGGATGCAGGATTTCTGGGACCGACATGGCTGAGGTCCACTCAACAACGATCGAGGGAAACGATGGAACCGTCAGAAGTCCAACGAGCACTTGAGGCGGGGAGGTCGACGGCCTCCGCCCTAGGCCTTCGAGTCGATGATGGAGTCGTTGTCCACAACTCGAACCGCATCGCCGTGCGCCTGACCCCTTGTGACGTTCTCGCTCGGGTGGCGCCTCTAGCGCATCAGGCAGGCGCTGAGTTCGAAGTCGAGGTCGGTCGGCGGCTCGCCGAAGCGGGCTGCCCGGTGGAAGAGCTTGAACCTCGGGTGGAGCCGCGCGTCTACGTGCGTGACGGCTTCGCGATCACGCTGTGGACCTACTACGAGGCGGTGCCGTCTCAAGACGTCGCGCCAGCCGAGTATGCGCAGACGCTCGAGCGGCACCATATCGGCATGCGCCAGACCGATCTGACGGCGCCGCATTTCACTGATCGAGTCGCGCAAGCCCAGTGGCTGGTCGGCAACCGCGCCCAGACACCGGAGCTTGATGACACGGGACGGAAGCTTCTCAGCGACACGCTGCGGGGCCTGAGGCGCGCGATCGTCGATCGGGGAGCACCCGAGCAGCTGCTGCACGGCGAGCCGCATCCGGGCAACTTGCTGAACACGAAGAGAGGGCTGCTGTTTATAGATCTTGAGACGTGTTGCCGCGGACCTGTCGAGTTCGACATCGCCCATGCACCCGAAGAAGTCAGCGAACACTATCCGGCTGTTAATCAAGACCTGCTTCGCGAGTGCCGGGTCCTCATGCGTGCGATGGTCACAGCTTGGCGCTGGGATCGAGACGACCAGCTCCCCGATGGGCTCTACTGGGGAATCGAGGGGCTCAACCAGGTTCGGGTAGCACTCGATCGCTTCGGAATGGATGTCGCTGACTGATATGCCTAACGGCCGGCTCGTCACGCCTAGTGCGCAACGTTGCAATACGTGCCCGGTGGGGTGCCCGATCGGCTGCCCTAATGGGCGTTGTCGCGGCTGCATCGCCGCGGCCATGCTTGACGCATGGCCATTCGAGTGCTGGCTGAGATTCCTGATGAACGGCGCGAGCGGCTGATACAGGTCGCCAATCCCATAACGCCGTTTCGCGGCCAGCCGATGCCGCTGCACATCCAGCTCCTCGCCCTACAACGATTCGCGGGCAACGCCGCCGTGACTGCGTTCCTATCCGGTTCTTCTCGCACCCCGATCGTCCAGCGCTGCGGCGACACACCGTGCGACTGTCCGTCGGAATCGCCTGACCTCCAACGAGACGACAGTGATCAGACCGCGGTCGGCGATGGTGGTTCGACCACCGATGCCGGCGCATCGGTGCCTGGCGAAGAGATGCCGCCCTGCCTTGACCCGGAGGCGGATTACTCCGGCCTCGATGCCCTGGCAGGCACGGATTCGGGTACCAGCGACGGCACCGTTCAGGCCACCCTTCAGCGTGATGGTGACGGCGGGCCGACTGCACCGGTCCGCACCGGAACGACTTGCCTCGAACCCACCAGCTTCGCCCGTTTCTTCCAGGGCACGTCGCCCGCCAGCTCACCATTCGCGGCAAACACGAGCTACGCGTTCACTGTCGTTGCTGGCCGCATCACCATCAACCAGAACACGGGAAACTCGTGGGTCAATCGCGACAAGGTGACGGCGGATGGCCAGCGCTCGGGCGCAACGCGGAGAACGGTCGCAGCCTGTCGAGCCAGATTCGGCCAGGGCGATGCCTGGTTTGAGAGTACGCCGGATCAGTCGTGCCCGGCAGCGAGCGCCAACTTTTCGACGCACCGAGCGAGTAGCTCCGACGAGTGTCAGTCGGTCATCGGAGCCGGGCTGGACGCGGAGGGTCAGGTCGACGCGCAGCGTCTCCTTCGCCATGAGGCACATCATCTGTTGCTGGCGTGCGCGATCGCGGCCGAAGGCAACCGGCGCCTCGATCGCGGCGCATCGGCAGCGCAGGTTGTCGGACAGGTCGGCCAGACCGATCGCCGGTTACAGGTCCAGTACGACAACGAGACCGCGCACGGCTGCAACGCCGGTCCGCAAGCTTCGTGGGAGCAGCGGATCGATAACCCCGGCTCGACCTGGCTGCCTTAACCCGCCAGGCCGTAACGCATCTTCAAGCCTTCCCCACGCTCCTCTGACGAAGCCAGTCCAACGCTTCGGCGCCGTTGAGGACGCCGCCGGCGGTATCGCAAACCACTCTGATCGAGTCCACGTCGAGCTGCTCGAATCCGCTGATGCACTGGAGATCCGCCCCTTGGAAGCACGCGTCCCTGATGCCCGCCCCCGGGAGCATGGCATCCCTCAGGACAGCGTCTTCGAAGTTCGTGCCAATCAAGTAGCTGAACCGCCACTACGGGTACGGCCCGTTTTGTCGGCCGGGCCCAAGGCGCGCCAGTCATCTATCCCACCGGCGACAGCTTTCGCTTCAAGCGATAGGCGTCTGGCTCCCGGAGACCGACCTCGAGTCGTTGATCTCGCGGATCCTCCCGCGGCTCCTTGCCACCGGCTAACTAGGCCACCTCCTTGACGACGTGTCCAAAGCGGGCGAGCCCGGCGCGACGATGCAGGGCGCGCAGCGGCGCCGGCGCCCACCAGTTCGCGTCACCTAGGATCCGCATCACCGACGGCACGATCAGGGCGCGGACGATGGTGGCGTCGATGGCCACCGCGATCGCCAGACCGATACCGATCGACTTGATCAGGACGACTTCGGCGAGGCCGAAGCCCAGGAAGACCGCGACCATGATGGCGGCCGCGCCCGTGATCAGGCGCCCGCTGCGCTCGAGCCCTTCGGCAATCGCGTGCATGTTGTCGCCGGTCCGCACGTACTCTTCGTGAATCCGGCTGATGAGCAGCACTTCGTAGTCCATCGACATCCCGAAAACGATCGCGAACAGGATGACCGGCACACTTGGATCGATCGACTGTGGCGTGAAGCCGAGCTGGCTGCTCAGATGCCCGTCCTGGAAGATCCAGACGAGCGCGCCAAAGGACGCCGAGATCGACAGCAGGTTCAGGATCACTGCCTTGAGCGGCAGGACGACGGAGCCCGTCAGCAGAAACAGGACCAGATAGGTGACCAGCACCACGAAACCGATCGCGAGCGGGGTCTTCTGGATGATGAAGTCGATCACGTCGACGTCGAACGCCGTGGCGCCGGTGACCAGCAGCCGGCTGCCTGGCGGTGCCGTCTCGGCGCGGATCACCTTCAAGGTGCTCCGTGCGGCGTCACTGGAGGGGTTCTGGTTGCTGACCGCGGTCAAGAACACGATGCTTTTCCCGACTTTCGGAGCCTCCATCCGGAGGATCCCCGGGATCGCCGCGATTCGATTGCTGAGATCCTGCTGGTCGCTAACCCGCTGCGGAGTTGTGGGGCTGCTGTTGCCGTAATCGACGACCACGTCGAAAGCCGTCTGATCCTGGCCAGGAAAACTCGAAACCAGCGTATCGATGCCCTGGCGTGATTCGAGTCTCGACGGCAACTGGT
>WNFD01006980.1_pt1 | contig 11240 bp, 11 predicted proteins | sample 5400491 | NCBI WGS metagenome assembly WNFD01 (sample SAMN13153343, study PRJNA577476) | soil metagenome | isolation source: 120 cm saprolite under Douglas fir tree site 2 hole 2 replicate 2 | place: USA:California | collected 2015-04-18 | reverse complement strand
CCGTAGCTGTTTATCAGTAGTTCTCCCATACGGCGCGTAATTCGTGAATTGGCCTGGTGTGGCACAATATACGCTAAATCATCATGACTTAACCCGGCATGTCGGCATAGCACATCTACAGATTCAGCCATAGCGCGTGGAGCTTCGCGGAAAACCTCCTTGCCATTCATTTTGGTATAGCCTACCATGTATTGTGAAAGCAGCTTATTCAGTTCCGCACCCTTCCCGGCCTGGTAGAGTTCGCGCATTTTCATATCAACTTCAGCCATCTCGACGACATCTTTGCGCAGAGGTGTCTGATAGAAAAGTGACGATGCCTGGTTGGCATCGGAACCATTTATGACATAGGTATCTTCATCGCCTCGTTCCAATAGAAACGCGCATGCTCCCTCACCAAAAAGCGAACTTGTTTTCCAATCCAGGACGTTCAAGATATTGGGAAGTAGCCCTTCGGAGGTAACCATAAGTACAAGATTGGCTGAACCGGCCTTTAGTACTTCGGTACACATCTGAAAAGCCTCTGTTTGACAGGAGCAAGCGCCTTTAAGCATACTTGCGCGTATAGGTCCTAATCCCAATCGATTCTGTACAAGGCCGGCAATGGTAGGAAATGCGTCGTTATCAGAAGAGGAAGCTCCGATCACCGTATCAATTTCGGATGCAGCACGTCCCGCGCTGGCAAGGGCACGCTGGGCAGCTATCACAGCCATATCCACCAATGTCTCGTCCCTGGGGGCCTCAGGGTCGTCAATCAGTCCAGGAGCATCCGCTCCTGCCATTTTGCGGCATAGTTCCAGTGTGCTGGCACGTACATGCCGTGTACTCAGACCTGTTACACGCTCCAGGTCATCGGCACTACGAGGATCTCCCAAACGCGTGGAAATAGCAGCGAAAAATTCGTTCGTAATGATACCTGAAGGAGCGTAGGTGCCTAAACCTATCAGGCGCACCTTTGCTTTTGTATAGATGTGAGGCACAATATAGACATACTCAGGCCATTGCCCTATGTGGCTTTGTGACATCGATTTAACCTCCTGGAGGGGACTGCTCCTGCCTGTAGTATAACATACAACGATAAATAAGGTGTCAGGAGTGCCAAATTAAAATTAAGCAGGTGACCCGTAGAGTCGCCTGCTTAATTGCTAATACTGAGAGGGAGTTCCTCTATCTCTGGAAAGTAGATCTAGATTTACCAGCCAGAGTCGTAGCGATCACGCCCACTCTGACCGCGACTGCTGCTGTAGCTGCGTGAGCTGCGAGCAGGACGATGCGATTGGTAGCAATCACTACAATAGACAGGACGGTCTTCACGTGGAATAAATGGAACAGAGGTCAGTCGCCCACAGTCAGCACAAGTCGTTTCATAATGCTCGACATTGCGCGAACGAGGCGCTGATGACTGAGAATTACGTCGAGCAGCGCGGCAGCTCGGGCAGCGTCCTGGCTCGTTGGTCAGATTGCGACTGGCGTAAAACTCTTGTTCCCCAGCACTGAAGGTAAAATCCTGGCCGCAGTCACGGCAGGTAAGGATACGGTCCTGGTATCCTCCATTGGACATCATGGGTAATAGTTCCCCTTCTTTTTTGTTCGCCCCGCCCAATTGATCTCATGCGTTGAATGGATTTTCAGGAGACTCGCTTTGTACTTAAATTTTACAGCAGAAATGTCTCGGGGTGGTCAGAGAAGTCTATGGACTTCCAGTGAGGCAGGCAGGCACTCCTAGATACCAGGTGGCGGAGCGAAACCAGGGATTGGATATTACTTACCTTGTCCTAAACCACGTTTTCATTGTACCATAGATAAAGTAAAAAAGATATGCTTAGCTCGTGCCATTATAAGCGTTGTTCCCTACAGGAGGCACCTTGGACATCGCTATTGAGATCAGACAACAACAACCTCAACTCGCCCAACAGGCTCGACAAGTACATACCATTACTGATCGCTTTTCAATGGCAAACACATATCTTGTCAACGATGAGCATTGCATTGTTATTGACCCTGGTTCCACACTCAACACACATTTAACTTTAGATTATCTCAAACGGTTTCTACATCGCTCGCCCGGAGATATCGATCTTATCGTGCTGACACATTTACATCCCGACCATACAGCAGGTGTCGAAACCCTTCGCAAGGCCTGTAAAGCACCCGTTGCCGCATCTATTGTCGCACAACAACTGGTGCAGTCATGGATAGATGGTGGTCGTCAAGAAATCCGGAGTAAACCGGGAATGAGCCATTTCGTTGGACATGTACTGAGTCAGCACCCTCTACCTGCAGCGCTGCACCATCAAGACCTCTTTTCACCGCCTTATGAACAGCAGGTACAAATGGTGGATATCTGGTTAGAGGACGTAGCAGGTCTCCCAAATCACCTCAATTGGCGTGTCATAGCCAGTCCCGGTCATACAGCCGAAAGCCTTTGCCTCTACAATCCCTTTAGCTACGAACTGGTGTGTGGAGATACTGTTGTAACACTTGAGGGAGGAGCATCGCTTGTGCACGGAAGTGCGAATCGGCGCACCCTGGAAATGACACTTCAAACATTACGCAGCCTGAATGTGCTCTACCTCTATCCAGGTCACGGTAGACCAATTCTATCAAGACAGGCAATGGCAAACATTCAGATAGATTAGTAACAAGCCCTGCCCTGGAAGGGCTGCGCACCTTATTTCGGCTTGCTTGGCAAACGCAACGGCCCATGACCACTTAGTGGGTAAGCACTCACCGGCATTATGAGAGGAGGGAGAGATGAAGTTTGCGCTTCTGGTATAAAGGTATACTCCAGGCGAACATTACCCATGCTAATGATGTCTCCTTTCTGAAGCAGGAGCAACCCATTCAGATGTTCACCGTTCACTGTTGTGCCATCCTTGCTGGTGAGATCTTGCACGTAGTCTCCATTAGTCTGGCACAAAAATTGAGCATGTTGAGCTGAAACTGAGTCATCTTGAATAACCACATCACATTCAGCGGATCGTCCAATAGTTAATATAGGTCGATCTAGCAAGAAACTTCTTCCCGCCATTCCCCCATTGCAGATTGTGCAGAGACTACTGGGTCTTTCGAGTAACGCGGGTGGAGTGATTGGATTGAAACCCATTGCATCATGCGATGTATTGAGATCACCTGGCTCAGTGTTTATTTCGCCAGGTGTTGAGCGCGGTAATTGCAATGCTGTGCGATCTAACTTAAGGCTGTCAAACTCAAATGGTGTCTCTTCTTCCAAAGGACTTGTTGGGAGTGCGTTAGCGCTGGCAAGTCTTCTACCATAATCGGGGAAACCAGTCTCAGGTGAGATAGAAAGGCGTCGCGGGTGATGCAAAAGAGGATCATCCTGTTCAGCCAGTGGGATGGGACGTTCCGCTATTTCAAATACAAAACGATGCAAACCGATTTCTACCAGGTCCCCGTTTTTGATAACAAGAGTGCCGCGTATTCGCCGCCCATTCAATTGTACTCCGTTTAAACTATTGCAGTCGGTAATATAGACCTGTCCTCCATCCCAGGCAAATTCAGCATGATAACGCGAAGATACCTCGTCATCCAGCCAGATATCATTATCCTCTTCGCGTCCAATACTGATCACGGTACGATTCAACGCCAACTTTTGTCCCTGGAAACGTCCCGATCGATGCTCTAGCCAGCCCCAGGGAATATCTTCGCCAAAAACAAAGGGAGCAAGTACACCTGGTTGACGTTTAGGCAGCGACACCGCGCCCGCAACAGCATTGCCACGTGTGGTTCGTTTACGATGGTTCAGTTGCCGGGGAATCCGTACCGAGGTATTTGAGTCCCGTGGTTGTGTAAAGAGGCAGTAGATGGTAGTAACGCTCACCGGCAATACATAGCCACAGAAAGCCACAAAAATAAGCACGACTGTAACCTCTACAACAGAAATGGGCACCTGCGTGGAGCTGAAGCGTGTGTTATACCAGACAATAGCGGGCAGCAGGAGTAACGCGGAAATCACACAGGCAACGATCGCGCCAGCGAGTTGTCGAGTTGTGCCGCGTTTACGCAAAGTAGTATAGAGCGCATTGACTGCAATGGCGAGCATGCACGAGGCTAATCCACCAAAGCAGCCATAACTAAACCAGGTTGGAAAATCTACGTTGCTCGTTGTAGTATTCCTCTCTTACTGATTCATAGCATGGGGCCAACCCCCTGATGACGAGCATCACTAATCACAATGGTATCTACAATTTGCTTCTCATACTGCAAATATTCGTTATCGGTCCACAAGTTAGCAGAATCTCCTGCAACGTTGGCATTCACCTGCACAGCGTCCCAGTACTCAAACCGCGCATTATTCGGTGTGACCGCTACACCAAGAAAAGCATGCCCCGAAATAATCACAATTTCGGCATGTAGTCCTATTCTTTCGACTGCTGAAGCTAATAACGCAGTTAGCTCAATACACATTCCACTACGCTGTTGCAACACCTCTGCCGGTAGTTTGATTTTTTGTAAAGCCACACTATTGCCCCCAGGGCCGCTGTATGGGACACTTGCCTGGCTATATTGTATCTGGTAATCAAGCCGCATAGTATCAAAAATCGCATCAACCTGGTCTCTTACAGCCCTGGTACTCGCCCTATTAGCATACCCGATCATCGCAGGAGGGGTAGGTGGTGGCTGTAACTGCAAACGGGCCTCAGCTTTTCTGTCCAGAGCTATCACAGCGGGATCATCAGGTGTAACCCATGCAGCAATCTTTAAACGGTTCGACGCAATCCACTGCATCAACCATCGTGAATGCAGTAATAACGGGCTAACATTGTCATAATACAAATGTCCAGCAGCATCTGTTATATGAACATGCAGCCAGGTAGTATTATCTACAGTCAACTGGCGAAACGCTTGATTCATCGCTAACGGCATAAAGTTGATTGCCTGCACATTTGGTGTCGCGTTTATCGTATGTATCTCTGCCTGGCTAAACCCTACGATAGTAACACTCATCACCAGCGTAATTGGACTACTACTGCTGTAGTGTATGATAAATAGATTGGACTGGGTAGCAACATAGTAAGGGTAATATGAGCTGAAGATCTCTGATGGAGATTGCACACAGATATGTACTGGAGACTGGCCTCCACAATGCTCTTGGTTAGCTATGCTACTCTGCTGATATCGAGAGTAAGCCTGGATGCCTCCAACGATGTACCATCCGGAGAGTCCAGTCAGGACCACCATTGTGAGGAGCAGAATAGCGACTTTTTTGCCCATTTGTTCATCAGCCTCGTACCTTGGCACTTGTACTTCAGTTAGTGAGGATAGTTACCGATGGGATTATATCATCTTGTTTCATGTTGGGCAATTAAATGGGACTTGTGGATTGGAGAGTCATGCCCCAGAAAGATTTACATTACACACTTTCGGCCTGATGTGCAAATGCATACGGCAACAACTCCTCAATTGTGAAATCACGCGAATCTCCATCGACGTAAATAATGGCATGTGGAGCAAGATCAGCCAACCATTGACGGCAAGCTCCGCAAGGCGTACGGTCCTGAATGGGTGCACCTTGCTGCGCATCGATACACGCCAGGGCGACCTGGGTAATCGACCCCGCCACCTCACCCGCTGCAATCGCAGCAGCTAACGCAGAGCGTTCTGCGCACAAGGTCAGGCCATAACTCGATATTTCGACGTTCACTCCAACATAGATTCTTCCATCTGCTACTACGGCAGCGCCAACCCGAAAATGAGAGTAAGGGCAGTGGGCTTGCAGTGCAACTTCACGAGCCAGGGATAAAAGTTCTTCGCGTGGAATCATGACATTCTTCTCCTATCAATCCAAAAGCATAACATTTTTGGTTCTACGTACACCAAATTGTACCACGATGTTACTGCCTGAATTTCATCCCGTTGAAGCAATTAGAACAAGTTTATCAACATAAGGCCTGCCTTTGTCGAGGAACATACAGTATATGTAACTATTCAGAAAGGAGTGCAGAGGGCGCAGCCCTTTGCCGGGGCGTGGGGTGTCCCCACACCACTCTCCTCTCTCCCGCCGCAGGCGGCATGAGTTGAGTATCTAAATAGTTACCTGTCTATAGAGTGCAGGTCTGCAGGAGGAAACACGAGTGAAAATCATGGTGGCGGATGATGACCGTGACATGGTTGACATGCTGAGCTACTGGCTCAAAGGACATGGATACGATGTTATACGCGCATTTGATGGCGAACAGGCCATCAAACGTTGGCGTGAAACATTACCAGACCTTGTCATCCTGGATGTGCAAATGCCCAAACTGGATGGCTTCGAGGTATGTCGCCAAATGCGGAGTGAAACCAATTCAATGGTCTTAATTCTAACCGCACATGACCGTGAAGATGATGAGATACGTGGATTAGAGATGGGAGCTGACGATTATCTGAGAAAACCTTTCAGTCCGAGACAACTACTAGCTCGCATTAAAGCGATTATGCGTCGCTCAAACAGTGCAAAAGGTTCCTCCAATTCATCCGCAATTACTGTCGGGCCAGTGACATTAGATGCGATGCGCCATGAGGTGACCCGAGAAGGTACGAAAGTGCGTCTAACTCCCACTGAGAGCCGCCTGCTCCACTTGCTTATCACACATACCGGCCAGGTGTTAACAACTGATATGATTATCGAGCGAGTCTGGGGATATGACGAAGCTGGTGACTCTGGTCTTGTGAAGACACACATTCGTCACCTGCGTCAGAAAGTCGAACCTGAAGCCAACAATCCACAATATATCATGACAGTGCCAGGTGTGGGGTATACCTTTACAGCTCCCATCACCATTGAATCCTGAGATTCGCGATGCTGATAGATTGAGATGACGCATGTGTCATCTCAATCTCTTCGTCTATCTCTATTTCTTCTTAACCGATTCCCCTTATTCTTAACCATTCTTCAACACACTCTGCATCATTTCCGTAGCATTTCCGCAGTATACTCTTCTTCATAATTCATATTCTTGATATGAAAGGCACCTGTATCATGAAATATTTAGAAAGAGGGATGTCAACCTCGACGCTTACGTATCTTGATAGTCCGGCAACCGATCTATGCACTTGCCTGCCACTTTCTAGACAACATAAAGCGTCCTGGGAGGATCATGCAGAAAATCCCGAGCAGTTGGCAGAAGTAACACCGGCAACACTTGAAATGAATAGTTCTTTGCGTACTCTACTCGAGAACTACTTCCCACGTTCCACACCTCTAAGCATTCTGCTGTTGCACATCTCACAGCTTGAGCATATTCATATCGCGCCGAAATCATCTATATTACATAAACGGCATCGTTATCACGCTCCAGCCAGTCTCCTGGAACAAATCCTTATAAATGTGCGCCGCACTATCAGGAGCAACGATCACATTCTATTACATACAGGCACTTGCATTGCAATAATTTTACCCGACGTTGATCAAGAAGGGGCGCAGACCCTTCTGGAAAGAGTATATTATAGTATCAATCTTCTCCAACCAGAGACCGTGATCCCACCGTTGAAACGTGAAACTGATATTACTCTGGGTATTGGATCTTACCCCAAACCGGGAGCTTCAATAGAAGATCTACTTTACCATACAAGCTGTATGGCATATAGGATAATACTGCGCCCAGCCGTAACCACACAACTGCACGGTACAAGGTCAATCGGTTTAGTAGAGGTAAATCTGTATAATCGCAATCAAGATGAAGAGAACGATTCTCTCGCCGCTGCTCGCAGTAACGGCATTCCATTTATGCAATTACCAACGCAGCTACCATCTCGTTTAAAGCAACTCATTCCATACACCCTGGCGCGTGAACTACGTTGCGCACCCGTTGGTCGTAATTATAATCGCCTCACCGTAGCAATGGTTTATCCTACCGATATCCAGGCTATTGACCGCTTGCGTGCAACAACCGGCATGACAATTTTTCCAGTAACTTGTGAAGCCAAAGCGCTCGATGATCTGCTAGATCATCGCTGGTAATGATTATCCAACCAGGGAACCGCTAAATTTAACCAAATCACAACTAATCCTCAACACAAAAGCGTATCAACATTGGTTACTATAACATGCAATGAGACAATCATTCGTATCGTCTGATACTTCCTTACATTCAGATGATTCATTTTTAGCACTCTTATTTACAATCAAGTGCGTCGAATTAGTATACCAAGGAGAGAACAAAAATGGTTATGCAAGTGATCCATGATGATGTCCTTCTAACGTTCAAAGAGGCTATGAGCTACCTGCGGGTAAGCCGCTCTACCCTTTATCGCCTCATGTGGTCTGGACAGCTTACTGGCCATAAAGTAGGCAGCACATGGCGATTCTATCACGAGGATCTTCGTGCCTGCGTAGGTAGTGAAATACCAATGATGAGCATGCAGTCCAGTATTGCTGTAAGCTAGTCAATACCTATCGATGTACGTTATCTTCCAGTTTCCGCCTATTTTTTGAACAGTGACCAGCACGGGATACGATTCTTTCGCTCTTGTAATATCCACTGTATATCTCCAATGAGACAAATCAGGTCCTGAACTAGAAGAGTCAAATGTTGGCTGCCCGACAACAAAAGAAAGAAGCGAACCGTTTTGTGTATCGCTATCCTGTGCTTTCGTAATATAGTCACTCAACGTTAAACCATTGATTTGCAAGTCCTGGTAGGCATGTGTATATCTTTGATTTTGAACATCTTGAAAGTAATTGTTCACGACATCAGTTGCTCCAGTTTCCTGTTGGAAGACTGTACTGAATAGCTGGTAAAAACCCCAGCCACACAACCCGCACGTAACGAGAAAAGCAACGCTAAATATTGAAACGATAATCCAGACCCACTTATATGACTTCTTTACCGGCGGTTGCATCTCAGGATAGTAAGTTGGCGGATAAGGAGGAACTTGCACACCCATAGGATTGAGCTGTGCTTGCGAACCAGGTGTAGAAGACTGAAATGGAAGAGATGTATTTGCACCTGGTTGTAATGGTAAGGCAGTACGCACTGGTGGGGTTTGCATATTCTGATAGTAGGAAGGTGGGGGTGGATAAATCATTCCCTGCTGGTCCGCCGGAAATTCATATAGTGGTGATGATGCCTGTTCTTTTATGTCTTCAACTGCCGCGTTCTCATGCTCTATTTTTTCTGTCGGTTGCTGACCAGAGGACTGCATCGGCGCAAAGCTCCTATATCAAATGTTGTTGTAGTTTTATTTCAATACCCTATTAGACTGCATCGTTATTAGAGTATATCGGTTTGTACTTGCCAACGCAAGCAGCAATTAGTCGACTTACCTCTTTGCATGAGGCCCAGGGCTACTCCACCTTGGCAAAAGTGTTCATGTAAAGATGCCTCCACGCAGTCTTTCTTAAACCCACTGAAAGTTCTACATTTTCGACAACACATTGCATTACACAGTATACACTTTGGTACTACATTTGTGCGCAAAGTATTGTACTTGATCATCTACGCATGTTATACTTCCACCATCTTAAAAAGACAATGCACTAGCATGGCATATCGAATGATAAAAATGGATGAGGTAGTCTAATGGCAGTAAACGACCCTATTCACGTCAATGAAAGTGGCTTGCCGCTTAACGCAATAGAATGGTTAGAGACACATCATCGTAGTAAAGCGCCCGAACGTGAACAGATGATCCGGGATATTGAATTCAAACACGGCAGCTATATTGTTGATGCGGGTTGTGGCCCTGGGCTGTGGACGCCTTTATTAGCTCGAGCCATTGGCTACCAGGGACATATTCTAGGAGTGGATATCTCCCCGGAGGCATTGGTAACAGCATACAGGCGTATGCACGGTAAACGGTATGAGCGGATGGTACAGTACAAGCGCAGCTTGTTGGAGCAGTTGCCGGTACCGTATGGTAGTGTAGATCTCATTTTTAGTGCAAATGTCAGTCAGTATCTCCCCGAACCAGTAACGACATTTGCTGCTCTGGGCCGCTATCTTGTTCCTGGCGGACGCCTGGCGATTAAGGATATCGACTTCGGCACTATGCGTTTTCACAATATCGATACGGGATTGCAGGCGCGTGTCTTCCAGGCTCGTGAGCGTTGGGAGCAGTTGCGAGTAGATAATGGATATCCTTTTGAAGACAGTTGGGTTGGTTCGAAGCTTGCAAGCTATCTGAGGGCTGCAGGCTTCGAGGATGTTCAAGAGAAAAGCTACCGCATTGTGCGGCAATATCCACTTTCTCAAGATTTTCGTTTCTACATACAGGGCATTGCTGAATGGTTTGTATGTGAGGGCGCACCATTGCTCAATCAAGAAGATCGCAGGAATTGGTTACATTACTTTGCAGACGGTGAACAGTGCGCTCCTGATAAGGATTCTTTCGCTAGCGAAGAAACCGAATACGTTGTTACAGGGGTTTGGAATAAGACATATCCGACTTCGGTTCGTTATTTCGATAGGTATTTCAACACTCTCAAAGAGGTTCTGGTCTGAGATTTAGTCGACGTTATTCATAGCATCTACGATCAAGGCAATAGCGGAATCACCCACAATTGTTTGCAACTCGTCATGGAGTTGTCCCATATGTTCCATGCGTGCGCTAATGAACTCGTGTTGTGATGTCCCGTAAGCAAGTCCCGTCAAACCACGCTGCGCAGCTTCATATTCTGCAGTTATCTTAGAGAGTAACCTTGCAACTTCGCTCCCGTGTTCCTGATATCTAAGCATGGTGATCTTCTCCTTTATGCTGCTTTCGAATTTGCTAACTGCTGATACTTCCTTGCATTCAAGATATTCGAGCCAAATGATGATATATAAACAGTTGATGTCAATACAATGTCATAACTTGTATGAACAGGCTCTTCAACATATATACCCATAGTATGCATGATAATATACTTTCTTGTCCAGTGTTTAAATGCTCTTTTTTTACCTTGAGCTTCTTTTCGCAGGAATCACACATTTTCGACGCTTATACACATGTGTAAAAAGCGTAACAAGCTCGACAAATTTTCTTTTGAGCTTAGAAATTGGAGGTGTTTGATATCTGACAAGAGGAAATATGCAAGCAGGTAAGTAGTACTTTCAGGATTCCCATATTGCAATGGCAGGGGCAAGAAGCAAAAGCGAAGGCAAGTTCCATATGTGCGGACTTAAGCCAGGGCGACCGCGAGGGCGTCGACTCCAACTCATTGCTCCATCGGCTTCTTAGGCGAGGCGAGGAGAGACCAATCGGCACCCCTGCAGGGCGACCACCAGGGGAGTCCATTCACCACTGCTGACTGCGAAGCA
>WNFD01025589.1_pt1 | contig 11242 bp, 7 predicted proteins | sample 5400491 | NCBI WGS metagenome assembly WNFD01 (sample SAMN13153343, study PRJNA577476) | soil metagenome | isolation source: 120 cm saprolite under Douglas fir tree site 2 hole 2 replicate 2 | place: USA:California | collected 2015-04-18 | reverse complement strand
TCGGTGAAAAGACGTGGTCCGTGATGCCTTCGGACCTGGAACTCTATAACGGACTGTCAGGACCGGCGCTTTTTCTCGGCTATCTGGGTGCGATCACCGGCGAGAGCCGCTACACGAACATGGCGCGGTCCGCGCTGGACCTGGCCTGGCTGCAATCGTCGGAACTGCGCGCAACCGTTCCGGACGCGACGGTTTCTCTCGGCGCGTTCAACGGCGATTGCGGATTGATCCACGTGCTCGCGCACCTCGGTCATCTTTGGGGCGACCCTGAACTCGCGCGAAGAGCGGAAGAGCTGACGGGCCTGCTGATGCCCTCCATTGCCGAAGACCAGTCCTTTGACATCATCAGCGGTGCGGCGGGTTGTATCTGCGTGATGGACGCCCTGCATGAGGCAACCGGTTCGCAGGCCGCGCTCGAGGTGGCGCGCGCCTGCGGCGACCATCTGGTCGAAAAGGCATCGTTGCAGGAACGGGGCGCGGGTTGGAAGAGCCGCATTCAGGCCCCGTATCCGCTGACGGGATTTTCCCACGGAGCCGCCGGCATCGGATACGCACTCCTGCGGCTCTTCCACCGGACCGCCGACGATCGCTATCGAAAAACCGCGCTGGCGGCCATTGAATACGAGCGCAGCCAGTTTCTCTCCGGTGAAAATAACTGGCGAGACTGGCGCGTGCTCCCCGGCGACCTACCCGACACGCCGCCCCGCGCCTTCGTGGCCTGGTGTCACGGCGCGCCCGGCATTGGCATGGCGCGTGTGGCGGCCCTGCTCTGGCATGAAGACGCCTTTACCAAAGAGGAAATCGAAATCGCCGTTCGCACCACCGTCGCCCAGGGGTTCGGCAATGCCCATGCGCTTTGCCACGGCGATCTGGGCAACCTGGAATTCCTGTTGGTGTGCTCTCGTCAATCCTCATCGGGATTCTGTCAGGAAAGCCTGGCGCGAGTGATCGGCGAAATCCTCGATTCCATCGATCGGAACGGATGGCTTTGTTCGACTCCGGCCTGCATCGAGACCGCCGGCTTCATGATCGGAATTTCCGGCATCGGATATGAACTGTTGCGCCTGGCCTGCCCGGATGAGGTTCCGTCGATTCTGCTGCTTGAGGGTGCGGGAGGCCGAAAGCGCCGCCACGGCGAAACCGACAAAACATTTGCCACTGATTTGCGCGGATAGGCGCTGATAAAACCAGAAAGAAACATTTCCTTTTCCATCTGTGTTTATCCGCGTAAATCAGCGGCAAATGTTTTGTCGGTTTTCAATTCGGCGAGAGACTCCCGAAATGATCGCTCGTATCGCGGGGCAGAGCGACAACCATACGGACTCCGGCCGGTTCGCGATTCTCCACCGCCACCGATCTACCGAACAGCGAAAGTATTCGGCTCGCCACCGGGGCGCCGATGCCAAGATCGCCCTCGCATGTGATGTGCCTCGCCAACGGAGAAAAGGCGGAAGAACCCCGGGGACCCATGGAGGGCAGGCGATCCTGTTGATTCTCAGGTATATAAAAAAAGGGCCTCAATCCGCGCAACCGCGACAAGCCGCGTAAATGGCGGCTAAAACCCCTGGCCTAAGGCGTTGCGGATCGAAATCCGTTGCGCAACAGAGAGGCCAGGCAACCAAAAATGCGCCTGCCGCGGAGCGCGGATCAGAAGCCGTGGGCACGCGGCAGGTCATTCACCAGCACCGCCGATATCAGTTGTCAAAGATGTGTACCGCAAGCCGGAGGTCCCTGGGGACACAGCCATCACGTTACCAGTGTTACGGCAAGACGGCTGATCGTCAAGGGTGTGCTGTCGAAGTGACGCGGATTTTTTGTGAATGGTTATCCCTGGTCGTTGTAACCGGCTTGTCATCAATGGACTATTGCGATTGGAAATGGCGCCGAATCAGCGTTCGCATTACCGCTTGTGATTACTCACCATGCACTTCAAGATACTGAACTTAATGAAGACATATCACTATAGTGGAGCGATCAGGATAGTGGAGTGATCAAGCTTCGGCGCGGAAGGCGTGGAAAGTGAAGTGAGCGATCGTGGCCGAGGAACGCAACACCGAAAATCGGGTTCTGCTTGTTGAAGTTCAGGCTTGTGTCTGTGTTCTTTCTCTCAGTTGTGTCATCGAAACCTTCCGTCCAGTGCCAATTGAGCCGATCTCTGGCGCTCCCTCGTATCTACGAGGAATTTCAATCATACGCGGAACTCCAACTCCGGTGGTCGATCTAGGCGATCTCCTGGGCAATCACGGAGGTGTCTCCGGTCGATTTGTCACCCTTCGTGTCGGAGACCGCCAGGTTGCACTTTCCGTGGGTAAGGTCCTCGGCGTTCGGGCGATGGATGCACTGGCCGTTCAGAAATTGCCACCACTATTGCAGGGTGCCTCGAAGGGCACTATCGAAGCAGTCGGCACGCTTGATTCGCAGTTCCTGGTTGTCTTGCACAATGGTTGGCGCCTGCCAGACGAAATGTGGCGGTCGCCGGAAGCTTTCGTCGCAGCAGGAAATGCTGATGCTTGCCGAACATCTGACCGTGTGTGAAACCTACTTCTTTCGCTACGCGGAGCACTTCCGTGTCTTCACGGAAGTGGTGATTCCGGACCGTATTCGAGCGCAACGGGAATACCGGAAAATCCGAATCCTCTCGGCCGGTTGTGCTTCGGGAGAAGAGGCATATTCCATGGCGATGCTGATTCGAGAGATGTTTGCCGATCTTTTTCCGACGCACATCAGTATCCGGGGAATTGATGTCAACGCCGCCATGGTGGCGAGGGCCCTGCGAGCCCGGTACGGTCTATGGTCGCTGAGAGACACTCCTGACGAACTCCGGGCGAAGTATTTTCGCGGCGAGGGCCGGGATCTGGCCCTCGACCGCTCCGTGAAGTCCATGGCCACATTCGAGCAGCGGAATCTGGCCGAGGAGGATCCGCAATTCTGGCAACGCGAATCTTTCGATGTGATCTTTTGCCGGAACGTAATCATGTATTTCACTCCCGAGGCAGCCCGGTCTGTAATCAGCCGTATCGCCCAGTCCCTTGTCCCTGGGGGATTTCTATTTCTGGGCCATGCGGAAACACTGCGCGGCATCTCGCAGGATTTTCATCTGCGTCACACGCATGAGACTTTTTATTATCAGCGCCGCGAGGCTCATGACGTCCACGAAGACCTTACCGCCGGCCGTGGCAATGGGGCATCGCAAAGGTACGTTCCGGCGTTGGCTGCCTCGACCGATTCATGGTTCGATGTCATCCAGGGGGCATCTGAACGCATCGCGACCCTGACAGATCGAAAGAGCGCTCAAATTGTCAGACCAGCGGACAGCGCTAACGTCCAGGCGGCGAAACCCGGGCCAGTCCCCCTATGGAAGGATACGACCCGCGCGACTGAGTTATTGCGGACAGAGAGGTTTGCGGAAGCGATTGAGCTTCTCAACGAGTTGCCGCCAGGCGCCAATATCGACCCCGATGTGCAATTGCTGCTCGCGGTGCTACTCACCAACCAGGGTGACTTGCCGGAAGCTGAAAGGGTTTGCCTGCATCTGCTTCAACTGGACGAACTGAATGCCGGCGCCCACTACCTGATAGCGCTTTGCCGGGAGCATGCGGGCGACCACGTGGCCGCAGCCGGGCACGATCAGACCGCGGTCTATTTGGACTCAACATTTGCGATGCCCCATCTCCATCTCGGACTGGTGGCCAAACGCGTTGCCGATAAGGAAACCGCCCGCCGGGAGCTGGGTCAGGCTGTGGCTCTTTTGGCGCGAGAAGATGCATCGAGAATCCTGCTCTTTGGCGGCGGTTTTACCCGAGAGGCGCTGACTGAGTTCTGCAGCGCGGAACTGCGCGCATGTGGAGGCGCCAACAATGAGTAATATTTCAACCCTTGACAATGTAGCCGCCGGCCTTCGGGATACATTTGACCGCTCGTACACTCTTCCGCCCGCCTCAGCGGGCATCGAACAGACCGAAAACCTGCTGGTTATTCGAATGGCCGGCGATCCTTATGCCCTGCGAGTCGGGGAAATCAGTGGCCTTACCAACAACAACCAGATCGTCCCCCTTCCCGGCAGGACTCCGGAACTACTGGGGATCGCTGGTATCCGAGGTGGACTGATTTCCGTCTACAGTCTGGCGGCGCTTCTCGGCTACCCTCGTGAGCCAAATCAGGGCCGGTGGCTGGCGCTGTGTGGCAACGAGAATCGGGTCGGCCTGGCGTTCGGTAATCTGGAAGGTTATCTGCGAATCGCGGCGCCCCAGGTATTTGCGGCCCGTCAGGAGGATGCCGTTCGCGGGCATGTCAAAGAGGTAGCGCACACGGCGAACCAGGTTCTCGCGATCGTCAACATTCCTCTGGTCATGGAGATGATCGCGAGCCGTTGCGGCGAGAAAAGCACGTCCTCTGAAAAGCCTTGACAGCAGAAGGAGCAATTGCATGTGGACCTTTGGAAGAAAAATAGCCGCCGGTTTTACGCTGGCATTCCTCTTATTGACAGTCATCGGTGCGGTGGCTTATCGCAGCATCAACTCGCTCACAACCACCAGCAGGTCGGTGACCCATACTCATGAGGTTCTGGAACAAATCTCCGAGATGCTCAGCCTGCTCAAAGACGCAGAAACCGGGCAGCGAGGATACATCATCACCGGTGATGACTCCTTTCTCGAACCTTACCGAAACGCGGTCGACACGATGCCAAAAGTTGTCGAGAAGCTTCGATCGCTGACGTCCGACAATCCCAGCCAGCAAAAGCGCTTAGAGGAGGCGACCCCCCTTATTCAAGCAAAGCTGGCGAAACTCCAGCAAGGCATCGATCTGCGTCGCAAAGGAGATCTCATGCAGGCGACCAGAATTATTGTCGGAGGAACAGGCAAAAAGATTATGGATGATCTTCGTGCATTAGCAGCCCGGATGGAGCATGAAGAGAGAGAACTTCTCGGCAAAAGAGCCGAGGAAGTCGATTTGGCCGCAGGCGGCGCGCAGAAAACCATCATCTACGGCACTTTGCTCTGCCTTATGTTTATCACCGCTGCCGGTCTGCTGATCACGCGTTCGCTCAGCAGTCAGATCGGGTTGGCGGTGAAACATGTTCAGAGTTCTTCGGTGGAACTTCAGGCCACCGCCAATCAGCAGGCCTCGGGAGCCAGGGAGTCTTCGACCGCCATGAACGAGATCACAACCACGATCAGCGAACTGCTGGCAACATCGCGGCAGATCGCGGAGAGCGCGCAGAGGGTCGCCCATATTGCCGAAGAGACCGCTCAGGCGGCGCGATCCGGCGACCAAACGGTGCAGATGGCCCACGAATCGGTGAGCGCCATCAAACGGCATGTTGATCTCATTGTCACCCACATGCTCGATCTGGGTAAGAAATCGCAGCAGATCGGCGGCATCCTCGAAATCATCAATGAACTCGCCGAGCAGACCAATATTCTGGCCATCAACGCGACCATTGAGGCCGCCGGCGCGGGCGATGCCGGAAAGCGATTTGCGGTGGTGGCCGATGAAATTCGTAAGCTGGCAGACCGGGTAGGCGGCTCAACCAAAGACATCCGAACGCTGATCGAGGAGATCCGGGCCGCGGTCAATACAACCGTGATGGCAACCGAAGGCGGAACCAAAGCGGTGGATCTCGGAGCCCGACAGTTTGCGGAGGTAGAGCACGGCTGTGGAACAAGTCAATGTGGCCATCTCCGACGTTGCCAGGGCCACGCGAGAAACAGAAGCCGGCCTGAGCCAAACACTCCAGACTGCAACCCAGTTGACCGGCTTGTCACGTGATCTGACCCTGCTCATCCAGCCGACTGCGAGTGCATGACGAAAATGGACCAGAACAAGGATAAGTACAAATATTTTCGGATCGAAGCCCGCGAACTCCTGGAGGGACTCAACCATGAGGTGATGCAGTTGGGGAATGGCGGTCCGGGAAAGGACTTAGCAAGGCGCATCCTGCGCTATGCGCACACTCTCAAAGGCGCTTCTCGCGTGGTGAAGCAGCCGAAAATCGCGAACCTGGCCAATTCGATCGAAGATTTGTTCTCAAATTACCAGGATGGATCGGATGTCACCCGGCAGGAGCGCGTCAACCGGGCGCTGGCCATGCTCGACTTAGTTGCCGCTGAGCTTGCGACCATCGATTTGCCCGGCGGCGAAGCCTCAGAGAATACACCTGGCCCGGCGATGGAAGAGCTTTCACCTACGGTACGGGTGGAGATCGAAGAGGCCGACAGTCTTCTCAATGGAATATCCGAAGTGTCGGTGCGGATTGCTGCCCTGCGACGGGATCAAACGGTCGGACATGCACGGCAGATGGCCGCTAATCTGCTTGAAAATCTGGCCACAGGGTCGAAACTCAAATCCAATGGCGCTGCCCCGGCAGTCAGGAGTGAACAAGCGCTGGTGCTGGCGGAGGAACTTAGCAGCCACCTGGAACGGCTCGATCGCGTCCTGACCTCCGGCTTCGAGCAGGTCGAAGTGGAGCTTGCTCAGGTGAGCGATGCAGCCGGCCGCCTGCGCCTTCTGCCGGTCTCCACAGTTTTTGCGACGCTGGAACGGGCCGTCCGCGATGCCGCTCAAGCCCTTCAGAAAGAAGTTCTGTTCGAGTCTTTTGGCGGTGACAATCGCCTGGACATGCATGTGCTTGCGGGGCTCCGTGATGCCTTACTGCATGTTGTTCGCAATGCGGTGGCGCATGGCATAGAGACCCGGGCCGAGCGTCTGGCCACCGGTAAACCGGCCCAGGGGCGGGTGGAGTTGCGCGTCGAACGACGGGGCAACCGGACCGCTTTCACCTGCCGCGATGACGGCCGTGGCATCGACATGGAGGCGGTCCGCAATACCGCCGTTCGGCGTGGACTCGTGGAACACTCGGAGGCCGCCTCTATGGGACTGGAAGAAGCGGTCAGGATCATTATGAAGAGCGGGGTCTCCACCTCGAGCACCATCGACGAATTCTCGGGCCGCGGAATCGGACTCGACGTGGTCCGCGAAATAACCGCCCGGCTGAAAGGCGAAGTTACTCTGCGCAGCGAACCCGGCCGCGGCATTTCAGTGGAGATACTTGTTCCGATTTCTCTCTCGTCACTTACCGCCTTAAGAGTGGAGGCCGGTGGAATGATAGCATCCCTGCCTCTGGATGCGGTTCACCAGGTCCTGCGTATTGCGGATCACGAGATCGCCCGCACCACGGAGCAGGAATCGATTGTTTACGACGGAAAGGTCATTCCTTTCCTGCGGCTGTCAAGGGCATTGCGCAACGACACAGGGACGGACCGAAAACGGCAGCAATGGTCCGCAATTGTCCTGAAATCTGCTTCTGGCGGGGCCGCCATTGGTGTTGACCGCTTGCTGGGCACAACCAGGCTTGTGATGCGACCACTGCCCTCCTTTGCCGAATCGGATCCGGTGATTGCGGGTGCTTCGCTGAACACCGAAGGCAATCCTCAACTGGTCCTCGATCCTGGCGGGCTGATAGCGGCCGCTTATCTCAGGGCGGAACCGGTTCCGGAGACGGCCCTGGCAAGACCGGCTTCAGTTCTGATCATCGACGATTCCCTGACCACGCGAATGCTGGAACAGAGCATTCTCGAATCCGCCGGTTATGAGGTGGACCTGGCGACTTCCGGCGAGGAAGGGCTTGGCAAAGTGCGCGAGAAGGCATACAGCATCTTTCTGGTTGATGTGGAAATGCCGGGAATCGATGGTTTTGAATTCGTTTCTCGTATGAAGGCCGATCCTCTGCTTCACTCCGTGCCATCGATTCTTATAACCTCGCGGAACTCCGCCGAAGACCGGCGGCGAGCGGAGCAGTCCGGAGCACGTGGATACATTGTAAAAGGAGAGTTCGATCAGGGGCATTTGCTCCAAACGATTCGCCGGCTGATCGGATAACCATGGCCAGGACACGCGTACTCGTAGTTGAAGATTCCCTGACGACACGCCGGCACCTGATCGATGTGCTGAGTGCCGATCCCGATCTGGAGATCGCGGGGGAAGCGGCGGATGGCAAACGCGCGATTGAGTTGTGCGAGAGTCTGCGCCCCGACGTAATCACACTCGACATGATGATGCCGATCATGAGTGGTTTAGCGGTTACCGAATACATCATGGCCTACTACCCGACGCCCATATTGATCGTTTCGGCATCCACCAACCGAGGAGAACTCTATAAGACTTATGACGCGCTGGCAGCCGGCGCGCTGGACGTGCTCGACAAGCCAACGAGCTGTGATCCGGATGGAGCCTGGGCAACCCGGCTGATCTCAGCCGTGAAAGTTGCCGCCCGGATAAAAGTCATTACGCATATCCGAGCTAAGATCGGATCTCCTGGAAAGGTACCGGCTCGTCCCCCCGAATGCTCCAACTCGAATGGCACAGTGGGCGGAGGCATGATTGCTATCGGCGGCTCAACCGGCGGCCCGGCCGCGATCGTAAAAATTCTTAATGAACTGCCGGCCTGCTTTCCGATCCCCATCCTTCTGGTGATCCACATCAGCGCCCCTTTTGGAGTTGCTTTCGCGGAATGGCTCGATGTCCAAACGTCAATACGGGTGCGTTGCGCGCAGGACGGTGAGCCATTGCCGGTGTGGGGACAAACGGGAGTTATCATGGCGCCGCCGGGTCTCCACATGATCGTCCAGCAGAAAAAACTCCGGCTCATCGACGGTCCCGAGCGAAATTCCTGCAAGCCTTCGGTGGATATGCTGTTCGAATCATTGGCCCAGGAAATTGGTCAGGATACAACGGCGTGCCTTCTGACCGGCATGGGCAGAGACGGCGCAGTGGGGTTGCTTGCTCTCCATCAGGCTGGAGCCCTCACTGTCGCCCAGGATGAGGCATCCTCCGTCGTCTTTGGCATGCCCAGGGAAGCCATACGGATGGGTGCAGCCAAACGGGTGCTGGCGCTCGACCAAATCGCGGGCGTATTGACCGCGGTCGCCGATGAATCGACCTTGCGGAGGCGGGAGTGAAGCCGGCCATCCTCATTGTCGATGACAGCCTCACGATCCGGATGGACCTGGGTGAGACCTTCGAATTGGCGGGGTTCGCGACTACATTGTGCGCGACTTTGACGGAAGCACGCACCGCCCTTCTGGCGGCGCCTTTCGCGCTCATCATTCTCGATGTCATTCTGCCGGACGGGGACGGTGTTGAGTTCATGCGAGAGGTCAGAACTTCTGCGGCGACTGCCAATATACCTATCATCCTGCTGTCTTCCGAAACGGAGGTGCGACACCGCATTCGCGGCCTTGAGACCGGCGCGGATGAATATGTGGGGAAACCATATGATCAGCTTTACATCGTGGCCCGGGCTCGGGAGCTGTTGCGGAACGAAGAACCGGAAGGCGAAGAACGCGGATTCGCTTCGGTCCTTATTATCGACGACAGCCCGACATTCCTGAACGAACTCAGGATCTCTCTGGAATCTGCCGGGTACAAGGTCATCACCGCCGCTTCTGGTGAAGCGGGCTTGCGGCTTGCCGTAGACCAGCGTCCGGCAGCCATCGTTGTGGACGGTATTCTTCCCGGCATTGATGGCGCTACCGTAATCCGTTGGATCAGGATGGATGCTGTTCTCCGAAGCACGCCCTGCATCCTGCTTACAGCGTCCGAAGAACAAGGCAGCGAAATCGCGGCCCTCGATGCCGGCGCTGACGACTATGTTCGCAAGGACAAGGATGTCGGGCTCATTCTGGCGCGTCTCGCGGCACTCCTGCGTCTGGCCGGCACTCCGTCCGTCATCCGCACTCGTTCGAGTCTTCTTAGTCCAAAGAGGGTCCTGGCGGTGGATGACAGTCTCACCTATCTCCATTCGGTTTCTGAACAGCTGCGGCAAGAGGGCTATGACGTTGTCCTGGCGAGGTCCGGGGAAGAGGCGCTGGAGTTGTTGTCGACCCAGCCGGTGGATTGCATTCTGCTCGACCTGGTCATGCCCGGTCTCTCCGGGCAGGAGACTTGCCGCCGGATCAAAAATTCCACAGCCTGGCGGGACATTCCTTTGATCATGCACACGGCTCTGGAAGAGCCGCAGGCCATGATCGAGGGCATCAATATAGGCGCGGATGACTACATTTCCAAATCAGGCGATGTCGAGGTTCTGCGCGCCCGCGTCCGCGCCCAACTGCGCAGGAAACAGTTCGAAGACGAGAATCGCAAAATTCGCGAACAATTCCTCCAAAAGGAACTGGATGTGACCGCGGCAGTCTCCGCCCGGAAACTCGCCGAAGAGCGGACCGCGTTCGCGAAAGAGCTGGAGTTCAAGATCCAGGAGCTTGAAACTTTCAGCTATTCGGTATCGCATGATCTTCGCGCTCCGTTGCGGGCCATTTCCGGCTTCAGCCAGTTGCTGATCGATCACCATTGGGACAAGCTCGAAATCGATGCAAGAGAATTGATTCAGGGTGTCGTGGCATCCGCCGATCGAATGAGGGGACTCATCGACGGCCTGTTAAGACTCGCGCAGGCAGGATCCGGGAATCTGGAACGCGAGCCTGTCGATTTGAGTCTGCTGGCCGGCGAAATATCTTCCCGGCTTCAGGGGTCAGAACCGGAAAGGCAGGGGACCTTCATCATTGCTCCGGATCTGGTGGCGGATGGAGATCCGGTGCTGCTTCGAGCTGTGCTGGAAAACCTTCTCGGCAATGCCTGGAAATTCACGGCTAAACAGCCGCATGTCCGCATTGAAATCGGCGTCCAGCGGCAGCCTGATCGAACCGTCTACTTTGTGAGCGATAACGGTGCGGGATTCAATATGAAATATGCCGACAGGCTTTTTGGCGCTTTCCAGCGTCTCCACCTTGAAAGCGAATTTTCCGGAACCGGAATCGGACTGGCCACCGTTCGCCGAATCGTTCAACGTCACGGCGGCAGAGTGTGGGCCGAGTCTGAGCCTGGCCACGGGGCAACATTTTACTTCATCCTCGAAGCCGCCGATTAGCAGAGTCCAGGCACTCGCAGATCCGCTCATCTCATGGAGCAAAGGCGGGCGGAATGCTTTCCTGGCCCGCCGCTCGCGCAGCCCATCCGCCGCGTGAAATGGGCGGCGCGGTTCTTCGATGTTCAACGCGGGAAAAAGAGAAAATGGCTCGTCGCGGACCTCGGAGATGTGAGTTGAGATCTCGCAAAGAGCGAAGCGGCGTGAAGCGCACACATTCCGCGGTCCCCTGGTTCCGACGATCATGCCGTTCGGAACCAGGGCCGCGGGATTCAGGGCCTGTTACGAGCGAAACTCGTTTGAAGCCTGAAAATTGGCGCT
>WNFD01006976.1_pt1 | contig 11243 bp, 12 predicted proteins | sample 5400491 | NCBI WGS metagenome assembly WNFD01 (sample SAMN13153343, study PRJNA577476) | soil metagenome | isolation source: 120 cm saprolite under Douglas fir tree site 2 hole 2 replicate 2 | place: USA:California | collected 2015-04-18 | reverse complement strand
CATGACGGCCGGCTCCTTCCCCGCCTGACGGCGCTCCGGGAACTTGGGAACATTGCACCTCCCAGCATCCGGCGACCCGCGACTTCAGCCAAGAGGCTACGGCGGGCCACCGGAGCCGGCCGCTTCATACTGACTCCGGCGGAGGCTGTGCGTCCGGAGTTAAAGGCCGGGTCGCGGGGCGAGGCGGTAGGTGACGGGGCGGGGGTCGCCGGGCATGACGGGCGGGGTGTAGTTGATCTCGTCGATGAGCATTGCGAGGGCGCGGGCGATGCGGGGCGCGCGGGGCCGGTCGAGGTGGACGGTGATCGCGGCGGGTGCGTAGGTGATGGTGCCGGCCAGGCCGCGGATGATGGGCTCCCGGGTGATGGCGCGGTATTCGTCGTCGTCGCGCAGGTAGGCGTTGAGCTGGCTGGACAGCCAGTGCTCGGCGTTGTGCGCGAGCAGTCGCAGGACCATCTGCAGGCCGCGGCGGCAGGTGCGCAGCAGCGCGGTCCTGGCGTCGGGGTCGATGTCACTGGCGGGCAGCTTCGCGGGGATCGTGCCGCGGGCGGCGGTGGCGGCGGCCAGGGCTTTGCGGGCGGCGGTGATTTTCTCCTGCGCGGCGGGGATCAGCCTGGTGTTCTTCGCGGCGGGGGTGATCGCCGGGTCGGCGAGCAGGCGGGCCAGGTTCCGTTCGGCGGCGGCCAGCGTCTTCTCCGCTTCGCGCACCGTCCCGGACGCGGCCTTGCGGGCCGGGTTGTCCACGATCTTGGTGTTGGTGCTGATGCTGGCGATGTAGTCGCAGATCTTGTCGATCCCGTAATTGGCGGAGGCGTACTTGAGGAAGTTCTCCTCCCGCCACCGCGACTTCAGCCAGGCCAGGATCTCTGCGGGGCACGCGTCAAAATCCGAGGTCAGGATCTGCAGGGCGACCTTGCCGTGCTCGAACAAGGTGATCTGCCGGGCCTCGCCGTAGTCTTTCAGCTGGACTTTCTCCTCGGCCCAGGCGATCTCGCGCGTGCGGCCGCCGGCGGTGATCGTGGTGATGACCGGCAGGTGCGCCGGGACGGCCAGCGGCGCCCGCCGGTAACTGACCCAGTGCACGTCCTGTTCCCGGCAGTGCCGGAACACCTGCGCATACGCCCCGCCGCGGTCGAACCCGAGCATGATCCTCGCGCCCGGCGGCGCGGCCTTCTTCAGCTCCGCCAGCGCCTTCGGCAGCGTGACCGCCAGCCCGGACGGCTCCCCGGTCACGAAGCACACCGCCCGCCCGTCGTGCGCGGTGACGTGGGTATCGGCGCGGCCCCGTTCCGCCTTGCCGCGCTTGTTGTTCCAGCCCTTGGCGACCGGCTGGGCGCCGGCGTAGGGGACGAAGTGGTCATCGACGTAGTACACGCCGGAGGTCACCGGGTCCGCGGCCAGCATCGCGGACGCGAACAGGGCCTGCACCGCCAGCGGGTCGCTGCCGTCGGCGATCTGCGCCAGCCGCGGCCGCAGGGTCCGCAGCCCCGGCAGCACCCCCAGCCCGGCCAGCGGCCCGGCCTCCGCGGCGGCCAGGTGCTTGAACTGCTCAGTGGTCGCCGCGCCGAGGGCGAAGCACATGCTCACCGCCGACAGCAGCGCCGCATCCGCCGGCCCTGCGGCCCGGCCCGGGCCGGCCGCGGCAGCGGCCAGCACCGCGCCCGCATCGGCTCGCGCGAAGAACGCATGCAGCAGCATCGCCCCCGCATACCGTGACCTGAACACCCCCTCGGGCACCAGCGGCCAGGCCGGCCCCCGCCCAGCCGGGCCACCCCCGCCAGGCGGGCCACCCGCACCAGCCCCAGGCTCTGCCTCCGGCCCGGCCCCGGCCTCCGGCTCAGCCCCGGGCCCGGGCCCCGGCTCCCGCTCCGGCTCCGGCATGGACTCCGGCTCGGTCCCGGGCTCCGGTCCGGCCGCCGGCCCGGAGCAGGTGAACAGGGGTTCCGCCGGCCCCTGGCCGGGCTCGCCGTCCCGGTCCGGCTCCTGCCCGCGCGGGCCCAGGCGGCGGCTGATCGTGGTGTGCGCCACCCCCAGCCGCCGCCCGATCTCCGCGTCGCTGACCTCCTGCGCCCGCCACTGCCTGGCCTGCTGCCACTGCGCCGCGGTGACCGTGCCGGGCCGGCCCGGCCGCGGCTGCCCGATCAGCGCCGCCGGCCCTTCCCGCCTGGCGGCGTTATGCAGCGTCGCGACGTACGCCTCCGACAAGCCCAGGACCGCCGCGACCACCCGGCCGCGGAACCCCAGCTGCCGCAGCGCCGCCAGTGCCATGTTCCGCATCGCGATGTCGCCGGCGTCGTAGTCGAACAGGACCACCGTCCCGGCCGTGATCACGCACCGGCCGCCGGCCTGGTGCATTCGGAGGTCGCGGGGCTCTGGCATGCCTTCCAGGATCGCCGCAACCGCCGCTGACATGCCACTATCCTACCAGAGTTTAACAATTACGCACAGATAATCCCGGATAAAACAGCACGTCACGGACCTATCGTTGCTTTGCTGCCGGAGATCTGAGGCTTCCCGCGCCGCCGCCTTCGACCGCCTGCATCAAGTCCGTCGCGCCGCCTCCGGTGAGGCTCCACGGGTGCGTAGCGAGAAGTGTCCGGTCGAGATCAGTGACGGTGATCCAACTGTCGTTCCAGTTGGCGTCGGCTATGTGATCGACGATTGAGGTCCAAACGATGCCCTTGGCGGGATTCTCAGGACGTCCCGGCTCACCGCGAACGCCCAGGACTGCGCGGACAGTTGGACCGACTGGCCGCTCGTTTCGGCCGACGATGATGACTGTTGGCGTGCCATGCCCAGGGATGTAGGCGCCGGAGGTGTCTGCGACGAGGCGTAGGTCCTGGTGAGCGAGAAAATCCTCGATCAGTTTGGTGCCGAATTCCCGCTTCATGAACGAGTTGCTGGTGATCTGGCCGACCCAACCGGCTTGCTCGCCACCTTTTGCCAGGGCGAAGAACAGTGCCATGAACGGCACGGTGAGCGCGTACTTCCCTTTACATACATTGGGATACTTCGACCGGTAGATCTTGTTGAGGGCCTTGTCCTTGACCGTGATATAGGGTGGATTGCCAACGACTGCATCGTAACGGCCCTCTTCCAGAAGCGTCAGGAGCAGCGGGCCGTCCTCGGTTGCGTACGTGAAGGGCATGAAGGCGCTTCTGTCGCTCATGCCGGGGAGGACGTCGGGGTCGGGGCCGTGGATGAGTGAGTCGCCGACGGCCAGGTGGAAAGTGAACGCTGGGGCGGCTTCCAGCGACGTGAGGCCCGATGCCTTGAGGGCGGCGACGGTGAGCCGGAAGCGGGCGATGGCGACGGCGAAGGGGTTGAGGTCGCCGCACTCGCAGCGGGCCATCCGCCGCAGCGCCGTCTCCAGCACCAGCGGGAAAGACCGCGCGATCCGCAGCGCGCCGCCCGCGCCGCCGGGGACCGTGTCAAAGAGGACCAGCGAGATCTTCCGCCCGGCCTTCGGGTACAGCGTCCCGTCGATGTCATCCCGGCTGATGTCCAGACCGTCTGACGCCCCTTCCAGCAGCGCGTACAGCACCGACCGCCACTCGCCGGCAGTCATTCCGGACAGTCCGGGGATCGAATCGAAGGAAATCTCCAGGAGGTCCGTCTCATACGGGTGCGCGAGGGAACGCCAAGCGAGCGGACCCGTGCACTCACCGTCCTTAAGCAGATGCGGATGCGAGTCCGGCACACGGCCACCCGCCGCGGTTCCCCAACCACACCACTCGCAGGTCGGTCCTCGCCCCCGCGTTGACGAGTGCGGATGCCTGGTCCACGAGCCGCCAGAGCCAGCCGAGATGGTGCGTGAGTTCCGGAAGTTCGGCTTCGCCGGCCACAAACGCCGACAGGCTCTCTTCCTCGGGGTCCGCGGACCGTGGCACGCCAATCGCGAGGCGTGGCAACGCAAGTGCCTCCTGCCATCCATCGTGGGTAACCGCCGATAGGCAATGCTAATGGCGCGCCCGATGCGAAGACAGCAGCCGATGCCGCTGGCAGCAGCAGCGTCAGACCTCCGTCGTTTGCCGGCAGGCCGACACGCCGACACGCCGCCAGGCAGCACGCGAAACCCACGGCCCGTTGCCGGTCACCCGACCGGCAGCGGGCCATCGGCCTTACGTATGGACAGCGAATCGCCGGGCGCAGGGAACGCGCACCAGGGTCCGTTCGGATTAAAAATCGCGTGAGATCCGGGGCGGACGGTCAGGGAGATGCCGGGCTGGCTCGAATCAGCCATGTGCGGCCTCTTGGCCGAGACGGGTCTTCCAGGACTCGATACGGGTCCGGTTGGCCGTCGCGGCGCGGCCAAGAGCGGCCAGGTCGCGTATCTGGGCGAGCGGACTGCGATTGGTGGCGGCCAGGGTCCCCGAGCGCCGCTGCACGCTCAGCCGGCCCGAGGCCAGCTCGCCTTCGAGGCGGAGCTGGCGCAGGTCGGACTGGCCGGCGGACTCCTCGTGGACCAGCAGGCAGGCGGGACCATCAGGAAGGCCGGCCAGCAGAAGGATCTCGTCGGCGTCGAGCTGCACATCGCCGACTATGGGAACAACGCTTACCAGCCCGTCATGGTCGATGCCGGTGACGGTCACCCGGTCGGAGCCTGGAACCGCCCGCATGCCGTCGGCGGGCAGGCGCACCACGGCCCGGCCGACGTACCACCACAACAGGCGACGGTGACCGGGAAGCCTGAGCAGGAACCGGGCCGGCGGGTACTTGCGCAGCTCCTGGGCCCGAAGTGCCCGGTCGAACCATTCCCCGTCGTCCTCGATGGCCACGGTGGCCCGACCTCGCGCCTGCGCCCCTCCGGCCAGCAGTGCCACCCGCTCGTCCCGGAGGACCGCGCCGATCTTGCCGACCAGCGCGAGCGTCGAGGTGACCACCGGCTGGCCACCATCAAGGTAAGGCGTCACCGCGCACGAGACCGGGCGTCCGCCCCGCCCGATGAAGCCGAACACCCCGACCGCTGCGTCCTCCAGAGCCGCCAGGCTTGATGCACAACACATGTTGTGCATAGTAATCCGACGCTCCAGGGATGCACAACAGTTGTTCTGTAAAACTGGTACGCTCACCACGTGCCCAAGGTTGTCGACCACGCGCAGCGCCGCCGCGAGCTCGTGGCTGCCACCTGGGCTGTCGTGGCTGCCGAAGGAATCGAGGCCGCTACGGTGAGGCGGATCGCCGAGGAGGCGGGCTGCACCACCGGGCGGATCACTCACTATTTCGCTGACAAGGAAGAGGTTCTGGTCGCAGCCCTACGGCGGGTCCACCGGGCCGCCGGAGAACGGATGCTCGCGGCGATCGGGCAGCGCAGCGGCCTGGAGGCGCTCCGCGCGGTTCTCGCCGAGGCCCTGCCCCTCGACGAGGAACGAGCCCTGGAATGGCGAGTCTGGCTCGCGTTCTGGGGCAGCGCCGCGACCAGCACCAGCCTGCAGGCCGAGCAGCACCAGCGTTACCGGGAGTGGCGAGGACTTCTGAAGCGGGTACTCGTCACGGCGCAGCACGACGGGCAGCTGCCAGCCAGCATCGACCTGGACCGGCTGGTCGACCAGATCGTCGCCCTCGTCGATGGCTTCGGACTCCAGGGCGTCCTGGACCCACAGCACCCGCAACCGGAACAGCTGGCCAGTCGCCTCAACGACGCGGTCGACGCTCTCATCCGCGCTCCTGAGAGCTAACGTCGTTCGGACGATAAGTCACGGAGGACGGTGCGGGACGCTCGGGTCGGGCGCTGATCAAGGCGGCGGTGGCCGGATGACGGCGGAGTTTGTCCAGGCAGCGGCGGCGGGTGGGTCCTATGCTGCCGACCGGGATGCCCAGCGTGGCGCTGATCTGGCCGTAGGGCACGGGCGGGTCCTGGATGAGCAGGGTGATCAGCTGCTGGCAGCATAGCGGCAGGGTAAGGAGCGCCTCGCGCAGAGCGGCTTGCCGCTCGGCCGCGTGCAGCTCGTACTCGGCAGCCCGGGTTTGCTCACCGGCGGCGACGCCGACCTCAGGTCCATGGCCGGCTGGGTGCGGGCCCGGCGCGGCGCGCAGGACCCGTAGGAGATGTCGCTGCGCTGGGCTCTCATCCACATGATCGGCGAGTACGTAGGGCACACCGGGCAGGCCGACCTGATCAGGGAACGGATCGACGGGAAGGCCGGCTGGTGGTGACGGGTCGATCGCAGGGGTCTGAGGTGGTAGCTACCAGCAGCTTCTCTCCGGGTGAGGCGGCAAGCTCATGGATGATGCGCTCGTACCCGGCGCTCTAGAATCTGGGCCGTCCTGGTCAGGTGCGGTATGCGTCCCGCCGATGCCGGATGGAGTGGATTTCCACGGTGTGCTTGTCCTCGTTGATGCGGTAGATGATCCGGTAGGTCCCGCGTCGTGCTGAGTGGTAGCCGTCGAAAGGCTCCTCCAGCGGCTTGCCGCCGCGGTGCGGGTTGGTAGTGAGAGGCCCGTCGATCGTCTCCATGGCGGCAACGGCGACATCGAGCGGCAGGTTCTCGTGCAGGTTGCGTCGGGCCTGGCGGGAGAAGATGACCGTGTACGGCAGTGAGGTCTCAGGGCCGGGGGTTTGCGGCTCGCCGCTCACGGTGTTCCGCGGCGGCGCCGCTCAAGCTCGGCGCGGACCTGCCCGGCGTCGAAGGTGTCGCCGGCGGCGAAATCTTCGCGGGACCGCCTCAGGTCGGCAAGCGTTTCCTCATCGCTGAGGATGTCCAGGGTCTCTTGCATGGACTCGTATTCGGCGACCGAGATGAGCATGACATCAGCGCGGCCGTTGCGGGTGATGGTGAAGTGATCGTGTTCGCGGGCGACCCGGTCGGCAAGTTCGGCGATCCGGGCCTTCGCTTCCGTGATGGGGATGGTCTCCATAAAGACCAGTATAAAGACCGGTCTCAATTATAGCCAGTAAAAAGCTCCGATAGTCGACGGCGGACAGTAGCCGTGACTAGCCGGGCAGTCGGCCCCGCTAGGTTAGGTTCATGCTCGGCGCGCTCGGCGCCGGGGCCGAGAGCTAGCCGGGAGGTTAAGGCATGCCTGCAGCGCCCGGCGCGCCGTACGATCTGGCCGACGTCGTGTTCCGCGTCGGCCGCGCGTACGGGATGACCGCTGACCGCGGTATCTATCGGGCGGTTGCGGTCAAAGACGGCCGGATCACCGCGGTCGGGCGGTCCCGGGACGAGCTCGACTCGTTCATCGGCCCGGGCACCGCGGTGATCGACGATCCGGAGCTGGTGCTGTATCCGGCGTTCAATGACACGCACAACCATCAGCTCCTGGCGGCGCGTGATCTTGATTACGTATCGCTGGAGCAGGCACGTTCGATCGACGAGCTGGTGCAGGCGCTGCGGGGAGCCGCGGACCGGACGCCGTCCGGCGAGTGGGTCATCTCGTCACGCTGCTGGCACGAAACCCACCTGCGGGAGGGCCGGCTGCCGACGGCACATGAGCTGGACGCGGCGAGCGCCCACCATCCCATCTTCGTCCAGCGCGGGGGCCACGTCGGGGTGGCCAACTCCGCGGCCCTGCAGATGGCCGGCATCACCGCGACGTCGGCGGACCCGGTGTCAGGCACCGTCGTGCGGCTTGGCGACCGGACCCCGACCGGCGTGCTCATCGAGGGTGGCGCGCTCGACCCGGTTCGCCGGCTGCTTCCGCCGGTGTCGCAGGCTCAGCAGGCTGACCTGCTCGCGCGGCAATGCCGGCTCTACAACCGCCGCGGCATCGGAGTCGTCCGCGACCCCGGGCTCATGCCGGGCGAGGTGACGGTCTACCAGACCGTGGCGGACCGCGGCGAGCTGACCACGCGCACCAGGCTGATGTTCTGGGTCATGCCGCAAGCGACGGTGGCCGACACGCTCGCCTACGTCGACTCGCTGCCGGAGCCCGGCTCGGTCAGCGCCGGCGGGCTCGGGATCTGGGGCCTGAAGCTGGGCATGGACGGCGGGGTCGAGGGCGGGTTCTTGTGCGAGCCATACGCCAGCAACCCCGCCTTCCGCGGGCACGCGTTCTGGGAGCCGGACGACTTCGGGCAGGTGGTGGAGCATGCCGTCGGCCGCGGCTGGCGAGTCGGCTGCCATGCCGTCGGCGACTGCGCGGTCCGCCGTGTCCTGGACGCCTACGAGCAGGTGGCGCTGCGGCACCCGCGCCTGCCGCCGGGCACCCTGGTCATCGAGCACGCCTTCCTGGCCGACGCCGAGACGCGCGCCCGCGCGGTGCGGCTGGGCGTCGGGATCACCGTTCAGCATCCACTGCTGTACTCCCTGGGCGGCAACCTGGTGCGGTACTGGGGTCCGGACCGCGCCAGCCAGGTCATGCCGGTCCGGGCCTGGGTTGATGAGGGGGCGCTGATCGCCGCCGGCAGCGACTGCAACGTCAGCTTCTTCGACCCGCTGCTGTCCATCTGGGGACTGGTCACCCGCGGCACGCGCACGGCGGGAGTTCAGGGCCCGCAGTACCGGGTGGACACCTACACGGCCATCGGGCTCTACACCGCGGCAGGCGGCCGACTGCTCCGCGAAGATCGCAGCGTCGGGATCCTGGCCCCCGGCGCATACGCCGATGTCGTGGGGTTCCGCGCTGACCTGCTGGACTGCCCGGTTGACGACCTGCCGTCACAGCAGCCCGCGCTGACGCTGGTCGGCGGCCGGCCGGTGCACGACCCTGATGGCCTGCTCGGCTCCGCCGGGGTTTCCGCGCCGCGGGGATTCCGATGACCAGCTTCGCGGCACGGCTGCGCGCGGGAGGTTCAGGCGTCGCGGCGCTCGAGCAGGTAGGCGGCCGCCGCCAGCGCCAGCACCGTCCAGATGCACAGCACCCCGAACCCCTGCCAGGGGCCATCATCAGGGCATCTCACCAGTAATCAAGCCGCCACGCTGGGCCGACAGGCAGGAATCACCTGCGCCCTGCCTCACCAGCCGCCGGACCCGGACGCCCATACCTCACAAAACCCGTAACGCCGCTTGTCCCCGATACAGGCTCCCGCTCGTCTGCAAGGCAAGAACCAGCCAAGGAGGACAGCGATGAGCCGACTCATCGTCATCGAGTTCGTGTCCCTGGACGGAGTCATGCACGATCCGGACGGCAGCGATGGATCCCCGCAGGGCGGATGGGCGTTCCGGTACGGCCCGGAGGCCGTCGCCGGCGACAAGTTCGGCCTCGGCGAGGTGCTCGACACCGGCGCCATGCTGCTCGGCCGCCGCACCTGGCAGCTGTTCGCCAAGATCTGGCCAGGCCGCGACGACCCGTTCTCGGCCAAGATGAACGCCATGCCCAAACTCGTGGTGTCACGTTCACTGGAGCACGCCGCCGGATGGCAGAACTCCACCGTGCTACGAGGCGACCTGGCAGCAGAGGTGCACAAGCGCAAGCAGGCGAACGACATCATGGTCACCGGCAGTGTCAGCGTCGTCCGCACGCTGATGGCTCACGACCTAGTCGACGAGTACCGGCTCCTGGTGTTCCCGCTGGTACTCGGCGCGGGCAGGCGCCTGTTCCCCGACGGCACCGCGCCGGTGAACCTGGCCCTGGTGTCGGCCCAGACCGCCGGCCCTGCTGTCCGCCTCATCTACGCCCGGCCAGATAACCAGTAACGCCGCGACGGAATACCGGGCGAGGCGCTGACCGAATCCTGAACGGCCTGAACCGCGGTCCGTTCGGCGAAAAAGAACTTCTTCATCCCGAACGGGCACTGGCTCTACGGTCCGAGCCGGGCTTATCAGTGCTGGCGGGCGTTGGGCGGCCTGCGAAGCAGCGCACGCAATGGTCATGGCCACGGGATGGTACGCGGGCCGGTGGCCCTCGCTCGCAGGGCCTCTAGGGCGGTGGACTTGCCGGTGCCGGTGAGCCCGGAACTGCGGTCGTGCCAGTCACCCCCCACCGCGAGCAGGCCAAGGGCCCGGCACAGGTTGCTGGTGGCATGGATGGCCCGGCTGATGTCGTGCTCGTCCGGCGGCTCGCCGGTGCGGCTCTGCCGGAACCCCTCCTCGGCGGCCGCCTGCCCCACGGTGGCCCTGATCTCGCGGTCAGGCACCGAGTTGGCGTCCACGAGCAGGGCAAGGAACAGTTCCCCGGCGAATACCTCGAAGCCGTCGTCGCCGAGCAGGCCGGCGGCGACGGTGCGCCACAGCCTGCCGGGGGCGGCGAGCAGGCCCCGGCCCTTGGCGGTCAGCGCGAGCTTGCCGCCCGACCGGCGGGCCAGCCCCAGGTCCTGGGCGAAGTGACGCACCTGGTGCAGGTCGTACAGGTCGTCCTCGGTCCGCGGCGGGCGGGAGAAGTCCCACCCGAACCGGTCCGCGTTCTGCTGGACGAACTTCTGGCTCAGGTTGCCGGTCTGGGTCAGGGCGACACCGCTATCCAGCTGGTCCAGCAGCCAACGCAGCGGGGGAAGCGGGTCGGCGGCTGCCGCGGCCGGGAGTTCGGCGGGGTGGAGCAGCCGGTTGGCGATCACGGCGAGGATCCGGCGGCGGGTTTCGCTGCGCCTGGCGTTGATCCAAGTCTCGGCACGTTCGGTGAGGATGACCTGGGCCGGCGTCTGGCCGAGCAGCTCGGCCTGCGGGACATTGAGGTGAGCCCGGACAAGTTCCTGCTGACGGGCCTTCCAACCTCGCCGCCCCGGGACCAGGTCGCCGCTGGCCACGGCAACCTCGAGGAACTCGGCGGTCGACGACCACGCCGAGGCCTCCTCCAAGCCCATCACCGGGCCCCACTGGAAGTCCGGCAGGTCAGGCGGCATGATGCCGGAGGCGGCGGCAGCCCGGCGGAAGGCCGCCTTCCCGTGCGCGAGGCTGGTCTCATACGCGCGCAGGACCTCGCCTGTCGTCCCGGACCGGCAGATGGCGGCGTACCGCGGCAGTCGCAGCAGGTCCAGCGCCTGGGCCAGCGCCGCTACGATCCGGAGCCGGTCGTCGAGATCGACGAACCATTTCACCGGCAGCTCGTACCAGCAGAAGTTCTGGATGCGCTGCTGAGTGATGAGGGCCAGGCCCTGGTCCCCGGCCATCCACTCCAGCGCGGCGCGCGCATCCTCGGCGGCTGCCGCGTCCTGCCCGGCCAGCTTCGCCAGGACGGGCGCGATCTCCGGGCCCTCATCCTCAGCCATCACACCTCACCGGTCGAAACCTAGCGGGGGGTTCCGGGATAGCCCGTTGAGCCTATCTGCCGCCACCCGGGGAAGTTTTTCGAAATGAGGCGTCGAACAGCGCGTTTCCCTGTTCACAGGCTCGCGAGCCGAGTGCTGCTATGGTAGTACCTAGATA
>WNFD01006974.1_pt1 | contig 11245 bp, 12 predicted proteins | sample 5400491 | NCBI WGS metagenome assembly WNFD01 (sample SAMN13153343, study PRJNA577476) | soil metagenome | isolation source: 120 cm saprolite under Douglas fir tree site 2 hole 2 replicate 2 | place: USA:California | collected 2015-04-18 | reverse complement strand
TCTTCTTGCCTTTCCGACCGCTCTTTACATTGTTGTTTCACTTGGTGGCGGAGCGGGGCACCTGACTGCGAGAGTTGCTCCACTGGCGATACTCCTCGGGTTAACCGTTGGTTTTACTATCATCCCTTTGGCACTGGCTGTGTATCTGCTTTGGAAGCGAGGCTAATGTGATCAGCGATTTGTGGTCAGAGGCGTGACAGAGAATCCGCCAGGGAGAAAGGCTAGTTATTAGGATAGGTAAAGCTCGAGGCGGAGCAGGGATCAGGTACAGGCGTGTGGAGACATTGATGAGGCGCAAGATAAAACTAGCAGGCCTTACCTGTTAACCGGGGCGGCCAACTGGACACAGTCAATGGGATTCAGGGTGATGGGGGCGCTTATGAAACCGAAAGTCCTAAGCGGGATCCTTGTAGGTGTCATGTTGTTACTCGCGCAGTTAACATTCGGGCAGGACAGCGCCCCTATGGCAGCGGAAGAGTCCCTCAAGCGGTTTCTTCAAAATTGGGATACCGGCACAACGCCCAAAACCGAAAAAAACGACAGAACGACGCGATATGTTGCGGCCTTCCGGGACCTTAACAGCGATGGTACGCCGGAAGCTATTGTCTATTTCATAGGGAAAGACTGGTGTGGAAGCGGCGGTTGCCCCACGCTAATCCTGACGCGAGATGCTGGTTCCTGGAGAATCGTAACAAAGATAACAATCACGCGACCGCCCATTCGCGTGTTAACGAACACTGCGCATGGGTGGCGCAGCATCGGCGTCTGGGTGCGAGGAGCAGGTATTCAGCAGGGTTATGAGGCCGAGCTCTGCTTCAACGGAAAATCTTATCCGCGGAATCCGTCCGTTCCTCCGGCCCGGCGATTGGAGGGGAAACCGGCGGGCGAAGTAGTTATAGCCTCGGAGCGGGGCGCGACGCCCCTGTATGACGATCAGACGAAGGCCGTTCCTCGATCACGGTGAGACGGTGCTAGCCGGCAAAATGCTCATCATCGAGATCGAGGGCACGTTCTTTACTTGCTGAACGTTCAGTGTCCGAAAGCGGCCGAAAGTTTAGGAATGAGGGCCCTCTTGAATTTTGGAGAAAGTCCGCTGGCCGAGTTGGTTTCACGGGATGACGTGAACGTCCCTAAAGGGCGTTGGGATTAGCACTCTTGGCGGCGATGGGAAGTGTGGTGAGGACAGCGTGAGAGCAAAGGCTATTGCGGGGCTCTTAGCTTTGGGTATTACGGCGATGACCGCCTTTTTCGGGTTACTGTCCGACGTTAGAGGCCAGCAGCGTCCGAAGAAACACGATGCTGTTCTCGATGATCTGCGCCTGATAGGCACGAAAGTCGCTAAAGCAGTTTTGGACAGAGACATATCCACGCTACTTCAATATGACCGACCCGACTTGCGTGCGGACGATGAAATTTGGTTAAAAGACAAAAAGAGTGATCTATATTGTTTCGTCTTCGATACCAGTTGCATCCCTGGGAAGAAAGGACGTTCTGTCTATGACAAACTTTCTAGTGCGCGCCAACTCGGGATCAAAGTAATTGGCGGCGGTAAGTCGGCACAGGACGGCCATCGTTATGGTGTCCTGCTGTTCTATGATCGAGCATCAATCTCAGATCAGTTGCTTCGCTCGCGGGCTTTTTTATGCAAGGAGTCTCTCGACCGGATCGCGTCATGGACATTCAAAAGGGTCGATGGAACATGGGAGCCGGTGACTCCACTTTTTGACAATGAGACAGATACGCTCTGCTCTCCAGATTAGAAAAGTGAAATGGCTAGAAAAGATTCGCGCGCAAAAGGCCCTACTTTCGATTCATCAGCGCGCTCGTGCACGAAACGACGAAAGGTATCAAGAAATTGAAAAGGATTTTGGTTCCCAGGCGAAAAGTGAATCGTTGGGTGAGCAGCACGTCTAGCTGATTTGTAATCGTCAGCAAACAGCCTACAATCACGGCAAGCGAGCCGTTGCGCATGAACTCTTCACGGCTGAATACAAAGTGGAAGCCGGAGGACTTAGGCTGTCCGTTTTCTCCGGTAGAGGTCATTTTCCTTGGTGCGCGCCTACCGTTTCTTTTGGCCTACACTTCCGTGCCGAATGACCTGGTGAGCGAGGTCCACCAGGTCTGGGGCAAGAAACGCAGGCTTTGGTGTAAGAGAGTCGAGGATCTGTCCTGGACGGGCGATAAATGCCCCGTTCCACCTGGCGCTGATAGCCCCCGCAATGTCCCAGGAGTGAGCTGCCACCATCAAGAGAGAATTCGGTGTTGCGCGGAGTTCTCTTGCAACCATCTGATATGGTTCCGGAGCTGGTTTCAGCTGTTTGACTGTGTCCGCGGAGAATACAGACTTGAAATGATGGCGGATGCCAGCATGGGTGAGCTGGATTTCAGCGGTGGTTGCTGTCGAGTTGGTGAGTGCGACGAGTTGGAAGCCCTCCTTCCGCAGCGTTTCGAGTCCTTCGGGAACATCGACGTGGGGCGGCAGTTTGCGCATCCCCGAAAGTAATTCCTGGCGCTGCTCTTCCGTTCTGGGTTTGGCGTGGCGCTTCTCAAGAACCTCAAGAGCGGCCTTTCCGATGACTCCGAAATCGGAGTAGCGCCCCACAATCGTAGTGACGAAAGCGAGTTTGAGAACTTCGTTGAACCACTCTCTGCGAAAATTCCCCGGTCCGAAGTGGTTCTCGAATGTAGGATCCAAAGCCTTGAGATCCAACAGGGTTTCGTTCACATCAAAGACGATGGCGGAGTACATCACGAGGACTTCTCCGCGGTGGGTTCGGCCGCAGGCAGGGGTTGTACGGGCGGACGAGAATCGTCGAACCATTTCTTTAGCGTGAAAGGCGATACGCCAAGCCAGAAAGCCACGCGCAATCCATAGATGAGCAGGACCGTGCGGAATACGCCTCGGGCAAGATGCCGGCGCGGAGAGATGAGCAGGCGCGAGCGAAGGACGGAAAACTCTCCCTCTTTCTTGACGCGGCGCACCAACTCCACATCTTCGAAGAGTGGCCAATCGGGACAACCGCCGACTTTTTCAAACACTCGTCTACGAACGAATATTCCCTGGTCTCCAGTGGCTGCCTGGGTCAGCCGGCTGCGAAAGTTGATCCCCGCGGCGACCATCTTTAAGGAACGAGATTGGTCCGCGGTGAAGCGGACCTCGAAACAACCGCCCGCCACCTCTTGCGACATCAGTGTGGATGCTATGTGTTCGCTCGCATCCAGTGGAGGTTGACAGTCCGCATGGAGGAACAGGAACACGTCCCCGGATGCAGCTTGCGCGCCGCTGTTGATCTGATTTCCCTTGCCGGCGGGTGCATCCACCACGCGAGCAAAGTTTTGTGCCGCCAGCCACTCCCGCGTGCCGTCCGTGCTGCCGCCGTCCGCCACAATCACTTCGTGAATACCTTGCTGGCTCTTGAGCGCGGCAAGGGTCTGAGGCAAGTGCTCCCGCTCGTTCAGCGCTGGGATGATCACGGAACACGTGATGGGTTGAGGAGCCTCGCGGGCAGGGGCGTGGGCTGCGAGGAAGTCCTTTGTCCTTGGCGCCTGGATTTGATTTGCGGAAATGAGTGAGTGAAGCTTTGCGAGATCCTCCGCGGTGTCGACGTCAAACCACGATTCGAGAATATGGAGCGTCAGACCCGCGGCCTTCAGTTTTGCGATGGTCTCAACGCAAGTTGTCGGGGCGCTCCAGGAAATTCCCGACAAAAGGTCCACGGGGCAGCGGCGCAGGCCGAGGAGGTAGAAACCGCCATCCTCGCAGGGCCCGATGACCGCATCGACCCGGGTCAGCGCGTCTCGCGCTTGTTCCAGAAACTTTGTCGGGAGGCCGGGGCTGTCAGCCCCGATCGCAATGGCATAAGGATGATCGCGAAGTGCCCGCTGGAAAATGTTCGCAAGGCGCGCGCCCAGATCGCCCTGCCCTTGAATCCAAATCTCCATCGGACCGGGAACGCAATCGTGGAGACCTTCTTCGGTGGCGGCGAGCACTGTCTTGGCCCAAGGCAGAGTGGAAACAGAGGCGCAGGTGTCCTGGAGAAAAGCTGTGGCGAGTTCCGCCGCGCCGCCGCTGCCCAGTCGCGGGATGAGCCGCGTCTTCACCCGGCCAGCGACGGGGGGTTTTGCGAATACGCAGATGCAGCCTTGCTTCGTCACGCTATCTCCTGTAGCGAAAGTACTTGTTCAGAATACGGCGCATCCACGGTTTGAGCCGGGAGCGGTATTGCAGGTCGGCGGCGCGCTTGATCGCTTCGGCCTGTGTGGGGTAAGGATGGATCACTCCGCTCAGATCGGCGACTTTCAGCTTTTGCTTGATGGCAAGAACAGCCTCCCCGATGCTTTCCCCTGCGTGCGACCCGACGATCGTGGCGCCGAGGAGTCTCCCGTCCTGACGGTTCATGTAGAGGCGCACATGCCCTTCCGTTTCGCCATCCAGGATGGCGCGATCCGTGTCGGCGAATTCCTTGGTGAACGTGACGACCTCGTCGCCCCGCTTTGCGGCTTCTTTTTCCGTAATCCCAACGTGCGCCACCTCGGGATCCGTATAAGTGCTCCACGGGATCACCAGGTCACTCACCCGTTTTCTCCCAAAGAACAGCGCATTTTGAATGGCGATGCGCGCCATGGCTTCGGCGGCGTGCGTGAACTTGTAGGAGGAGCAGATGTCCCCCGCTGCGTAAATATCGTGACTGCTGGTGCGGAGCATGTCGTTCACCAAAACGCCCGACGCATCGGTTTTGACTCCCGCTGCTTCGGCGTTGAGCCCTTCGATGTTGGGTTTGCGCCCGATGGCAACCAGAATTTCGTCCGCGACGATACTCTCCTCTTGCGCGCTTCGCTGCAAGACCACTCGGCGCCGTTGGCCGGTGCGTTCTGCGCGGAGGAGTTTGGAGCCGAAGAGGATGCGGATTCCTTCGCGTTCGAAACGCCGCCGGATGATCTCCGCGGCGTCCGCGTCATCATTGGGCAGCAGGCGCAAGCCCCGCACAACAACAATCACTTCGCTGCCGAAGCGCCGGAACGTCTGTGCCAGCTCGCACCCAATCGGCCCCCCACCGATCACTAAAAGAGTTTTGGGAAGCGTCTCGAGGGAAAATACCGTTTCATTGGTCAGGTAGCCCGTTTCCGCGAAGCCCGGCAAATCCAAAGCGGCCGCTCGCGCTCCGGTCGCGATGATCGCTTTCGAGAAAGACAGCCTGCGGCCTTCAACTTCAATTTCATTCTTGCCCTTAAACTTCGCATCACCAAGATAGACCTCCGCGCCCAGCTTGGAGAAGCGGTCGACGGAATCGTTGGCGGAGATTTGGGTGCGCAAGCGTCGCATGCGCTCCATCACCCGCGGAAAATCCACCGGCTCTCCGTTCCGTGCGGAAACGCCGAAGCTGGGGGCTTCCCGAAGGGCGAAGGCCGCGCGCGCGGAACGAATCACCGCCTTCGAGGGCACGCATCCGTAATTTGTGCAATCGCCTCCCATGAGATGCCGTTCGATGAGCGCCACTTTTGCGCCGAGTGCACCGCCGCCGGCAGCCGATACCAATCCAGCTGTTCCGGCTCCGATCACCACGAGGTTATAGAGGCCAGTCGGATTCGGGTTGACCCAGTCGGGTGGATGGAGATTCCGGAGGAGCTCCCGATTGTGGACATCGTCGGGAGTGATTAGCGGGGCAGCGCTCGAATTCATTCTGCTTCTCCTCGGAGCGGCTCATTCGCAGAGTCCAAGTGACTCTGGAGCGCCTGTTTTGCGATTCGCGTAAAAATGCCGACCAACACAGCGGAGAGAACGAGTCCGCCCCAGAACAGCAGTTGTTGCCAGTGGTTGGCGGCGGGCGCTTTTCCCTGAACGAGGTCGGAAATGCTCTTGAGTGAAGTTCCGATATACACATAGAGAGTGGTTGCAGGGAGCATGCCGATCCAGGAAGCCAAGACGTAATCGCGCAAGCGGACGCGCGTAAGCCCCAGGGCGTAATTGAGAATGGCGAACGGGAGGAATACCGGTTGCAGGCGCATGAGGAGGACGAGCTTGAAGCCGTTTTCTCCGATGGCTCGATCGATGATTTTGAACTTTGGATAGCCTTCAATGCGTTTGAGAGTCCATTCGCGGCCGAACGACCTGGCGATCAGAAATGCGAGCGTTGCGCCCGAGACGCTTGCAAGCGAAACCAGGATGGTTCCCCAGAGAACTCCAAAGAGCAGGCCGCTGCCCAGGGTGAGGGCGGTGCCGGGAACGAACAATACGGTTCCTGCAACATAGACAAGAAAATAGAGCAGGGCGCCCCATAATCCCAGCGTTCGGACCCGCTCGAGAAAGTGATCCAACCAGAGACTCAGCGGAAAAAACCTGGCCGCGAGAATTACGGCAATCACGAAGAGAGAGAAGATGGCGATTTTTGTTTTGGTTTTCATTTTTAGAGGTGCATCGCGCGCAGGAAGAAATAGATGAGAACACCCAGCAAGCCAGCCACGGGAAGCGTGACCACCCAGGCCATCAGCATGTCGCGCACGGTTTTCCAATGAACTGCGGCGCTGTTCTGCAGCCCGATCCCGATGATGGAACCCGAGAATACGTGAGTTGTGGACATGGGAAATCCGAGCGCCGCACCCGGCATCACCAGTGCGGCAGTGACTGCGTTCGCGAGAAACCCTTCCAAGTGATCCATGCGCGTAATTTTTTCCGCCAGCACTTGCGTGACGCGCCTGCCGGCCAACCAACTCCCCGCGACCATGCCTAGAGTGACGAGCACGAACTCAGCAGGACGTATTTGAAAGTTTCCGTGCAGCATCGCTGCGGCCAGGACGATGGCGACCATCTTGGGAGCGTCATTCATTCCTCGGGCAAAGCTGGTGGCGCCGCTCGTGAGCCAGTGCAATTGAGGAGCACTGATCCCGAGAAAGGCCGTGCGGTCCGTCGCGCATTCCTCGGTCTTGGCCACCGTGATGCCAAACGAGGGCAGGGAAAGGTCTGCCGTAGCGCTCCCGTCCATAGCAATTACTGCAGGGACCGGATTCATCTCCAAGGTCGCGCAGGCGCAATCGGCGTTCCCGGGGAAACGCTTCTGAATGGCTCGCAAGATACGAATCGTGACCACCGTCAGCGAAAGAGCAAGGACCGGGCTTAAGAGGAGAGGAAGCGCGATTTTGCCGAGGAGGGCCGACCAACGAATGCCGTGCATTCCGTAAGCGATGGTGGCCACGCCGGCGACGGAGCCGACGATGGCGTGCGTCGTGGAGACGGGCAATCCCGTGCGCGTGGCGACGGCTACCCAAGCCGACGCCCCGAGGATCGTGGCCAGCGCTGCGGCAAACGTCGGCACCGTTCCCTGCGCCAGCAGGCCATTGCCGAATGTCTGGACCATGGCACCGGCCAGGAGCGCACCCGAGAGTCCACCCAGGCCCGTGCACACGGTGCCCCACAGGATAGCGGCACGATAATTGGTCAGGCCGCTGCCCACAAGCGTCGCAATTCCCTTGGAGACATCATTGGCGCCATTGAAATAGGCGACCAACACACCGGCGAGTGTGACTGCGAATAGTTCCATGCTCATTGTAGCGACCCTGTGCAACTGGAGCCGGTTCCTGCTGTGCAGCTGAAGCAGTGACTGCCTGTGGCGATTCGCCTCCCGGCAAGTCCAGTGAACGATTCGAGATCCCAGACCGTCGGAAAGCCACCACACGGCCCGTCCATCCGGATGTCGAGCATTTGGTTGAAATCGCAATCGTAAAGTTTGCCGTCCCACCCCACGCTGACGAGAGAGCGGCACATCAACTGGCTGACCGTCGCCGGATTGAAGTGGTTCACCAGCAGGCTCATGTAGGGTTCGAGCATCTGGTTTTGGATGAGGTAAGCGGCGAAGCGCTTGATGGGCATGTTCGTGAGGGTATATAGATGATGGAACTGAATTCCAAACTGTTCCTGCAACTGTCTTTTGTAATCCGCTTCCAATTGTTCCTGAGGCGGGGGCAGTGAAGCGCCCAGCGGGTTATAGACTAGATTCAATTTGAGCTTTGAATCCGGAAGCCCGTAGCCCAGCTGGTTCAGTATCTGAAGCGCGTGGATGCTCTTTTCAAAGACGCCGCGGCCACGTTGCTGGTCGACATTCGAAGCGGTATAGCAGGGAAGACTGGCGAAGATTTCGACTTCCTTGTCCGCAAGAAATTCCGCCAGGTGCTCCTTGCCAGGCTCGAAGAGCACCGTGAGGTTACAGCGGTCGATGATGTGACGGCCAAGTCTGCGCGCTTCGCTGACGATCCACTGGAAGTTCGGATTCAGCTCCGGGGCTCCACCGGTGATATCCACGGTCGTGATCGATGGGCTGGCGGCGAGCACATGGAGAACCCGCTGAGCGACCTCCTGCGGCATAATCTCGGTGCGTTTAGGCCCCGCCTCGACGTGGCAGTGGTGGCATGCCTGATTGCAGAACTTCCCTACGTTGATCTGGAGAGTTGTGACTTCCTCCCTCGTGAGAACTTCACAGCCGCGTTCGTGCAACGCTTGCTCGAAATCGGGGGTATAAAGACTCTCACTCTGAAGAATCGGGAGCACTGTTTTTTGGAGAGCCATTAGCAGCAACTCCCGTTTCCATTGCCTGGCGAACAAGCGGCTGCCGCCGCGTCCGTTGTGACCCGGTAGCCCGCTCCTTTCGTCTCCTTCGGATCGCGGCGCAGATAGCCGTGCGCGCAGGGGAAGGGCCGCACTTCTTCGATCGGCACCGGAATTCTCGGAGCCACCAGATCAAATTGTGCTCGGTACGGTTCCTGCGAATACAGACGATACGTCTTTTCGCACACGGCAGTCCGAATGCCGCGCTTCAAGACATGGCTGTCGTCGTCCTCGACCTGCCGGAATGGTCCGCGGTAGATGACGGCATGCTTGTGATCCCAGCAAGGACCTTCTTTGCCCTTATAGGCCGCCACCGTCACACTGCGAAACTCGATTCCGTCCACCGTTCTCCAGGGTTGTTCTTGACGCTCCAGAATCGCGATTCCATAGAACCCGGAATCCTCGAAGGCCTGGAGAAAGAGGTCTTCCCGGAACGCACCGGAGATGCACCCGCTCCAAAGTTCGGGGTTCTGCTGAAGCTCCTGGGGAACGTCCTCGTCGCTCACGATATCCGAAATGACGGCTCTGCCGCCGCGGCGCAGCACGCGAAAAATCTCCGAGAACAGTCTCCGCTTGTCTTCCGGGCGGACAAGATTCAAAACGCAATTGGAAACGACCACGTCGATGGAGTTATCCGGGATGAGCGGGCGGGTGCGCCGGAGTTCTTGGATCTCGGACTCCAAGGCGCTGAGATCCTCCGCGGAATGAACCGGACTGTCCTTCAACATCTCATTCAATAATTCGAGGTCGAGTGAAAGGTCCTGAATCTTGCCTTTGAGGAACTTGGCGTTGGCGTACCCGATATTCCGCGCAACCACCGGCGCATTCCTTCGGGCCACAGCGAGCATTTCGTCATTCATATCCACGCCGATGACCTTGCCTGTTGCGCCCACGATCTGGCTCGCAAGGAAGCAGACCTTTCCCGAACCCGATCCGAGGTCCAGAACCGTGTCTCCTGTCTTCAAGTACCGGCTGGGGTCTCCACAGCCGTAATCGCAGGCGAGAACTTCATCCGGTATGGCTTCCAAAAGTTTGGGGTCATACGATGTCGGGCAGCAGAGTTCTCGCTCGACTTTCTTCGCTCCGTCGGCGTATCTGCGGCGAACTGTTTCCTCTACATTTAGTGCCGTGTGTCCCATAGTTCCTCACCTCAGAAAAAGGTAATGACAGTTTTCTCTTGCCGCTGGGTGCAATCGAACTCCAAAAAAAATAAATTGATGACGAAAGTTAGTTGTCGACTCACGAGCCGGAGTGAGTGGCTTTCAGCGAGCGCCGCCCGACACGAGAGCCGCGCATCGCGCAGCGATTTGTGTCCGAGGCTACGAAGCCGGAAACGACGGAGGGGGAAATTGCCAAAGCTCTCTCTGATTCGCTATCGATGAATTCCATTTGATTGGCGCCGGCGCGGACGGATATCCCAACAGCCAGGCGCGGAGCCGTTTGGAGAGGATTGCCCACCTGCTCGCGGACCCACCGAGCAGCCATACGTCGCTCAGGGAATCCAAATCCAGCTTCACAGCGAGCTTACACACCTTCTGTCCGCGGAACCGGTCCAATAGCTGGCGAAAATCGGTGTTCCGCTGCCAGCGAATTCCTTGGAGATTCTTGCGGTCGTTCGCATGGATCCCAATGAGGTAGCACCCGCCACGATGGTCTGGGCCTAAGACCAGACGATGCTGTCGGAGCAGCGCGAAGGCGTCGCTGATGTCGCCCTCTCCGAGTTCTGGGCAGTCGCGGCCGACGATCACGATTTCCTGGTAGCCGAGTCGCGCCAGGGTTTCCATCGCGTTTTCCAACCTCTGCCCAAAAGACGCTCCCTCCTGAAAATGAACCTGGAGGGAAGACGAACCTGGGCGATGGCACCCGCGAGACGTGAAGAGATGCAAATCGAAACCGGGGTTCTCTTCAAACGTGAAGCTCTGCGTTTCCAAGAGGATGCGGAATGCGCTGGGCCAGCCACGCCGCTTGCAGTCGGTGTGGGCGGAGTCAGCAAAGATCAGGAGTGCGCGGCGTTCCACCGACATATCCTCGTCTGTCCATGGGATAGGTGGATCTCCGAAAAGGATTCAGGCGCGATCCGTTCTTTGAACTGTATCCCCAGACCGCTTGGGCACTTACGGGGAGCCCGCATCCCCTCTTCGAGTTCCACGCCGAGCCCGTCTGAAATGCGATTGACGAAATTGAAGTAGGAAATCACCAGGGTGGTATCAAGGATGGCCGGGTCGCTCCAACCGGCTTGGCGAAGCAGGTCTATGTCGCGTTCTCGGCACGAAGAGGGCTCACGCGTGAGCTTCTCGGCGAATTCGAGCAGGGCGAGTTCTGCCCGGGAGATCGGTGCATTCCGGTAGTCGAAGACGATGGCCTCGACCAACAGGTGATTCTGGGTTTCTTTGCGGAGACCCTCCGCATGGTGCCGGATTCAATAATGGCACGCGTTGGTCTTCGAGACCACGACGGCGATCATCTCCCGTTGTGCCCGGCTGAGTTCCGATCCGCCGAACATCAGCGTCCGGTAGAGATCGAAATGGGCGCGCAACGCCGAGGGATTCAGACTGTGCACGCCCAGAATGTTTGCGACATTTCCGGCCGGGTCGCGCATCCGCTTGTATTGTTCCAGAAGCTCGCCGGAAGCCTCCGCGGGTGGTACCG
>WNFD01006971.1_pt1 | contig 11247 bp, 10 predicted proteins | sample 5400491 | NCBI WGS metagenome assembly WNFD01 (sample SAMN13153343, study PRJNA577476) | soil metagenome | isolation source: 120 cm saprolite under Douglas fir tree site 2 hole 2 replicate 2 | place: USA:California | collected 2015-04-18 | reverse complement strand
CAGCTCGCCCGCCGTGGCGGCATAGCCCGTGCCGGGCACGAACTTGAATCGCGCGCCCTGGTCGATGAAGCGGCGGATCAGCCAGGCCGAGGCGATGCGGTCGATCTGCACGCCCTGCCGGGTCACCCACACGCGGCCTTTCAAGCGGCCGGGCTCGCCGGTCGCGGCCGGCCCACCGTCGGTTCGTTCGGTAGTCACGGCTGTATCCTCCCGTTGCAGGCGGGCCTCGAGGCCCGACACCAGGCCGTCGGCCGGCTCGCGGCCGTCGGCGCCGAAGAAGTCGATGGCGACCACCGTGTCGAGCTGCTTGCGCAGGCGCGCGACCTGGCCGGCGATCTCGGCCAGCGCGTTGTCGGGCAGGTCGTCGGCGAGACGAGCCGCCAGGTCGCGCGCCTCGGCAGCGATGGTCTGATAATCCTCGTCGCGCGCCGATTCGAACAGCGCCTGCAGTTCGCCGTCGGACAGGCCGTCGACGAGGGCCGCCTCGCAGACGATCGCCTCGCCGCCGCTTTCGACGATCTCCTTGGCAAGCCAGGCGAAATCCTCGCGCGTCTCGGCGTTGGCCGGCAGGGCGTAGACGGCGCCCTTCACCGTCACCGCCCCCAGCGCCTGCAGCCGCCGCCAGACCTTCACCCGCGCATAGGCGGGCTTGGCCGGAAGCTGGTGGATCAGCAGCAGCCAGGGCGCGCCGGAGGCCTCATTAGTCGTCATTGTTCATCCGTATCATACTAAAGATAGTATTTGCAACACACGTATCATATTTGTCTTGCATTCCCGAAAAACAAGGCTATGTTCCCATGAAACGAGTGTATCACGAAAGGAAACCGATAGCATGCGTTACCGCCTCGCCCCTCTGTTCTGTCGGCCCTGGACCCTCAACGGGATCACGCCGCGGCTGATCGAGAGCCACTACGAAAACAACTACGGCGGCGCCCTCAATCGCCTGAATGCCCTGACCGAGGAACTGGAGGCGCTCGATCCGGCGACGGCACCCGCCTCCGTCATAAGCCGCCTGAAGCGCGACCAAAACACCGCGCTCAATTCCACGCTCTTGCATGAGCTGTACTTCGCCAGCCTCGGTGGCGACGGCAGGGTGGTGCCCGAGGTGATGGCCGAGGCGATCACGCGCGATTTCGGTTCGGTCGACCGCTGGCGGAAGGAGTTCATCGCCCTGGCGAGCGAGCTGGCCAACGACTCCGGCTGGGTCCTGCTCACCTACGTGCCGCGCGACGGCCAGCTGATCAATCAGAGTACGTCGGACCACCTCGAGGGTATCGCCGGCGGCATCCCGATCCTGGCTCTCGACATGTACGAGCACGCCTACCACCTCGACTTCGGCGCGAACCCGACCGCTTACATCGCCTCCTTCATGCGCAACATCGAGTGGAACGCGGTGCAAGGTCGCTTCGAGGACGCAATCAAGGTCGCCCCGCCGCGGCCGCTCGAGCAGAAGCAGTTTGGCGACCTGCCGTCCGTCACCGTCGAACAAGTGGCGGCGATGCTCAAGGCGGGAACCCCCGTCCAGATCATCGATGCGCGGCCCAGGCACTACACGACCAAGTCGCAGGACATCATGGAGGGCGCCGTGTGGCGCGATCCCGAGCGCCTCGATGAATGGATCGGCGAGCTTTCCAAGACCGAGCCGGTCGTCACCTACTGCGTCTACGGCTTCCACGTCGGATGCGAAACGGCCATCACGCTGCGCAACGCCGGCTTCGATGCGCGCTACATGGCCGGTGGCCACTACGCCTGGAAGGCGATCAAGGGCCCCCTGAAGCTCTTTGAATAACGAAGCTCTAGCGGAGGAAATCAAATGTCTTTTCATGCTCGCCCCATCTCGTTCAAGCCGATGCGGCTTCACGGGCTCTCCACCCGCCTGATCGCCAGCCACTATGAGAACAACTACGGCGGGGCCGTACGGCGGCTGAACGCGATCCGCGATGAACTCGCCATCCTCGATCCGGCGACGGCGCCGGGCTTTCGCCTGAACGGGCTGAAGCGCGAGGAGCTGATCGCTACCAACTCCATGATCCTGCACGAGGCCTATTTCGAAGCCCTGGGCGAGGCCGGCGGCGGTGATCCGACGGGCGCCCTCGCAGAGGCGATCGCGCGCGACTTCGGCTCACTCGCCAAGTGGCGCGCCGAGTTCGTCGCCATGGGCAAGGCGGTGGGCGGCGGCTCGGGCTGGGTGCTGCTGACCCGCTCACCGCGCGACGGCACGCTTTCGAACGTGTGGGCGGCCGACCACACACACGGCCTGGCGGGCGGCACGCCGGTGCTGGCGCTCGACATGTACGAGCACGCCTATCACATCGACTTCGGCAGCAATGCGGCGGCCTATGTCGATGCCTTCATGGCCAACATCGCTTGGGGCCGCGTCGCCGCCCGCTTCGCGGGGACCTCGCCGGAAAACAAGCCACACAGCGTCGACGCGCCAACCGCGCGCGCCATGCTCGAGGCCGATCCGAACCTGCTGGTGATCGACGCCCGCTTGCCCGATGACGCGGCTTCCGTGCCGGTCGGCCTGCGGGGCGCCCGGCGCGCGCCCCCCGACAGGGTCGACGCGGTGGCGGCGTCGCTGCCGCGCGGCGCCAAGGCCCTCGTCTACTGCGCCTGGGGCTTCGAGATCGGCGGCGACTGCGCCGCCAAGCTGCGCGAACGCGGCATCGACGCCGTGACCGTCGCCGGCGGCATCGGCACCTGGCGCGCCGATGGCCTGCCGACTGAACCGTTGAAAGAAGGAGAAGCAAAATGAAGTGGGTTACCCGTGAACGTCCCAAGATCGACCGCATCGCCTGCCCGTGGCTGATCGAGCGCTTCATCGAGAAGCAGCCGGAGTTCCTCTACGTGCCGGCCGACAAGGTGCTCAGCACCGCCAAGGAAACCGGCGCGATCCCCTATGACATCCCGGGCGTGAAGTTCAGCCATGTCGGCGAGAAGTGCTCCTTCGACGCCTTCATCGCCGAGTACAAGCTCGCGGCACCCGGGCTCGACAAGCTGGCCGACATCGTGCGCGGCGCCGACACCTCGCGGCTCGACCTGACGCCGCAATCGGCCGGCCTGTTCGCGATCTCGCTCGGCCTCAGCCACGTCTACCCCGACGACCACGAGATGCTGAAGCACGGCATGGTGATGTACGACGCGCTCTATACGTGGTGCCGCCATCTCGTGGGCGAGACCCACAACTGGCCGCCGAAGATGGACTGACGATCATGCAGTCCACCGGCACCGCAGCAGCGAGTTCACCTGCCAAGCCCGGAGCGGCCCGCACGCGCCTGCTACTCGAGGGGCCGATCGTCTCGACGCTGCTGCGGCTCGCTGGGCCGAACCTGGTGGTGAACGTGGTGCTGATCGCGGTGACGACCAGCGTCGACGCCCACTTCGTCGGCCAGCTCGGGCTCGATGCCCTGGCCGGCCTAGCGCTGGTGTTCCCGCTCATCATGCTGATGCAGCAGATGGCCAACATGAGCATGGGCGGCGCCATCGCCGCCGCCGTCGCCCGCGCCATCGGCGCCGGCCGGCGCGACGACGCCGTTTCCCTCGTCGTCCATGCCCTGGTGATCGCCTGCGGCGCGGCGGCGCTGTTCAGCGCGCTGTTCCTTCTCGCGGGGCCAAGCCTCTACGGCCTGCTGGGCGGCCGTGGCCCCATCCTCGCCGCGGCCCTGGAATACTCCAACGTGATCTTCGCCGGGGCGCTCGCCTATTGGGCCGCGAGCGCGCTCACCAGCGCCGTGCGCGGCACCGGCCATGCGGGCGTGCTGGCCGTGGTTTACCTCGGTGCCGAGGCGTTGCACATCATGCTGGTGCCCGCTCTGGTCTTCGGCTTCGGTCCCGTGCCGGCGCTCGGCATCACCGGGGCCGGGATCGCGACCGTGACGTCTTTCAGCGCCTCGGCACTTGTGCTCGCCTGGTATCTCGCTTCTGGTCGAACCGCGGTCACGCTCTCGCTCCGCGGTGTCCGCCTCGACCGCCGGCTGTTCGCCGAGATCCTGCGCGTCGGCGCACCGCTATCGCTTCATCCGATCCTGAACAATACCGCGCTGGCGGCGATCACCGCCTATGCCGGCATGCTGGGCACGACGGCGCTCGCGAGCTTCGGCGCCGCGGTACGGCTGGAATATCTGCTCTATCCCATCAATTTCGGCCTGGGCGCCGCCGTGCTGGCCATGGTCGGCACCAATATCGGCGCCCGCCAGTACACCCGCGCGGCGCGCATCGCCTGGATCGCCACCGGCCTGTCGGCCTGCGTGATGGCCTGTCTCGGCCTGCTGGTGATCGCCTGGCCGGACGCCTGGACCGCCCTGTTCAGCAGCGATCCTGCGGTCCTCGCGATGGCGGCCAGCTATCTCTGCATCGTCGGAGTCGCCTACCCGTTCATATCGCCCAATACGCTGATCTCGGCCTTCCAGTCGACGGGACAGCCCGGGTGGCCGCTGGCCTCCGCGACATGCCGTCTGCTGGTCGTGGTTATCGGCGGATGGATCCTGATCCACACCCCCGATGCGAGCCTGGCCGGTCTTGCCAGCGTGACCGCGGCAGGACTCGCGGTGATGGGGACCATCCTTGCCGTCTCGTTTCGCCGCTATGCGCGGCTGCGTCCCCCTCCCGTGGAAAGGCCATCCCCATGACAAGCAGCCCCCTCAGTCTCGCCGGATACGTCACCCTGCCGGAACACAAGGGCAGCGGCGGGTTCGACCACGCCGACGTCCACGCCGCGACCGGGACCGTCTACGTGGCGCACACCGCCAACGACGCCGTCGACGTCTTCGATCCGGTGTCTGCCAGGCACCTGTTCTCGATCCCGCACCTGCCCGGCGTTGCCGGTGCGCTGGTCAGCAACGACGGCCAGATCGTCATCACCTCGAACCGCGCCGAGAACACGATCGGCGTGTTCGCGCCGGGCCGCGATCCCGAAGTGCTGAAGATCCCCGTCGGCATGAAGCCGAACGGGCTTGCCTACGATCCCATGCGACGGCTGGTCCTGGTCGCCAATGTCGGCGATCCGGCGATCGCGGGTTCGCACACGCTCTCCATGGTGCGGCTCGACGACCGCGCGGTCACGGAGCTCCCCGTGCCGGGCCGCACGCGCTGGACCGTCTTCGACCCCGATGCGGAGCTCTTCTATGTCAACATCGCCGATCCCGCGCTGATCGTCATGGTCGATGCCAAAAAGCCCGGCCGCGTTGCCGGCACGTGGGCGATTCCCTCGGCAGGCCCCCACGGGCTCGACTTCGACCGCAGCACGCATCGCCTGTTCTGCGCCTGCGATGCCGGCCGGCTCGTCACCCTCAATGCCGGATCAGGAAAGGTCCTGAGCGAGCAGCCGCTCAGCGGCACGCCCGACGTCGTCTTCTTCAACCGCATGCGCCAGCAGCTTTACGTGGCGGTCGGCAACCCGGGCGTCATCGACGTCTTCGACACCGCGACCATGAAGAGCCTGGGCCGGGTCGAGACGGAAAAGGGCGCACACACCCTGGCGTTCGCGCCCTCCGGCGACCGCGTCTACGCCTTTCTGCCCGCGACCCGTCGGGCGGCGATCTACAAAGTTGGCGACATCTGATGGCCGCCCGAGATGTCATCGGCACCAACGCCGAGGACCTGCTGATCCTGTCCCGTGCCGATATCGTGCGGCTGATGGACTACGCCGACTATGTCGACGCGGTCGCAGCGGCCTTCCGCGCGGCCGTCGAGGGCCGGGCCGTGGCGCCGCCTGCCTCGGCCCTCCATGTCCCCAACGGCTCCTTTCACGCCAAGGGCGCCGCGCTGCTGGGCGATGACAGCAAAGTCGCCATCAAGATCAACGGCAACTTCCCGGGCAACCCGGCCGTCAACGGCCTGCCGACGGTGCAGGGCGTCATCTACCTGGCCGACGGTGCCAACGGCCGGCCGCTCGCCGTGATGGATTCGATCGAGGTCACCATCAACCGTACGGCTGCGGCCACGACGCTCGCCGCCCGTCACCTGGCACGCGCCGATTCGCGGGTGGCGACGATCTGTGGCGCAGGCGTGCAGGGCCGCATCCAGCTCACGGCCATCGCCGCGGCGGCCAAGCTGGAACGCGTCCATGTCTGGGACGTCAATCAGGATGCCGTGGCCTCGTTCGCCCGCGACATGGCAGCAAGGCTCTCGCTCGACGTGCGGGCGAGCCCCGATCTCGGCCCGGTCCGCGACAGCGACATCGTCGTGGCCTGCACATCGGCGCGCCGCGCCTACCTCACGCCCGATCTCGTGCGGCCCGGCACTTTCATCTCGGCCGTCGGCGCTGACAATTCCGACAAATCGGAGATCGACCCGCATCTGTACGCCGGCAGTCTCGTGGTCGTCGATTCGCTGGAGCAGTGCGCGGAGATCGGCGACCTGCACCATGCCCTCGCCGCCGGCACCGTCACGCGCGAGCACGTGCACGCCACGCTGGGCGAGATCATCGCCGGCCGCAAGCGCGGACGCAGCGACCCGCGCTCGATCACCCTGTTTGACAGCTCCGGCATGGGCCTGCAGGACGTCGCGGCCGCCGTCGCAATCTATCGGCGTGCGCTCGAAGCCGGCGTCGGAACGCGTCTCACCAACCTTTATTGACCACGCCTTCGCTTTCACCTGACCAGGATCGCCGGTGCAATAAGTGCAACACCGGACGGCGGGCTTCGACGCCCGCTCCATGGCGGGCAGCCATTACGCCCGGAAGGCGGCCGGCGGCAAGGTGCGGCGGGTCGAGTAGATTGCCGGGAGCGTGCCACTCCAGCGGCGCGCTCCCAGCGAAGACGTGCACTCAAAGAGGCTGACGCGCCTTCAGTTCCGCCTGCGCTGGCGGATCATGAAGCTGTCGTAGGTGTACTCCGCGACCTGCCACCAGAGATATTCGTCGTCGCGGAACGCCTGTATCGAGTCCCAAACCTTCTTGTAGTCGGCGTTGGCCGCAGACGTCTCGGTGTTGACCTCGATCGACGCCTTCAAACAGGCTTCCATGATCGACTGCGGGAACGCACGCAATTGCGTGCCCGCCGCGACCAGACGCTTCAAGGCCAGAGGATTGCGGGCATCGTATCTCGCCTGCATTTCAACGTTGGCAAACCCCGCGGCCGCGGTAACGATCGTCTGGTAGCTTTTCGGCAGCTCGTTCCATTTGCCGAGGTTCACCATCAGGTGGAGCGTGGTGCCGCCTTCCCACCAACCGGGGTAGTAATAGAATTTCACCACCTTGTGGAAGCCGAGCTTCTCATCGTCGTAAGGTCCGACCCATTCGGCAGCGTCGATGGTACCCCTTTCGAGCGCCGGGTAGATGTCGCCGCCGGCGATCATCTGCGGGACCACGCCGAGCTTCTGCAGCGTCTGGCCCGCCCAGCCACCCATGCGGAACTTGAGACCATTCAAGTCCGCCGGCTCCTTGAGCTCCTTGTTGAGCCAGCCTCCCATCTGACAGCCGGTATTGCCGGCAGACAGACACTTCACATTGAATTTCTGGGCGAAGGCGTCGATCAGCTTCGTGCCCTCGCCATCGTAGAACCAGGCATTCTGCTGGCGGGCATTGAGGCCGAACGGCGTGGCGCAGAACAGCGCCCAGGTCGGGTCCTTGCCGATATAGTAGTAGTTGGCGGTATGGCCCATCTCGACGGTGCCGTTTTGCACTGAATCGAGCACTTGCAATGCGGGTACGATCTCGCCCGCAGCAAAGGTCAGGATCTGGAATTTGCCGTCGGTCGCATCGGAAACAAATTTGGCGATCGTCTCACAAGCGCCGTAAATCGTGTCGAGTGATTTCGGCCAGCTTGCCGTCAATCGCCATTTGATGGACGGTACCGATTGGGCGATAGCCGGCGCGGCGACCGCCGACGTGGCGAGGCCGATACCCGACGCTTTCAAGAATTTGCGACGTTTCATGGCGTTCCCCCATCCCACTTCCCAAAGATGACGCCCGAACTGGCATGAACAATAGCAATTTGCCGGGTTGCTTGGAAGCCAGTGGCGCGGACGGGTATCGAGCCGCCTATTTCTCAACCGCCGATTAGCGCCGGCGCGACCAAGGCGGCGCCCGAGGCCAGCAGCAGGACCAGCACGACACGGCGAAACCCCGCCTCGTCGAGCCGGCCGTAGAGTTTTAGCCCGAGCCAGCTCCCGGCGAGCAGCGCCGGCAGCCCGATCAGGAACAAGCGCGTCGTATCGGCCGTGATCGATCCGGTACCACCCAGCATCAGCGCTGTGCCGAGAAAGATGGCGACGCCGGTCGGCTGGAAGACCGCACGCTGCTCGTCCTTGGGCCAGCCGCGCAGGCCCGACCAGATCGTGGGCAGGATGCCGCCGAACCCGGTCATGCCGCCTAAAATGCCGCTCAGGACTCCGACGCCGCCGTCGGCCAGCCGGCCGCCGGCAGAGATACGCCGGAGCTGCGGCTTGGCGAGACTCCAGACGCTGAACAGGACGAGACAAACGCCGACCGCGGTCCTGACATGGGCCGCCGGCGCCCAGCGCAGCAACTCGACGCCGAGCGGCAGGCCCAACGCACCGCCGACGAGGAACGGCAGCAGGCGGGCGGGCTTCAGCGCCCGCCGCAGCTTCCACACCGAATAGCCCTGCACGATCAGGCCGAAGGCGACGATCAGGGTGGTGGTCTGCAAGGGCGTGAGCACATGCAGCCAGACCGCCGCCGCGACCAGGCCGAAGGCGAAGCCCGCCATGCCCGCGACCAGCGCCGCCGCGAAGGTCGCGCCGATGAACAGCGCGAGATCCAGAACGACGATGTCACCCATGACGGACCACGCACGGTTTCACGGCAACGGCTCGATCGCAAGATCGACGAACTCGGTCACGCTGTCGGCCTTCGACCAGAGCGCGACACGGCCCGGCTCGGCGATACGCCGGTCGGTCGCCTCGAACAGGGCTGCGCCGTCGAAATACACGGTGAAGCGGTCGCCGATCGCGCGCAGGCGCAGGGTGTGCCACTGGTTGGTGGCGACCTTCACGCTCTTGCCGGCAAACTGCCGGCGGTCGCCGTCGATGACGGCATAGAGCCGGACATTGTCCTCGAGCGCGTTGGCCCGCACGACGTAGTAGTTGTTGGCGTCCTTCACCCGGACCGCGAGGCCGCCGGCCTGATCGACCTTGCCGGCCACGGCGCGGAAGCGGACGCTCGCATCGACATTGCCGAGCGAGGAAAAGGCCATCCCGTCGGCGATGCAGAGTGGGAAGCGATAGTCGGTCGGGTCGGCGCTGACCTCGGCGACGCCGCGCGGACCGTCCGGCTCGCTATCGATAATCACCCACTTTACCGCGCCGCCGCGCCCGGTCAGGGCCGGCGTGCAGCCGTCGGGCAGCGCGCCGGTCGGATTCCACACCGACACCAGCTCGACGGTGTCGGCGGCAAGAACCACCCCGAGCGAGACGGCCGCCAGGGCCATACCGAAGATGATCGCAAGCAATCGCTGCATGTCGCCCTCCATGTGTTGCGTCACCGGCATCATGGCGGCCGATTCTGAGGGCACGGCGAGCGCAACATGAGAAATCGATGAGAAGCTTGCTTTTCTTCCGCGCGAGGACACACTTGTGGCGCACCACCAATTGGAGAGGTGATCGCATGCGGTTGCTGGTCGTCGAGGACGAACGCGGCATCGCGAGTGCGCTTCGCCAAGGCCTCGGCGAGTCAGGCTATGCCGTGGACCTTGCCCGCGACGGCATCGAAGCGCGCGACTATGCGCTGGCGACGTCCTACGATGTCATCCTGCTCGACATCCTCCTGCCCAAGCTCGACGGCCTCGCCCTGTTGCGCGATCTGCGCAAGCGCGGCATGACCACGCCGATCCTGCTGCTCACCGCCCGCGACGCCATCGACGACCGCGTCGCCGGTCTCGATGCTGGCGCCGACGATTATCTGGTGAAGCCGTTCTCGTTCTCCGAGCTGCTGGCGCGCATCCGCGCTCTTTTGCGTCGGCCCGTCTTGCAGACGGCCAACAAGCTCGCGAGCGGGAACATCGCCATGGATCTCGGCGCGCGGACCGTGACGCGGGGCGCGCACACGATCGTGCTGACGCCGCGCGAGTTCGCCGTGCTCGAATACCTGCTGCGCCATCCCGGGCAGGCGCTCAGCCGCTCGCAGATCGCCGAGCGGGTGTGGAGCTGGGAATTCCACGGCGAGACCAACATCGTCGATGTCTATATCGGCTACCTCCGACGCAAGCTCGACGAAGACGGCGCGCCGTCGGTCATCGAGACGCTGCGCGGCTACGGTTATCGCCTGAAGGACGAGGCGCGCGGTGCGTAGCCGGCCACGCCTGACGGTCCGGCAGGCGCTCACCGCCTGGTACCTGCTGGTGCTCGGCGTGGTCATCGCCGGCTTTGCCGCCGCCCTCTACTGGGACCAGGAGCAGACGCTGTCGGCCCAGGTCGACCGCTCGCTCAGCGGCGCCTCGGGCCAGGCGATGGCGCTGATCGACAAGCATGTCGATCCGATAAAGTTCGTCGACAACGACGCTTACCAGCACGCCGCGCGCCATCTCACCCAGGCAGGCTACGCGGTCCTATTGTTCGATCCGTCGCGCCGGCCGCTGGCCCGCTTCGGCCGCGCCCTCGATTTGCCGCCAGAGTCCGCCGGCGCCGCGGGCCTTTCGACCATAGAGACCACCTTCGAAGGCAGCGAGGAGCATTGGCGCGTGGCGTTGCAGCCCGTGGTGCGCCACGACGGTGTGAGCGTCGGCTATCTCGCCGTCGGCCAGTCGATCGATGCCGTCGAGCAGGCGCTGCACAGTCTCTACCTCACGCTGTTGTGGGCGGTGCCGATGACGCTGGGGCTGGCCGGCGTGGCCGGCTACGGCCTGGCGCGGGTTGCCCTGCGGCCGGTCGATCGCATGACGCAGTTCGCCCGATCGCTCGGCGCCAACGACCTGGGGCGACGCCTGACCTGGCGCGGGCCGGACGACGAGCTCGGCCGGCTCGCCACCACGCTCGATGAGATGCTGGCGCGGCTCGAGGCCTCGTTCACCCGCGAGCGCCGGTTCGTGGCCGATGCCGCCCACGAGCTGCGCACGCCGCTGGCCGCGCTGAAGGGAAGACTAGACGTCGTCCGCCAGCGCGAGCGCGATGCCGAAGCCTATCGCGCGGCCATCGACAGCATCGAGCCGGAAGTCGAACGGCTGATCCGGCTGGTGCGCGACCTGCTGCTGCTGGCGCGACTGGAAACCGACACCGCACCCTGGGAGGAAGCGCCGGTCGACATCTCCCAGCTCTGCGAGCGCATCGTCGAGCAGATGGAGCCGCTCGCCG
>WNFD01006968.1_pt1 | contig 11250 bp, 15 predicted proteins | sample 5400491 | NCBI WGS metagenome assembly WNFD01 (sample SAMN13153343, study PRJNA577476) | soil metagenome | isolation source: 120 cm saprolite under Douglas fir tree site 2 hole 2 replicate 2 | place: USA:California | collected 2015-04-18 | reverse complement strand
CGGGTTGGAAACCCGCGGGGAATTTTTTAAGAACGAACCAGACGGGCAGGGGAAGAGACGTGGCCTAGCCTGACACCGTTCGCCTTCGGCCGGGCCTAAGACAGAGGAAACGGTGAAAACCCTTGTGCCGTCCTCACCCTGCCGCGACTACAGAGCATAGTCCCGGCGCAATGCAGTGCCTTTCTCTAGAACGCAATGTCGTTCGACGGCGAGCCGACCGCTTCTTTTCTGCGGACCTTGAGCCAACCCTGAACATCTTCCAACTCCACTTTTTCCATAGCGGTGTGGTTGGGATTGAGCGCTATTTGCGAACGCAGGTTGGAGGCGAGTTCTTCCAGTTCCGTCACACTCTTGTTTTCCAGGCTCATAACGATATCAGTATCTCACTAAGCCCGGCGCTTATCCTACGGATCAACTGGAACAGCGCGTTGCTTTGCCCGAGCAGTGCGCAGTCTTGATCGTTGTTTCTCCAGTGTGCCGATGAGCGTAGGGGGTTTCTCGTTTATCGGCAAGAGAGTTCTGGAGATTAAGACCTAAATGCAAATGCTAGCGCATAAGTTCGGGGAAAGACGAACAGCTGCCTGGCGTGAACGCTGCTTGGCGCATAGTATGGACGGCGCAGTTATTCCAAACAAAGGTGAGGGGGAATGCCATGGCGAATCTCGCCGGGGTGTTGAAGGAGCTAAAGCAGGAACGAGACCGGTTAAATCAAGTTATCCAGGTAATCGGAAACCTAGCTGAACGGACTCGCATCGGTATCCATACGAAACTGAACAAGCCGAAACGGACTCTGTCGGCGGCGGCGCGCCGAAAGATATCGCGCGCCCAAAAGGCGCGATGGGCAAAGACAAGGCGGGCGGCAGCACCGACGAGAGTGCACACGATGAGCCGAGCTGGACGCAATAAGATTGCTGCGGCGCAGCGGGCGCGCTGGGCAAAGGTGAGGCAGCAGCAGAAGGCGGCGTAACGGTCATACCATCCGAGCAAAAAGAAAGAGAGCGGGAGTTTCTCCCGCTCTCTTTTTGTTCTAGCCGGTACACGGCCGCGTCTGCCTTCATTTCGAAGACCCAGCCCGGCAGGTCGGCGGCCCCTACTTGGCCTTCATGGGGGAGGAATGAGAGGCCACGCATTTCCACTGTCCGCCGGTCTTCACGTAGGTATCGGTAAAGCGCTCCACTTCCGCGAAGGGCTTGCCTTGCTCCGCACCCTTGGCGCGCCAGATACCGGTGGCTACCGCAGCATCTCCATAGACACTGACCTTGAGGTCCTCCTCGACGGCGCTCTCGTATTTGCGGTCTTTCATGGCCGCCAGCGCTTCGCCCTTGTTCCGCATGGTTCCATCCGAGCCAATCAAGGTACTCGTGTCTGCCAGAATCGAGCCCACCGCGGCCGTATCGTTTTTGCTCGCTGCTACTGCCCACTTTTCTTCCAGCCCTTTCACCGCAGCGGCATCGTCCGCATTCGGACTTGCCAATGCATAACCTGCCAACATCACCAGAACTGCGACTACCCAAATTGAAGGCTTCATTTGAGTCTCCTCTCGGAGGCGTATGCCTCCTTAATTCGGAATTTCCTTTTTGATCTCGAAAACGGCCCCATAGTACACCCGTCTCGGTACTCGCGACACTGTGAGACGGAAGAGGAGGCGAGGAGCAACGTAAGAACCTAGTTGAAGGATGGCAAGTTTGTACACCGAGCAAAAAGTAAAGAGAGCGGGACTTTGTCCCGCTCTCTGGTGCGCTAACAAGTCTGTGCGAGAAGCGCTTCGGCTTGGCGTTCCAGGTCGGAGGTAAGCCACTCCCCCATTTCTTCGGGTGTCGGCTCCGTTTTTCCCTCGATCATTCCGCTGATGATTTCCTCCATCACGTACTCCGGGATGTCCTGGAAGTAGTACTTCGGAAGACTGTATGACATAGAGTTTATAAACCCAGCCTTAGTTTTAATCTGTGGTGTCGGGCTGGCGACTCGCCACGCTTCAAGTGGAGCGAGTGGGGTTCCCCGCCAGGTCAAGGTGAAGCGCCGGAGGCAGAAACAACTAAGCAGCCCGCCAATCAGGCGGGCTTTTGGAACTGCGGACCTTGAGCGGGCGGGGTGCTCGCTACACTGAGAAGAAGGCGAGGAGAGAGTCGGGAATTTTGGATGATTTTGGTCTCGGATTGTTTAGGAGATGTGGGTCCCGGATTTTGCGTGTCTAGGTTGCCAAAAAGCCCGATGTGTGTCGGGCTTTTTGGCGCAGGGGGTGTTTAGACGCCGAGCTTTACACGATCAAGAATGCAGCCGAACAAGAGCTGACTTATTTTGCGGGCAACCTCCACACCATCCGAGTAAACTGGGCCGCCCGTTTTGCACCACTTGGCAAGCTGACCCATGGTCGCGCGGGAAATCGATGCCGGGTTGGTGTCCAAGAGCTCCTGGCGGAGCTTCTGGGAGATGCTCCGGTCGATTTGCCTCCGTACCGCGGAATCAAAGCTCCGCAACAATTGGTCGAGTTGGCCTTTGTCAAAGTTCTCATTCAAAGTGTAGGGGCATTCCGGATCTGGACCAGGCGGTCGCCGAGATCCGTCAGACGGGCGAGTCGGGCGGCTTCTAACCACAGCCACTGCGTCCGCTCCTGAATCCTCCTGGTTGTCGAGCTTTATGCCATGTCGCTCAGCAATTCGGCGAAATTGCGCTTCATGTATTTCGGAATACTCAATACCTATCCGGTCCAGGAACTCCCGGACGCTGTTAGGGATCTGCGGCGCTACAAGCCACATCAGGATGTTTTGTTCGCCGCGCTGTTGGAGCGCGTCTTTGTACCTCGCGAGTTGAGTAGCGTCCTCGTATTTTGCCGCCCGCGCTTTCAATTCCATGAGGACGTTGGTCTGGAACGAATCTACAAATAACAGATCGAACCTGCCCACCTCCGCAAACGATTGCTGCCGTCCTTTTAGGATTAGGCCATGGCTCCGAAAGAAGTCGTTGGGGAATTCCGCGATGAGATCTTCCATCTGGCGTTCTGTCATTCTGCCTCCGCCCTTGGGGATGGCATTATACAGCGGGAAAGAAAAAGACCGGGGTTAGCGGTCTTGGTGGGTGTGGGACGTTGCCACGAAGTTAGGATTGGTGAGAGCCTGGTAAAGCGTCTCACGCTCGAAGCGACGTTCGGCGCGCTCCTGACATTCTGCCTTCAGTCTTTCGGCCTTTTCGCGGAGCCTCTTGGCATTCCGGTTTAGCTTATCGCAGTATGCCTCTTCCCGTGTGCCACCGAACAGGCGGTCGGCTGCCCGGTAGCAGGTCCGGCGGACGAGAAAGCCGATGCCTGTTGTTTTGATCTTTACGGCGGACTTCAAGAACGAACAAAGCCAGAAAAGGTGGTGGTACCAGAGTCGGGTTAAAAACGGGCCGTCGTCGAGCGCCTTGGTGGCGATGAGATCGCGGCGGGCCTTGGCCAGGTCGGACCATAGTATGCGCATGGAATGTCTCCTCGGTGAGCTGGAGTGATCCGCAAAGGTTCTACGGATCCCAGTAAGCCCGGCCGAGGGGTTTTGGGAAGGGGCTAGGCTTCTAGCAAAGCATATGGGTGGAAGATGTCAAGGGCAGTTGTACCTTGTTTTCAGCCATGTCGGAATCATACTGAAGTGGGAAGAAGCTAGAGTTCTTCCTGTCGTTTATGCTCAACAAAATCAAGCACCTTACAATCGGACTCGTGAGTATTGCCGTTGGAGCTACCGCCTGGCAGTTCGTAACCGCAGGGTTATGGTTTTCGGTTTACTTTCCATTCGGTGGATGTCTCGCTCCCTGGTGGGCCGATGCTCGATATAGCTGCCTCGTTGACATTGCGAGAGTCACTGGCAAGGTCTCCATCTGCGAACACTTTCTCCCGGATCGTGATGACTTTCGAGATTGTATTTCTGCGATTGCCGTGGCGAAGAAAAGCGCCGACATCTGCGCTCGTTGGCTAGGATCCTCGACAAACCCGCGCCGTCGAGCTGACACCTATCTCTGTATGAGCAATGTCCAGCAGCAAATGCCGGATGCAAAGTTATGTGAGCCAATTGTCGAAGGCGAATCGAAGAGTACCTGCATAAATGTGTACGAAACTCACGTCAGAATGCGAGACTTACACTAGCGCAATCTTCATTGTGATAGTGTATTGAACAGAAACTTATAGTCAACTGGGTCGATCCACACGTGCCTTATCGCAAGAGGGCCAGTGGCGCACTCACGAGGGAACGTGAACGTCTGTATGGCAGTCGATGGGACGCTGCCCATGAAGCATAATCCCTGTGTGACAGGAACATCTCGATCTACCCAGTAGCCTGTGGCACAATTCCCTGGGGGATTTGTCTGGTACTCTTCGCCAGGACCACCCCATGATTTCGGAGTGTGAAGACCGTAAGTGTGACCGACCTCATGTGCTGCGCAACTCCAGCAAGAAACCTCGACTAGAACGGCTTTTTTGTTCTTGAAAGAGTATCCTGCCACGTTCAGGGTGTGGTAAAGGAAGTAGCCTGTTGGCACGAGCACCACGACTCGGTCTGGTGTAGGAGTGGCCTGCATGGCGATAGTCCAGGCACGATCGACATCGGCCTTCATTCCGGCGAGCGGAATAGCATTTCCTTCAAAGTTACCCACAACGGCTCCGTCTATGGTTTGCACGGGGTAAGTGCCACGGATAAAATCTTTGCTTTGTGTAAAAGCTGTGGCCGCAGCGGTTTCATCTAAGGGTCTATAACAGGGAGACAGAGGCAAAAGGCACCTAGAAATTCTTGTGATCTTTACATAGTGAATGACCAGCGAACGAGTTTGGCGAATGCTTAACATAATTGGATCGAAAGAATTGTTCGTTTCGTCTGTTTCCAGTACAGCGTTGTCTGGGTCAACAATGGCGGTCAGCAACTGGTGGGTTCCCAAATGAACAGGGACCATCTTAAACGTAAGCTGGATATCCCCCGAGTTAGTCAGCTCAGAGGGTTGAAATACCTTCCGGTATGCGACTTGTTGGAACTGGAGCTGCACCGTAGTGGCAACTTTCAGAGCTACAGCATTAATGACATGCACTGTGACCAAGACTCCGGCTGGTTTCTTCAAAACCAAATCGGTCTCATGATCCCCGTCAATATCCGCATCAAACACCACCTGCACTGGCCGGACGCTTGTAATTGAGAGGTCAGGTAACTCAGGTGGTGGTGGAAGGATGACGGTGCCTTGCAGCGGAATGACGGTCGGTGATGTGGGCGCATTGCTGAGTATCGTCACGCTCCCCGAGAACGGTCCTGCCACTGTAGGAGTGAAGATCATGTCAAAGCTGGCGGTGCCGCCCGGCGGAATGCTGGCTCCGATATTCGATGAAGGGTTAATGATTGCGAAGGGAGTTTGAGTGGAAATGTCCGAAATTAGTAACCCTACTGTTCCTGAATTGGTAATTGTGACAGTTACAGGAGCGCTTCTTGTGTTGATTGGTGTGGGAGGAAATGTGATCTGGGATGGGGATACACTGATTGCCGGCTGGCCAATTACTGTGAATCCGCCGGTCAATGTGACGTGTTGCGAATCGGGGTTCGTAATTGTTACGTCGTACGAACCAGTTGCCGCGGTGCTCGCGATGGTAATACCCCCGACAATCTGCATTGCAGTGCGGGAGGTGTATGAGTTCACGGTGATTCCGGTACCGCTGAAAGAGAGGACGGCCGCCGGATCAAAGTTGCTGCCGTTCACTGTGAAGTTCGGGATGGTCTGGCCTTGGGTTCCGGAATTGGGAGACACTGGAGGACTGATTGCAGGTGCTGAACCTGTTTCAGCAATCTTGGTCACAAACGCGTCGGGGTCACTAGCTAGGGACGATTGGAAAACGCCTGAAGTCGCCAAGTTCGTCGAATTGGTGGCTCCTGCGACATACACTCCGGTGGCATTTACGGCGATAGCGCCTGCGCCGTCATCGCCGTTTCCGCCTAGGAAGCTCGAATAAAGCAGCCCACCGGACGAAGAGAATTTAGATATGAAAGCATCATGCGCGCCGCCAGCGAATTGCGGCTGAAAGGCGTTTAGAATGGGGAAGTTAAGAGAAGGCGTGGAGCCGACAACAAAAATACTTCCGGTCGCCGAATCCAGACTCAAATTGCCTGGATTTTCGTCTCCGCTGCCTCCAACGTACGTCGAAAAGAGAAGCGCCGATCCCGCAGAATTGAGCTTGGTAACAAACACATCACCGCCGTCGACGCAAGCGCCGCCCCCATAAGACGCCTGGAAGGCATTCTGAACCAAAATCCGTTGAGCAAGTTTGGCCAGTGACATACGCGTTCCCAGCCGAGTCTACGGCGATGCCGAAGCCGCTATCCTGCGAACTACCGCCGAGATACGTAGAGTAGATAAGGTCCGCCGTGCCGTTTCCTGCCGGAGCTATTTTGGCCACGAAAGCATCGCGGGTCACGAATCCGTTACAGTTCCCATCTGTTCCGCACGTGGTGTCATACGCACCTAGCGTAGTGGGGAAGTCGGTGGAGTCGGTATAGCCCGTCAGATACGCATATCCCAGAGAATCGACAGCTATGCCATTGGCAACGTCACCCCCGATACCTCCGGTTCCTCCGAGATACGTCGAGTAGAGGAGCGAGCCGGTCGGACCAAACTTTGTGAAAAATGCATCACTATAATATCCACCACCGGTCGTTTGGAATGCTCCTGACGTGGTCGGAAAATTGAAGGCCGATGCAAAGCCGGCCACGTAGGCATTGCCGTTCGAGTCCACCGCAATACTGCTGGCCCCATCGCCGTTAGCATTCCCGCCCAGATAGGTTGAATAGACAAGGCCGTTCCCAGCAGAATTCAACTTCGCAACAAATCCATCGTGAACTCCGCCCGGGAACACTGGCTGGAAGGCGTTCACCCCAGGAAAATCCGTTGAATCGGTTGTGCCGCAAACATAGGCGTTGCCGGTCGCGTCTACCGCAATGCCGCCAGCGCCTTCTTTTGAGCCGTTACCACCCAGGTAGGTTGCGTAAATTAAAGCGGAGCCGCTTGAATTCAGCTTGGCGACGAAGGCATCCTGGGATCCACCACCAAAGGTTCCTCTTAACGGGGTAACAGTTGGAAAATCGATGGAGCCAGTTGTGCCGGCGAGATACACATTGCCCGCCATATCCACAGCCATGCGAGTAATAGAATCGTATCCGCTACCTCCCAGGTACGTGGTGTAGCTAATCACCGGATCAATCGTAAGCTCGCTTGTATGGTCGTAAGAGCCGACGCGGAATGCGATCTGGTTCCGATGACGGACCACATACTCCGCCCCGACGTCATATCTCTCCCCACTTCTAATCTGGTATGCGCGCGGCTTTTGGAGGTGCAGTTCTCCTGCGCGCATTTTCATTACGAGCCCACCTTGCGAATCGATATACATGTACTCGGCACCTTCTACCGAGAAGAGAATTGTGGCGGGGTCGGCTCCGGGCGACAAAGCAAGATCACATTCAAGAGTCTGCTGGTTGCCGTAAAACAGAAGATTGGCTTTCTCGTAGAGTTCCTCGTACTTGACCTTGGCGTAGTGCGGAACGTCTCTGTGCCACTTTCCCGGATCACTACCGATTAAGTAATTGCTTTTGCCGGCGAGAGGATCCATCCCGCTGAGTTTCGGTTCTTGCGCTCTCAAGAATTTTAGTTTCAGCACTCCACCTTGCCGGTTATCATCCGTAGAGGTCCCTCTTGTGGAGACTACCAAGCCATCAGCAGCAAAGAAGATCGAGTATCCCTTTCCCGGGATAGGAATTTGACCCGCGGATTCGCTTGGCCCTGGTTGGCCTCGAAACTCATCGGCAGCTTGCCATATTGATCAGCGACAGGAATGCGGGACGAAGCGAAGCGAGACGTCAGTTGCTGTGCGGGGTTTACAACTGGAAGCGACTGTGCGGATACAAGACTAGAGCATAGACAAAAAATGAAAAGCAGCCAGATCGCCTTTGTCTTCATCACGCCCTCCAAGCACACAAGCGGACTCGATCACAAAGACACCTTCGAGCGCGCGTGTGTGACGCGTCGATTTACTTCTTCCGATTGGGTTCGTTCGGCCTACGAACGGGGCCTGCTTGCGGGGAAAGACTGCACAATCGCGAATCATTTGTCATTACCCAAATGGGTAATGACTGCTACCCGGCGCGCAGCGTTGCGGGGCCTGGGAGCACGATCTTGACCAGTTCAGCCTGCCGTTTCGCTCCGGTCTTATCGAAAATCTTCTTCAGATGTATTCGGACAGTGTTTTCGCGGACAAACGTTCTGCCCGCGATCTCTTTTACGCTTTTGCCTTCGGCCAGAAGCGAGGTAATCACGGCCTCGGCGGGAGTAAGCCTGTAAAGAGTTCGGAGGACATCGGTTTCCGTTCTTTGCGTTTCCGGATCGCCCACGAATACGAGCGCGCTGCCGCGCGTGCCGAAAAAAATGTCTTCGCGAACGGAGGGGGTCACGAAAATCTGCAACGGGCATTTGCCGGAGATTCTTTCGATCAGCATTGCGCCGCTCGCGTGATCGTTTCGGTCGATCGTGGTGGCGACTGCCTCCCGAATGAGCCGGTGTAGCATCACGGTATCCCTCGAACGCGCGGTTTTTAGGATGCCGCGCTCGACAAGGAGGCCGTCGCGCTGTCCGAGAAGGTCAACCGCGGTGCGGTTTGCGAGAATGACGCGCGTGTCGAAATCTACTAGGAAGACAGCAGTCGTCCAGTGGTCAAGCGCATCGGCCGTGCGCGTTTCGAGGGTTTCAAGATCCGCAATACGCCGGCGGAGTCTTACCGCACGTTGTAAATGGGGCATGAGCGTCTGAAGAAGGCGCTTGTCTGCAGGAGTAAAGGGCTTCGCACCGGGGGCGCGGATTGCGCCGATGTTGCCCACGAGCGAGTTCTGATTGTAGATCGTGCCGAGAAGCCCATGCTGCTGGCCTTGCGGCAAGACCCAGTCGTTGAAGAACTCGCTTCGTCTGGCTTCGTGGTCGGGGCAGAGTTCGCTGCTAAATGATACGTTGCCCGATCGGAGCAGTTTTTGACCTTTGATCAGGAAGACATTGATCTTGCCGTAGTACTCTGCATATGAGCGGGTAAACGATGGGTCTGTTGCGAAGGTGGCAAAGGCATTGCCCCTAGGCTGGTGAAGGTCTTGCATGAAAAGGTTGGTTGCAGAGACCCGAAGGGTGCCCGCCAGATCTTCGAGAAAACTTGGCCAACGGGCTTGGTCCTCGACGGCGCCGTAGATGTGGTCGACGAGGTCGAGCATCGTGCGTTGTGAAGGCACGAAAAGCTCCTTTCGGAGCGAGCTATGCTATGCGCTCTAATATCCGCTTGGGTTCGGCACCAGACTAGGGTGAGTATCAGATTGCCTCAGGGGGTGTTGCGCTTCCGAACGGTTGGAAACTGCTCTTCGGAGAGGCGAGTCGGTGGGATTGTGCGCCTGACCCCAGTGGAAGTCAACTGGATTCTTTAACCTGGATTCTTTAAGGTGTGTCAACCGCCTAAGCTGCGAATCACGCGCCCAGTCTTACTTGACATTTGTTTTTTTTCGTTTCCTGGTAGGAAAACTCGGGACCAGGTGGGCAGCCGCTCGGGTATGCGATGATCTTGAAGTTGATAGTCTCACATGGCAGGAAGGGTCGGCCGGATTCGGTAATTTATCCGCCTCCTGTCACCCTCCGGCTTGTCAGGCCACGAAAAGACTACAACATGCCTGCGCCTGCCGTCGCTGAACACCAAGTTCCATGGACGGAAGTTTGCCTCCTTGCGTACAGTGTCAAAATTTACATTAAATGGATCCAAGAATACCTCAAATTCCGCGGCACACATCCGAATGCGTATACCGATTACTCTGGTCGCATGATCAACAGAGAGCGGCGTCCAGGAGACACCGCTTTTGAACTCGCCAGTGACCAACCGGCCGTACAACCCGCAATCCGACCGAAAACTCCTTGAACCAATTGCATTCGCAAATCCAGCGACATCCAGGGAATATGCCTTCCTGAGGCTGGCGCCTTCTTTTGAAGCTACCTTTGAAAAGAACAGACCACAGAGCGTCTTCAGGCACCACAGCTCCAGAGCCACACCACTCACGAGATGCCAAGTCGTTCTTTTGGAAAGAGATTTGTGGTTCAGATCGTTGCAGACGTTCTTGATTGTCCTAAAAACTTGAGCTGCGAGAAAATCCAAAGGAGAAAGTGCAGAATTGTGCCGGACACACAATACATTCGAAACAAGGGTCTCTTTTCTATATTTCACAGTGGTTCCGCGCGGCTCCCATGGCAGGCCCCCCACCACAAGATCCTCTCCTATCAGTTCGAGAACAGACCTCGAAACATAATGTTCCCTCGATATTTTGTTGCTGCAATCAGAGGTGTGCGAAAGATAGCATTTCGCGTGCGCATACCCAGTGGCAGGAGCCGGGGGGAGCAAACTCGGTATCTTGACTCTCAAGTTCCCATCCGCGTCCAAACAACATTCTCGGACTGGCTTCATGCTGCCGCAAGGACACTGATGACTAGGCGTGAGGTGCGATGGAGGAATGGGCTCGCTTGATTGAATTTGCATTTGTTTGTTCTCAAAACCTGTGGAAGAAGTTGTAAATAGTGTAACTCTCCAATGAAGAAATCATAACCAACAATGGAAAAAGCCCCGATGGTATCGGGGCCTTTGGGCTCTTTCTTGAAGTCTTTATTGGCGCCTGGCGCCATTTCGATTCACCGGCCGCGGCTGGAAGCTGCGTTCTTCCAGCCATCTTTGGACCTGGTGTTTGGCGAAGCGGAGACTCGATTCGATCCGTATATGCGGTATGAGTCCGCGCTGCACGTAGCTATAAATCGAGCTGTGCACTTGGCGTCTGTTTTAGGTTCAGGAAGTTCATGAAGTTCAGACGGATCCTGATTCATTTGCCCCCTAAGTCGGCACACCGGATCTTACAAGACTCTTCCAAGGGCACTCTTCCTTCTCGAGTTTATGGACTGCGGCTTGAGTCTTATGCTCAGACCGGGAATCCCTTACCCAGACAATCCTGAAGCGAGCTTTTCTGTCCTGGTATTCAATCCATATCAGGTCTCCGGACCGCACTTTCCGAGCCATTCCGGATAAGAGTGCGCCACCGCCGCTGATGCTACTTGCCACAGCGCTCTCGGCGAACAACTTCCCGCTCGTGTCACGCCCAGATATTCGTACTGCAAGATCCGCTTGGGTCCGGAGCTCTCGGCGACGTTCGACCATGACAGTCATTCTTCAACAGACAGGTCTAATCTCGGGGGGCCGGG
>WNFD01014525.1_pt1 | contig 11252 bp, 10 predicted proteins | sample 5400491 | NCBI WGS metagenome assembly WNFD01 (sample SAMN13153343, study PRJNA577476) | soil metagenome | isolation source: 120 cm saprolite under Douglas fir tree site 2 hole 2 replicate 2 | place: USA:California | collected 2015-04-18 | reverse complement strand
ATACGGTTGAAATGCTGAAGCATCCTGCGAGAAACCGACAGACAGAGTATCAGCACCAAGGCCAAGCGGACATGGCATTTCCACGTACCTGGGCATTTAACGTCCATGAAGTAAGAGTTGGGGGATTGTACGAGTCGCTTCAGCTTGTGCTTCTTTGACTCGGCCTCGGCAGAGGGGTTGAGAAGATCGATGGCGAGAGGCTGATTGATGTGATGTGAGTATTGTGAGCGTCATCGAGCAGGACGTGATGGATACCTACCATGATTTATTTATTTTTGTCTGCGAGGAGCCTTTTTGTCCAAGAGCGCAGGAAGCGAGCGAGAGCGAGTGATGGGACGGTGTCAATTTAATTCTGGCGCTCGTCTGGTTTGTCTATGCAGATACAAAGTTAGAGTTCATTCGGAGATGTTGTGCTCTCGGCCCTTGCCGAGTAACGCTTTGGCCCTTATCCCCCACACGGTAGAAGGCGCCCACCCATCTCCGCCTCCAACGGACCTGTGCCTTGTTGTACCGTACGTTGCCTTCCTTCGACTCTCTGGTTCTTTAATTAGATGAATGATAATTCCTCGGAGGAGTCTAGGCATGTGCAGTGACCATTATAATGCGAAGACACAACCTGGACTTTCTGGAAGAACATCATAGTACTTCGTCGTTATGACACGACAATTCATATCAGAACCAAAATACGCTGCGAGGGTTTCACCGGCCTAAGCTCTGGAGTGTATTGTCAAACCCCCCGCCGATAGGATACGAATCTCCCAGGACTGTCCTGCCACGTCAGAGTCATCTGTACTTCTCAGTACATCGGCAGAGGGCGCCACTTATGTGCAGCACAATTCTGCATAGCAACGGCATTACGCCCTCACGAAACGGTTATGTCAGCACAAAAGGCCTCAGAGAAGCCAAGTGAGGGATGGAGATAGCCACCAGTCGACCGCGGTGCCACCGCACAAAACAATAATGACTACGCGATCACATGATATGAGAACCTGCTATATGGTTAGTGTCATTGTTCCTTCCAACGCTCGCTTTTGTCTCTCGTCGCCAATCCCCTTGAACAACATCTCATTGTCCTCCAGTATCACCACTGTATCGCTTGCCCACTCGCGCACCCGTCTATAAAGATCCACAGAGGGTCGCTCGACCACTCTCCTCATCCTTTTCAGGCCATTTCTTCAACTTGCCACTCTTCTCCCTTTGTATTCGGCTTTCCCTTCTCTATCTCGGTTTCACTGTGTGAGTTTCAGCATACACTACCTGCGTTGTGATACTCAATTCCACCAGTTTCACCGTCTCCCCAACTTGCTACGCACCAGCTCTTGCACGTCGTCGCGCTTGACCTTTCACGCCATCTCCTAGATCCCAATCGCAGGTCGATTCACGTTTTACGCTCACGCTCACTTTCGCTTCTCGAATATTTCGTCTCTTCTTTTGACACTCACGACCAAATGGCCTCTTCAACCACGTCCCTCAGCTCCATCTCTGTGACAGTGTCACATGCTATTGCGTACATCACCCGCCCTCTCGTTGCATTCATCCCTGCCCCGACTATTTTGAAACTGCAACTTGCTTTGGAGGCAAACTTGACCGCTCATTATGCTCAGTCCTGGGTCCCTTCCGATCCCGTTCGCGGATCTGGCAGGCGTTGCCTTTCCTTTTCTCCCCATTCGTCCCCTCCACGCCCCATCTATGCTTCCTGCATGGCCGCAAAGGTCCAGTGGTCTGAATGGATGACGGCCCTCGGCAATATTGAATTTGACCTCATCGTCGGTCCCGGCTTGGTATCCGTTCGCTTCATTCAGCCCGGCTCCACCAGCAAACTCATCACGGTTTGGTCCGATGACGATATGGAGCAACGGCGGGGCAAGTTTGCCAGCACTCTCGCAAAACCTTCTCAACCTCAGCTCCAGGCCCCTCCCATGTCAAAACTTGTGCTACCGACATTCGCGCAACAATTGCAGGTTGAGGATGAAGAAGACGAAGAAGAACTGTTTGCCGCGATTGCTGAGGAACTCCGCCAACCTACTTGGACGACTCCGGTTATCAAGCAATTCCCTTCCACCATTCCTCAGAAGTCCCTCTCCCTCTCCCCAGCATCCGCTGGTTCTCATCATTCTCGCTCAAGTTCCCTTTCGTCGGATTCCTCTTCGTGGCTGTGCTTCGATTCTGATGATTCTGATGCTTCCTCTGTCACCACGATTTCATCGGCCGGGGCTGAGGGCTCTAAGCTCTCCCGCCGTGAGCGCGCCCAAAAGGCCCCCGTTTTCATAGACACCTCGAAGAAGGAAGTGACAAACTACGATGGTGGCAAAACCACGGTTCTCACAGGCGGTGTCATGCTCGGCGCACGTCCGGCTGCAACCAAGCCAGTCGCCTCCCAGCCGGTCTATGCTGCGGCTGTGTCAATGGCAGCCTCGAGCGGCAACTGGCGTCCCAGCCACATCTAAATGTCATGTCTGCTTGCGAGCCGTACGACTTTAACATGTCTTCGATGATTCTTTAGTCGCACATACCGATGTCCATATTCCGACGAATGTACCACGCCCATGGACTTTGCACTGTATTATCATACGCAATATTTTTGATCTAATCTTTCTGTAGCCATTGTCATTCGTCATTTGCTCCATTGGTTCATACGTCGTGTTTTCTGTGTAGCGTAGCAAACTGGGCTTCCTCCGACCGTTTAACGTTTAACGATTATTCTAGATCCCATTAATGCACTTTCATGTGCCGATTATGCAATTATGCATCATGCCCACCCCTCAGTAGTACTTTGAGCGAGCTCATCAGCCATATGTCACCTTGGATCCAGAACACTGACGTCATCTCATCACGGTCTCTCTATGATATTCATCGTTTACATACCCATTACAGCCATTCGTGCTGGCCGGTCGTGTGTCATTGCCATCATGGCACAAACCTCGCGCGGATGATAATTGAAACTACTTCAGGCAGATCTGCCTACACCCACACGCCATAGCCTCCATCTAATTTCAAAAAACAAAATGTAAAGCCGTCTATTCGAGACCGTGACGTACATGGGTTCTCTGAATAAATCAAATTAATCAAAGTTTGTCACCCGATGAAACAGGTCTGAGGCCTGTTCCGCCTCAGGATGCATTAGTACCACCGAGACCTCTATAGCCCTTCGAGTACCTGTTTCACGTGAAGCCACCATAAACGATCCAGAATAACGACAACTTCCCTCGGCCAATACCTCTGCCTCCGTAATATCTCAGAAAGGGCCGCCGATGAAACCCGGAACTTACAGAAAAGAAATCAAACCACAATCAACAGTCATTGATTGTGGACCTTTCTCGACCCGTACACGTGTACGCGCAACTAGTACTCATCGTACTGGCCGCAAACGACCTGTATACAATTCATGTCCCAGAAAGGCTAACGGCAGATCATCCGAGTATCCACGGGTAGACCATGCCATGTGCCCTCACTTCATTTCATTCCTTCCTTTCCGTTCCCTGCAAGCCTGTGCCCTCACAGCCCAAACAAGGCAAGATCATGGACGTAAACGCGCGCCACCCAATAACTGGGGCTAGGTACCCTCTGGCCGGCCCCACGCTGACGCACTCCCTTCCGCGACTGGCAAAAGGCCTGGAGCCTGAGAGGCCTGGAACAGCGCCTCGCTCCTATACCATCGCAACATAAATAAAAAGCCATGCCCGGTACCTTGGCGTGGTGGCCTCGCCAGCATCGCGGACCGCGATGTGATCTTGACAAAGTCAGCCCGGCGGGCTTAGTTCTCAAAGCCGATCGCTGCTCTCTGCCCCCGCCCCACCCCGCCCCGCCACGCTGCCAGCCGCATCATATGCGCATCCCTATGCCGCGAAAGAAAAGAAAAAAGCGCCGTTCATTTTGGATACGGAAATCGTTTCGTCGTGATTCCAAACCGAACGTCATGCCGCCGTGGAGCCGGGGTGGGAGATAGTGAGATGTAGATATGGGTTAATATTGATATTGATATTGTTGATAGCGTGGGCCCCACCAATTTACCCTCTCCTTGCTCAATCCCAAACTGAAAGTCGTACGAAAAACTGTAACTCAAATAGGTGCCCCTGACTTATTCCATTTCTCCTCCCACCCTCACAGGCCAAGTTGCCGTACTTGACGTTCTCTCCCATCCCCCTTCTCCAAGCTCTGCTCAGTATGACCATCGATGCCATCGAACTCCGTAAAGTCCAATATGCGCAGGAGTTGGCCGCATATACCATGCGCCAGTGGATGCTCATGCGCGAGGACCTCGAGCGTAAGCGCACTGGCGACTTTGACCCTGCGTCCGCGAATGAACCAGTGTCGCCTGTTCAAAATTCGCACACACGCGTCGGTCACCAGACACGAGACAACGACGTCAATAGTATGTATATCTGTCTGCAGGCCTACCTTCAATTGGTCGGTTGACATTTGCTTCAGCTGCACCGAGTGCCTCCACCCGTGCTGAGCCCTAGCTTCGCCCCAGCGCAAATTGACCAGCCAATAGACGTATATCGACTGCTCCTTTGCCTTTTATTTCGACTTGCGCGATTCTGTAACTTTGCATCAGTATATCGGCTCTTACACCATTCCATGCTCGCCTGTCGCCTTAGACACGATATCCACTTGTTACCTTCCTTCGCGTCTATCCATGCATTCATCGTCCCGACTTGATTACCCGTGAAGCGGATACTAAGCATTATGGCGCCCCGTCTTATTCGCTTTGAGGAGAGGTTTATTGAATGTTATTCCCTGGAGCTGTCTCTCTCGTCTGCGTTAGGACCCATCATCCATAGGCTTGGTGATGTATCAACGTTGCTTATCCAAACCAAGCAGTTATGTATGCATAGATCGTGGCTCTGTGCCATCCCAAAGACCCGAAGGTGGAAATTTGTTCGTGCTCATGGTTTGCTCCTAGTAGACAGGCGTAATGCAAGTGATTCCTGGTCGAGCAGGGATATGCAAGAAGCTGCCCAACTACAAAATAAGCAATGGTGTCTCAGCATAGGTTGGCTCGAGTTACAACCCCTCCCCCTGTAGATGATGACGGAACGTCGCTCCTGCCATGCCAGGATGGCTAGGCACAGTCGATGCTTCGTTCGGTGATCAAGATCCCAGCGCTAGTTACGAGGAGCCATATTGACTCCTTATCAGTGTCATACTCATCAAATGGGGCGTGGGACGACAGCCATTGATCTCAGAGCACACATACTCGTCGGCAAAAACTCAGCAAAAGTTATGAGACAGGGGAGAGCAATTCTCCGATCGAGACCGGCCGTCTGTGCCACATCAAGGGTGAGGGACTCGGAGCTAATGAATGAGGTCACTGAATAGGGGTCCAAGAAAGATCGCCAGCTTTGCGAAACTGTGTGTGAGAGTTAATCACAGAGGCAGCCAGCCATTACGGTACGGGTCCCCAACGTTTGTACTGAAGGATATGCAAAACGGGGACTCCCCGTTGGGGATTACGTTACACCGGCTGACCACGGCGCGCTGATCTTATCCCTGTGAATCGATCTACTGTAATCTGTCCCAACGTCTTTGACCCTGCTCCCCATATCCCCTTTCCTCGACCATCATGTTGCGCATCGTCGCGTTGCGGTCTCCCCGCTCTTCTCTCTTAACGCGTTTTCTCGCAACACATACAGCGACAACTGCGCCGATAGCTACAGCAGCGCCTCCGACGCGCCATGACTGGACGAAAGAGGAAGTGAAGCAAATTTATCACACACCGTTACTCGATCTTGTCTTCCGCGCAGCATGCGTGCATAGGCAGCATCATGACCCAAGTAAAGTACAGCTCTGCACCCTAATGAACATCAAAAGTGAGTGATTCCAATGAGGGAAGCATGCAAAAGAAACGCAGTCTAAATCGGATTTGCAGGTGGGGGCTGTAGCGAAGACTGTGAGGTCGACCCGATTGACGCCAGTCGGGGCCGTGCTCACGTTCACCAGGCTCATACTGCTCGCAGTCATCGAGATACACAACTGCGACCAAGGCTTCGCGCCTCCTAGAAATCGAGCCCGTGTTAGTGGCTGCACGTAAGGCGAAGGAAAACGGTAGCACCCGCTTCTGCATGGGCGCTGCGTGGAGAGACTTGTCGGGCAAGAAGCGTGGCTTCGAGCGCATCCTCGAAATGGTCCGCGAAATACGCAAAATGGACATGGAAGTGTGCACCACGCTGGGCATGCTATCTCCAACGCAGGCGAAGCAGCTGAAGGAGGCGTATGTATCTCATCATCCCAGACGGCCGTACGACTTGCTTTCTGATGCTAGCGCGTCAACCAGGGGCTTGACAGCATATAATCATAATCTTGACACCTCAAGAGAGCATTATCCCAAGGTTGGTTTGCCCCGAGCGATTCTCGATGCCCGCAGACTGATTCCATCCTCTGCGCAGGTAATCACTACAAGAACATACGACGACCGCTTGGACACGATATCTCACGTCAGAGAAGCGGGCATCAGTGTCTGTTCAGGCGGAATTCTTGGGCTAGGTGAGTCGGATGACGATCGTGTTGGCCTCATTTGGGAGGCTTCCAAGTGCGTCCCATGCTCTTCATGGAGGGTTCAGCATATCCTCTTACTGGAAGTCCATAGTATGCCCGAACACCCAGAGTCGTTCCCTGTGAACGCCCTTGTACCCATCAAGGGGACCCCTCTCGAGGATAATGAGGTGGGCATTCCCTCTATGGCGTCTACTTTCGAGACTAGGCCCTAAATAGTTCTTAGCCTGTTTCTCATCATGTGCTTCTCCGTACGATCGCCACCGCAAGAATCGTTCTTCCAACGACGATCATCCGGCTGGCAGCAGGTAGGCAGGGGCTAAGCGAGAACGAGCAAGCAATGTGTTTCATGGCTGGAGCGAATGCCGTATTTACAGGGGAGCAAATGTTGACGACGCCCTGTAAGTTGATGCGGATTTGGCTCTCGATAAAGCTGAATGTTAACCGCGTCCTGTATAGGTTCGCCTTGGGACGAGGTAGGCTTCTTTGCACCTGGTGCGGTACCTTCTCAACTTTTGTATTAGGATAAAGCTATGATGTCCCGCTGGGGGCTCGAAGGCATGCGAAGTTTTGAGCAGAAGAGCGTGGCGCGGAAAGAAAAACCCAGCACGGAACATGCCCCTTCCGTCTCGCCTGATATGATTGCTGCGGAGAATGCTTTGGCCTGCTGTGAGTGCAGTTTCGGTCTGACACGTTTGTAGCTCACGCGCCGGACAGAGATGACCGGATAACACAGATATTAGATTGCTTGTATGAATGGAAGCATTCCAACTTAATTTAGTGTCGGTGGGCATGGAACGCTCACTTTTTGTAGCGTTGACTATGCTCGAGAATGAACGAAGAGCAGCACACATCATTATTCGATTTCGAAGTGGCAACGGTGGACCACCAGATGCGGCATTGAACCGCTGGATCCTCAAAAACAGACAGAACAGGATTACATAAATGTAGCAGCACCGCCTGTTTTGGCGAAGGTACGCCCATTTGGAGGGCGATTGCCTTGGCCGCCTGACTGGTACCGTCACGGTTGTGTGGCCCCGGCCGGAGGGCTCACACAGAATTCCATACCGTGTTGGGAAGCGCGGCTTCGATGTAACAGATTTAGATTGAATTATCACTTTGTCTGGTATTCGTAACTTACCACACCGACTTTTAACCCGCTCGGACACAGAAGCTGGCTCGACTCCGCAGGAAATGGCAGTGCTCCTGCACCACCTCACCCCCGTCCTTTTCACTCTCTGCTTTAATATCGGTCCCAATGTATCTTTACATCACTCTCGCCATTTTCTGCCCCCGTTTAGACGCTCCTTGTCTAGAACTTGCGCCCCCGTCGGCGTGGTGACATGTTTATATATCCTACTACTTGCAATTACAACACACTCGGGCTTCTTACGACTCCTCACAATATCAACTCGTCTCCGCTCCAACAACACTCTCCGCCCCTGCCCAAAACTCTGCCACAGCCCGTTTCCCCTCAGGCACGCCAACCTCCCAAAATTCTCCTTCCAGAACAGCGAGTTATAGCCCCAGGTCGTTTCATCGTCCGATGTCGCTAACCGTGGGATTATAGCTTTATGGCGGTTTCGGCGCAGATGGTGTACACTGGTGATACGGGGAACATACCCATGGCCGCGTGCGCCTACCTCCTTTCATCACCCTAAACCCTAAACTTACGCTACAGTTTGCGCACAGGCGTGTTTCTCTGGCAGATTACAGAGGGAATGTTGTGCTGGACACGCTTGTGCGTCCGACGTACGTCGTGGAAACGTGGCCATATTCATTCGGGTTGATTGACATCTTGGCTAGCCACGAAGTCACAAATTACAGGACGGCAGACACAGGCTTGGTAGCAGCCCATCTTACAAATGGTAACTTTCCATGCCTATGTACCCCCTCATTGAAACTCAGGCTTACTGGGGTGTACCGTGGTCTAAGCGCCCTCGTTTCGTGAAGTCCAACATCGTGTAACTGCGCTTATACGTGATAAGATCATCGTCGGACACAATCTCTGGCAATTCCTATCTGCAAGTAATGGCACGCTGTGGGGTTTTCAATTGGCTGATCCTACAGATGACTCAGGTGCTGTGTATCAGCCACCCAACGGTCAACACACGCGATGTGGCTGCATTTGTTCCATTCCGCAGAGGCCTTGGGTGTGGGGCCGCTACACCTCCGTTGCACATTCTCGTTCATCGTTTGATGGGCCGCAGTATGGGCCTTGGATATGAACATCCGGTCCGTCCCGTGTATCTGATCTCCTCGACGTTCAACTCATTGGGTGAACTTTGACGAAACAGCTCGAAAATGCACGCGCCGCGCTGGACTTGTACCGCTCGGCACAACACCCGTGGGAAAACGCTATCGATTCCGGATCGTGGCCTTGTGCGCTACCGCCCGTAGGATATGCAGAGTATTTCCTTTGAACCAGTTTTTGGGGGAAGAGGTGGTTTGGATGGGGCGTGTGAAAAGCTGGGCGGGGGAGGTTCGTGGATTACTTATTCCCACGCTCGTAATTTTTTTTTTGTTTTCAAAACCCTGTAATTCTTCTCGCTTGCCAGTTGTATGCACCTGCAGTGCCGCAAAGCTTTGACTCGCATTGCGGTCACGCCTTGGGCCCCAAGGGATTGTGGTAATGGCAAGTGCTACAGTGGACAATGGACCTACCGCACTCGGAACTATTCCGGGTTCCCAGCCTTGGATACAAATACGGGACACCCACAACCCTATGCGCGTCGTACCATCGGATATCCAACAACCCTATTGCCGCAGCTCAACGACACACTAGCCAGTGCTAGAAGCATGGAAGAGCCAATCAACCTTAAAAATACCCTCGCTCTCTATGACTGGAGGGCGTTTGCGCCGGCGGGTACTCAGTTGTATTACATAACGTCGGAGGGTGATGCAAACCAACGCGTCGCTCGCATCGCTTCCCGCCCTGGCCCTTTCACGATCGGCTTGGATTTTGAGTGGCGTCCGACCTTTGTTGCGAGGCGACCGGAGAACCCAATCGCTCTCGTTCAGCTCGCATGCGACGACGAAATCCTACTGGTGCAGGTGAGCGCCATGTCAGGTAAGCTTTTTTTTTTTTCACGTGTGGTCCGCGCGCCAAGCTTGGCTAATCCCCCATACAATCAGCTTTTCCCAGCCGTCTCCGCGACCTATTGGAGTCGGCGGAGAGCACGAAAGTCGGAGTTGGCATACAGTGTAAGTGGGCCTCGATCGACCTTTCCCCTTTTGTGTTAACTTTGTAGTGTGTCCCTAACTGGCGGGATATCTAGATGACTGCATTAAACTGTGGAGGGATCATCAGGTGTCTGTGCGCAACTGCGTGGATCTCGCACTCCTAGCGCGATCTGTGGACCCGCGTTGGAAGGGACCATACAAGGGTGGCATTGGGCTCTCGCGCCTTGCCGAAACGTATCTCCAACGAAAGCTCCCGAAAGGTGCTATTCAAAGGAGCAACTGGGAAATGGAACTTTCCACGTCGCAACAGGAGTGTGAGTGGATTTTTTTACAATTGATTTTTGGTCGGGTGGCACCGGTGGTCGCACCCCCGGCTCCGTGGGAAAAAGTGATCGTTGAGACGACACAGACGTACGCTAAACTAAATCTTTCTTTCACAGACGCGGCTAATGATAGCCACGCCGGCCTGGCGATTTATCGGGAGTTGGTACGGAGGGTGGTGGAATTAGACCCGGCCCCTGAGCCAGATTGCTTCACGTTCAATGCCATCAAGGGGAAATTACGTGATAATGAAGGGAGGCCTTGGTTCCCAATCAATCCCCTATACGATTCGGGCCTGCCGCCTCAGACGGCCAGCTCGGAGGGAGGCACAGCATTTCCCGGGCCCTGAATACGAAAATAGATAGATAAATAGACATAATAACTCAGTTTGCGCCGCTCATCCGTTCGGATCCACTTGTCTGAGCGTGAATTTTGTAAGGCGGTGCCCGGGGGATCCGAAGGGGTGTGGGGAAAAAAAGAAAAAGGCAACATCACAACGTCGCCACCGTCATTATCAAGACAAGATTGTGGGAACGCAAGCATAGGCGCTCGGGGCGTCCTGCGAGGGGGTCCGTCCCTCGTCGTTGCTGCTCGCCTCTCTCGTGGCGGGATTGGATGGATCATTGCCGCTGTGATCGTGCGACGCGGGAGGAGGGAGATGAAATCACAGATTGCACCGCACTGGAACGCGAGCATCATACATCGTGTCCCTGTCGTTGGTGTCGTGCCTGCCTTGGTTGGCCTCGATGCGCGCTCGCGGTTGCGTTCAATTGAGTTCACGCGGAATCGAGTCTTGCATCCGAATCTCCCTCTTTACTTCTTTTCCTTTTCGTTCTTTGCTTCCCTCCCTCCCTTTCTTTCCTTTACCCCCTCGGCTGCTTACCCCCCACGTTCCCTTTCCCCGACTTCTCCCCTCAGCCCAGCCCAGCACAAGGGACTTGCCATGCAGGGTTCGACCGTCCTTTTGTCCGTTTTCTGGTCGTTTTTCTTCGCGTCTCGGTTCTATCAATGTGCTGCCACGCCGAGTCAGGACTTTCTGCCTCAGGTGACGTACCCCCCCCCCTATCGCTTCGATTCGCCTCGGTTTATTTATTCTGGCGATGCGATCTTTCAGGGATTCTTCTTTGACTGGAACCCACCTGGGACAACAGTTCCGATACCCATCACACGTGCGATCCAATTTTTTTTTTGGAGGGGAGGTTGTTTGCTGATAGGCGATGCAGACCAGTGTGATACATTGTCTATCACCTGGG
>WNFD01016132.1_pt1 | contig 11257 bp, 12 predicted proteins | sample 5400491 | NCBI WGS metagenome assembly WNFD01 (sample SAMN13153343, study PRJNA577476) | soil metagenome | isolation source: 120 cm saprolite under Douglas fir tree site 2 hole 2 replicate 2 | place: USA:California | collected 2015-04-18 | reverse complement strand
GATCATCGTGCCGTCGCCGCCGAGCACCAGAATCAAATCGACGCTCTGTGGCAGGTCTTCCGGTTTGACTGATTCGACCGCACATCCGGTCTGGTGTTCGATCCGCTCGCGCTCGATCTGCGGGCCGCCGATGAGCTTTATCCCGCGCTCGTCCAGCCATTGCGTCAAACGACACAACGTCTCCAGCGCATCCGGCTGATGCGGTTTACAGACAACCCCGATGCGTTTGATTGAGGTCATGGCCCTGGGCGTAATAATTAACCACAAAGCCACAGAGAGCACAAAGGAAAATGGAAGCGGAGTATTGTCCTGTTTTCAGAGAGCTGGCCGCGGCAAGTAAGGCGATCCACGAAATCACACGAAACGAAAGGACCTTGTGCGGGCGGTTTCGTGTGGGTTTCGTGGATCGTTACATCCGCCTCTTAAATTGCCCTTACGTACAGCGCGAGGAATTCAACATTCCCATCCGCCCCTTGAATCGGTGATTCGATGGTGCCGCAAACTCTGAGTCCCAATTCCGTCGCCGCGCGATTCACTTCATCGACCACCCGCTGGTGCTTAGACGGGTCAGTGACGATGCCGCCTTTCCCAACTTCGTCTTTGCCGACTTCGAACTGCGGCTTGATGAGCGTGATGATTCGACCTTGATTAGTCAGCAAAGGAACGATTGCGGGCAAGATCATGGTAGCGGAAATGAACGCGACATCGATCGCCGCCAGATCGAACTTCTGATCGAACTCTTCTGGTTTCAGATAACGGGCATTAACACCCTCGCGAAGTTCCACCCGCGAATCGCTGCGCAATTTCCAGTCGAGCTGATTGTGGCCGACGTCTACGGCCACTACCTTGCTGGCGCCATGTTGTAAGAAACAATCAGTGAAGCCGCCGGTTGAGGCGCCGACATCGATGCAAGTCAATCCTGCGACATCGATTTGAAACTCGCGCAGAGCGGCTTCCAGTTTCAAGCCGCCGCGCCCGACATAACGCGACGCCGGATCGCCCGCGTCCTTGATTCGAATGTTGGCTGCGGGCAAAAAACTTTCAGAAGGTTTGCGGACAAGCTGTTCCTCAACGAGGACCACGCCGGCCATGACCAGGGCCTGCGCCTTCGTGCGCGATTGCGCCAGCCCGCGCTCAACGAGCAGCTTGTCGATGCGCTCGCGTTTCATCGCTCGACATCGTATCAGAAGCTCGACCGTACCGGGTCCCCGCGGGCAGCCCGCGTGGGGTGGTCGATAGGGTGGGCTCGATTGGCTGCGAGCGTCTCTCGTGACTGGCGCTCCCTAACGGTCGGGCTTGCGGACACTAGCGCCGCGCGCTCTGCACCACCGCGCGCGGGGGATCGCTGATATGCAGCTCAGCTGCGCAGTCGACGCACAACCACACCACGACTCGGGGTGCATCGACCCAAAAGAACGGACTAATCTTTCCGGCGATCTTCACGGCGTCGACCGCGGGAAGCCGCTGCAGCGCTTGCACAAAAAACATTCCGTTGTAGAAATCGCCTTCTGCCCCCTCGTAACGATGGATGCACTCACGTTCAAAGAGAAATTGCTTCTTCATAATAGAGGCTGACCCTTCCCTCGCGCCGCACCGCGCGAGTTTCGATTAAAGACCGGGGGGATCTTTTCAGTCGGGTGTTGTTTGGAGGAATTACAGGGCAGGGCGAATCAAGAATACTCAAGCTCTCAGACGCCTTAGGCGCATCATGCCACGCTTGCCGTCAAGAGGTCAAACGTTCTTTTGATCGTCTGAAGATTTCCGGCGAGGCCGCTGGCAATGGTGAAGTTACGCCGTCACCTTCTGAGGTTGGGCGCGGCGATCTTCCATGACTTCAATGGCCTCTTTGACGCGCGTGTAAATACCGTCCGCGTCCAGGCCGTATTTGGCCAGCAGAAGTTTGGCGTCGCCGTGCGTGACAATCCGGTCGGGAACACCCATCCGGACGACGCGCACTTTGTCCTGCAGACCATTTTCTTCAAGCAGTTCGATGATGGCTGAGCCGAAACCGCCGGCGAGATACGCCTCTTCGACCGTCACAATCAGACGCTTCGTCCGGGCGAGCGCAAGTAACAAGGCGCTGTCGAGCGGTTTTACAAAACGCGCGTTGATTACGGTCGTTTCAATTCCATCCCTGGCGAGGTTCTCGGCGGCTTGCAGCGACGGATAAACCATCGAGCCGTACGCGACGATCGCAATCTCGCCGCCATCGCGCAGCAACTCGGCTTTGCCAATTTCCAAAAGCTGCGGGTCGCGATCGATCGGCACGCCGATGCCATTGCCGCGCGGATAGCGCATCGCCGCCGGCCCCACGTGCTCGGTCATCGTGAGCATCATGTCGCGCATCTCGCCTTCGTCCTTCGGCGCCATCAAAATAAGGTTGGGAACGCCGCGCAGGTAGGCGATGTCCAAAAGGCCGTGATGCGTCGGGCCGTCGCCGCCGGCAATACCGCCGCGATCCAGACAGAATTTGACGTTCAGGTTTTGAATGCAGACGTCGTGAACCAGCTGATCAAAGGCGCGCTGCAGGAACGTCGAGTAAATTGCGCACACCGGCTTCAATCCTTCGACCGATAATCCAGCGGCGAAGGTCACGCAGTGCTGTTCGGCGATGCCGACATCGAAAGAGCGATCGGGAAACTTCTCCAGCGGGAAGCAGACGCCAGTGCCATCAGGCATGGCCGCCGTCAGCGCGACAATCTTCCGGTCCTTTTCCATCAATTGGCACAGCGTCTCGCCAAAAACCTGCGTGTAGGTTGGCGCTTTCCCCGGTGACTTGATCGGCTTACCGGTTTTCAATTCAAACGGCCCGGTCGCGTGCCACTTGTAATAATCCTTTTCCGCGGCCGGGTGACCTTTGCCTTTGGTCGTCAGCGCATGAACGATGACGGGGCCGTCTTTGATCTGCTGAGCTTCGCGCAGCGCCGCCACCAGCGCGCGGGTGTTGTGACCATCGACATAACCGATGTATTTGAATCCCAGTTCATTGACCAACGCGCCCGGCAAAACCGCTGCGGCGATCGCGTCTTTCACGGTTTTGGCCGCGTGATGCAGGCGCTCTCCCACGGAGGGAATCGAAAGCAGGGTTTCTTCCACTTCATCTTTGAAGCGATGATAGCCGTGCGCTTCGCGAATGCGATTTAGATATCCGGTGAGCGCGCCGACCGCGGGCGCGATCGACATTTCGTTGTCGTTGAGCACGACAATCAGACGCGTTTTCAGATGGCCGGCCTGGTTGATCGCTTCCATCGCCATCCCGCCCGCAAGTGACGCATCGCCGATCAGAGCGACGACGTTGTAATCCTCGCCCTTGCGATCGCGCGCGATCGCCATCCCCAACGCGGCGGAGAGGGAAGTCGAAGCATGGCCGGCGCCGAACGTGTCGTACTCAGATTCGTCACGACGCAGAAACCCGCTGATGCCGCCGTACTGTTTGACGGTCGGTAGTTGTTCGCGCCGGCCCGTCAGAATTTTGTGCGCATAGGCCTGATGGCCGACGTCCCAAACCAAACGGTCGCGCGGCGTATCAAAGGCGTAGTGCAAAGCTACGGCCAACTCGACCGCGCCGAGTGAAGCACCGGTGTGACCGCCGACGCGGGACATGGTCTCCAGAATGTAAGTGCGGATTTCGTCGGCGACGGCCGGCAACTGATCAGGTTGCAAACGGCGCAGGTCTGAAGGCGAGTTGATTTGCTCAAGCAGTTTCATCGAGGACGCATTGTAGCGCGATACGGTTCTTTTCCGCATCTCAAGAATTCTTCACTAATCAAAGGATCTCGTAAGGGGAGCGGTCCCCAGGGCTGGCTTTGCCATGCAAAGCCCTTTATAGCGTAATCGAATGGGTTCCGTCAATTAGATTCTGTAATGCTCGATCAGGAGCGAAAGTAAAATACGGCGTCGCCGAAACCAACTCTGGCGACGCCGTTCTTCTGTTCTCATTCACGTGCTGGCCCCGGGGTCCTCGACGAACGATTGAAGGCGGCGTTGCAATTCGTCGCGGGCGCGACGGAACGCCTCGATTTGTGCCGCTTCGCCGCCGGGAGCGACCGGGTCGTCGATGCGTGTCGAGAAACTCATCCAGGGATTTGGATCGATGATGTGAGATGTCGATCCCCAGCTCGTTCATCACTGCGATCGCATTCGGACGAACATAGCTTGGCAACAAGCCGGCACTGAAGACTTCGAAACGATCATCGGCCATATGGCGCAACAACCCCTCGGCCATTTGGCTGCGCGCCACATTGCCGGTACAGAGAATCAGAACGCGTTGCTTTTCAGACATCGGAAGTAACCTCCAAAGAGCGTGGAATCAACCAGCGAATCAACAGGACGGCGCCGCCCGCACCAACTAATTCAGCCAGGATAAAGGCGGGAACGTTGGACGGTCGGATTCCGGTGAATGTGTCGCTGAGCGATCGCGCCAGCGTCACGGCGGGATTTGCGAACGAGGTTGACGCGGTGAACCAGTAAGCCGCCGTGATGTAAGCGCCCACCGCCAGGGCAATCATTCGCGACTGGAACTTCGCGCAGATTTGAATCACCAGCACCAATCCGAAAGTTGCGACCAACTCGCTGAAGATCTGCGCTGTCCCGCCGCGCGCATGGCGAGAAAGAAATATCGGCGGCAGGCTAAACATGAGATTCGCTGTTGCTACCCCTGTCGCAGCTCCGGCGAATTGCCCGACGATGTAAGCCGCCGCATCGCGCCAGGGCAGCTCTGATTGAAATGCGAAGCTGAGCGTAACCGCCGGATTGAGGTGCGCCCCCGAAACTGGGCCAAAGCTGAGAATCAGAGCTATCAGCGCGGCGCCGGTCGCAATCGTATTGGCAAGCAACGCGACCGCCGCCGGCAAGGCGTTCAGCCATGATGCCGGAGCCGACAACTGCGGCCAACAACATTGCCGTGCCCAACGCTTCAGCGATAGTTCGTCGCGCCAGATTCACCGCCCAGTTCCCACGGACGCCGGCGTGCAGCAAGAGATAGCAGACTCGGCGATCGCTTTTGGCGTAGTCTGCGCGATCTTGTCGCCGCACTCACACGCTGCCGTGTCGGCGAGATTATCCTTCAGCACGACAAACACTTCCCATTCGTTCCCGTCCGGGTCGCGCACCCACGTCTTGTCCTGGCTCGCATAGCAACAGTTGGTTTGCATCTCGTCGCGCGTTAAAAGACCGGCGTCGTTCCACTTCTGTCGCGTCGCCAAAACGTCTGCGGTCGATCGCACCTGGATTCCCAAATGCGACAGCGCACCGGCGTTCGCAAACGAGCCTTGATTAAGAGTGAAGTTCAGCGGCGGGTTCTGCACGTCGAATTTCGCATAGCCCGTGCGAACTTTGCTCGGCTCAATGCCGAACATTTTCCGGTAGAAGTTGACGCTTTGCTCGACACTCTTTACGTTGAGAGCCAAATGAGCTTTTAACGCCGAAACCTCCACCGCGGCCGTATTGTTCTTGCTTTCCATTCGAAACCTCCCTTAGAATCATATTCGCCTGGGCGAATGCGAGTGGGATGTTAAGCGAATCGAACATATCTGTCAAGCCGAATGTGAAGGACGGCCTGGCGATTGAGCAAATGAGGCCCGTTGATTGGGCGGAAGTGAAGGCAATCTATCTCGAAGGCATCGCCACGGGGCACGCGACTTTCGAAACCGACGCGCCCTCGTGGGAAGCCTGGGACGCCGCGCACCTCCGGTTCGCGAGACTCATAGCGCATGACGGGCAGACAATTTCAGGATGGGCAGCCCTCAGTCCAGTCTCGCAACGACAGGCGTACGCCGGGGTTGCCGAAGTGAGTGTCTATGTCGCCGCAAATCATCGCAACGCCGGAGTCGGGCGCGCGTTGCTTGAAGTGTTGATTGCGGAATCAGAAAAGAATGGGATCTGGATGTTGCAGGCCGTGGTGTTTCCAGAGAACGTCGTCACGATCGCCCTGCACTTGCGGTGCGGCTTTCGCGCGGTCGGCCGCCGCGAACGGATCGGGAAACTAAACGGTGAGTGGCGCGATACAATTTTGCTCGAGCGGCGCAGCGCGCTGATTGGAACCGGAATGAAATGACAAAAAAGAACTACCAAATCGAAGAGCTCTTCAAAGCTTTGGCGGACCGCACGCGGCTGCGCCTGATTAGCCTAATCGGAGATTCAGAAGTTTGCGTCTGCTTCTTCGTGGCGATCTTGAAAACCAGTCAACCGAAGATTTCACGGCATCTGGCTTACCTGCGCCGGGCCGGCATCGTCAAAGCACGGCGCGAAGGCAAGTGGATACACTATCGTCTCGCCGAACCACCAGACGAACATGCGGCGCGCATCTTTCGCGAAGTGCGCGCGTCGCTGGCTGAACATCCCGAATTTCAGCGTGACCGCGAAAACTTAACGAAGGTTTGCTGCGCACTTCAGCTGCCCGTGCAACTGCGTCGCGCGCCGCGGCCTCTGGGGCGGGCGGCGTAGTAACGCAAGTTGTTAACCGGGAGCGCGGGCGCCCTCGCCCGCACAGCGTGCGCAGCACGCTCAAGTCCTCACGACGTTATATCTCGTTCGAGAAAATCGTGTTCGCGCTCACTGCGGGGCGAGGGGCCCGCGCTCCCAGTATTAGGTCGAACCCTTAGACGCAAGTTAACAACTTGCGTGACACATGCTTGAACAATCGAGTCTCGCAGCTTAGAATGACTTCTCGACATCGTCGCGGAGATGTGGCCGAGTGGCTGAAGGCGGCGGTTTGCTAAACCGTTAAGGGTCTTAAAAGCCCTTCACAGGTTCGAATCCTGTCATCTCCGCCAGAAATCAAGGCAAAAGTAAAAAGGTAAAAGGCAAAGAATGCCTGCCGCCTAATTACTTTTGCCTTTTAACTTTTGCCTTTTTACTTATGTCTGTTCGCGTTCGCTTCGCACCATCACCAACCGGTTATCTGCACATTGGCGCCGCGCGCGCCGCGCTGTTCAATTGGCTGTTCGCACGCAAAGTCGGCGGCAAATTTCTGTTACGCATCGAAGACACGGATCTGCAGCGCTCGACGGACGAGTCGACGCGCTCGATCATCGAAGGACTTGAGTGGCTCGGACTTGATTTCGACGAACAGATGGTTTTCCAGTCCGACAATGCCGAGAAGCATCGCCTCGCAGCGCGCCAGCTGGTGGAAGAAGGCAAAGCCTATCGCGACTTCACGCCGAAAGAAGCGCGCGACGATAAGTCAGTCAAACAAGGAATAATCGATCGCGCCCGGGCCCACGCGGCGACCGGCATCGATCATCGCAGCAATCCTTTTCGCGATTTAGCGAAAGCAGAATCCGACGCCCGGGCCGCCGCGGGCGAACCGTTTGCGATTCGTTTGAAGGTGGCGCGCGAAGGCGCGTCCCGATTCGCGGATATTGTTTACGGAAATCAGGAGCGCTCGTTTGCTGAGATTGAAGACCTGGTGCTGCTGCGTTCAGACGGCCATCCGCTCTACAACCTGTCGGTCGTACTTGACGACATCGAGATGGGCATCACGCACGTCATTCGCGGACAGGATCATCTGACGAACACGCATAAACAGATTCTGCTTTACCAGGCTTTCGGCAAGGATGTGCCTCAGTTTGCGCACCTGCCGCTGATTCTCGCGCCGAACAAAGCCAAGCTTTCCAAGCGCAAGCACGGCGAAGTCGTCTCGCTGACGACTTACCGCGATCGTGGTTTTGTGCCGTCGGCGTTCCGCAACTTTCTGGCGCTGCTGGGCTGGTCGCCACCCGAAGGCCGGGAACTCTTATCACGCGATGAATTGATAGCAGAGTTTTCACTCGAAGGCATCGGGCGGGCCAACTCGATCTTTAACTTTCACGAAAACGACCCGCGCCACTGGACTGACGACAAGGCGCTGTGGATGAATGCCGAGTACATTCGCACGATGCCCACGGCCGACCTGCTGCCGATGGTGAAAGCTGAGCTGCGAGCTGAGAAACTCTGGCGCGAAGAATACGATGAAGACGAACACGAATGGTTCGAGAAGGCAGTTGAACTCATTCGCCAGCGCTTTTTTACTTTGAAAGATTTTTCGTCGCACGGGCGCGCTTACTTCTCGGAAGATTTCGACTTCGAAGAAGCGGCCGTGCGCAAGAATGTCCTGAACGAGCCAAGGCTGCGAGAGCTCTTGCCGGCGCTGGCTGATCGTTTGGAAAACGCCGAGCCCTTCACGGCGGCGAAGGCGGAAGAAACGCTGCGCGCATTCGCCGAAGAAGCCGCAGTTAAGGCTGGACTTTTCATTAATGCTGCGCGCACCATGTTGACTGGCCAGGCCGTGGGACCGTCAATGTTTGAAGTCTTTGAGATAATTGGCCGCGAGCGTTCGGTGATGCGTTTGCGGAGTCAGCGTCCCTGGAATGAATTCGGAGATTAGAATTAGCCACAGAGGCACGGAGAATTTGCGATTTTAGATTTGTGATTTTTGATTGGTGTCACGACCGACGAATCGCAAATCAAAAATCCAAAATCAGAAATGATCTTGGCTCTCCGGCCTCTGTGGCCTACTTTGAGGAACTAATCATGTTGAAAAGATTTCTCGTCCTTGCTTCGATTGTGTTTGTGAGCGGCATGTTGGCGTTTGCCCAGAACTCGAATTCCTCGACCACGACGCGCACGCGCACCGTAGAGCCAAAGCCTTCGCCGACGCCGAAGCCGGCGGCAAAATCGACCGGCACTGGGGCGGCGTCGCAACGGCCCAGGGCCGGTTCAACCCCGGTTGCGCCCTCAACCGGAGTACTCGCCGCCTTCGACAAAATAATTGAAGGCATTAGGCGCTCGAATGTTGACATGTATACGAGCGGTTACTGGAATTCTGTGAACCTCGTTCTTTTTAACTATAACGGCACGGTCACCAAGGGATGGGATCAGTTGCGAAAGAATCGCGAGAGCTCCTTTCCGGAAACGAAAGATGTAAAGCTCGACATTCGTGACAAGCATGTGCAGATGCTCGGACGAGATGGCGCGGTCGTGACGTGTCTCTGGACTCAGTCGCAAACTTTCAAGGGCCAGCCGGACACTGCTTCAGGTCGCATGACGCTGGTCTTTAAGCGAGTTGGCGCCGAATGGAAAGCCGTGCATCTGCATACGTCTCCGGACAAGCCTGATGTTTCGCGCGTACCGGCGTCGGAACAATCGCCGCCTCCCAATCTTTAGAACCATAAACAAAGACGGCTTCACCCGGATATGAGAGTAGTTTGTCCGCTTTCTATCCGTGTTTGTCTGTGTGCATCTGTGGCTTTTTCAAGGCGTAGGTGAGATGCGAGATCGCAATTCCGCCGAGAATTGAAAGAAACGGAAAGAACTCAACGACGTAGCGCGGTTCGGGATTTTCGAGAGTGGCAAAGAATGCCAATCGCAGAAAGATAATTAGCGAAGCCAGCAGCAACCATCTGCGCGCCGCAAATTTTCGCGAGCGCCACAAAAGCCAACCTCCCAACCCGCCCAGCAAACTGTAAACCCCAGTCAGTCCCCCAAACAGCGGCAGCCAGATGTGCTGGTAATGCGTGTAGTCCAAATCTTCAAAAGGCAGGAGTTCGCCTTCGAACGGCCAGTACTGCGAGTGGGTGTCGAACCACATCGTCTCGGCCCGGGCCACCGGCAGCCAAACGTAGTAGCGGAATGGATGACGCGCGATGCGCTCGCGCGCAATCTGCGCAAAGGCCACGTCAATCTCCGGCGTCATCTCGACCGGGCCGTGCGGTTCGGGCTCGGACTGGGCCGATTCATTTGGATTATCAGTCTCGTCACCTTGATCGCTGCTGTTGTCGTTTTGATCATTTTCATCGTCAGTGTCTTCAGCGTTGCTGTTAGCGTTCGCGTTTGAATTCTTCGGCGTTGAATTCGGCGTACTGGTCGATCGGGCTGAGTTCGGTAGCGTTTCGGTCGGCGAAGCTTGCGGAGTCGGACTTGGTTGCGGTTGGGGCGGAGCGCTGTTCGGGTTTTGCGAGCCATCGGGGTGGTTGTATTTCTCCAGCAGCGCGGCGACTCGGTTCTTCTCTTCCTTAGAATCGAAGGCGTGCGGCGGCACATCATCCATGGTGATTGGATCGGTGTCGAGTGACCAAAGAAATGGCGCGATGTAACGCTCGTCATCGAGCCAGGTGCGCAACCACAAATAGTAACCGCGCGGAACGAACTCGCCGGGCATCTCGCCATGCGTCGGGGCCAGCGGTTGGAAGCGATGAAAGACGCGGGCATTGCGAATCGTCCAGGCCGTGAGGACGAGTATGAAAGCGAGTGAGAAGACAGAGGCCGCCGCAAATAGTCGCAAGAGCGCCGGCCAGTCGAAAAGGCGGCGCCTATCTTCAGCGGCGTTCAGAGTACCGACTTTGGTCGGGTCCTTTCCGCGAGCGAAAGGCCCAACTAAAGTTGGTACTCTGAACGCCGTTAGCACCAGCGTCAATCCAATCGCCGCCATAAACAATCCGCTGTCCGGGCGAATCAAGACGGCCGCTCCGCCGAGTAGTCCGGCGATGAGCCACCACTTCAGCGACGGTTTCAAGCTTCCTTGATGCTTTCCTACTTGTTCTGTGTCCTCTGTGGCAAACGTCTTTCGAAACGCCACCGTTGCCGTGACGCACATCGCGACCGCGAGGAACATCGTGGGCACTTCCGTTAAGACGGTTGCGGAATAAATCGCGGTGAACGGACACACGGCCGCGAGTGCGAGCGCGGCGATTGCCGTCGCGCGTTTTCGGTCTTCATCCGGCTCCCAATAAAAAGCGAGCAACGCAATCAGGCCGCACGTGGCCGTGTCGATCAAAGCCTGCGCGATGCGCACCGCACCATTGTTGCCGTGGCCAAAGACTTTGTAGACAGCGGCGAGAAAAAGCGGATAACCGGGAAGCCGAATCAGCGTGGGTTCGTAAGGCGGCGCTTCAGCATCCGAGTACGAATGTTGCTCGAGAAGATTGCGGGCAATCCGCGCGTAAGTCTTCGAATCATCGGGCGCGTCGTTTGGCCAGTGATGCGCGACCGCGATGCGAAAGATACCGGCGACAATGAGTAATCCAAGAAAAACAAGCCATTTTCCATTTCTCATTTTCCATTTCTCATTTTTCATTTCGAATAACTTCTCATAGCGCGACTTAGAAATGGCAGATGAAAAATGTCAAATGGTAAATGGAAAATGTTATGGCTGCGCTCCGACCGTCGCTTTGCGTTCCAGCTTGCCCCAGCCCACCACGGCGCCGCGAATTGCGGTGGCGACGGACTTGACCATGACGTAGTACATCACCTGGCGATAGCAGAAGCGCTGCAGGAACAG
>WNFD01015495.1_pt1 | contig 11261 bp, 10 predicted proteins | sample 5400491 | NCBI WGS metagenome assembly WNFD01 (sample SAMN13153343, study PRJNA577476) | soil metagenome | isolation source: 120 cm saprolite under Douglas fir tree site 2 hole 2 replicate 2 | place: USA:California | collected 2015-04-18 | reverse complement strand
GGCGCTTGTCCATATCACCGGGGGTGGCTTCCCGGACAACATTCCCCGGGTGCTCCCGAAAGGCCTCGGCGTCGAGATCGACCTCGCGTGCATTCCGGTCAAGCCGGTGTTCCGGTGGCTGGCAGCGGCGGGCGGCATTGCGGAGCCCGAAATGCTGCGCACCTTCAATTGCGGAATCGGAATGATCGCCATCGTCGAGGCGGCTACGGCCGACGCGGTCGCGGCGGTGCTGGAGCGGTGCGGCGAAAAGGTGGTGCATCTGGGCCGGGTGGTGGAGCAGGCGATCGAGCAGCCGACGGGAATCGTGGCCTATCGGGGCCGGCTTGCCATCGCGGATTAGGCCATGGCGAGAAAGCGTGTCGCCGTCCTGATTTCCGGTCGCGGCGCCAACATGGCGGCCTTGATCGCGGCTGCGAAGAAGCCCGGCTATCCAGCGGAAATCGCGCTGGTGTTGTCAAACCGGCCCGACGCCGGCGGACTGCGGCGCGCCAGCGCCGAGGCAATCGCCACCGTCGTCGTGGATCACACCGCGTTTGGCAAGGATCGCGAGGCGTTCGAGCGGGCCGTGGAGGCGCACCTCGAAACCCAAAGCATCGACATCGTCTGCCTTGCGGGTTTCATGCGGCTTTTCACGCCCTCGTTCGTATTGCGCTGGAGCTCCCGGATGATCAACATCCACCCGGCCCTGCTGCCGTCATTCAAGGGGCTTCACACCCACGAGCGAGCGCTGGAGGCCGGCGTGAAGATTCACGGCGCAACGGTCCATTTCGTGGCGCCGGAAGTCGATTCCGGGCCGATCATCGCCCAGGCCGCGGTGCCTGTGCTCGACGACGACACGCTGGACGCTCTGGCCGCCCGTGTGCTTGCGGCCGAACTTCGCCTCTATCCGCTGGCGCTCGGTCTCGTGGCCGGCGGACAGTCAAGCCTCGCGCCGGACGGCACCGTGCGCAATGCCACGGCGGTCGTGCCGACTGCTCAGCTGATCGTTCCGGATCCGCGTTAGCGCGTTTAATTCCGCTCTGCCGTCATGCCTCGGCTTGGATGCTTCATCCGGGGAGATGGCTGACGCCCGTCAGGGAACATAGCTGCCGGTTTTTTGATTGATCGTGAGCGATGCAAGAGCGACCCTCATGATCACCCTGTACAATTTCGGTCCGGCATTCGGCCTGCCCGACCCCAGCCCCTTCGCTATGAAAGTCGAAACGCTGCTGAAGATGGCCAACCTCCTCTATCGCACTGACACCACGGGCTTCGCCAAGGCGCCCAAGGGTAAAATCCCCTACATCGACGATGACGGTGTGGTGGTCCCGGATTCGACCTTCATCCGGTGGCACATTGAGAAAAAATACCGGATCGACTTCGACCGCGGACTCAACCCCGCCCAGAAGGCGACTGCCTGGGCGTTCGAGAAAATGGCTGAGGACCAGCTCTACTGGGTCAGCGTGCATGACCGATGGATGATCGAGGAGAATTTCCGCAAGGGCCCTATCCGGTTCTTCGACAACGTCCCGGCGGCGATCAGGCCGGTCGTGACTGCGATGATCCGCCGCAAGCTGCGGGCCACCCTTCGCGGCCAGGGCCTTGGCCGGCATTCGCCCGAAGAAATTCTCGCGCTCGGAACGCGATCGATCAACGCGATCTCGGATTTCCTTGGGGACAAGCCGTTTTTCATGGGCGGCGAGCCAACCGGAGCGGACGCCACCATGTTCGCCTTTGTTTGCGCCGTGTTCGGGCCTTAAGGCGCTCGCCGGTTGCAGCGCGGCCGCATGGCCCCCACCCTACCCTTCCCCCGCATGCGGGGGAGGGGTGGGGGCTGGCAGACCGTCATGATTTTTGGGGTCGAGAGCTTTGGACAAGCAGTGGCGCGGCCTATCGGCGGGCCGCTGAGAAGTTGCCGCACGGGCCCTGCGCCCACGGCCCATTCCGCAGTTGAAGAGAACCCACCACGAACGATTACCGTCCTCGCGTGTGCTTGCGCATCCGTGGCGGGCTTCGTTTTTCTTGATCCCCCGGCCTGTCGAGTTCTCGCAACAGTTCAGCTAGCCGGTCCGGCATATGCCCGTTGGGAATGTACTGACTCCGCAGCCCGGCGCCTATGCTGGCGCGCATAATGTACAGATAGAAACTGTCCTTTAGGTCATCGCGTCGTGCCTGCATATGCGGCCAACGCGGTCTCGCTTTGTGCAGTTCCTGACTTTCACGACGATTTCATCACGTCAGCGCTCCGTCAGCCGCCGCGCCATCTCCATGAAGGGGCGTTCAACCGTCCGGTACAGCAATTCCGCTGCCGGGATCGTCACTGCGAGCGTAAAGCACGTTGTCAGGAGGCCGCTCATGACCGTGGTGCTGCCGAATGCCATGTACCCGAGATGGATGGCCAGCACGTGGAGCAGATAGGCCCCATAGGACCGTTGGCCCAGATAGACCAACGGGCCGTAAGTGAGCAGATGTCGCATGAGGCTGTCTCGCAGCGTCACATGGGCGACCAGATAGGCCGTAACCGCGGCCACCGCCGGCAGCACTTCGACATACCGCAGCATGACGAATAGCGCGACCACGAACGCCATCGGCACCGCGGCCGGCACCCGTGTCAGCACCGCAATCGCCGCAAAGCTGCGCGGCCATTCGAGCAGTTGCGCCAACATGACGCCGGACAGGATCGCGCAATAGGCGTTCGCCGTGAATGATCCTTGCGCGATCAACAGCGCGGTGGTTGCCGCTGTCACGCCGAACCGCCACGTGTCGTGCTTGATCATGAGGAACACGATGGCAGGAAAGAACAAGTAGAATTTCGCCTCCATGCCGATGATCCACGAATGAACGAAGATCGTGAACACGTCGGTATGGGCATATTCCGGCATCAAGGTGAGATAGTAGGGCAGCCTCGCCATGAACAATTGGTACTCATCGGCGAGCGGCGGCAGCGAATAAAGTACGATCCAATAGATCAGTATCGCGGCCGCATAGGCCGGCACGATGCGAAAGAAGCGCCTTGTCAGAAACCGGCCGTATGCGATCGCACCGGTCTTGCGCTCCTCCCGGATCAACAGCATCGTCACCAGGTAGCCGCTGATCGCAAAGAACACCCAAACTGCCGTCCACCCCTGTAGATACGAGAACCACGGCACCGCCGGGATGTGAGCGGTCACGACAAGGAGAAAACCGATGCCGCGCAACCCGTCGAAACCTGGACGAAAGGTGGCGGCCTGATAATCCGTGAAACTAAGTTCATTTCGATCCAAGCTGAAGAGTCCCGGCAACAGCGAATCGGCCCGGAAGAAATCCGCCAGGGAAGAATGTTTCCCCGAATATAGGCTTTCGCAATAAGAACATAGGCTTTCGCAATAACAATATAAGGCTCGCGCAACAAAAATTGTCTAAACCGGCGCCAAAAACAAAAACCCCCGGATTGGAAACCGGGGGGCTACGGGGTAACACCCGTTTGCCGGGAGACCCGGCAACGGCCGCTACGCGACCTTGAGGTTTTCCGCGGAGGTTTTGCCGCGGTTGCTGACAAGTTCGTACTCGACGACCTGTCCCTCGTTGAGGGTGCTGAGGCCAGCGCGCTCGACCGCGGAGATATGGACGAACACGTCTTTATCCCCAGTCGATGGCTTGATGAACCCATAGCCCTTAGTTGGATTGAACCATTTGACGGTGCCTTTTTGCATCGTCTGTCTCCCAGATCAGTCAGAACTTAAGATGAGACGCGAATGCGTTCGCCGCCGTTCGCGCCAACAAGCCGGATTTTTGAGGGGTTCGAGGCGATCGCTCATTAAAGCCTACGGCCGAACGAACGGCCAAAAATTCCGATTGCTACCGGCAATAGATACTTAAAATACGGCCGAAGCAAGGCTCGCGATCCGATCGTACGGCCAAGAACTTCAAGGACTTAAGAGTGGAAGATGTCGTTGCCCGGCTTGCGATCCAGTATCCACGGTTGGGGTTACTGAATCACTGATGATCATTGGGCCGACAACAGCAGCGTCACTCGGAAGCTCTCGGAAATGCTCTAGACGGCGCGCGTCCGCGGCTTGATCCAGACCTTGTTGTCATGAAAAGCGGCGCCGCCATATGGCGCGACCGGATCGGCGCCGGTCAACGTATTGATGCCGCGGCCATCCGGATAGGCGTCGTTGGGCCAGATCGACTCTGCGATCAACACACCACGGCGGACGCCATCATAAAGCCGCGCATGGAGGAGGACCTCGCCGCGTCGATTGCCGAGCATCACCTGGTCGCCCCCATTGATTCCTGCAGCCGCAGCGTCGGCAGGATGAATCAGAACCTCCGGTTGTTTTTCCCGCGAAATCGAGCCCGGCGTTTCGGTAAACGTCGAGTTGAGGAAATTCCGCGCCGGCGAAGTCGCGAGGCGGAAGGGATGGACTTCGTCCGCTCCTTCGATGGCGTCCCAATGGTCGGGCAGCGCCGGCATGCGCTCCACCGGGCCCGACCTGACCGGGCTGCGGAACGGCACGTTCCCCCAATCCGGCTTGAAGCGGAATTTGCCGTCCGGCCACGCGAAACCCCCGACATAATGGGCGGTGGCGAAATCGGGCTGGCAATCGATCCACCGTTTTGCCGCGAGCTCCGCGAGCGTGCCCCAACCGGAAGCCCGTAAGGTCCAGTCGATCAATTCGCGGGGAGTCATGGCGAAGCCCGGATGCACGGCGCCGAGGCGCTGCGCCAGCGCGCAGTGAACCTCATGATTGTTGCGGCATTCGCCCGGGGGCTCGACCAGTTTCGGCCCCGAGATGATGTATTGATGGCCGCCGCCGCGATAAAAATCGTCGTGCTCCAGGAACATGGTCGCCGGCAGCACGATGTCGGCTAAGCGGGCTGTCTCCGTCATGAACTGCTCATGGACGCAAACGAACAGGTCCTCGCGGGCAAAGCCGCGTTTCACCCGCTCCTGCTCGGGCGCGACCGAAAGCGGATTGGTGTTCTGGATGAAGAGCGCCGCCACCTTCGGCCCGCCGGCAAGCGCGTCATCGTCGCCTTCCAGGACGGCGCCGATGCGCGACTGGTCGAGCAGGCGCACAGAGCGATCACGGACATCGAGCCCTTCGATCATTGTCTTGTCGAAGTGGTAGATGTCGGCATTGCTGTGGAATGCGCCGCCGCCTTCGAGCAGCCAGGCGCCTGTCACGGCCGGGATGCAACTCGCTGCATGCATGTTGACGGCGCCGTTGCGCGAGCGCGAAAAGCCGTAGCCGAGCCGGAAGAAGGCGCGTTTACGCTCGCCGATCAGCTTTGCAAAGGCCTCGATGGTGGCGACATCGCAGCCGGTGATGCCCGACGCCCAGGCCGGCGTCCGCTCGCGCACGTGGGCGGCAAGCTCGTCCGGTGCGTCCGTATAGCGGGCCAGATAATCGTGATCGGCGCCCCCGTCACGAAACAGGCAATGCATCACCGCGCAGGCGAGCGCCCCGTCGGTGCCGGGACGGATTAGGACCGGCAGATCCGCCTGCGCCATCGTGCCGTTCATGTACACATCGACGGCCGCAATCTTGGCGCCGCGTTCCTTGCGCGCACGGGTCGCATGGGTCATCACGTTGACCTGGGTATTCACCGCATTGGTGCCCCAGATCACGATCAGATCGGATCTTGACATTTCGCGCGGATCGGGACCGGCGATCTTGCCGACCCCGGCCGCAAAGCCGCTATAGGCCGGGTTGACGCAGATGGTGGAATGGAAGCCCGAATATTTCTTGGCATGGCGTAAACGATTGATGCCGTCGCGCATCACGAGCCCCATGGTGCCGGCATAGTAATACGGCCACACCGATTGGGCGCCGTGGCGCTGTTCGGCGCGCAGAAGCGCCTCCGCCGTGATGTCGAGAGCATCATCCCACGAGATCGGGACAAACTCGCCGCTGCCCTTGCGGCCCCTGCGACGCAGCGGCGTGAGCAGGCGATCCTTATGGTGCACCCGCTCGGCATAACGCGCGACCTTGGCGCAGATTACTCCTGATGTGTAGTCGTTGTCCGCGGCGCCGCGAACGCGCCCGATGGTGCTCCCATCGACGATCTCCACATCGAGCGCGCAAGTGGACGGACAGTCATGCGGGCACGCGGATGCGCCGATCCGAACTGCGGCGCTGGCATTCCGCGCAGACTGGTTCATCGTGCGATGCCCTCTAAGGAGCCTCCAGACTGGCGGGATCGAGCTGCTTCCCAGCAACCCATACGGCCTGGATTTGATCGTAGGCTTCAATTGAGTCCATCGGCGAGTGGCCGAGCAGCACAAGGTTGGCACGCTTGCCGACCGCAACCGTTCCGATCTCATCTTCCAGGCGGAAGGCCTTCGCATTGCTAAGGGTAGCGGCCTCAAAGATCTGCCTGAGACTCACTCCGGCAGCTGCCAGACGCTGCATCTCAAGATAGCCATTGAGCCCCGGCAAGTTCCCGACGGTGGGACCGGAGGGCGTATCAGTGCCGAACAGGAACCGCGCGCCATGCTCGGCCAGGTACTTGACGACGAGACTTCCGCGCCGCAACGCACCGCGTCCGTATGCCTCCCGCATGCGCTCGTCCGATTCGCCCTGAGCCAGATCGCGCTTGTACCACTGAGCGTCCGCGCTGCGGTACCAGGCCAGTAGCGGCCCGGGAATGACCCGCCGCACGTCGGGACGGTCCAGATACGCCGGGTCGAACAGCAGTTGCAGCCCACCAATCACTTGCAGCGTAGACTGGTAGCCGATGGCGCGCTCGACGATCCGATCCAGCAATGCCCGGATCTGGGGCGGCAGCGCCTCCTCATTATTGAGGGCACCCCAATTCCACATCCCGTGGGCGAAGATGGACACGCCGGCGTCGATACCGAAAGTTTGAGCCTCAAAGCTGTTCGCGTGCAGCAACACGGGCAGTCCTGTCTCACGCGCCGCCAAAACGACGTCCCGGATCAACGGTAAGCTCGGCACCGGGAGGTTGCGATCCCGGGCGAATCCGCGTTCAAAGTAGGTCTTGACACAAATACCGCCCTGGCTGCGGACGCGCGCCACTGCTGCCTGAGGCGAGTGCTCCCTCCGATCAAGCGAATCAGGAAAGCCCTCGGGATGGGCGGGGTCGAAGAGCGTATTGGAATAGACGACAAATCGGTACGCCGGCGGCGCGAAGCTCGAAGGATAGCCATTGGGCACCGGCAGACCACCTCCGCAGTCGTAGATATCGGGATGCTCCGGTGCTGCGCGCATGTCCTCCAGCGCCTTGCGGTCCGGGACGTTCACGTTGATCAGCGTGGTGTATCCGTAGCGGAGGTAGGACCGGGGCACCTGCCTGAGGTACGCCGCCGCCAGCTCCGGCTGCTGGTCCCGCATAAGTCCGGGAATCCCTGCCAAGTGGACATGGGAATCGATCAGGCCCGGGATCAGGAACCGGCCCTCCGCATGCATCACGCTTGCAGTTTGGGCGGCGTCTCTCGGGAGCGCGTCGGTCACCGCTGCAATCCGATCCCCCTCGACCAGCACATTGCGCACACGCCCGGCGTCGTGCCGCTCCGGCGAGATCACCGTCGCCCCGACGATCCACATACGTGCCGGGTCCGCCGCGTCAGCGCCGCGAAGGGCAAGCAGGAACGCGAGCGTCGCCGCAGCCCAAAGTGGCGTGGCACGCAGGTAATCGGATCTCATCAGAACCCGCTCTTAGCTGATGGCGCCGGCTTCGATTCGGCCGCGCTGTTCGCGTGCACCAAATACAACCCCATGAGGACGACGAAGATCGCACCCAATATGCCGCAAGCCAGTCCGATCGGATCCAGTTCGAACTCGAACATCAGCCGACCTGCGCTTCCCATCCACGAATAGTCGGTCTCCAGCGCGAGCTTCGTTGCCGCTGAGAGACCTTCCGAAATCGCCTGTGCGTCCGGCCACAGACTGGGCACGACGGGTATTCCGTATATCCTGGCTATGTACTGGGAAATGATGGCGTCATCTGGCAGCAGCCCCCCGGCGATCCATCCGAGCAGTGCCCCGCCGGCCCACACGACCCACGGAAATCTCTCAAGAAGCGCCAAGAACAGCGCGCTGCCGGCGATGACGACCGGAATGCTGACGGCCAATCCGAGCCCCAGCAGCAGATAGTTCCCCTTCGCGGCCGCCGCGACGGCGATCACGTTGTCGAGGCTCATCACGATGTTGGCGATGACGACGACGCGCACCGCCCGCCATAAGTCCTCAACCGCCTCCGGCGAATCTTCGGCATCGTGGGGCTGCGGCGCCACCAGCTTGACGGCGACCCAGAACAGCGCGAGCCCGCCGATCAGCTTGAGATAGGGCAGCTTCAACAAGGTCGCCACGATCCCGGTAAACAGGATCAGCAATACCGCCGCACAGCCGGCGCCCAGCACCATGCCCCAGAACCGTTCCCTCGGCGGCAGCGCGCGGACCGCAAGCGCGATCACGACGGCATTATCTCCGGACAGCAGAATATTGATTCCCATGATCTGAAGGGCGGCGAGCCAGAACGTCGGCCGCATCATTTCGCTTACCAGCATTTCCACGAGATCGTTCCCCAGAGTTCGCCGTCCGCACCCGCCGCTAGAAATGGGCGACAATGACGTGTCTGTCAGTGCCCAATCAGCTTACAAGGCGGTACAGGAGCATGGCTAGAGTGGATTTGCCTGCCGTAGGGGCGACCCTTGTAGTCGCCCGTTTTGCGCGCCGCGTCCGCCGAAGACGGGGGCCACCACAAGGGGCGCCCCAAGGGGCGCCCCTACATCATCCTTACGTCAGCGGCACTGTTATCGCCCCTTCACGATGCTCCGATCCCTTCAGATTGGCCGAAGCGAATGATTAGCATCGCGACGCAATGACGCGTGCGGTGCTTCATCAGCCCACGATCTCGTTGCCAGCAAAGAACTGGCCGATTTCCTGGACCGCCGTTTCGGCGGCATCCGAACCGTGCACCGAATTCTCGCCGATCGACGTGGCGTAGATCTTGCGGATGGTGCCGGGCGCCGCCTTCGCGGGATCGGTCGCGCCCATGAGATCACGGTACCTGGCGATGGCGTCTTCGCCTTCCAGCACCTGCACCACCACCGGACCGGATGTCATGAAGTCCACGAGTTCGCCGAAGAACGGCCGGGCGCGATGGACCGCGTAGAAGGTCTCGGCCTGCTCGCGGGTTATTCGCATCCGCTTCTGCGCGATGATCCGCAGGCCGGATTGCTCGATCATGGCGTTGACGGCGCCCGTCAGATTGCGCGCCGTCGCGTCGGGCTTGATGATCGAGAACGTACGTTCCATCGCCATTTTTCGAATTGATCCTTCACTTCAAGCGACAAAGCCGCCGCGCTTATAGCGGCTAGCATCCCCACCCGGCAAGGCATTGCGGCATTCATGAACAGAACATGAATGCCGTCAGCGCCTGCCATTCATGTCGCTGAATATGCGAGAAATTTCCGGCTCACCTCGGGTTCAGGCCAGACTCGATATTGTGGTTTCAAGCTGAACCATCTGGTCAGCCAAGACGACCAAGAATGAAGGGCGATGCGAAGAGCGCATCTCATCCACAGAGAGGAGACATGAACATGTTCCGTAAGCTTTCTCTCGCTGCCGTCGCCGCGATCGCTCTCGGCACGGCGGCGTTCGCTCCGACGTCCGCCTCGGCCTGGGGGCATGGCGGACCTGGCTGGCATCATGGCTGGCATGGCGGCGGGTGGGGCTGGGGCGGCCCACGCTTTTACTACGGCGGCTACGGCGGCTACGGCGGCTACGGCGGCTACGGTGGCTACGGCTGCCGGCGTTGGGTTGAGACCCCATGGGGTCCGCGGCCGCGCTGGGTGTGCTGATCCGCCTTTGCCGAGCTGATTAACCAAGATAGGCCTCGGACCGGAAGGTCCGGGGCCTTGAATCTTTCTTTGATTTGGTATTTCCACCTCATCTCCGGAACCGACAATCTCCGGATCGGACATCTTCCCGCCACGCGCAATCGCCTATGATTGCCCGGGGAGAGACTTTTTGCGTGTGACAGGCTTGCCGCGGCGGGTCGCAACCGCCGCGGCTGAACTATCTGAAAGAGCCACCAGCAGGAGTATGGGCAATGCGATTTATCCTTGGGCTTATCGTCGGTGTGGCGTTGACAGTCGGGGCCGCTGCAATTCACGACAATATGGAGCCGGGCGCATCCAGTCCGCTTGTGAACTGGACGACCGCGAACGATCTCAAGCAAACGACGGTCAATTATGTCAGGGATCAATTCGATCGGTTGGTGAAATGGGTGACCTCCAGCTAGTGAATCGATTGCATGAACCGAATCATACGCTCAATGCGGTCCCCAAACTTGGTCAGTCCTTCCGCGGTGCCACCACCATCAGGGCGTTTACGCCCGTCGGAGCCTGCCGTTGGGCCCGCCGACGGCGGGACCCGATGGACGGGCTATGGTGGCGAGCCCGGTGTCCATACCTCTCAGATGGTGGTTACGGACTCCCGGCGCGCCGCCTCACGGCGCCCCGGAACGACGTGCATATGATCGAATACCCCAACAACACTTTCCCAGTTACCATTTGACGGACAGCGGTTCGCGGCGATAGGTTTTCGCGGCGAAGAACAAGACCGTATGCCCGGCTCGATATTCTAAGGAGAGAAACGATGAGGGTTTTTTGTGGGATGCTGATCGTAGCCGCCGCCATGGCGGCCGCCCCGGCCGCCATGGCGCAAGCCCCGGCGGGAGGAACGGCCTACGTGGTCACTTACATCGAAGTCGTGCCGTCCGCCCAGGGTGAAACGGCGGGCCTTCTCAAACAAGTTGCCACGGCAAGCCGCAAGGAAGCTGGCAATCAACGCTACGATATTCTCCAACGCCTCGACCGCGAAAACCAGTTCGTTATTCTGGAAGCGTGGACCGACCTGAAGGCGGCCGAGGCCCACACGGGCGGCAGCGCCCTGAAGCAGTTCAAAGACAAGCTCAAGCCGCTGCAAGCAAGCTTTTATGACGAGCGGCCGAGCAATGGCATCGCTGTCGCGCCGGCTTCGGCGAGCGAAGGCGCGATCTATGCCGTCACCCACGTGGACGTCATCCCGCCCACCAAAGACGATTGCATTGCCATGCTCAAGAAGCTCGCCGAGGACACCCGCAAGGAACCGAATGCCGAGCGATTCGAGGCGTGGCAGCAGAACAACCGGGCGAACCACTTCACGGTCATGGAAATCTGGAAGAACCGCGGCGCGCACGACGCCCATATCGCCACCGCCTCCACCAAGGAATTCCGCGAGAAGCTCGGACCCATGAGCGGAGCGCTGTACGACGAGCGGCTCTATAAG